>Ga0187782_10000632_pt1 | contig 24417 bp, 25 predicted proteins | sample 0715_SJ02_MP15_2_FD_132454 | JGI IMG/M metagenome (GOLD analysis project Ga0187782, IMG submission 132454) | Tropical peat soil microbial communities from peatlands in Department of Meta, Colombia - 0715_SJ02_MP15_20_MG | ecosystem: Environmental > Terrestrial > Soil > Wetlands > Peat | place... | reverse complement strand
GGAACCCTGTGGGGAACAGGATTCTACTTTGGCCGCCTCGCGCTTAACGAGATAAGCGTTGAATACATGGTGCTCTACCGCTTTCTATTTGCCTGTGTGGGTATGGCGCCGGTGATCGTTGCCAAGCGCGTCCGCCTTTCCTCGAGCCAGTTGCGCACCCTGCTGTTGGTCGCCGCATTCGGAGTTCCTCTTCAATTCCTTTTGCAGTTTCACGGCTTGGTCCTCACCACGGTCAGCCACGCCTCGCTTATGGTCGGCGCCATGCCCGTTCTTCTCGCTGCGGCGGCGGCAATTTTTGCCGGCGAGCGCCTTGACTGGATCGGCTGGCTCGCCCTGTGTGGCTCAACCGTCGGCGCGGCGCTGGTAATTCTGGGCGGCGATCGCGCCACCACTGGCCGCGAAACCCCTTCGCTAGCCGGCGACCTGCTCGTCGTCTTCTCCCTCTTCGCCTCGCTGACCTGGGTGCTGCTCAGCAAGAAACTCATGCTGACCCAAAGTCCGCCGGTCGTCACCGCCTACACTATTTACTCCGGCGCCGCAATGCTCGCGCTATGGATCTTCGGCCCTTCGCTGCTGGTTCCACTTACCCATCGGCCCATCGAGCCAATGCCGTTCGCTCATGTCAGTCTCACCGCCTGGCTCGCTTTGGCCATAAGCGGCGTCATGTGCACGGCACTCACCACCTTGCTTTGGAATTGGGGCCTCCACCATGTCCCCGCCTCCAGCGCCGGAGTCTTCCTCAACATCGAGCCCGCGCTGGGTTCGATCCTCGGCGTTGAACTGCTCGGCGAAAAGCTCGGACCCTATGCGTGGTTGGGCGGGGCGCTGATCCTGGCAGCGGCCGTAGTCGTTACCACCCGCAGCTCGGAGCCCGGAACCGCCGTAATCTTCGAATAAAGAAGCCAACCAGCGCCCGAATCGGGCATCGAAGAGTATCGGGCGGCAAATTCCGAAGGCCATTTCCTTCCGAACCCCTTGCTCCTGATCCTTTTTCCCCGCGCATTCGTCAAACTCTCAGGAAAGTTCCATGGCGCAGACGATGACCACCATTTCGGCGACAAGCGGTAACACCGTGTCCAAACGCGGCGCTTGGCGCGAGTGGATCGAAATTGCCGTAGCCTTCGCGCTCATCCTCGCCGTGGTCTGGACGCCGCGGCCTTGGCAACGCATCCTTTGGGTCATTGCTGCAGCCGCGCTCGCCCTCATGATCTACGCCTCTTTCGACGACCGCAGGGCGATGGGCCTGCGCACTGCCAATCTTTGGCGCTCGATGTGGATCCCCGCCCTGGCTCTGGGGCTGTCGGCCATCGCCATTCTCGTCGCCTCCCGCCTCCACACCCTCTACCTGCCGCCCGGCGGACCGTTTGTCTTTATCGAATCCTATCTTGCCTATATCGTCTGGACCGGCGTGCAACAGTTCCTGCTACAGAGCTTCTTCCTGCTCCGCTTCCTGCGCGTCAGTGCCAGTGCCACTGCCGCCGCGCTCGCAGGGGGGGCGCTGTTCGCCGCGGCCCACCTCCCCAACCCCATCCTTACGCCCATCACCTTGCTTTGGGGTTCCGCGGCATGCCTGTTCTTCCTTCGCTACCGTAATCTCTACTCCCTCATCATTGCCCACGCCGTCCTCGGCATTACGGTCGCTCTCACCGTTCCCGGCCCGGTGGATCACAATATGCGCGTCGGCCTCGGATACATCACCTACAACCCTTACGCGCGCATCCATGCGCACCGGCCGGCCTTACCTCCTTCAGCGCAGCCATAGCGACCAGATCGCATCCACCGTCGCGTGCGTCACCGCGGAAGCGGCCACGCGCCGTTCCTGCCTCCATGCCCGCCCATAGAAAATCCCCGCCAGTGCTGCCATCAGCACGTATCGCCAGTTAAAACCCGTACTGCGCTTGTTGAAGTGCGCCAAGCCAAACAGGCACGCCGTCAGGGTCAGCGCACCGTAGCGCCCCATTCGCCTCTCCAGCAAATTTTGCAACCATCCGCGAAAATAAAGCTCCTCGGGGACTGCAATAAAAAGGAAGGTGAAAATCCATGCGCCGGCCATCGACGCCGCACCCGGCCAACCGCGATGCACGTGTAGAAAGCCCATGCTCAACCCCAGCGTCAGCGCAATCGGCGTGTAATACGCCGCCTCGCGCAGTCCAATCCCGGCATCTTTCAGCCGCACGCGAAGATCGAAGCCTGTTCCCTCAAGCTGCCGGATTAGCACGAAGCCATAAATCCCCGCATCGAGAAGGAGAATCTTGTTGAAGATCGCCAGATGCTGCGGCCACGCCGGCTCGAACCATCGCAGATCCACGGCCAACCCCAGCGCTGCCAAAACAAGAATGTCGCGCCAGTTGCCCCGTTGCGCCCCATCCACCTCCGCCGCCTGCCATAGCAGCACCGCCACCGTCACCGGAAGTCCTGCATACAGCGCCAACCACCCCCATCGAAAAACGCCCGCACCCTTCGCCACCAGCGCATACGTAACGCACAAGGCCCCCGGACACGCAAGCCGCGCCCATACCGGCAGCTTGCCCACACGCCGGGCCATCGCAGACGGGGCAAACGCTACGGCAAGAAATGGCAGCAACACCACCAGGGCCGCCCCAACGTTGGCTGGACTAATCAGGTACATTCTTTCTCATTGTCCTCCCATCCGCGCGCCGTCTCAGCCCCGGCAAACCTTCGTCACCTCACACCCGGGATTTCCGGTAACGCCCTCCCGACCCCAGCCGATACAATCGAATGTCATTTGCGGAGGCTCATGTGGCTCTTCTCACCTGGAACCATGCCTGCTCCGTCGGCGTTCGCGCCATGGACGATCAGCATGGCATCCTCATGGACGCGATCAATGACCTGCGTCTGGCGCTCAATCGCGGCTCCGGCCGCGAAAAAATCTGCGACCTGCTCAACCAGCTCATCGACTTCTCCCGCATGCATTTCTCCAGCGAGGAGCACCTCATGGAACAAACCGGCTTCATCGGCCTTATCGAGCATCGAGCCGAACACCACCGCATACTGGCCGCCATAGTGCAAGCATCCCATCGTCTCCAGGGCGCCGAAGAGGTGCCCCTGCACTCCCTGCTCTCGGCATTGCACGAGGGGTTCGTCGAGCATATCGCCGAGATGGACCGCAAGTATGGGCCGTGGTTGAGGGAAAATGGCGTCTGCTGATGCCCCCATAGGGATTCCGGACCCCGCCTCCCTCAGCCTCCCTCAGGCACGCCAAGGCGGCTACTCAAGCTTTCCCATTCTCATCCGATAAATCTCCTGCCGGTTCAGTCTGGCAATGGGTGGGTTCTTCTCACCTCACTTATCCCGAACGTGCCTGGAAATTCAACATCGTCGCCTCGCCACTTTGTATCGGAGAGGAGGAAGCTTCCGCATCGGCGGTTTGCGCTCCAATTGAAATCGTCTTGCCCTCATTCTCTTATCCGGCTTTATGCAACCGCACCGGCGCCCAAATCGGGTTCCGCAAGGAGGGGTCAATGAATTCAATTGGACAAGGTGGTCATACAAGCTTGGGGGTCAGCCTGCTCGACCGCGATCACAACGAATTGGAAGAAATTCTCGCCGAGATTCGCTTCCGGGCCGAGTTGGGTCTGGCCGGCCCCGGCATCAACGCGCTTCTGCGCAAGCTGGCCCATAGGACGCGACTGCACTTCGCGCTCGAAGAAGAGATGATGTCGGCTACCCGCTACCCGGGAATGGCGGTTCATCGCTTGCAGCATCAATGGCTCATCGATCAAATTCGCTTTCTGGCCGGCCGAACCGCCCGCAAAGCGCTCGTCAACGGCCCGGACTCGCTGAACTTCCTCTCGGAATCGCACTTCAACCACGTCCGTATTGCCGACCTTCACTACGGCCTTTGGCTCGAAAACCGCGCCGCCATCAGGGCCTGCTGATGCTCCCTGAGATCAGCGGCGTTGCCAGCCAAAATCGGGCAGGACGAGACGAAGGACGTCGCCCGTGGCGGAACCATTCCCCTTTCCGCCCACTCGCCCGTCTGCCTATCCACCGGCAATGGCCGTCGCCGAAAATATCGCGGTCCAGCCCTGCCGGTACACGTGGCGGAACATCGCGTCCCTCAACTTCTGCGATTCTCATCCGATAATTCTGTCGGCACGTCATATCGGCAGGAGGTTGCCATGTCTCTCTTATCTTGGAACGAACGATTCTCAGTAGGTGTGCCAACCATCGACAAGCAACACTCCGGCTTGTTCGGAATCGTCAACGAGCTTCACGACGCCATGCTGCACGGAACCGCGCAATCGGTCACCGGCGCGCTGCTCGATAAGCTGGTCAAGTACACAAAGAAACACTTTGCCGACGAAGAACGTATGATGGCGGCCGCGAAGTTCCCAGGACTTGCAGGTCACCGCGCCCACCACGTCGAACTTGCTCGCCAAGTCGAGGAGTTCATGGCTCGCTATAAGCGCAATGACGCCGTCCTCGACATCGATCTGCTTCGCTTCCTGAGCAACTGGCTCACCGGGCACATCCAGAAAGAGGACAAAGAGTATGGGCCGTGCCTTATCCAGCACGGCATCAAGTAGCATGATTCTTCCCAGTTTGCCAAACAGACTCTGGAAACTCTGGCCCGCAAATCCGGCGCGTCGACTGAATACAACCCTCGCCTGATTCGGAATCGGACGCAATATGGCGCGTGAGATGAATTCGAGCATTCCGTCCGATAACTATGATTCCGGATATTTGTCCGCAGGAGAACCCAATGGCTGGACTGGTGTGGAGCGACAACTGCAGCGTAGGGATTGACTCGATCGACGGCGAACACCGGGTCCTTTTCGATACCATCGCGGAGCTTGAGTCGGCGGCAACCCAAAATCTTGACCGCGAGACGGTCGCAGCGCTGCTGACCAAGCTGGCGAATGCGACTCGAGAGCATTTCTCCCAAGAAGAGGAGTTGATGAAGACCCGATCGTATCCGGGACTCGCGCTGCACGCCGCAAACCATCAGCGCTTGATTGAGAAACTGAATGCGTTCGCGGCGCGATATGGCCCGGGAAGCCAAGCCATGGATCAACATGCCGCAAATTTTCTTCGCGACTGGCTTCTGCACCATGTGCAGAACGACGATCGCCGCCTCGGTGCTTGGCTCCGCGACCGCAAGCCGGCCTAGGCCTGGCCCGATTTTCGCTCGCAGCTTCCCCGCCTGCAGCGATCCCGCATCAATTCTCCAGCGATATTTGCACCTGCGCCCACCCTGCCGCAGACGCCTTCGGCTCCGAAGCCAGCTCGTATACCAGCCGCTCCAGCACCAGCCGCTTGTCCGGCGGCGACGACCGCAGTTCGAGATCGGCGCGCGCCACCAGCCGCAGCGCGCGCGTTAATTCGCGCCGGGTCTTGTACCGCCGCGCTTGCCGGATCAAATCGTCGGCGGCAAATGGCGGCATGCGGAATCCCTGCCACAGCGCCTGCCAAATGGCGCGAGAGTCGCGCACGTTTTTTTCCAGAATCACCAGCATCTGGCGAAATGTGCGGGCCAGCATATACAAGTGCCCGATCGCGGCGTCCTCGCCGGCATCGGAGCTATTCAGCAGGCCGTCGAGCAACGCCAGCGCGCGCACACGGTCGCGGGCGCTGATCGCATCCGTCAGCTCGTATAGCGAGCGCTGCTTGGCGGCTAGCACCATCGTCTCCACGTCCCCCAGCGTAATGCGGCCCCGATCCATGGCATAAAGCAATAGCTTTTCGAGCTCCGAAGAAACCAGCATCATATCCGCGCCCAAGGCGTCCACTAGCTCGCGCGCTGCGTCGCTTTCCAGGCGCACGCCTACCGCGCCTGCCGTGGCCGCGGCCCATCGCATGGCGTCTTCCTCGTCCACGCGAGCCAGCTCCACCACTCCGCAATGTTCGCCCAGGGTTTCTCTCAGCCGTTCGTACCGGTTCTTGTCCTCGAAGTCCATCCGCCGCGCATCGCTGGTTATACGCAGAAAATCCGCGATAAAAATAAGCAGCGCCTGCGGGTTTGGCGAGCGGAAGTAGCGATCCAGCGCCTCGAATTCATCCTTCTTTGCCCCGCGCGTGTAAAGCTGCCGCAAGTTGCGCACAAAGATCGTCTGGAACGGCGCCATCAGCGACGGCGTCTGTGCCCGGTCGAGCACTTCGAATATGGATGTCGAAGCCAAGTCGAGATCGCATAGACAAAAATCCCTGAGATTCTCCGGCACAAACGCCTTCAAGACGGCGGCGCGGCATCGGTCCAGCAGAAAAATCTCGTCGCCGGCCAGCACGTATCCGGCCCGTAACTTCCCTTTGCCCGATGCGGCAGCCTCCATCTCCGCCGCAAAACGGTTCGCCGCTGCGAATCCCGCGCCCCACCGCTCATTCTGCGTCACGTCTAAAACCCTTCCAGCACGTCGGCCACAAGCTGCTTGGCAAATTCGCGCGACATGCGCTGGATCGCCGCCGGATCTTCCTGAAGAAACGTCGGCAGATCGGTCGTCGATTGATACTGCTCCCGGAAAACGTAGTTTCGGTTCTCGTAAAGAACCCTGCCGCTCCGCGCGTTCAGGGTTACCGACGCCACAATCGTGATCGAAAAGCTCGACGACTGTTGCGTCGTTGCGTTATAGGTCAGCGGCGTCGTCACTTGCTTCAAAATCGTTCCGTGCAGCACCGCGTCCGCGTCGGCGTCTTCATACGAGGTCACGCGCAAGCGCGTCCTCGCCGCAAACTCGCGGATCACAGCCTCCGTCATCGCCGTTTCCGCGCCATTAGCGTCGGTGTGCGTCGCAAACACCGGCACCGCGAGCGTTTTCACTTCGGCAGGCAGATGCGTTGCTGCGCCCAGCGTGTGATATCCGCATCCGGAAACGGATCCCAACAACGCGGCGAGCGCCGGCACAACCAATCGCCCATTCATGTTGCACTCAGTATACTGGCCTGCACAACCGCCGCCGATTCAAACCCACGCGGTTGCCAGCTTGGCCAATCCCGGTGTCGGCAGCTTCAATCCGTCGCTTCGCCCTTTGAAGTAACGCTCGTTCAATTGCGCTGAATCCATCTGCTCGGATCTTCCAAACCCCGCGCGACGCAGTTCCGTATCGCGTCCGGTCTCCCGAGCCCCGAGTCTGAACCAGTCGAACCGCAGCAGCCCTTGCCGCCCAGCCGCGTATCCTGTTTGCCATGACTTGGATTGGTTGGGCGTTTCTTTCCGCCATTTTTGCCGCCGCCACCGCCCTTTTGGCCAAGGTGGGCGTGGCCCACGTTGATTCCAACCTCGCTACCGCCGTGCGCACCAGCGTCGTGGTCGTCTTCGCCTGGGGAATCGCCCTCGTCATCGGTAAGCACTGCCAGATTCGCTCCCTCGATCGCCGCACCCTGCTCTTTCTCATCCTGTCTGGCCTCGCTACCGGCCTTTCTTGGCTCTGCTACTTCCGCGCCTTGCAGTTGGGTCCTGCCTCACGCGTCGCTCCGCTCGACAAGCTCAGCGTTCCTTTGGTCATGCTTTTCGCGTGGCTCCTGCTCGGTGAAAAACTCAACGCCGCATCCCTCATCGGCGGTCTGCTCATTACCGCCGGAGCCATCGCCATGGTGCTGAGCTGACCCCTGTCGCGCCTCCCTATACTTATGAGAGTGACCATCCAGCCCAAAACCGAACGCCCGCCCGCCTCACTTCCTCGCCGCATCGTGCTCACCGGCTTTATGGGCTCGGGCAAGTCTACCGTCGGTCCGCTCATCGCCCAGCTTCTGGGCTGGGCCTTCGTTGATGTGGACGATGCGATCGAGGCTGAAGCCGGCTGCACCATTCCGGAGCTGTTCAATCAGTATGGCGAGGCTGCATTTCGTCAGCGAGAGCACGCTGCTATTGCGCGACTCGTCTGCGCCGATTCCCTGGTTCTCGCCCTGGGCGGCGGAGCCATTGAGGATCCGGCAACCCGTTCCCTGCTCCTCACCGCGCCAGGCACGCTGCTGGTTCATCTCCAGGTCGATCTTGAAACCGCGCTGGTGCGTTGCCAAGGGACCGAGGATTTGCGTCCCGTCCTGGCCGATCGGGCGAACTTGGCCGCCCGCTACGCCCGCCGTTTGCCGCTCTACCAAACCGCGCATGTATCGATCGCCGTCGATGCGCTGACCCCCGATCGGGTTGCGGACGCCGTTATTCAGGCGGCCCACTCCACGCGGGTTGACGAAATAACCGCAAATCGCAATCATGCTTCCTGAGCCCCCGTCTTGCAAGCGCACCGGAGGATTCATGCAGAACCAGGACGTCTTTAAGCAGATCGCCGAAATTGGCATTGTGCCGTGCGCGCGCGTCAAGAATCCCGACCACGCGCGATTCGCAGCCGAGACCCTGTATGCGGCAGGCATACCAATCCTCGAAATCCCTTTGACCGTGCCCCAGGCCTCGAAGCTCATCGAGGAGTTGGCACACCGCTTTCCCGGCCTCATCGTCGGTGCCGGAACCGTTTTGGACGAAGAATCGGCTCGGCGCTTGATCGATGCCGGCGCAGCCTACATCACCAGCCCCGGTCTGAATACCTCCGTTGTGGCCTGCGCCAAGCGCGCCGGCGTCGTCGTTTTTCCCGGAGCGTTGACTCCTTCCGAGATTATCGATGCCTGGATGGCCGGGGCCGATTTTGTGAAGATCTTCCCCGCCGCCACTGCCGGCGGTCCCAACTATGTCCGCGCCCTCAAAGTCCCGCTTCCGCAGATCCCGTTGATCGTCACCGGCGGCGTGACGCAATCGACAGCTTTCGACTACATCCTTGCTGGAGCCCATGCCATCGGCGTGGGCAGTGAACTGCTGCCCAAAGACGCTCTCGAACGCCGTCAGACCGATCGCATCCACGAGCTGGCGCGCAGATTCCGCCTCATGATCAAAGAAGCCCGCGACCAGCGAAGCAGCGGCTGAGCGCTCCGCCAATCCTCATCCTCGAGAAAAATGCTCCCAGCCCTCTGGAGCAAGAGCTTCCACCCCGGCGGCCGTCCTTAGCAGGATTCGCGGCCTTCCCCGGCGCGCTCGCGTGACTCGGCCGATACGTGTCACGGCAACTCCGCCGATGCCCTGCCCCAACCGCGCCGTCGCCGGGGCCGTAAACAACAGCTCGTAGTCCTCGCCTCCGTTCAGCGCTTGGCTCAGCGTTGCGCCCGGATGGATGGCCAGCTGAGCCGCGTCCACCTCGGCAGCCACTTCGGATTCCTCGCATAAATGCGCTAGATCCGTCGATAATCCGTCGCTTAAATCGATCGCCGCAGTCGCGCGCGATCTTCGCGCCAGCCAAAGTCCCTGCGCAATGCGCGGCCTGGGAAAAAGGTGCGGCGCAAGCTCCAACTTCAAACCCGCCGGAATCCGCAATCCCCGCGCGCCTGCCGGATCCAATTCCCCACGCCTTCGGCCAACCGCCAGCTCCTCCAGTCGCGCCAGTCCCGCTGCTGCCCCGCCCAGGCTCCCCGTAACGTAAACCAGGTCTCCCTCCCGCGCTCCGGAACGAAGCAACGCTTTGCCCCGCGTTACTGCGCCCGTCAGAACAATATCCGCGATCATGACAGGTGATTCGGAAAGGTCGCCCCCTGCCAGCGAAATTCGATGTGGTTCGGCCAGAGCCAGAAACCCGTCGAGAAAGCCGTCCAGCCAACCGCCGGCGAGTTCCCGCGGCAGACCGAGTGAAAGAAACGCTGCGATAGGGCGCGCGCCCATCGCCGCAAGATCGCTCAAACCGCGCGCCAGGGTCCGGTGCCCGATTGCTTCCGGCGAATGCCAGCCGAGTTGGAAATGCCGTCCGGCAATCGACAAATCTGTCGTTACGGCCAATTCCTCTCCTGCGCGCACACGAATCAGCGCAGCGTCGTCGCCGATACCCAGCCGTAGCTCGCCAGCTCGTGCATCGCCTGCCCGGGCGCGTATCCGCGCCACCAGAGCCAATTCGCCCTTTCCTCCGGTTCCCCACGGTTTGCCTGATCTTAACGGCACCCCTTGAGAATAGGCCATCGACCGCCAGTGCGATCTTCCCATCATGGCTGCCAGACCTCCGCACCGAAATGAGAGATTACACTCAGCAGCAGGCACCCATCATGCGGCCAGTGGATTGGGATCGGCAAGTAACAGTGGGTCCGCTGCTGAAATCGTTTGACCTTCGGAAGAATGCCCCGGCATCACATGGTTACTATCAGCTAACTTAAGTAATGCAAAGATCGCTCACTCGCACAAAAGTGAATCTCGAATCTCACTCGTTACCCGTTGACTATAAAATAATTAGGTCGACGAGTGCTCTCTCGTGGCTTCGCGTTCCAGCGCGGGAACTCCGTGTTACCCCCGGGTATTTTTTCGGTTGACCACCTGATGTGCCTCTGTTAACCTTGCAGAACGTTCTGGCATCTCCCCCTTGGGACGCATTGGTTCTTGCGCGGGCGCTATGGCCTGCACTTGATGCACTCTCCCCCTGTCTGTAGGCTCGATCGCTGTCTGGGGATTGAAGGCAAACATGTTACGCAAGCACTATTACATACTTTTTGTTGCTCGCGATGACGACGGACAAGTGAGGAAGATTCCTCTTCCGCTGAAGTACGCCTACGGGTTCGTCATTGCCTCAATCATAGGAGCCTTCACGATCGTTGGGCTGGCCGGTTCCTACACTCGCATGCTCCTCAAGACGGAAAGTTTCAATCAGGTCCGCGCCGAGCGCGAGGCCCTGCGCCAAAATTATCAGCGAATGGCAGAGATTGCCCATAACCGGGGCGTCCAGGTTGCTTCCCTCGGCGCCTTGGCCAATGAAGTGACCGCGCTTTACGGGCTGCGCCAATCGAAGTCCGACCCCGCCAGGTCCGCCGCCCCGTCCGGCACTGCCGCGGCTCCCGCGCCCGTATCCCTGGCGCAATCCGATGACCCAAGTCAGCAACAGGTTTCGTCTTCCATCGACGCGCTCTACGCCTTGCGTGCCGAAGCCCTCTCTGGCCGCGTCTCGCGCGCGCTCGAAAGCGGACTCACACCGAATTTCATCGGCGATTGGACGGAACTCGCCGATGCCCCTTCCCTGTGGCCGGTCGAGGGCCGCGTCGCCTCCAGCTTTGGTGAGCGCGAAGATCCCATCAACGGCGAGGGCGCCTTCCACTCCGGGATCGATATCGACGCCCCTTTCGGCACGCCCGTCCGCGCCGCGGCCGATGCTGATGTCGTCGGCGCCGCAATGGTTGCCGGCTACGGCCGCGAAGTGCTTCTCGATCACGGCCACGGCGTTTCCACTCTCTATGGCCATCTCTCTGCTTTCGCCGTGTTCCCCGGCCAGCATGTCACCCGTGGCCAGGTCATCGGATTCGTAGGCGAATCCGGCCGCGCCACCGGACCCCACCTCCACTATGAAGTCAGGCTGCACAATGTGCCCGTCAATCCCCACAAGTATCTCCGCACCACCTACGAACAAGCCGCCAACCTCGATTCCGTCTCCCTTGCAGGCGGCGAGTAGAAAGTTCTTCTGCTGGGCAAAACGGCTCTCGCTCGTGAGCCGTTCTTGTCAGAGACATAAAGCCGGCAACTCGTTTGGTCGCCGCGCTCCGCGCTCTGCCATATTCGTGGAAATGCTCCGGCTCAAGCAACCCGCGCCCGCCGATTTGCTACTCGCATATCCCTTGCTGCCGTTCGCCAGGTACCGCCGCTCTTAGCCGTCCCGGCTCCCTCATCCACGACCGCATAAACATGCCGTTCACCGCGATGCAAAACACGTTCGCCGGAATAAAGCCGAACTGCGCCGTCCGCATTGCAATGATGCACACAATCACGCTGTTCACGCAGGCCATGGCCAGCCCGGTCCATTGCTTTCGTCCAATCAAAACCGTGGAAATAACCGTAAGGCAACAGGAAATGTAATCTAAGCGGAGCATGCGTTAAACTTGGCCCTCTTTGCTTAGCGTGCAAGCTTGGCGCGGAAAACTCAGTGACTCCAATCACGACGCGGCCGCACCGCCCGCAAGAACATCGCCTTTTCTCTTCCCGCCGGCATTGATTGCGATCGAACCCCGCGTCTCCGCCAAAGCCGCAGCGCCCGCTCGTGCGTGATATGTTTGGCAAGTGTCTCTCGGGCAAAAATTCTGGGTGAAATTTGCAAGATGAGCGTTCCTGTTCGTGCCGACCGCACCGGCAGCGGAAAAGAGCATTTTGAAGTGTTGGACGGGTTGAGAGGCGCCGCAGCCTTCCTGATCGTGATTTTCCATCTCTTCAATTACTCATTTGGCTTCGACTCGCCGATGAGCCTGGTGCGCCACGCCTACCTGGCCGTCGACTTCTTCTTCGCCCTCTCGGGATTTGTAGTTGCGTATGCATACGATGACCGCTGGACGCGCATGTCGATCCCCCAGTTCTACCCCGAGATCTGGATGGCTCCTCTGCGGCTTACGGTTTCTTTTGTGTTGGGGCTATGGTTGTACCGCGTCCATGAACAGATCCGGCTCCCGAAGTTTGGTCTGCTGGTCCTCTCTGTCGTTCTTGCGCTGTGCTTTGAAATGCCGGGCTTCCCTAAAGCCGGCGTCATTTCGTTGAACGGTCTTTTCGATGCTTCGTGCGTGCTCTTCCTGTTTCCGCTCATCATTCTTTCGGGAGCTCACTCCAATGCGGGCGCGGGCATGATAAGGCTCTGCAAGTTCAGCGGCAGGCTCTCGTATCCTCTCTATATCACTCACATTCCGTTCGTCTATGTTGTTGCGGCTTTCGCCGGAACCAAACACCCGGGAACTGGCGTGGTTCTCACCTGGATTTTCTTGGCTTTGCTGTTTGCGATCGCTGTCGCTTGGTTTGCTCTCAAGTTTCTGGATGAGCCTACCCGCGCGTGGCTCGCGCGCCGCTACCGTATCGAACAGTCAACGCCATAATTCTGCCTGGGTAATTCCTCTCACACTTTCTGCACATGCATCACCAGCCGCTCGGCTACCGATTCCACGATCTGCTCGTGTACCTCGTCGATCGTCAGGTCGCCTTCGATCGGCACCACCCGGTCCGGCTCGCGCCGCGCGATCTCGCGGTATTTCTCCCACACGCGGCGATAGAAGGCGTCTTTCTCGCCCTCGAATCGCCCCTCGTCCTTCCCGCCTTCGGCCTCCATGCGAATATTGCGGTGCCGCGCTCGCGCTAGCGACACTTGGAATCCCGGCAGCAGCATCAACGTCAGGTCAGGTTGCAATCCGCGGCAGATAATCCGGTGCAGCTTCAGCACCACGTCCGATCCCAGCTCGCGCCCGCCGCCCTGGTAAGCCTCCGTCGAGTCGGTAAATCGGTCGCACACCACAATCTTGCCCGCTTCCAGTCCCGGCTCGATCGCCTCGGCGATAGTCTGCGCGCGATCCGCGAACATCAACGCCATCTCCGTCATCGCGTCCAGCCATTGCGAGCGCGAATCCAGCAGAATTTCGCGAATCCGGTCGCCGATTGCCGTCCCGCCTGGCTGGCGCAGCAACACAGGCTCCTGGCCGCGCCGCGTGAGCCACGCAGCCAATCGCTTGAGCTGCGTCGTCTTGCCTGACCCATCCAAGCCCTCGAACGTGATAAATACACCTCGCGGCATGGGCCTCAGTCTAACACTGCTCCCAATCCTGGTTCGCGAAACCCCGTCCCCCGCCCCTAAGCGCCGAAGCAGTGCACCCTGCCCATTCTGGTCCTATTCTCCAGAGCGTTTGCCGTCCCGGCACTGCCTTTCCGCGATTGCAGTTGCATCTACAGACAACACGCATCGGTTTGTGTTACAAGAAGTTAAATTCCAGAAGATCGGCTCGCAGTTGGCCTCGGAACGGCCTGCGTCCGATTGGAGCCGAACATGAATCTCCGCGCCACGCAAAGTATTTCTCTTTGTGCCCTGCTTTTGGCCACGATGCCCGCCAGCCGCCTCGCCGCGCAGTACCTCACTCTCGAGGGCCAAACCGGCGGCTTTCTTACACCCACCGCTTACGTGGTGTACACCGAGAAGGGTGATCCGTTTTCTCACCCGGCCGTCGGCTTCCATTTCATCGATGCTTCTTCGGTCATCGGCAATATTGAGACCGTCAGCATCACTGAGGGCTTTGCCGGCCGTGCAGAGGCCGGTTACACGCGCAGCATTCACCAGTTTGGTGACGCCGGGTCTTCCACCGCCCTCCAATTGAGCCAACTTTGGCACTACAACGGCATGAATGTCTTTCATGGCAAGGTTGTCGCCTTCAAGGATGGCCAGTTCGGCCCGTGGATGCCGGGCATTGCGATCGGCGGCGTAGTCCGCGCCCAAGACAGATTTGTTTCCGGCGCGATTCCACCGATTGCCACGGCAGAACTCAAAGCTGAACTTGGTTTGGGCGGCCTCGCCGTCGCACAGGAGCTTTTTGGGGCAACGGCAACCAAATCCTACACCAACGGCGACGTATACGTTGCTGTCACTAAGACCTGGGCCAAGCCCCCGGTGCCTTTCCTTCTGAATCTCGGCTGGAAGGCCACCAACGCTACCATTTTCGGCATCGGCGGCCAGAGTACGCGCTTTGGCGGCCGCTTCTTCGGGGGTCTGGGCATTCCGCTGCCCATCGGCCATGGAATCGTCGCTGTGCCCTCGGCCGGATTCACGCAGGAGCCCAAGACCGCGGTGAATCTGAACAAACAGCTCAACCTGGCGCTCTCTGTGTGCGAACTTGCCGGTGCCTGCAACCCTGCTGCATACCCGCTGATGAGCGCGCATATACCCACAACTCTGGACTATGCCGTGCGCGTCACGCAGAAGGACAAGCCGCATTTCTCCTTCGATATCGGCGTCGGTCAGGTGGCGGGGAACATCGGTTCGATCTATGTCGGAAACCCGTTCTTCAATCCGGCAAACCCGGCCTTCGGCCCTCCGGTCGTTACCACCCCCGTTAACTTGCAAGCTCGCAGCGTGGTCGGCATTGGCCTTAGCTATAGGTATTAAACCGGTTACATCGGTGTGGAAAATCCACGCCTTGTGCAACTTATCCCTATCAAAAGTGTTCGAATGTCCATAGGCAGGACCCTCCATCTTCACTCCGGCGGGTCCGCTCGAACAATGATAGGAGGTATTCTTCGTGCGAGTGCTTCGCTCTATGCGCTTCATGTTTTTCGCGCTTGTTCTCTCTCTGCTTCCTGCTGCGTCCAACGCCGCAGTTTTCGTCAGCGTCGGCATCGCGCCACCCGTTCTGCCCGTCTACGATCAACCGCCCTGCCCCGAACCGGGCTGGATGTGGACTCCCGGCTATTGGGCCTACGGTGACCAAGGCTACTACTGGGTTCCCGGCACATGGGTGCCTGCTCCGTATGTTGGCGCGCTTTGGACCCCAGGCTATTGGGGCTGGTCCGCAGGTCTATATGTCTGGCACCCAGGCTATTGGGGACCGCATGTCGGCTACTACGGCGGCGTCAACTACGGTTTCGGCTACATGGGTATCGGCTTTGTCGGTGGAGTGTGGCACGGCGGCGTCTTCGCATATAACACCGCAGTTGTGCATGTGAACACCGTCGTCATCCACAACACCTATGTGGATCGCACCATCGTCGAGCACAACACCATCGTCAACGATCGCCATGTTGCCTTCAGCGGCGGGCCCGGCGGAATCCGCCACGATCCCGCTCCCCAAGAGCGCATAGCCGAACATGATCGGCACGTTGCCGCTACCTCGTTCCAATCCGCCCACCAGAACACGGCCGCGCACAGCACCAACGCCTACTTCAACCACAACGGCGGACATCCCTCCAACGTCGCGGTCCAAAGACCCTTGAACACCGTTCGCCCTGCGGTTGGCGGCCCCGGCAGAGCGACTTTTAATCCCCAAGGGCATCAACCGGCGCTCTCACCGCAGAATCGCAATTCCAATCAGCCGCAGCCGAATCGCAGCTTCAACCAGCCGCAGTCGCATCAGGCGCAACCGCAATCGCACCAGGCCGCGCCTCAATCCCATGCCAGCCAACCCCACAATGAGCCCAGGCCCGAAAGCCACGAGCACCACTAGCCGCTATCCGGTCCCGGCGCCACGGCGTCGGGACCGCGCCGTGTTAATGTAATTGACAGTCTTTTGATTTCATCGTGTCATCATCGGTGTTCTTTCGGCATCTAACTTCAACGTGAGCAGATTCGGGCCCCATAGCGCGGCATGTTTCGCATCCAAGCGGCTTGCCGCACTCAAACCTGACCTGCGCGTCGGCGGTTTTATCTCCTCCGCGTAGGACGATCCGTTTCTTCGGTTTCGTTTCAACAAGGCTCGTAGTGGTTCTTTTCGTTCGCCACTGCGCTAAGTTCGATAAGATCCGGCACCAAAGTTTAGCCGACAGATAGCTTTCAAACGAAATTAGTTAGCGCTCACCGCAACCTGGCGGCAGCCGGCAAAACATCAAAAGCGAAGACTGGCCTATAACACGAGGTCGCTCTTGCGATCTGACACCATCAGCCTGCGCAATCATTTTGAGGAATTCCATAATTTATGAAACCTCTTGTTTCCGTTCTAATCCCCGCATACAACTCGGAGAAATGGCTTGCCGAAACCCTTCGTTCCGCACTCGCCCAGACCTGGGACAACAAGGAGATTATCGTCGTCGACGATGGCTCCAAAGACGAAACGTTAACCCAGGCTCGCAGCTTCGAATCCGCCATCGTAAAGGTCGTCGCCAAGGAAAACGAAGGCGCGGCAGCCACAAGAAACCGGGCATTCTCCCTCGCTCAGGGAGATTACATTCAATGGCTTGATGCCGACGACCTGCTCGCTCCCGACAAGATCTCCAAGCAGATGGAAGCAGCAGCCAGATCGTCGAGCACAAGGACCCTCCTTTCCGGAGAGTGGGGAAGGTTTATGCATCGCCCCTCTCGAGCGCAGTTTGTCCCGAGCGGGCTGTGGTGCAACCTTTCTAAGGCCGAATGGCTCATGCGCAAGATGGAGCAGAATGCCTACATGCAGACAGGCTCCTGGCTGGTGAGCAGAGAATTGACTGAAGCCGCCGGCCCTTGGGATACCCGCCTGTTAGGAGACGACGACGGCGAGTACTTTTGCCGCGTACTCCTGGCCAGCGATGGCGTGCGTTTTGTCCGCGGCGCCAAAGTCTACTACCGGCGGGTTGGCGGCTCCCTCAGCTACATCGGCGAATCGGATCGCAAACGCGAAGCGCAATGGATTTCAATGGAGCTGCATATAAAGTATCTCCGTTCGTTGGACGACAGCCGCCGCGCCCGGGCTGCATGCGTCACCTACCTCCAAAACTGGATGGGCGATCTTTATCCGGAGCGGCTCGACATTTTTGAGAAAGCCAAAGAGCTTTCCCAAAGCCTGGGCGGCCATCTCAAAGTCCCCACCCTCTCCTGGAAGTACTCCTGGATCAAGACGCTGTTTGGCTGGAAACTCGCCCGCCACGTTCAACGGAGACTCCGAAGCGCGAAGTGGTCCATAACAACCTGCTTGGACAGATTGCTCTCCCGCTTTCAGCGGCCCGTGGACCAAGCTCGGGTCTTTGGCGCTTTCGGAAATCCCGTAGGGCGAAGTCTCTAAGCCAGTGTCGATCGGCGAACGTCACCTGCTGCTAAAGCCCGGCAGATCGACGCGCCGTGCAATGTGATCCTGAATCCAGTGCCCATCCCACCACTCCTTCGGATCGATCTGCACGCCATCTAGTTGCATCGCAAAATGGACATGGTCCCCGGCCGCCATTCCCGTCGTGCCGCTCAGGCCCATGTTCTGGCCGCGCTTCACTTCGTCCCCCTCGTGTACGTCGATGCGGCTCAGATGCCCGTAAATGGTCTGCAAGCCGTATCCATGGTCCACCACAATGCAATTGCCGTAAATCCCCAGTGGCGCGGCCCACACCACTCTCCCATCGTTCGACGCTTCCACGCCCATGTGCTGCGTCCCGGCCAGGTCGTAGCCCAGGTGCACTTGTTCGTCGATCTTGTTGCCGTGGTAAAAGTACGTGCGCTTGTCGGCAAAGCTCGATTCGGCTTGTGAGTGCGACTGCCGCGTGAACGGCTGCGACCAGAGAAAACGATCCGCGGTTTTCAGGCGCAGTTCGGAAAGCGTCTTGTTATTCGCCTTCCGCATTTCGCTGTTGATCCTCACAAACCGCGCCACTCGATCGCCCGTCCCGCTGGGATCGAGCTCGCCCAGTACCTTCTGCATAAACTGATCGGTCACCTGTATGTCGTGTAGCGTGTAGACCGGCTGTTCCTTCTTCGGAAAGACCACGGCAATCGGCGTGGTCACATCGTTGCCCACACCGTTCGACGCGTACACCAGGGGTGTCGTGCCCGCAGGCATGTTCCATGCGAACGCGAACAGCGAAAACATTCCCCCCTTGCCGCCAGGCACGGGCCAAGCACGGAAAGCCTCGTCGCCCACTCGCACTCCTGCCGACGTGTACGCGCCGGTCACGTTCATCGTCACCAGGTCCGCCATGCCCAGGTAGAGGTAATGCTGGTCCGAGTCCGCGCTCACCACCGGTGGCTGCGTCACTACATTCACATCGCGCGCCTCGCGCTCAGTGCGGTGAAACAGCCCGCCCGATGTCGCTTCGACAATCAGCCGCGCAGGTCCATCCTTCAACTCAGGCGTGGCCTTCACGCCCACAGTGAAATCGAATGTCGAGTCACTCGCATCGGCGCCCCGCATCGTTTGCCACACCGGGTATTCGGCGCCATTTTGCTCCACGTATGCGGTAACCTTGCTCACCCCGTGCGTGTCGTGGACCTGGACCCTCACCGGCGTGGCCTGGCCGATTGCAGTCAAAGTCGCAGGCACATCAATCGACGGTTTGCCGCATCCGCACAGGACCACAAACAACGATGAAGAGACCACAATGCTTGTTCGAACGGTGGGGATCCGCACAACATCATTCTAGTCTGATGCCCTGAAGTCCGCATCATGAATTCTTCGTTTGACCCCATGTATGACCACGTTGGCCGTTGTCACGCCGGAACTCGTTTCCACCAACCATGCATTTGGGAGCGCCCATGAAACAGTCGAATTCATGTGGGGTGCCCATACTTCGCGCTGGCAGCTTCGTCTCGCACCAGCGGCGAACATTGCGACAGACACTATGAATCCTTTCCCAGCGATGCCTGAAGTTCCAGAATCTGCAGCTGCACCTGCTTCGGCTGCCCCCCGGGCCGCATTCCGAATCGCCCGGCAAGACCGTCTTCAGGCCGCGAAACCGTCTCGCCGCTTTAGCCCGCAGGCTCTTCGCGGTGTAAACTTCTCCTTCACTTCTTCGAGCGTCGTGCTCTGTATCGAGGTGTGTCCTATGCGCCGTTCTCTTTTTCTTATCCTTGCATTTTCGTTCGCAGGCGTTGGCTTTCCGCAACCAAAGCGCCCCATGACCTTCGAAGACCTGATGCACATGAAGCGCCTCGGTGATACTGCCGTCTCACCCGACGGCAAGTGGCTCGCCTACTCCGTCACCACCGTCGACCTCGCGCAAAACACTAAAACTGCAGAGCTATGGCTACAGGCGATCGCTGGCGGCGATCCGATCAAAGTAGCCATCGCCCAGCCCGGCGACAGCGGCATCCAATTCTCGCCCGACAGCAAGCGCATCCTCTTCCTCTCCGCCCGCGACGGCTCCGAGCAAATCTGGCTCGCCGATTTCGATCCCGTGACCGGCGCGACATCCAATCCGAAGAAGCTCACCGCCATCTCCACTGAGGCCGACAATGCCAAGTGGTCGCCCGACTCGAAATCCATCGTCTTCACCTCCGCCGTCTATCCCGATTGCCCAGCCATCACCGCCGCCGATTTCCCAACCGGCGACTCCTGCAACAAAAATCGCGACGCCGCCCTCGCCGCGAGTAAAGTCAAGGCGCAAATCTTCACGGCGCTCCTCTACCGCCACTGGAACCGCTACACGGGCGACAAGCGCTCTCACCTGTTCCTGATCGACGTCGCGAGCGGCGCAACCCGCGATCTCGACCCTGCCGACCCGCATGACGTCCCGCCCGATCACCCCACCGATTCGCTCGGCTGCGGCTGCGACTTCTCGCCCGATTCGCGTGAACTCGCATTCACCGAGGACCCCGCTTCCGTCCCGGCCATCTCCACCAGCGCCCAAATCTACACCCTGGACCTCACCGACCCCGCAGCCAAACCGGTGAAGATCTCAACCTCCGCCGGCGGCAACTTCTCCCCCGCCTACTCGCCCGACAGCAAATACCTCGCCTGGCGCTCCCAAGCCCGCGCCGGCTATGAGAGCGACAAGTTCCAACTTGCACTATATGATCGCTCGTCGAAAAAGATCAGTGACCCGCTCGAAGATTTTCACTTCGAGAACTGGATCGACGAATTCTCGTGGGTAGATGATTCGCAACACATCAATTTTGTGTCCGGAGACAAAGGAGAGGCTCCCGTCTACGAGGTGAATGTCACAGGCGATGATCTGAAACGCGCCGGAAAAGCGGCCGGCGAATGGAGCAACGTCCACTTAATCCTTTTGAACGGATTTCCTTACTACCTCGGCACTTTGATGCGTGTGGATCGCCCCGCTGAGGTTGTTCTTGGCAACGCGCTGGAAATGGATGACACCGCAGTCAAATTTCGAATTGGTAACAATGGTCAACGAGCTCAAGACATAACGCGTAAAAACTACGAGCCGCAGCCCCTCACCCACCTCAACTCGGCCCTCCTCTCCCAGCTCGACCTACCCGCCATGGAATCATTCTGGTTCACCGCCTCCGACGGCACAAAGCTCCAGGGCTTCCTCATCCGCCCGCCCGGCTTCGACCCCGCCAAAAAATACCCCGTCAAATTCCTTATCCACGGCGGCCCGCAAGGCGCCTGGGGAGACTCCTGGTCCTACCGCTGGAACGCCGAGCTCTTCGCCGCCAGCGGCTACGTCGTCGTCATGATCAACCCGCGCGGGTCCACAGGCTACGGCCAAGCCATCGTCGACGGCGTCAACGGCGACTGGGGCGGCAAACCCTTCACCGACCTCATGACCGGCCTCGACTACGCCGAGCAGCACTACCCCTTCATCGACAAATCGCGCGAGTGCGCCCTTGGCGCCAGCTACGGCGGCTACATGGCCAACTGGATCCTCGGCCACACCAACCGCTTCAAGTGCATCGTCTCCCACGACGGCATATTCAACGCCGAATCCGACTTCGGCTCAACCGAAGAGGACTGGTTCAACATCTGGGAATTCCGCGGCTATCCGTGGGACTACTACGGCCGCCCCGACAGCGACAATCCGTTCCGCAAATGGTCGCCCTCGCTCTACTCCAAAAACTTCCATACGCCTACGCTCGTCATCCACGGCCAGCTCGATTACCGCCTCGACGTCAGCGAAGGCTTCCAGCTCTTCGACACCTTGCAACTCTTGGGCGTGCCCTCCAAGATGCTCTATTTTCCCGACGAAGGCCACTGGGTCCTCAAGCCCCAAAATTCCCAGCTCTGGTACAAAACCGTCAACGACTGGGTCGACCAATGGACGAAGCCGAAGTAGCCCCATGACGCTGGTAGTCGTGTAGTACAATTCACGGAATTTGTAGTACACTTTTCTTATGGGTACCACAGTTCAAGTCCGGCTGGATGAGGAAACAACTTCCCTGCTTCGCGGCTTCGTCAAGCGCAGCGGCAAGACCACGTCCGAGGTCCTGCGCAGGGGCATCCAACTAGCCGTCAGCGAGGAAAAGCTGCGGGCATCGGCGCGTCTGGTGGGCATTGGTTGCGTGGATTTCGGTCCCGGCGATCTGGCAACCAACAAAAAGCGCATGGAAGGTTTCGGAAAAAAGTGGCGCGTGGATAAGAATGGCAAAGGTCGATGGGACTGGTAAGCGTCTCCGCGCCGCCCGGTCCCATCCTGGCAGACGCCAGTTACTTTGTCGCATTGCTCAACAAACGCGAAGCCGGCCACGCAAGATGCCTTGAGGCAAGCGAACAGGTTTTTGCTCCAATCGTCACCTGTGAGGCCTGCATAACTGAAGTACTCCATCTTCTCCATCACGCCCAGCCGGCCGTCGAGGCAATGCTGACAAACGTCCAGAGAGGCGAGATCGTAATCCCTTTTCGCATCTCCCAATCTGCGCCACCGGTTCTCGACCTTATGCACAAGTACTCCGACACGCCGTGCGACTTTGCCGATGCCTGCCTGATCGCCATGGCGGATGAACTCAGCACCGGCGACATCCTCACCCTCGACAGCGATTTCAGGCGCTATCGCTGGCGCCGCAACCGGCGCTTCAACCTGCTCATTTCTCTAAAGTGATCGCCATGTCCTTCAGTCGCCGCGCCAAAAAGCCGCCCGCCCCCCTCGCCGAGCCCGCCCTCTACGACTACGCCGTCAAAGCCCTCGGCCGCCGCATGCGCACCGAATCCGAACTGCGCCGTCTCCTCGTCTCGCGCGCCGAGCCCGGCCCCTCGGGCGAAGCCCAAATCAAATCCGTCCTCACTCGCCTCAAAGAACACGGCTACCTGAACGACGCCTCCTTCGCCGAAACCTACGCCCGCCTCCGCCAGGAGAACGAAAAATTCGGCGCGCGCCGCGTGCGCCAGGATCTGCGCCAGAAAGGCGTCCGCTCCGACCTCATCGACCGAACCCTTGAAGCGCGCTACGCAAAATCGAACGAAGAAGCCCTCGCCCGTCAGCACCTCGAGCGCAAGCGCCTCGCAAAACCCGCCAACGAAAAGGAAACCGCGCGCATCGTCCGCCGCCTCGTCGCTGCCGGCTTCTCCACCGCCGTCATCTACAGAATCCTTCGCCAGTGGGACGTCCCCTGCGAATCCCTCGCCGCCCTCGACAGCTTGAGCAACGAAACGGACGCCGACCCCCGCGAAGATTGAAGCCGCCCTTCGACTAATCCGGATACAACCGCACTTCGGGCACATCGAAATCTTTGCGATTCTCCGTGAGCAATCGATAGCCGTGTTGGATGGCGGCAGCCGCGATCAGCATGTCATCCAGCGAACGGGTTCGCCCCAGCCCGCGCTGCGCGGCTACGATTTCCCCTGCTTTTTGCGCAATGGATCGCGTCAGCGGAAGCCACGTAAAACCCGCCAGCAGATCCTCTGTAGCTTGTTCTTCGCCTTTGCGAAGCCCGGCGTGCAGCTCGGCAACTGTGACGGGAGAGACCGCTGGTACAAACCCGCGCAAGCTCAATTCGCGAAGAATGGCCCTCGGCCTCTCCTTTCCTCGCAAAACATTCACGAGCACGCACGTGTCAACCACCACGCCGCGCCGCGAGAGAGCCATTACTCATCCGCTTCCGCAGCTATCTTCTCCAGGCGCGCTTGGCGGCCGCTCCGGGTGTGCCGCAGTTTGTGTACCCAGGCAGCCGCACCGATCTTGGCAATCTCCGGATGATCCTCATCTTTCCAAACGGGCTCTTCACTTTCCAGAAACGCCAAAAGCTTTTGCCTTTTCAACTCATTGGCGGCCGCTTCTACCATAAAGGCGCTGCGCTTCCGGCGGCCCACGAATTCGTCGATACCGCGTGCCAGCTCGACAGGCATGTTGATGTGGGTTCTTAGAGTGGCCATCTGTAGGCCCACTCCTATTGGGCCTACATTAGTATAACCCCTTACCCAACCGCGTCCGATGATGGGCGATTTTCGTGTGCAACGGGCAATCCAAGAAGGAAATCCCTTGATCCGAACCGTTTCCCCATCCGATCGCGCCGTTGGCGCAATGTTTGTTAGCCCAGCGTTTAAACGCTGGGAACGCCGTCCCCCCAAATGCGTGCGAGCCCTGTAGGGGCGGCGCAAAAACTCAAGTTCGACCGCGGCTGCCCATTCGTTCGATTCTCCGTCTCGCGTACCCCATCGCCCGTTACACTAAACATGCCATGCAATTTCGCTCGGGAAATGAGATACGCGAGCTGTTTCTGCGCTTCTTTGAGTCGCGGCCGGGTTTCGCCCACCGCCGCGTGCACTCTTCCTCGCTGGTGCCCTTGAACGACCCCACCCTGCTCTTCACCAACGCGGGCATGAACCAATTCAAGGACCTCTTCCTCGGCGCCGAGCGCCGCGACTACTCGCGCGCAACGTCGAGCCAGAAGTGCGTCCGCGCCGGAGGTAAGCACAACGACCTTGAAAACGTGGGCTTCACCCGCCGCCACCACACCTTCTTCGAAATGCTCGGCAACTTCTCCTTCGGTGACTACTTCAAACGCGACGCCATCAAGTTTGCATGGGAGCTCGTGACCAGCGATGAATGGTTCGGCATTCCGAAGAATCGTTTATACGTCACCATCTTCGAAGGCGACCCCGCGAACGGCGTCCCGCGCGACGACGAGGCCGAGCAGTTTTGGATCGAAGCCGGCGTGCCGAAAAACCGCATCGGCGAATACGGCCTCAAAGACAATTTCTGGCAAATGGGCGAAACCGGCCCCTGCGGCCCCTGTTCCGAAATCTTCTACGACATGGGCCTCGAAGCCGCCGAAACCCCCGGCGTCGACAAGCCGTTTGGGCAGGACGAAGCCCGCTACGTCGAAATCTGGAACCTCGTCTTCATGCAGTTCGACCGCTCGGCCGTGAAGGACG
>Ga0187782_10000631_pt1 | contig 24422 bp, 22 predicted proteins | sample 0715_SJ02_MP15_2_FD_132454 | JGI IMG/M metagenome (GOLD analysis project Ga0187782, IMG submission 132454) | Tropical peat soil microbial communities from peatlands in Department of Meta, Colombia - 0715_SJ02_MP15_20_MG | ecosystem: Environmental > Terrestrial > Soil > Wetlands > Peat | place... | reverse complement strand
GCTGGCCGTTTTCGAGCCAGGAGCACGCCCTGGCTGAGCGCTGGCGACCGTATGGTTTCGACGGCGATTTGACCGAGCTCACTTACCTCGACGAGGAACACGACGCCGCCGAATCCCTGGCGGCGCTTGGCTGGAAAACCTTCATGACGGACCTCGCGGACCTGTTCACCGCGACCGGATTACCAGGACTGCGTCGTCAGGATCTCGGCGGAGCGCCCATCGCCGGCCGGTACGTCAGCGCGACATTGACGTAGCAGGGCCGGAATGCGGCCGATAACGAGACGTTGGACATTGACGTGATACCCCGACCCAGCCCGTCAACCGCGGCGGCGCAACTACGTTTCTTGGCGGTCGGGCCGGACGACCCGTTGGCGCAGCCGCTGTTAGCCGAACTGGCGGTCGAATACTCCCAGCGTTACGGCGGCGCCCCGGAGGCGCACCTGAGCTGGCTGCCAGTTCCGTCCGACAAGCTTGCTGCCCCGGACGGTGGCTTGTTGATCGGACTGCTGGATGGTGTTCCAGTCACCGGCGGCGCGTTCTCGCGGTTCGATGCCGACACCGTGGAGTTCAAACGGATCTGGACGGACAGCGGCCATCGTCGCCGGGGCTACGCCAAGGCGCTGCTGGCCGAATTGGAGGCAACCGCGGCCACGAGGGGTTATCGGCACGTGTACCTCATAACCGGTGACCGCCAACCGGAGGCAGAGGCGCTGTATCGCACCAACGGGTACAGCGAGATCGATGCGCCAGCGGTTTCATGGGGGCCCTTTCGTCCGATCGCCTTCGCCAAGGGCCTGCCATGACCGATCGGTTGCATCTGGGCGTGGCGCTCGACGGCTACGGCTGGCATCCGCACGCCTGGCGCACCACACTGACCGCCGATCCCGCGACGGAATCAGTGCTCAGCGGGCGGTACTGGGCCGACCTGGCGACCACTGCCGAGCGTGGCCTGCTGGATTTCGTGACCATTGATGACACCCTGATGCCGCAACCCGGCCGCCGCGAGGAAATCTCTCCAAGGCGGCTGGCAGGCCGCGCCGACGCCGTCCTGATGGCGGCGCGCGTCGCCCCGGTCACCCGGCACATCGGGCTGATCCCGGTGGCCACTGTCACCCACACCGAGCCGTTCCACGTTTCCAAGGCCATCGCGACATTGGACTACATATCGCACGGGCGGGCCGGTTGGCAACCCCGGGTGAGTGCAACCCCACACGAGGCGGCATTGTTCGGTCGGCGCAACGGATCACAGTCCCCCGACGGACTCTTCGACGAGGCCGCCGACGCCGTCGAGGTGGTACGCCGGCTGTGGGACAGCTGGGAGGACGACGCGGTGATCCGCGACGTGCGCACCGGGCGCTACATCGACCGGAACAAACTGCACTACATCGACTTCCGCGGGGAGTACTTTTCGGTCAAGGGGCCATCGATCACCCCGCGTCCACCCCAGGGCCAGCCGGTGGTGGCCGCTCTGGCCCACGCGTCGCGCATCTACGAATTCGCCTCTGCCAGCAGCGATCTGGTATTGATCACACCCACCGATGATGCTGCGGTACGCTCCATCATCGACGAAGTGCACAGTGCTGGAGGTGCCCATCTGAAAATCTTCGCGGACGTGGTGGTGACCTTCGGCGGTGATGCCGAATTCGGTTCTGACGCTCTCATTTTCACCGGCAGCGCAAAGGATGTGGTCGATCTGCTACTGGATTGGCAGCGGCTGGGCATCGACGGTGCCCGGCTGCGGCCCGCCGTCAACGCCGCCGATCTTCCGGTGATCGTCGACGAGGTTGTGCCATTGCTGCAGCGCGCCGGGCGATTTCGCGCCGACTACGGGCAGAATGAGACGTTGCGCCAACGGCTCGACCTGCCCGCCGCGCCCAACCGCTACACGGCGGGGGCGCCGTGACAGCCCCGTGCACCGTCCCGCTCTCGATTCTGGACCTGGCGCCGATCAGTGCGGGAGGCGACGCAGCAACCGCCCTGCACAACACCATCGAGTTGGCCCAGCACGCCGAACAGTGGGGGTATCGCCGATTCTGGATCGCCGAGCACCATTTCGTCGGTGTCGCCAGCTCGGCGCCGGCCGTGCTGATCGGGCAAATTGCGGCCGCTACCAACACGATTCGGGTGGGCTCGGCCGCGGTCCAGCTCAGTCACACCACGGCCGCCGCCGTGGTCGAGAGTTTCGGGATGCTGGAAGCGTTCTATCCGGGCCGCATCGACCTTGGCGTGGGCCGAGGGCAACGACGCGACACCGGGTTCAAGCCGAAGCAGCCATCGGCCAAAACCCACCCGCCGCGACAGTGGCGCGAAGTCGACGGCGTGGTAATCCCGCTTCCGTTCGACCTGCGCGGGCTGCTCGACACGGAGCGGGTGCAGGCGACCATGGGGATCCTGCAACAGCCTGAGGCCGTGGCGCCCGAGTTCGCCGAGCAACTCGGCGACATCATCGCGATGCTGGATGGTACCTACCAGGTCGAGGGTTTCGACGTGCACGCGGTGCCGGGGGAGCGATCCGGACTGACACCGTGGGTCTTCGGCAGCACCAGGGGGCAAAGCTCCAGGGTGGCCGGTGCGCGCGGGCTGCCGTTCGTGGCGAGCTATCACATCACCCCGGCGACCGCACTGGAGGCCATCGACACATACCGGGATTCCTTCGTCCCGTCGGCCACCCTGCAGCGGCCCTACGTCGTGGTGTCTGCCGACATCGTCGTTGCCGACGACAGCGCCAGTGCGCGGCGGCTGGCGGCCGGCTACGGGCATTGGGTCTATTCCATCCGAACCGGGGTCGGCGCCGTGCCCTACCCGGCTCCCGAGGATTGCCGTCCGCTCGCCGACGAACAGCTGCCGGTGGTGAAAGACAGACTGGAAACGCAATTCGTCGGTGACCCGGATGAAGTCGCCGAGCGGCTGTCAGCACTGCAACGACTGACCGCCGCGGACGAACTGGTGGTCACGTCGGTGACACACCGCCACGAAGACCGACTGCGCTCACACCAGCTGATCGCACAGCGGTGGGGGCTGCGCCCATGAACACACGTGAAGATAAGCACCGCAAGCCTATTCACCTGGCTGCTCACTTTCCGGGGGTCAACAACACCACCGTGTGGACCGATCCCGCTGCGGGCAGCCAGATTGAGTTCGACTCGTTCGCGCACTTGGCCCGCACCGCCGAGCGTGGACTGTTTGACTTCTTTTTTCTGGCCGAGGGGCTGCGGCTGCGCGAGCATCGGGGCCGGATCTACGACCTGGACGTGGTGGGACGACCGGACACCTTCACCGTGCTGGCGGCGCTGGCCGCCGTCACCGACCGGCTGGGCCTGACTGGAACCATCAACACCACCTTCAACGAACCCTTCGAAGTAGCAAGGCAATTCGCCACATTAGACCACCTGTCCGATGGTCGCGCCGGCTGGAACATCGTCACCTCGTCGGACGCCTTCACCGGCGAGAACTTCCGGCGCGGTGGCTTTTTGGACCATGCCGATCGTTACCGCCGCGCCGAGGAGTTCCTCACCGTGGCAAGCGAATTCTGGGACAGCTGGGCGGCCGACGCGGTGGTGGCCGATATCGACGCCGGAACCTACATCGATCCCACCCGCGTCGGCACCGTCGAACATCACGGAGCCCAGTTCGACGTCCGCGGAGTGGCGACGCTGCCGGCTGGGCCGCAGGGCCGTCCGGTGCTGTTGCAGGCCGGCGACTCCGACGACGGCCGGGCGTTCGGTGCCCGGCACGCCGACGCGCTGTTCACCCTGCACGGATCACTAGAGGACGGTCAGCGCTATTACGCCGACGTGAAAGGCCGTGCGGCCACGTATGGACGAAACCCTGACCAGCTCAAGGTCTTTCCGGCAGCGACGTTTGTGCTCGGTGATACCGCGGGGGAGGCTGCCGAGCAGGCGGTACACATTCGGCACCAGCAGGTCAGCGGCGCCACGGCGATCGCCATGCTCGAGCAGGTGTGGGGCCGTGATCTTTCCGACTACGACCCGGACGGGCCGCTGCCCGATGTCGATCCGACCGGCGACACCGGCATCACCCAGGGCCGCGTGCGGCACGGCGACCCGGTCGCGGTGGCCCGTAGGTTCCGCGAACGCGCCGAAGCCGAGAACCTGTCGATCCGTGAACTGGTCATCGCTGTTACCAGCCGACAGCAGTTCATCGGCACGGCCGCCCACATCGCCGACGAGATCGACCGATACGTGCAGGCCGACGCCTGCGACGGATTCATCCTGGTGCCGCACCTGACCCCGCGTGGTCTGGACGACTTCGTCGACCAGGTCGTGCCGCTACTGCAGGAGCGTGGCGCCTTCCGCACCGAATACGGCGGCCACACCCTGCGCGAGCATCTTGGGCTGACGAAGCTATAGCGCCAAAGCGGTCGCCTCATCGGTGGCCGCGCGGATCGGGCCCCGCCACAGGTCGCCATGACCGGGCACCAAAACCTCGGTATCCAGCAGTGCCAGCGCCGCCAGGCTGCGGATGCAGCCGTCCTGATCGTGGCTGAACACCGCCGGCAGGAGTTGCGGCCCGCGGCGCGCCAGCAGTGGGTGCCCGGTAACCAGCGCGTCGCCGCTGGCCAATATGCCGTCGACCAGATACGAACAGTGACCGCCGGTGTGACCGGGAGTGGGGATGACCATCGGGTGGCCGGGCAACTCCGCCGCCACTTCGGCGGTCAGCGGCTGCGCGGTCGGGATGCCCTCGCGGATCAGCCCACCGTTCCGCACGACGTGGGTGGCCCACAGCGCCCACCGGGGCCGCCAGATGCGCAGCGCGACGTCAAGCGGCGAGGCCTGCTCGAGATACTCCCGCTTGGTGTGGCCGACCTCGTCGGGATGGCAATACACCGGGGTGTCGTGGGTCTTGGCGAACCAGATCGCCGAGCCCATGTGGTCGATATGGGCGTGGGTGAGCAGGATCGCGCGCACGTCGCTGGCTTCGTATCCCAGCTGCCCTAACGAAGCCAGCACGTCATCGCGGTCACCCGGATATCCGGCGTCGATCAGAACGACCCCGCTGTCGTCGGTGACCAGCAGCCAGTTGACCGCCCCGCCCTGGGCGAGATGCACGGTCTCGGTGACCGCCTTCAGCACCGGTGCCATGTCCGAGAGTTTAGGTCCGCCGGATGCGCGGCGACCCGCTGCGCCCGGCTCCGCCGCGCTTGCGATCGACGCGTGGAGTAGAAACAACAGCGTGGCTGAACTCAAACTCGGATACAAGGCGTCGGCGGAGCAGTTCGCGCCGCGGGAACTCGTCGAGCTGGCGGTCGCCGCCGAAGCGCACGGCATGGACAGCGCGACGGTCAGCGACCACTTCCAGCCGTGGCGTCACGAGGGTGGACACGCACCGTTCTCGCTCGCCTGGATGACCGCCGTGGGTGAACGCACCAAGCGGATCACGTTGGGCACCTCGGTGCTCACCCCGACGTTCCGGTACAACCCGGCCGTGATCGCCCAGGCGTTCGCCACCATGAGTTGTCTGTATCCGGGTCGGATCTTCCTGGGGGTCGGCACCGGTGAGGCGCTCAACGAGGTCGCCACCGGATACCAGGGCGACTGGCCGGAATTCAAGGAACGGTTCGCCCGCTTGCGCGAATCGGTGCGGCTGATGCGCGAGCTGTGGCGCGGTGACCGCGTCGACTTCGACGGCGACTTCTACCGTCTCAAAGGAGCCTCGATTTACGACGTGCCCGAGGGCGGGGTGCCGATCTACGTCGCGGCCGGTGGTCCGGCGGTGGCGAAGTACGCCGGACGCGCCGGCGATGGCTTCATCTGCACGTCCGGCAAGGGTGAGGAACTCTACAAGGACAAGCTGATGCCGGCTGTCAGTGAAGGTGCAGCGGCCGCCGACCGAAACGTCGACGATATCGACAAGATGATCGAGATCAAGATCTCCTACGATCCCGACCCGAAGCTGGCATTGGAGAACACTCGGTTCTGGGCGCCGCTGTCGCTGACCGCCGAGCAGAAGCACAGCATCGACGACCCGATCGAGATGGAGAAGGCCGCTGACGCGCTGCCGATCGAGCAGGTGGCCAAGCGCTGGATTGTCTCCTCGGATCCCGACGAGGCCGTCGAAAAAGTGGGCCAGTACGTCACCTGGGGCCTCAACCACCTGGTGTTCCACGCGCCGGGGCACGACCAGCGCCGATTCCTGGAGCTTTTCCAGAAGGACCTCGAGCCGCGGCTGCGCCGGCTGGGTTGAGCCCTAACGTGGCTGCCTCCAGCATTTACATCGCGGCGACCGAGGGCGACACCGGCAAGTCGGCGATCGCGCTGGGAATCCTGCACCGGCTGGCCGCCACGGTGGCGAGAGTTGGTGTGTTCCGGCCGATTACGCGAGTGGGCGGCGAAGACCGCGACTACATCCTGGACCTGCTGCTGGCGCAGACCACCGCCAGCCTGCCCTACGAGCGCTGCATCGGCGTGACCTACCAGCAGTTGCACTCCGATCGCGACGCCGCCATCGACGAGATCGTCGAGCGGTATCATGCGATGGCCTCTGAGTGCGACGCGGTCGTCATCGTCGGCAGCGACTACACCGACGTCGCAAGTCCCGCCGAGCTGAACGTCAACGCCCGTATCGCGGTGAACCTCGGCGCGCCGGTGCTGCTGGTGGTGCGGGCCAAGGGCCGCACCACCGAGCAAGTCGCCGACGTCGCCGAGGTGTGTCTGGCCGAGCTGGCCGCCCAGCGCGCGCATACCGCGGCCGTGGTGGCCAACCGCTGCGAGCCATCGCAGCTGGGCGCCGTCGCCGAGGCGTTGCGCGCATTCGCCCCGCAGACCTATGTGCTGCCAGACGAGCCGCTGCTGGCCGCGCCGACGGTAGCCGACCTGCAGCAAGCCGTGAACGGCACACTGGTCAGCGGTGATACCGCGCTGATGGGACGTGAAGTGATGGGTGTGGTGGTCGCGGGGATGACCGCCGAGCATGTGCTGGAGCGGCTAAGTGACGCGGTCGTGGTGATCACTCCCGGTGACCGCTCGGACGTGGTGCTGGCTGTCGCCAGCGCGCATGGCGCCGAAGGCTTTCCGTCGTTGTCTTGCATGATCCTCAACGGCGGGTTCCAGCTGCATTTGTCGATCGCGGCGCTGGTATCCGGCCTTCGGCTGCGGCTGCCGATCATCGCCACCGTGTTAGGCACTTTCGAAACGGCCGGCGCGGTGGCCGCGATACGCGGACGGGTCACCGTGGACTCGCAGCGCAAGATCGACATCGCGCTGGAACTGATGGAACACCACGTCGACCTCGGGGATCTGTTGGCCCAGTTGGCCATCCCGATCCCGAGGGTGACCACACCGCAGATGTTCACCTATCAACTGCGCGAGCGGGCCCGCTCGGATCGCAAACATATCGTGCTTGCCGAAGGGGACGACGATCGCATCCTTAAGTCGGCCGGGCGGGTGCTACAGCGCGGGATCGCCGACCTGACCATCCTCGGCGACGAGCTTCAGGTCCGCTTACGCGCAACTGAACTCGGTGTTGATCTGGCCGACGCGGCGGTGATCGACCCGCGCACCAGCGAGTTGTGCGATCAGTTCGCCGACCAGTACGCGGAGTTGCGTAAGCATAAAGGCGTCACCGTCGAGCAGGCCCGGGAGATCATGCACGACGTGTCGTATTTCGGAACCATGCTGGTCTACAACTCCCATGTTGACGGAATGGTGTCCGGCGTTGCGCACACCACGGCGCACACGGTTCGCCCGGCCTTCGAGATCATCGGGACAGCGCCCGACATTTCCATTGTGTCCAGCATCTTTCTGATGTGCCTGCCGGATCGGGTGCTGGCATACGGTGACTGCGCGATCGTCCGCGACCCGACGGTCGACCAACTCGCCGATATCGCCATCAGCTCCGCGCATACTGCCGCCCAATTCGGCATTGAGCCGCGGGTGGCTATGCTGTCCTATTCCACCGGCGAATCCGGCACCGGCGCAGACGTCGACAAGGTCAGGGAGGCAACCGCATTGGTGCGCACTCGGGCGCCGCAGCTGCTGGTCGAGGGTCCGATCCAGTACGACGCTGCGGTGGAGCCCTCTGTCGCCGCAACCAAGATGCGTGACTCGGCGCTCGCCGGACAGGCTACGGTGCTGATCTTTCCCGACCTGAACACCGGCAACAACACCTACAAGGCGGTGCAGCGCAGCGCCGGCGCGATCGCGATCGGTCCGGTGCTGCAAGGGTTGAACAAGCCGGTGAACGACCTGTCTCGCGGCGCGCGCGTCGAAGACATCGTCAACACCGTCGCCATCACCGCGATCCAAGCCCAGGGCGCCAATGGCCGGTGACCGCCTGGTGCTGGTGATCAACTCCGGCTCGTCGTCTCTGAAATACCATCTGATTCAGCCTGATTCGGGTAGTTCGTTCGCGGACGGGATCGTCGAGCGGATCGGCGAGCCGTCTTCGCCGGTTGCCGACCACGACGCGGCGCTGCGGATCGCGTTCGACCAGTTGTCTGAAGCTGGTATCGATTTGAAGGCATGTGGACTCGCGGCAGTCGGACACCGGGTAGTGCACGGCGGTGCCGTGTTCTACCAACCGACGGTCGTTGACGACGCGGTTATCGACGAACTCAAGCAGGTGTCGGTGCTGGCGCCTTTACACAATCCGCCTGCCGTGCAGGGTATCGAGGTGGCTCGCAAGATGCTGCCGGAGGTGCCCCATGTCGCGGTGTTCGACACGGCGTTCTTTCACCACCTGCCGGCGGCGGCGGCGACCTATGCGATCGACCGTGACTTGTCGCACAAGTGGGAGATTCGCCGATACGGATTCCACGGCACGTCGCACCAATACGTCAGCGAACAGGTCGCGGCGTTCCTGGGCAGGCCGCTGCGGGATCTGAATCAGATTGTGCTGCATCTGGGTAACGGCGCCTCGGCCTCGGCGATCGCGGCGGGTCGGCCCGTCGACACGTCGATGGGGTTGACCCCGTTGGAGGGTCTGGTGATGGGTACCCGCAGCGGCGACGTGGACGCCGGTGTCATCGGCTACCTGTGCCGCGCTGCGAAGATGAGTGTGGACGAAGTCGAATCGATGCTCAACCACCAGTCCGGGGTGCTGGGTCTGGCCGGCGAGCGGGACTTTCGCCGGCTGCATGAGATGATCGAATCCGGTAACAGTTCAGCACAATTAGCCTACGACGTGTTCATCCACAGGCTGCGTAAATACGTCGGTGCTTACCTGGCGGTGTTGGGCCGTACCGATGTGGTGAGCTTCACCGCGGGCATCGGCGAGCATGCCGCGTGGGTACGCCGCGACGCGCTGAGCGGGCTGAGGGCGTTGGGCATCGAGGTCGATGAGCACCGAAACTCACAGTCCGGCAATGATGCTCGACGGATTTCGGCCGACACTTCGCCGATCTCCGTGCTGGTGATCCCGACCAACGAAGAGCTGGCCATCGCCCGCGACTGCATACGAGCGATCTAGACGCCGCGGCCAATCTCAGGGAACCAAGCCGGCGCGCAGCTCGGCCCGTTTTACGTAGATTTGCGCGCATCGCATCACTGCCACTGGCCAGGCGTGTCCGAAGGTGGGCGTTGCGAAGGGACAAGCTCGGCTAAAGCACCAGAATCCGGGCGGCGAAGCTTGCGGCGGCGGCGGTATCATCCGCGCGGGTCGGTGGCGATCGGCGCAACCTTTGCCGGCTATAGCATCTTGCGGCTGTTGGGGTTCGGGGGTCACCTTCCGGCGGCCGACGACCCCGGGTCGTGGGCGCCGCCTACAGGAATCCCAGGCTTTCGCGACCGGCGCCGACCGACGGTGTGGGGTCGGTCTGAACCGTCTTTGCCAGCAGCTCGTAGTAGACGTCCCGGAAGTCGTTGGTGGGCTTCAGATCGCCGTTGTCGAGGTCGGTGAGACTGGGTTCGTCGCCGTAGAAGCCGCCCTTCACCGGCGCTCCGGCGACGAACACCGGGCCGGCGGTGCCGTGGTCGGTGCCCTGCGAGGCGTTGGCCCTAACGCGTCGACCGAACTCCGAATACGCCAGCAACACAACGTTTTTACCGTATCGATCATCGGCCATCTGCTGAAGGAATGGCGTTACCGCTTCGTCGAGGGTCTGCAGCTGGCGCTGCTGGGTCCCTTTTTCGTCGGCATGCGTATCGAATCCGCCCAGCTGCACCGCGTACACCCGGGTGGGCACCGCCGCTTTAACCGCCGCCGCCACCATGCTCAGCTGGCTGGCCAGCGAGTTGTGTTTCCCGCCCTTCCCGTCGGACGGTTTGATCGGGCCGAAGGTCGTATCGATGGTACGGGTGGCACGATAGGCGTCACAGACCGCCGCTATCGCCGGCGTGTCATTGGGGTCGTCGGCACCCAGCGCGTCCATCGTCGCGGCGAACTTGTCCGCTGACTCGGGCCTTTCCGATGGTGAAAGTGTTGCCGCCGTGCATCTTTCACCAACTGCGAGCGACGGCAGGACGGAGCCGATGTTGACCGCACGCAGCGGGTCGTTGCCGGTGGCATCCAGCCAGCGGCCGATCCATCCCGTCGGTACGGGATCGGCCGGCGAAGCGGTCTGCCAGATGTCCATCGACCGGAAGTGACTGTGGTCGGGTTGCGGATAGCTCACGCCGCGCACAATCGCCAGCTTCCGGCTGTTCCACTGCTGAGCCAGGCCTTTAAGCGCTGGATTCAGTCCGAGCTGGCCGTCCAGCACAAGCACATCGCCTGGGGCATAGGCAAGTTCAGGTCGGGCGTCGTGATAAGCGTTGTCGGCGTACGGAATCACGGTGTTGATGCCGTCGTTGCCGCCGTAGAGCGTGAGGATCACCAGGACGCCGCTGCCCTCGGCCAGCGGTCGCTGCTTGGCTTCGCGCATCAGGTCGGGCCAGCTGACGGCGCAGGCACCCGACAGCAGACCGGCTGCGCTAACACCCGCGCTGGCGATCAAGAACTTGCGGCGACTCAAATCAGGCATCGGCATACTCGCTAAGACGTCAGGTATTCGGGCGTGTTGACGGCCGCGGCGACCAGCTGAACCGGCTTGCGCACTAACGGCTCCAGGGCCTTGACGGTCCGGTCCGACCATGCTCCGACCCCGATCAGGTAGCCGACGGCATCGATCCGGTCATCAACTGCGCCGTCTTCGATGCTCGACAGGTCACCGGCGCGGGCCAATTGGGTCGCGGCGCGCATCCGTACGTCGGCGCTGGCGGTTGACATCCAGACCCGGCCGTGCGTCCACCCGCCGACATCCGGTGGATAGAACGGTCGTTGCCCGAGGGCGTGCAGCGTGGAGTCCACCATCTTCACTCGCGCCGGGGTGTCGACGGTTACGCCCAAGCTGCGGATCACGCCGACCAGCCACTCGACCGGCGTGTTGACGATGGCCGCTCGGCTACTGACGAATTCGTCATCGGTGAGGATTGCGTGAGTCAATGCCCGCAGGTTGCGTCCGGGGCCGTAGGCGCTGACCAAGCGGTCGAGTGCCTGCAGGGACGGCGGGGTGTCAGACGCTAGCTGCTGCCACAGTCGTCCGGCAACGTATTGCGGCGATTTCGGCTGGGCTAGCACGGCGTCACAGAATCCGGCAGCGTCGAAATTACGGGTGACCCCGAAGATCGTCTTGGCCGTGTGGTCGTGCCGCCTGGGCGCCATCGATGTTTCGCCACCGGGCCGAATGACCCATCCGGTCAGCGCGCGGGCACCCTGGCGCACATCTTCCTCGGTATACCCATTTCCGTGCCCAAGCGTGAACAACTCCATGAATTCCCGCGCGAGGTTTTCGTTGGGCGCCTTGGCGGTGTTGGTCTGAGCGTCCAGCCAACGCATCATCGCCGCGTCGGTCAACATGGTGTAGGCGAGTGTGCGGAAATCGCCGAGAGACAGGCTCCGCAGTTTATGGTTCTGCGCCGCCATGTATCGCGCGAACCTCACCTTCTCGGCGGAAGTGGCAAAGTGGTTGTGCCACAACAGCGTCAGCTTTTCGTGAATCGGCTGCTGCACCGCGACCATGCGGCGCAACCACCACCCCGACAACTCGGTCATCTGTCCGGACAGCTGGTGGTTGAACAACTTGCGGTCTGCGACTGACGCCCCCTTGCCGGGGCCGCGCAGGGCCGGCGGCGTCGGCATCGGTGTCGCGACGGCGCCCGGGTCGGCGTCGGGATCCGCGCCCAGAGCGGCGTCGACGTATTTCGACCAATTTTGGGCAGTCACGGCGTCGACCTGCCGGCCGGTCACTCCGAACCCGACCCGGCGCAGGACGCGGGCAGTAGTGATCCACCCATCCGACTGGCCGGCCATGGCCTAACGGTGCCTGACTTCTCTTGCGATTTGCTTGCGGCCCTGCTTACAAATTGATGGGGGGCGTGCCGCCAAGCGGGAACCGCGTAGCCCGGGTGGGTGCAATCGTCCGCGGCATGGGGAACCGTTCGTTTTGCAGCCGAGTTAGAACGTGCTGGTGGGCCGTACCCGGTTGGCCATGTCGACCAGCGTGTAGCGGTGCGCCTGCGTCGGCGCCGCCCGGGCCAGCCCGCGCAGTGACGCCTCGACGCCGAGTCGCAGCCCATGTTCAGTGAACGGAAAGCCGAGAATGTGGTTGGTGCTGGCGTCATGTTCTCCCAGCCAGTCCAACGCGCTACCCAGTACCAATGCGCGGATCTGCAGCACCCGCGGCTCGGTCGGCGGCAGCGCCTCCACCCGCCGCGCGGCGTCGCGGATCTGCTCTTCGGTGATTTCGCTCGCCGACCGGCCGGACAGCAGCGTCACTGCACTTGTCAGCCGCGCGGTGGTGAAATGCCTTGATGTGGAAGGTACTTCGTCGAGAGTGCGTACCGCTCCGGCGCGATCCCCTTCCACCGACTGCGCCCTGGCCAGTCCAAAGGCCGCCGAAATCACTCCGTCGTCGGTGTTCCACACCTCTTCGTAGTACTTGTGTTCGTCTGAGCTACCGGCTAATTCGGCGGTTGCGGCCAGCGCCATCTTGGGCGCCAACTCGCCGGGGAAGGTGTCCAGCACCTCGCTGAAATGCTTGCTAGCCGATTCGTAATCGCCGGTGAGCAGCTCGGAGACCGCGCGGTACCAAACCAGCCGCCATCGCCAGCCGACCCGCTCGGCCAGGTCGTCGAGCTTGCGGGTGGCCTTGGCCACGTCGCCGAGGTCGAGCAGCGCCCGCACCTCCATCAGCGGCAGCTCGACAGACTCCGATAAGTCGATGTCCTCGGAATCCCTTGCGCCGTGGCGGAATGCGCGCAGCGAGTCCAGCGTCTGCACCGGTTGGGACAGGACGGTCGCTCCCAGCAGCGGGGCGGCGACGTCGGCCGGATCCACCAGTGGCACCTGCAGCGCGGTGACGATCTCCTTGGCCGTCAGCTTCTCCGAATGCACATGGCCGTCCAGGTATACGTCCGTATGCGCGACCAACAGGTCTTCCCCGAACGTGGAGCGGCTGCGGCTGAAGATCGTCGACAAGCCCGGCCGCCGCACACCGGTGTCCTGGGCGACCACCTCGCGCAGGACACCCGACAACTGCCCGGACATCTCTTCGGCGCTGGCGAACCGCCGGCGTGGATCGGGGTCGATTGCACGACGCAACAACCGGGCGAACGAGTCGTACCTGTTGAGCACCGGGTCGTCTTCGGGGAGCCCATCGACATACCGGCCGCCGCGGGTGCGCAATTTCAACGTCAGAGCCGCGAGTGTGCGCCCGACCGTGTAAATGTCGCTGGCCACCGTCGGGCCGGTCCGTACGATCTCGGGGGCCTGGTAACCCGGTGTGCCGTAAAGGTAGCCGAATGAGTTGATCCGCGACACCGCTCCCAGGTCGATCAGCTTGAGCTGTTCTTCGGTGAGCATGGTGTTTTCCGGCTTGAGGTCGTTGTAGACCAAACCGATGGAATGCAAATAGCTCAGTGCCGGAAGGATTTCCAAAACGTAGGCGATGGCTTCGGCGACGGGCAGCTTCTCGCCTTTGCGACGTTTGAGCGATTGCCCGCCGACGTACTCCATGACGATGTAGCCGACGGGTTCCCCGTGCCGGTCGGTGTGCTCGACGAAGTTGAAGATCTGGACGATCGACGGGTGCACCACCTCGGCGAGGAATCGCCGCTCGGCCATTGCGATCGCTTGGGCCTCGGCGTCGCCGGAATGCACCAGGCCTTTGAGCACTACCGGACGATCGTTGACGTTGCGGTCCAGCGCCAGGTACACCCAGCCCAGCCCACCGTGCGCGATGCAGCCCCTGATTTCGTACTGACTGGCTACGACGTCACCCGGAATCAGTTGCGGGAGAAACGAATACGGGCTGCCGCAGTATGGGCACCAGCCCTCCGATAGTGCCTTGCCGTCCGCGCTGGATCGGCCGACTGGTCGCCCACAGTTCCAGCAGAACCGTTTGGATTCCGGCACAACCGGATTGGGCATCAATGCTTCGAGCGGGTCGATGTCGGGCACCCGCGGAATCTCGACCAGGCCGCCGCCCAGCCGCCGGACCGGCGCCCGCGTTGTCGGCTTCGCGCGTTCTTGCGGCTCAGTGTCAATGATTTGCGCCGGCGTGGCTTCGGAGTCGTCGTCGAACTCGGGGCGGAAGACCGCCTGCGTGGTCACCGGGCGGCCCTGCGAGGATGAATCCACCGTCGCATCGGCGGGCTCGGTTCCGGGGCTGGCTTCGCTGTCCTGGACGGCGTCCTGCGAGCCGTCGTCGACGTCTTGGCGTTCCGGATCCGCCGGTTGCTCGGCCATCAGTCCACGTACCTTGGGCTCGGCGGGGCCGGTGCCGGACCCAGCACGGTTAACCATTTGCGGTACAAGGCGTTCCAGGTGCCGTCGCGGCGAATACGTTCCAGGGTGCCGTTGACGAACCGGACCAGCCCGGTGTTGTCCAGCTTGATCCCGATGCCGTACGGCTGAGTACCCATGTTGGGTCCGACCAGGTGCAGGTACGGGTCCTGGGAAACCAGTCCGGCCAGGATGGAGTCATCGGTGCTGATCGCGTCGACTTGCCGCTGCTGCAGCGTTACCAGACAGTCGGCCCAGTTGACCACCTCCACCACGATCGGCGGCGGCGCGATCTCCTGGATCCGGTGCAGCGACGTGGTGCCCTTCGCGACACAGACCCGCTTGCCGGAAAGATCGGACGGCTTGGTGATCGGGGAGTCGCGCGACGCCAGGATGCGCTGGTAGGCGTCGAGGTAGACGGTGGAGAAGTTGACCTGCTTGCGCCGTTCGCAGGTGATGGTCATCGTCTTGGCGACGATGTCGACCTCCGACTTCTCCAGCGCGGTGATGCGCTCGTCAGACGACAGGATTCGGTACTCGACTTGCGACGGGTTGCCGAAGATATCGCGTGCCACCTCGCCGGCTATGTCGACGTCGAAGCCGGTGATCTCGCCGGTGATCGGGTCGCGGAAGCTGAACAGGTTACTGCCGATGTCCAGGCCGACGATCAGCCTGCCGCGAGCCCGGATGTTCGCCAGCGCGGCGTCGGCGTCGACCGGATTGGTAAATGGGCGCAGGCTGGCGGTGGGGTTGCAGCTGTCGGGGTTGTCCGGCGGCAGAGGCGGTTTGGGCGGCATCACCTGCATACCCGCCGGTGTGGGCGGCGGCAGGGTCGGCACCGGCGTCACCACCATGGCGGCCGAGTGACTACATCCGGCCAGCACCGTGGCCGCCGCCAGGGCGGCGCACAGGAGGCCCGGAGGGCGCCTGGTGATCGATGTCATCGGTACTCGCTCAGCCGGGGCCACAACCCAAGAGCGACCGCGACGGCCGCGCCGAGGCTGAGCACGACACCACCGACCGTCGCGCCGGCCAGCCCGCGGCGCGCGTTGAGGATGTCGTCGCGCAGTTCGTTGCGACTCTGCTCCAAGGCCTTACCCAAGGCACGGTCGAGTTTGTCGAACGCGGGGGTGGAGTCGTTCTCACCGGTGCCCAGCGCGACCTGGGTGGCGGCCCGATAATTGCCCACCGAGATGTAGGAGTTGATCCGGTCGTCGGCCCGCCGCCACTGGGTCAGCAGTTCATCGGCGCCCCGCAAGTCGCTCTTGTCGACGGCGTCGGGGCGAGAGAGATATTCGTCGAGCTGCTTGTGCATGGTGTCGATGCGTTCGTAGAAGGACTGCCTGCGGACCTCTTCGTCCCCGCGCCGGATCAGTGACAGCGTCTCGTCAGCACGGGCCTGCTGGGCATTGATGGACATATTCGTGATGGTCTTCAGCGACTCTGCCGCAGTGTTTTTGGCGCTGCGGCTGCCGCTGGTGGAAATCGCAAGAGCAGTCCCCACCCAAACCACCATAACGAGAATCGCGAGTGCGCCCGCGACAAGACCAGGGTTGATACGCCGTTTGGTGCGTCGGGCCAGCCAGCGGTGGGCGAACGAGCCAAACGCTGCCGTGGCGATGACGACGAGGATCACCGGAGCCGGGATCTGCGTCGACGCCGTGGTCTCGGCGTCCACCCGTTCCGACGTCTGGCGATAAAGCTGTTGGGCGTCCGGCAGGATCGTCGACTGCATGAGCGCCGACGCCTCGGACAGATATGACGACCCGACTGGGTTACCGGCCCGGCTATTAGTGCGCGCGATCTCGATCAGCCCGGTGTAGACCGCCAATTCGGCGTTGATCCGCCCGAGCAACTGCACCAGCGGCTCGTCGGTCAACCCGCTCGACGCCCGGGTCACCGCGACCGCCGCGTCGGTAATCGCCTGCTCGTAGCGTTGCCGGACGGTGCGCGGTTCGGCCTGAGCGATGAAGGCGGTCGCGGCTGCCGCGTCGGCCACCGACAGCGTGGTGTATAGCCGTCCGGCCGCGTACGCCAGCGGCTCGGTGTGCTTCAACACGGTGGTCAGTGCCTGCTGCCGCTGGTTGATCGTGGTCGAAGTGGCGAACGCGCTGAGCCCGCCGAGGATCGCCAGGATGAGACCGATGGTCAGGATGCGGCCCGGCGTCGTCGCGATGAACCACCACCGGGGGTGCTCTGGAACGGTCGGCAACCGCGAACCAAGTGGCTCGGTCGACGGATGCGCCAACTCAACGGTCACGTCTGTTCCGACCTCATCTTTCGCGCGTACGTGTCACGAACTCTATAAGCAAAGTCTAAGAGTGTTTTCCCCAGATGCGGGGACGTGAGGGCTGCTTATCCTGAACGCGTGCGCGGCGACGGTGACGGATGGGTGGTGTCCGACAGCGGCATGCACTACTGGGGTCGGCACGGCGCGGCGGGTTTATTGCTGAGAGCGCCCTGGCCCGACGGCACACCGGCGGTGTTGCTGCAGCACCGGGCGCCGTGGAGTCATCAGGGCGGAACGTGGGGTCTGCCGGGCGGCGCCCGCGACAGCCATGAGACCGCCGAGCAGGCCGCCGTCCGTGAGGCGCATGAGGAGGCGGGGCTGCCCAGCGAGCAGCTTTCGGTGCGGGCCACCGTGATAACCGCCACCGCCAGCGGCACCCACTGGACATACACCACCGTTGTTGCCGACGCAGGCGAACTGCTGCACACCATGCCCAACCGGGAAAGCGCCGAACTGCGCTGGGTCAGCGAGGACGAGGTGGCCGATCTGCCGCTGCACCCCGGTTTCGCCGCCAGCTGGCAACGGCTGCGCACCGCACCGGCGGTCGTGCCATTGAGCCACGGTGACGAGCGGCGGCGTCACCTGCCACGCACCGTCGAGATCGAGGCGGGCGTCTTCGTCTGGTGCACCGCGGGCAAACCCGACCATGCGCCGTCCCTGCTGAGTTCCCGGATCAGCTCGCTGCTGCAAGCGCCGAACTGAGCCGCTGCGCCGCAGCCCGCGGGTCCTCCGCCGCTGTGATCGCCCGGACCACGACGATGCGGCGGGCGCCGGCCTCCAGCACCTCCGACAGCCGACCGGCGTCGATACCGCCGATGGCGAACCACGGTTTGTCGGGTGCCAGATCGGCGGCCATACGCACCAGTTGCAGGCCCGGCGCCGGGCGCCCCGGTTTGGTCGGGGTCGGCCAGCAGGGCCCGACGCAAAAGTAGTCGACGTCCTCGGCGATCGCCGCGGCCACCTGGCCGTGGTCGTGCGCGGACCGGCCGATCAGCGTCTCCGGTGCGACGATGTCGCGCGCCACCGCCAGCGGCAGGTCATCCTGGCCCAGGTGCAGCACGTCGGCGCCGCCGGCGCGGGCGATGTCAGCGCGGTCGTTCACGGCGACCAGGGCGCCATGTCGGTGTGCGGCGTCGGCGAGGATCTCCAGCGCCGCCAGCTCGGCACGCGCCTCCAGGGGCCCCAGCTGGCGCTCACCCGTCGAGCCCTTGTCGCGCAGCTGAATGATGTCCACTCCGCCGGCCAGGGCGGCATCGGCGAACTCGGCCAGATCGCCACGCTCGCGGCGCGCGTCGGTGCACAGATACAGCTGCGCACTCGCCAGCCGAGTCGAGGTTTGGTGCACATCGCGACGCTAGCGGCTAGCGTAGAGGGTCGACACGGGAGTCCCGGGGTATCACCGACGTGCGGGGCTGAGAGTGGGCACACCAAGCTTGCCCTTACCGTCACACCTGATCCGGATCATGCCGGCGAAGGGAGCGAAAGATGCCACCGGACTCGGGATCGCTGGCCGTCGTCGGCGGCGGCGTCATCGGGCTTTCGGTGGCGCGGCGCGCGGCCCAGGCCGGTTGGTCGGTGCGGGTACATCGCACCGGCCAACACGGCGCGTCCTGGGTGGCCGCCGGAATGCTGGCGCCGCACAGCGAAGGCTGGCCCGGCGAGGAGCGGCTATTGCAACTGGGCCTGGAGTCGCTGCGGCTGTGGCAACAGGGCGGCTTTACCGACGGGCTGCCAAAGCAGGTGATCACCGCGCGCGAGTCGTTGGCGGTCGCCGTCGACCGCGCCGATGTCGCCGATTTGCATACGGTCGCCGACTGGCTGTCCGCACAGGGCCACCCGGTGATCTGGGAGTCGGCCGCACGTGACGTGGAACCGATGCTGGCACAGGGCATTCGGCACGGGTTCCGGGCACCCACCGAACTGGCGGTGGACAACCGCGCCCTGCTCGACGGGCTGGCGGCGGCATGCGAGCGGCTCGGTGTCGAATGGGATGGGCCGGTTGGCGACCTGGGTTCTGTGCAGGCTGACGCGGTCGTGATTGCCAACGGCATCGACGCCCCGATGTTGTGGCCCGGTCTGCCGATTCGGCCAGTAAAGGGCGAAGTGCTGCGACTGCGCTGGCGCAAAGGGTGTATGCCGTTGCCGGAAAGGGTAATTCGTGCTCGTGTGCACGGGCGGCAGGTGTATGCGGTGCCGCGCGCCGACGGTGTGGTGGTGGGCGCCACCCAGTACGAACATGGTCGCGACACCGCGCCGACTGTATCCGGTGTGCGTGACCTGCTCGACGATGCGTGCACGGTGATGCCGGCGCTCGGCGAGTACGAGCTAACGGAGTGCGTCGCCGGCCTACGTCCGATGACACCGGACAACCTGCCGCTGGTGGGCCGGCTCGATGCGCGAACGCTGATCGCCGCCGGCCACGGCCGGTCCGGGTTTCTGCTGGCGCCCTGGACTGCCGAACAGATTGTGTCCGAGCTTGTTCCGGTTGGAGCGCACCGATGATCATTCGCGTGAACGCTGAGCCACTCGAGGTCGATGACCAGACCACTGTGGCGGTGCTGCTGCAGTCGCTGGGCTATCCCGCGCGCGGTGTTGCGGTGGCCGTCGACCACGTGGTGCTACCGCGATCTGCTTGGGCGACAACTCTTTCCGACGGTGCCCAACTCGAAGTGGTGACGGCGGTGCAGGGTGGCTGACTCGAAATTGACGATCGCCGGGCGCAGCTTCACCTCGCGGCTGATCATGGGCACCGGCGGCGCGGCCAACCTCGCAGTCCTTGAGGAGGCCCTGGTCGCTTCCGGCACCGAGCTGACCACCGTCGCGATGCGCCGAGTTGACGCCGAGGGCGGCACGGGCATGCTCGACCTGTTGAGCCGACTGGGTATAACGCCGCTGCCCAACACCGCGGGCTGCCGTGGCGCCGCGGAGGCGGTACTGACCGCGCAGCTTGCCCGCGAAGCGTTAGGAACCGAATGGGTCAAGTTGGAAGTGATCGCCGACGAACGCACACTGCTGCCCGATGCTGTCGAATTGGTCAGAGCTGCAGAGCAATTGGTCGACGACGGGTTTGTCGTGCTGCCATACACCAACGACGACCCGGTGCTGGCCAAACGACTGGAGGACACCGGCTGCGCGGCGGTGATGCCGCTGGGCTCGCCGATCGGCTCGGGTCTGGGCATCGCCAATCCGCACAATATCGAGATGATCGTCGCCCAGGCCGGCGTCCCCGTTGTCCTCGACGCCGGCATCGGCACCGCCAGTGATGCCGCGCTGGCGATGGAGTTGGGATGCGACGCGGTGCTGCTGGCGACCGCGGTGACGCGGGCCGCCGACCCGCCCGCGATGGCCGCGGCGATGGCCGCCGCTGTCACCGCCGGTTATCTGGCCCGCCGGGCCGGGCGGATTCCGAAGCGGTTCTGGGCCCAGGCGTCCAGCCCGCGCCCGGACCTATGAGCGGGCGGTATGTGGCGCTTGGCAGTTCGATGGCGGCCGGCCCCGGCATCCGGCCCCAGGCGCGGGGCGCGCCGTTCGGCTCGGGCCGCTCGGCGCGCAACTACGCCCACCTGGTCGCCGAACTACTGAACCTCGACCTGGCCGACGTCACCTTCTCCGGGGCTACCACCGCCCATGTGCTGGCCGAACGTCAGCGCGGAGCGCGGCCGCAAATCGAGGCACTAGACGGCTCCGAAGAGCTGGTCACCATCACGATCGGCGGCAACGACGTCGGATACGTGCCGCTGCTGATGGCCGCAACGTTGCCTCGTCCGGCCCGGCTATTGCCCGCGATCGGTGCGTTGTTCGACCGCGGCGCGCGCGAGCAAGCGCTTGACCGCGTCGGCGACTCCTTGCGCGCGGTCGGCACAGCGGTGCGCCAAGGCGCGCCGCAGGCCAGGGTGGTGTTTGTCGACTACCTCACCCTGCTGCCGCCGGATGGAGTGCCGGCCCCGCCGTTGTCGGCCACGGACGCCGACCTCGGCCGCCACGTCAGTGCGCGCCTGGAAGAAGCCACCGCAGCAGCCGCGCAGGCCACTGGCTGCGAGCTCGTGCGCGCCGGACACGCCAGCAGGCAGCACCACGGCTGGTCGGCAGACCCGTGGGCGGTGGGTGCGGGCTGGCCGCTGCCATGGCGCCCGGCGCCGTTCCACCCCAATGCCGCAGGCATGCGCGCCGTGGCTGACCTGATCGTCGAACCGACAGCAGGAAACGATTAGTTTTCTGTCGCTCGAGGATTCCGCGTGCATGCAGCATGAAGCACTGGCCAACATTGCGCGGGCTGCCGACGTCCGCCTCATGCTTCCGCAAATCTGGCGAGCGCGGATTTGTTGTGCGCCCATACGACACCGGACGGCACCACTATTCATGCGTACCTGCGGATCGACCACTCGGACGACGACTAGGCCGTCTAACCTGAGCGCGATGGTTAATAGATCACGACGATTCCTCACCGCGCTTGCGGCCATTGCGTTGGCGGCCGGCGGGTGCGCATCGTCCGACACGGTCCAGCCGCTGAAGCGGATCTCGGCTGCCGATTTCGCCGCCGCCCTGCGCGACCGGGTCAGCACCGACGCGATGATGGCGCACCTGTCGAAGCTGCAGGATATCGCCAACGCCAACGGTCACACCCGCGCGGTCGGCACGCCCGGCTACGACGCCAGCGTCGACTACGTGGTGGGCAAGCTGCGGGACAAGGGTTTTGACGTGCAAACCGTGCAGTTCGAAGCGCGTGTCTTCCACTCCGAAACCGGGTCGGTGACCATCGGCGACCGGACGGTCGAAGCGAAGGCTTTGGAATTCAGCCTCGCCACCCCGACCGTCGGGGTGACCGGTCCGCTGGTGACTGCCCCGAAGGACAGCCCGGCCTGCAGTGCCTCCGACTACGGCAGCCTGCCGGTCAACGGCGCGGTCGTGCTGGTGGACCGCGGCACCTGCCCGTTCGCCCAGAAGGAGGCGGCCGCGGTGCAGCGCGGCGCCGTGGCAATGATCGTCGCGGACAACGTCGTCGAGGAACAGATGGGCGGCACTCTGGGCGAGAACACCGACGTCAAGATTCCGGTGGTCAGCGTGACCAAGCCCGACGGCGCGGCGCTGCGGCTAACCTCGGGGCCCGCGACGGTAAAGCTCTCGGCGGACACCAAGACTATTCAAGCCCGCAACGTCATCGCGCAGACCAAGACGGGCTTGACCAGCGACGTCGTGATGGCCGGCGCGCACCTCGACAGCGTTCCTGAAGGGCCGGGCATCAACGACAACGGGTCCGGGGTGGCGGCGGTTCTGGAGACCGCGCTGCAGCTGGGCAGCTCACCGGAGATCCGCAACGCGGTGCGATTCGGCTTCTGGGGTGCCGAGGAACTCGGGCTGATCGGGTCGCGGAAGTACGTTCAGTCATTGGATGTCAACGCGCTCAAGGACATTGCGCTGTATTTGAACTTCGACATGCTCGCGTCCCCGAATCCTGGCTACTTCACCTACGACGGGGACCAGTCGTTGCCGCTCGACAGGCGGGGTAATCCGGTGGTGCCCGAAGGCTCGGCCGGGATCGAGCGTTCGCTGGCCGCCTACCTGAACTCGGCCGGCAAGACCCCACAGGACACATCGTTCGACGGCCGGTCCGACTACGACGGTTTCACCTTGGCCGGGATTCCGTCGGGCGGGCTGTTCTCCGGCGCCGAGAACAAGAAGTCCCCGGAGGAGGCCAAGCTGTGGGGCGGGGCCGCGGACCAACCGTTCGACCCGAACTACCACAAGAGCACCGACACCCTGGACCACATCGACCGCGCCGAGCTTGGCATCAACGGTGGCGGCGTCGCCTATGTGACCGGTCTGTACGCCCAGGATCTCACCGGCCGCAACGGTGTTCCGATCCGCGAAGACCGTACCCGGCACGAACTGGAGAAGTAATCGGCTTGCCCGCGGGCGAGCTACAGGCCGGGCAAGCAGATGGGGGCTCCGTAGCACGGGGGCGGGCCATGCGGCGGTGGATTAGCTCCATCCCAGACAAACTGGCCGGCATTACCCATCCCGCCGACGGGGACCCAGTACCAGGTGTGGCAGATATTCGTGTCCCAATGGACATCGGTCGCCGGCAAGGGTTGTCCTGGACACCATTGGTGGGGTACTGAGAAATTGTCTCCGGGCTGTGCCTGGGCGGTACCTGCGGCCAGTCCGATGCCGGCCAGCGCGACGCCGCCCGACAACAATGCTGCGACAATAAACCGCTTCGGGGTGTGGCTGATATTCACTGACACGACGGTACGCCGGGGACCAGAATGGATTCTTAACGTCGCTGACGGCGACCAGCGATGCTTCTGGTCAGTCGCCTGTGCGCTCGAACTTGTCTTCGAAATCACCGCCGGTGCAAGCGCTTCCGGTCGATACATTCTGTCCGTTCCCGGTGAGCACCGGAATCGGTTCCTGCAGTGGATCAGGGAGCGGGTATTCCGCGGTGAGTTTGATGTGCACCGTGCCACCGAGATTGCACGGCACGGTGCCCTCGTCGTCGCGGGTCCACTTTCCACCGCTGAAGACCAGTGGCACAACACCATCGGGCAAGTGGAATAAGCTCATGCCCTCCAGGAATGGATCTTGCGCGCGCCCAACACCTTCCATCTGGAAGAAATGATCGGCCAGGGTGAAAACCGTCGCGCCGATGTCCACGGCGGTCTCGGCCAGGGTGAAAACCGTCGCGCCGATGTCCACGGCGGTCTTGGCGGTCGCTACCAGCGTCGGTGCCAAATTCGACGGATCGCCCGGCAGAAAGTCGATGAAGTGTATTCCCAATTGCATTGGTAACCCCTTTCGCTAATCGGTCAAGCGCTGGAGCAAGGACAATGCGTCGAGGATGACGCGCCGTTCTCGCTCGGAGTAGCGCTCCTGTATGGCACGGGCCAGCCATTCCTCGCGGACCTGCCGGTCGCTCTCCGCGCGGCGTCGGCCCGCGGCGGTAATTGAGATCATTTTGCGCCGACCATCATCGGGGTCGGGCGCGCGCCTGATCAGGCCCTGGCCGGCCAGCCCGGCCAGTATGGTCGCCATCGACTGCGGCCGCACCCGCTCGGCGGCAGCCAGCGCGCTGGCCGACGAAGCTCCCCCTTTCCATAGCCGAGTGAGCACCGCTGTCTGCGACGGCGTCAGATCGCCACCGGTAGAGACTTCTCTCAGCTGGCGCCGCAGCCGGCTGAACACCACCCGAAGATCTCGGGCCGCCGCAGATGCGAGCGGATTTCGACCCTGCTATGTGCTGTCCCCACTCAATTCCCAGAAGCGCGAGCTTTCCTCCGCAGGAGGTTTGGTGCGGACCCAGATTGCGATCAGGCCGGTGAGTATCGACCACCCCAGGACGGCAGCCGGGATCGCCCAGATGCGCCGTAGCAGCAACGCCGTACCGCATTGCGCGACGAGGCCGTGTCCATTG
>Ga0187782_10000630_pt1 | contig 24425 bp, 29 predicted proteins | sample 0715_SJ02_MP15_2_FD_132454 | JGI IMG/M metagenome (GOLD analysis project Ga0187782, IMG submission 132454) | Tropical peat soil microbial communities from peatlands in Department of Meta, Colombia - 0715_SJ02_MP15_20_MG | ecosystem: Environmental > Terrestrial > Soil > Wetlands > Peat | place... | reverse complement strand
TTGCCGCCGTTGCCGGTCGCGAGCGGGACCAGAACGTCGCCGGGCGCCAATGGGCTCGGATAGGCTACGATGGTGTTGCCGGCGTTTCCGCCGGTAATGCTTGCGCCTTGGATGTCGGCTTCGCCGCCGATGACGATCGACGGTCTGAGCTCGAAATTGTAGCCGACCTGGGCGCCGCCGACGACCCCGCCCGTGTTGTTCGACGTGTTGCCGCCGCCCGGCAGGAGAAAGAGATTGGTGGCTCCATACACCGAAGCGCCGATCGGAAAGGCGGGATCGGCGTATGGAAGGACGCTGTTCTGCCCGCCGGCGGCCCATCCGCCGCCGAGGTTGACGCCGCCATAAAAGCCGCTCCAGAGGGCCGGCGGAGGAGGCGGCGCAAAGACCGGCGCGTCCTTGGCGAAGGGCAGGTCGGCGGCATGTGCGGCGCAGGCGCCCAATATCAGGACGATTGCGACGCCGCTTGCAGTATTTTTCATTGCAGCCTCCTTGCGAAGGATTGGGCGTCCGTTCCAGAGGAGCCCTTCCGCCCTGGTTCGCCAGAACGTGACTTGCCGCGTATAATTTTCTTGAAGGGTTAAAAAGCAATGAATGGAAAGTAGCTCAACAGGAATTTCTGAACCGTGTTGTCCAATTGCAACAAGAGAGAAATAGGACCGGTTGCGACGGCTATTGTTGCAAATGACGCGGGTTCTGATCTTGGGGAGCCGGGAAGTGCCGGCCGATCCCGGCGCGCCATGCCGCCACCGATGTTGGGTCGAGGAAGGAGCGTTCGGCCGCTTCTGCTCGCGCCCACGCGACAGCGCGCGCTCAATCGGCTAAAGCACTCGCGCGAAAAACCGCAGAGCGCAGGAGCACCCCAATGAAACGCGGCCTCTTTCCCTTCGCGCTGAGCTTCCTCATCGCCTCCGTCGCCGAGAGCGGCGCGGGCTTGGCTTTCGAGCTCAAGAGCCCCGACATCGCCGAGGGCAAGACCATCGGCGCGAAGCACATTTACAACTCCTTCGGATGCACGGGCGAGAACCTCTCGCCGGCGCTGGAATGGGGCGATCCGCCGGCCGGCACGAAGAGCTTCGCCGTTCTTGTCCACGACCCCGACGCGCCAACGGGCGGCGCAGGCTTCTGGCACTGGCTCGTCATCGATATTCCGGCCTCGGCGCGCGGCCTGCCGCAGGGCGCGGGCGACCCCGCCGGCAAGCGGCTGCCTGCCGGCGCAAAGCAGCTCGAGACGGACTTCGGCGATGTCGGTTATGGCGGCCCCTGTCCGCCCAAGGGCCATGGCGACCACCGCTACGTCTTCACGGTCTATGCGCTCGGCGTCGAGAAGCTCGACATTCCCGCCCATGCGCGCACTGCCGCCGTGGGCTTCACGGTCAATCAGCACGCCCTTGCCAAGGCGAGCCTCACGGCGCGATTCGGGCGCTGACGCTGCAGCTGAACCTCGCGGCGACGCTTCTGGCCTTGGCGCTGGAGGCGTCGCTCGGCTACCCGGCGGCGCTTTACGCGCGCATAAGGCATCCGGTCGTCTGGATCGGCGCCGCGATCCACCTGCTGGATCGCCGGCTGAATTTCGGGCCCCCGCTGCTCAGGAAGGCGCGCGGCTTTCTCGCGCTCGCCCTGCTGCTCGCCCCCTGTTTCGCGCTCGGCGAAATCTTGGAGCGGCTGTTGCTCGCGGCGCCTTATGGCGCCGTCCCTCTCGCGCTCCTGGCGTCGAGCCTCCTGGCGCAACGCAGCCTGCACGATCACGTGGCCGATGTCGCTGAAGCGCTCTCGCGCTCCCTGGAGGACAGCCGGCGCGCCTTGAGCCGCATCGTCGGGCGTGACGTGGCGGAGCTCGACGAGTCCGGCGTCGCGCGCGCGGCCATCGAGAGCCTGGCCGAGAATTTTTCGGACGGCGTCGTCGCGCCGGCTTTGTGGCTCGCGCTCCTGGGTCTGCCCGGGGCGTTGCTCTACAAGGCGATCAACACCGCCGACAGCATGATCGGCCACCGCGACGCGCGCTACGCCGACTTCGGCTTCGCCGCGGCGAAGCTCGACGATTTCGTGAACCTCCCGGCGGCGCGGCTTTGCGCGCTGCTGCTGGCGATCGTCTCGGGATCTCGCGCCCAGCGCGCGCTACAGACCGCCTGGCGCGACGCGCGCAAGCATGCGTCGCCGAACGCCGGCTGGCCGGAGGCGGCGATGGCGGGGGCGCTCGGCTTGCGACTGGGCGGCGCTCGAGCCTACGACGGCGCCGTGGTCGCGCTAGCCGAATTCGGCGACGGTCGCATCGATGCGACCCGCGCAGACATCGACCGCGCCCTCGCGCTCTACCGCCACGCGCTCGTCGCACTGTGGGCGCTGGTCGCATTCGGCCTTCTGCTTTCGTCGCGGTTGCGTTTCAGCTAGGGCCTCGGAGATCGAGCGCGTCGCCCAAATGTTGCAAATTTCTGCTTGACAAACGCGGCGCCCCTAGATATCCGCAGCCCTCAATCGAAAAGGGGAGCGCCCGTTCGCGGGCGCTTCCTCTTTTGCGTTCCAATCCCCGCAAGGGCCGGCCTCCACCGGACGCGGGGCGGTCCGCGGCCCTTGGTCGCAACAAATGGAGACGAGAGCATGGCGCGTATCGCAGGCGTCAATATCCCGACCAACAAGCGCGTCGTCATCGCGCTGCAATATATTCACGGCGTCGGCCCCAAGATCGCGGCGGAAATCTGCGAGAAGGTGCGCATCCCCGCGGAACGCCGGGTCTCGCAGCTCACCGACGCCGAAGTGTTGCAGATCCGCGAGACGATCGACCGTGACTATATGGTGGAGGGCGACCTGCGCCGCGAAGTCGCGATCAACATCAAGCGACTCATGGATCTCGGCTGCTATCGCGGTCTGCGCCACCGTCGCCAGCTTCCGGTGCGCGGCCAGCGCACGCACACAAACGCCCGCACCCGCAAGGGCAAGGCCAAGCCGATCGCCGGCAAGAAGAAGTAATCTTGGGGCAGTCGGCGTTCGGCAGTCGGTCATCGAATATTCGATCCGCCGACTTCCGACTGCCGACTGCCTAATGCCGATCACCGAGCGTAGAGACATAAAACAATGGCCAAGGAAACCACCCGCGTTCGCCGACGGGAGCGCAAGAACATCGCTTCCGGCGTGGCGCACGTGAATTCGACCTTCAACAACACCATGATTACGATCACCGATCCGCAGGGGAACACGATCTCCTGGTCGTCCGCCGGCACGATGGGCTTCAAGGGCTCGCGCAAGTCGACGCCTTACGCGGCGCAGATGGCCGCCGAGGACGCCGCGCGCAAGGCCGGCGAGCACGGCGTGCGCTCGCTTGAGGTCGAGGTGTCGGGGCCGGGCTCCGGCCGCGAGTCGGCGCTGCGCGCGCTGCAGTCGGCGGGCTTCACCGTGACCTCGATCCGCGACGTGACGCCGATCCCCCACAATGGCTGCCGTCCGCGCAAGCGACGCAGGGTCTGACAGACGACAGACGGCAGTCGGCTGAGGACAGAAAGTCACACATCTCTGTTCGCCCGCTCTTCTGCCCCCCAAATTCCGTTCTCTGTTTTCTGAAAGGCCGCGCCGTGAGCATCCAGAAGAACTGGCAGGAACTGATTAAGCCCAATAAGCTCGCCGTGACGCCGGGCGACGATCCGCGCCGCCAGGCGACCGCCGTCGCCGAACCGCTGGAGCGCGGCTTCGGGCAGACTCTCGGCAACGCCCTTCGCCGCATTCTTTTGTCCTCGCTACAGGGCGCAGCCATCACGTCGATCCACATCGACGGGGTGTTGCACGAGTTCTCGTCGATCCCGGGCGTGCGCGAGGACGTGACCGACATCGTGCTCAACATCAAGGACATCGCCATAAAATATGTCGGCGAGGGTCCGAAGCGCCTGGCGCTGAAGAAGGCGGGGCCGGGCCCGGTCAAGGCCGGCGACATTCAGGTCACGGGCGACGTGCAGATTCTCAACCCGGACCTCGTGATCTGCACGCTAGACGAGGGCGCCGAGATCCGCGTCGAGTTCACCATCGCGACCGGCAAGGGCTATGTGCCCGCCGACCGCAATCGCGCCGAGGACGCGCCGATCGGGCTCATCCCGATCGACAGCCTGTTCTCGCCGGTCAAAAAGGTCAGCTATCGCGTGGAGAACACGCGCGAGGGGCAGGTGCTCGACTACGACAAGCTGACGATCTCGATCGAGACCAATCGCTCGATCAGCCCCGAGGATGCGCTCGCCTACGCGGCGCGCATCCTTCAGGATCAGCTCAACGTCTTCGTCAACTTCGAGGAGCCGCGCCGCGAGGAGGCGCAGCCGCTGATCCCGCAGCTCGCCTTCAATCCGGCGCTGCTCAAGAAGGTCGAGGAGCTCGAGCTCTCGGTGCGTTCGGCGAACTGTCTCAAGAACGACAACATCGTCTATATCGGCGACCTCATCCAGAAGACCGAGGCCGAGATGCTGCGGACCCCGAACTTCGGGCGCAAGTCGTTGAACGAGATCAAGGAAGTCCTCGCGCAGATGGGCCTGCATCTCGGAATGGAGGTGCCGGGCTGGCCGCCGGAGAACATCGACGATCTCGCGAAGCGGTTCGAGGAGCACTACTGAATTTGGCAGTCGGCATTAGGCTGTCGGGCGCAGTCCGACTGCCAACCGCCCTAACGACGGCCGTTCCTTGGCACGGCGGCCGCAAGCAAGAACGGAGCTGGCCGATGTATCACCGCAACAAGAAGCGGCGCTTCGGGCGCACGCACGAGCATCGCAAGGCGATGTTCTCCAACCTCGCGCAGGCGCTCATCAAGCACGAGCAGATCATCACGACGTTGCCGAAGGCCAAGGATCTGCGGCCCGTCGTCGAGAAACTCGTGACGCTCGGCAAGCGCGGCGATCTGCACGCGCGCCGGCAGGCCATCGCCAAGATCCGCGATGTGGCGCTCGTCAGAAAGCTCTTTGATGTGCTCGGCCCGCGCTACAAGGAGCGCAACGGCGGCTATACGCGCGTGCTGAAGGCGGGCTTTCGCTATGGCGACAACGCGCCGCTCGCGGTGATCGAATTCGTTGATCGCGACGTCAATGCGAAGGGTCAGGATTCCGGGCCCGCGCCGACGGAAGCAGAGGCGGCTGCGTAAGCGGCGCGCTCGGGCCTTTTGGGGCGGTCCAGGCTCCTGCGCGGAGCGCCGGCGCTCTTGAAAGAAATGTGCAGGCGCGCGCTCAATTTGAAGCCGCTGCGCGGGGCATTCGCGCCCGTCTCAACGGCTCAGCCTCGGTAAAGATCATGCGGCGACGGAAGGCGATGGGGCTTTGAACGAGCAGCATCGCCTTCAAGTCTTCGATCGGCGTTGTGAAATAAGGCTCGTGGAGAAACCGCGAGGCGTCATTCGTCCATGACGGAATGGCGAGATCCCAGCGGCGCGCGAGATGCTCGCCGACCGCCCCAAGGCCCGCATGTTGGCGTGGATCGCAGAGCGGCGGCGGCTCATCGGCGATCATCGACTGGCGCCGTTCGGGATGAACATAGAATTCGTCGAGAAATTCGCTGAGCGTCGTGGCGAAAGTCGCGCCATCGTTAACTCTGCGGGCCACTTCGACCAAGGTACTCGGGCGGTTCATGCGCGGCGTCTTTCTGGCGTTTGCGATACTCGGTCCAGATGTAATCGATGGCGAGCGCGAGTTTGCCGCTGACCCGCGCTTCCGGGTAAAAGCGGGCTGCGAAGCCGATGATCTCACTTTTGTCTTTCAGGCCTGCAATTTGCAGCAGGTTGAAAATGTCTTCAAGATCATTGCTTCCGCCGCCAAGGTCGAGGCGGAGCGCCATGAGCTTCATGGCGAGGATGTATTCTGCGCTCGGAACGAACACTCGCAATCCAGGGGTCTGCTCGTTCGGATATGCGCGAAAGAGCGTGTGCTGCTCATACCCCTCCAAGAGCGGACTTAAGTACGTGCGCACGCCATCGTTCAGCCAGTCGCGCGGCCAGCCGCGCCGCTCGGCGACATCAAGAGCGGCTTCGTCGAGAAAGCTTTGATCTTCCATAGCCACAGCGTCAACGTCGGCGGTCGCGAGACGAAAATTGGAGACGAGCATGAGACAGGAACCGCCGTACACGGCTATGTCAATCACCCGTCCGGCGTCTCGCGCGATGCAGCCAAGTTCATGCAACGCGTCGCCTAGGCGCTCCGCATTGAAGACGAGGTTCTCTTCCGGGTTCATGAAGGAATATCCCCCCAGTCGCGGAGGCGGCTTTGCACAGGGAACGCGGCGTAAGACTTTTGCGAAGATATAGTTGATCCCACGCGCTTACAACTTCCGCAGCGCCACTTCGGTGATGCGGTGGTCCGGGCCCTTGGTCAAAATCAAAGAGGCGCGCGGGCGCGTCGACGCGATGTTCTGGCGCAGGTTTAAGAGATTGATGCGTTCCCAGATGTCCTTGGCGACGCGCGCCGACTCGTCCTTGGTGAGATTGGCGTAGGTCCGAAAGTAGGAGCGCGGATCGCGAAAGGCCGTTTGTCGCAGCCGTTCGAAGCGCTCGACGTACCAGGTCTCCAATACGTCCTCGGCGGCGTGCAGATAGACCGAGAAATCGAAGAAATCCGACACGGCCGGCGCGGCGCGTCCTTCGCGCGCGGGTCGCGGCGGCGCCAGAACGTTGACGCCCTCGACGATGAGAATGTCGGGTCGGTCGAAAGTCAGCTTCTCGCCCTCGACGACATCGTAGATCAGATGCGAGTAGATCGGCGCTTCGACGTTGCGCTCACCCGCCTTGATCTTGGTCAGGAAGCGCAACAGCGCGCGATTGTCATAACTCTCCGGAAAGCCCTTCCTGTCCATGAGGCCGTCGCGTTCGAGCACGGCGTTCGGCAGGAGGAATCCGTCCGTCGTGACGAGCTCGACTTTCGGCGTGTTGGGCCAGCGCGACAGCAGCGCGCGCAAGATGCGCGAGGTCGTCGACTTGCCGACCGCGACCGATCCCGCGACGCCGATGATATAGGGAACCTTGCCATCCTCGGCGCCGAGGAAGCGCTGCGTCGCCTTGAACAGCCCCTGCGTCGCCGCGACATAGAGCGCGAGCAGGCGCGAGAGCGGCAAATAGATCTCGATGACTTCCTCGAGCGAAATCGGCTCGTGGAGCGAGCGCAAGCGGGTGAGATCATCAAGCGTCAGCGTCAGCGGCGTATCGGCGCGTAGACGCGCCCACTCGGCGCGCGTGAAGTGCCGATAGGGCGAGGCGATGTCGCCGTTCTTGTGCTTTTCGAGCGTCATTGGCGCTGTCATGTGGCGCCTCGCGAGGCTTTTTCCGCGAGGCCCGAGCGCACGGTGCGGCGCTCGAGCTCGGCGAGCACGTCGGCGAGCGCGACGCCTTTTGCTTCGAGCAGCACGAGCAGGTGGTAGAGCAGATCGGCGGCTTCTCGCGTCAGCGCGCCCTCGTCTTGCGACAGCGCGGCGATGACGGTTTCAACCGCCTCCTCGCCGAGCTTCTTGGCGATGCGCGGCGGTCCGCCTTCGAACAGGGTCTTCGTGTAGGAGGCTTCGACGGCGGCGTCGCGGCGGGCGCGGATGATCTCCGCGAGGTCGTCGAGTGTAAAGCTCATGCTGATTGAAGCCCGTCGAGTCGCATCGGCACTCCGGCGCGCGCCATGTGCCGTTTCGCCTCTCCGATCGTGAACTCGCCGAAGTGGAAGATGGAGGCGGCGAGCACCGCGCTCGCATGGCCGAGCTGGATTCCTTCGACGAGATGATCGAGGGCGCCTACGCCGCCCGAGGCGATGACCGGAATCCCCACCGCATCCGCGACGGTCCGCGTCAGCTCGATGTCGAAACCGCTCTTCGCCCCGTCGCGATCCATCGACGTCAACAAGATTTCGCCCGCGCCGAGCAATGCAACCTCGCGCGCATAGCGCACCGCGTCAATGCCCGTAGGGCGGCGCCCGCCGTGCGTGAAAATTTCCCAGCGGTCGCCGACGCGTTTGGCGTCGATGGCGACGACAATGCACTGCGCGCCGAATTTTTCCGAGGCTTCGCGCACGAAGTCGCGGTTGGCGACGGCGGCGGAGTTGATCGAAGCCTTGTCGGCGCCGGCGAGCAGCAGCATGCGGATGTCGTCGATCGTGCGCACGCCTCCGCCCACGGTGAGCGGCATGAAGCAGGCTTCCGCCGTGCGCTGCACGACGTCGAGCAGGATGCCGCGGTCTTCATGGCTCGCGGTAATGTCGAGGAAGCAGAGCTCGTCCGCGCCGGCGGCGTCATAGGCGATCGCGCATTCGACGGGGTCGCCGGCGTCGCGAAGATCGACGAAGTTGACGCCCTTGACGACGCGCCCGTCCTTGACGTCGAGGCAGGGGATGAGGCGGGATTTGAGCATCAGGCGGCAGGAGTCAGAGTCTCTTTGGAGCGCAGCAAGTCCCAAAACTTCGGGGCCATATTGCCGGCGCGGCTGGATTCGGAGATGTCGGCTATAAAAAATTGACCTTCGCCGACGGGGCCGGCGCGTAGCCGTTGCGTGAGTGCTTCGACATCTTGCGCCGTGTACAAAAACACAATGTTGCCGTCGAGAATGTACATCTTATCGTCAACATCCAGCACTTTCGCTAACGGCTTAGCGTCCGCCAGCACCCAGACTCTTTCTGCTGAAAAAACAAGGATGTATAGCTTACGGGTCATGGTTTGTCCTCCTGCGCTCTCTTTTCGATTTGCAAGCGAGGCGCCTCGTTTACGATGTCTACGATCTCTGTTGTCGCGTCCTTTTTATAGAGAATTTGGATTGCGTGCTGCCGTAATAAATATTCCTCGGACTGCAAACGGTCTGGATCACGAAACATATATATAAAGTAGGCAATCAGCGTTCCAAATACAGGTAGCGAACCCATACCTGAAAAAAAATATTTCAGAGGCGCGTCATCCCGAAAGAAGTACGCGGCGAGCCAGCTCGTTGGCGTGACAAGGGCAGCCGTCCAGAGCAGTGGATTCAGCGCATTTCGAACCCGTATGACTCCAGCCCGAGAGGTCCAGTTGCCTATGGTCTCTCCGGGTTTCATGAAGCAACGCTTTTGTTTTGGCGTATCAACGCCAGCGCCTGCGCGGGATCGAGCCGCCCGTCATACAGCGCCCGCCCCGTGATCGCGCCGGCGAGCCTGGCGCAGTCGGGCTGCAACAGCCTTTCCACATCCCGCAGCGACGCGAGGCCGCCCGAGGCGATGACCGGGATCGACAGCGCTTCCGCCAGAGCGAGCGTCGCCTCGATGTTCAGCCCTTTCAAGATCCCGTCGCGGGAGATGTCGGTGTAGATGATCGCTGCGACGCCCGCGTCCTCGAAGCCCTTGCCGAGGTCCAGCGCCGACATGCGGGTCGCGCGCGCCCAGCCCTCGACGGCGACGAAACCGTCCTTGGCGTCGACCCCGACCGCGATGCGGCCCGGATAGACGCGCGCCGCCTCGCGCACGAGCGCCGGGTCGCGGACCGCCGCCGTGCCGATGATGACGCGCGTGACGCCTTTATCGAGCCAGCGCGCGATTGTGCGCATGTCGCGGATGCCGCCGCCGAGCTGAACCGGAATGCGGATCGCCGCAAGCACCGCCTCGACCGCCTCGGCGTTGCGCGGCGCGCCGGCGAAGGCGCCGTCGAGATCGACGACATGCAGATATTCGAAACCCTGGCGCTCGAAGCGCTTCGCCTGCTCGGCCGGGTCGTCGTTGAAAACCGTCGCGCGCGCCATGTCGCCCTGGGCGAGGCGCACGCACTTGCCTTCCTTGAGATCGACGGCGGGAAACAGAATCAAGGGCGCCACCTCAGGAAATTGGCGATGAGCGCGAGACCGAGCCTCTGGCTCTTCTCCGGATGAAACTGCACGCCGACGAGATTCGCGCGCGCGACAGCGGCCGTGATCGGCCCCCCGTAGTCGCTGGTCGCCAACGTGTCCGCGGGAGAAGCGGTCTCAATGTGGTAGCTGTGCACGAAATAGGCGTGGAGGCCCGTCGCGCCGGTCGGAATGTCGGCGAAGATCGGATGCGCCCGCGTAAGATCCAGCGTGTTCCAACCCATGTGCGGGATTTTGAGCGCGGGGTCGGCGGGTTCGATCGCCGCGACTTCCCCTGCGATCAGGTTGAGGCCGGGCGTTGCGCCGTGCTCCAGACCGCGGGTGGCGAGGAGCTGTGCGCCGACGCAGACGCCGAGGAAAGGCCTGCCCCTTTCGACCACGGCCTCGAGCAGCGCCGCGCCGAGGCCGGCCACGGAGTCCAGCCCCCGCCGGCAGTCGGCGAAGGCGCCGACCCCCGGCAGAACGACGCGACCAGCGCGCCGCACGAGATCTGGATCGTTGGTGACGCAGATCGCGCCGGCTTCGCCGCTCTCGCGCGCCGCACGCTCGAACGCCTTGCGCGCCGAGTGGAGGTTTCCCGACCCGTAGTCGATGATCGCCGTCGTCACGCCGACCGGCCTTCCGAACTCGCGGGGGAGGGCGGCGCTTGGGGCTTCCAATCGTGGAAGAAGATTTCCTCGGCCTCCTCGAGGCTGTCGCCGGACACGACGCCCGCCTCGTCATAGCCGCGGCGCCTCAAGGTCCAGGCTACGAGCCGCGAGCCCTCGAAGCCCAGGATGATCCCCAGGGCGAGGCTTATGAGCGACATCGATTCTTGATTGAAATCAAGCTTCACGGCGACGACCGAGATGGTCAGGAGCAAGGCGAACCACGCGGCCGCTGCGAGATAAGCGCGGTTCCACAGGAGCCACAGCGGTCCGAACAGGAAAGCCCACCACGAAAAGCGGTCGCGTAGAAACACGATCTTGTCGGCGGAAGGCGTCTCGCCCGACCGCGCGGCGGGAACATGCACGGTGTACGTCGCCATTGCAGGTCATCCTCACGCTGTCAGCGTGCCTTTGGTCGAAGGCACGACGCGGCCGCGGCGCGGGTCCGGCGCGACCGCCTTGCCGAGCGCGCGCGCGAATCCTTTGAAGGCGCATTCGCAGATATGATGGCTGTTGACGCCACGCAGCGTCTCGATATGCAGGCAAAGCCGCGCATGCACGGACACCGCCTGAAAGAACTCGCGCACGAGCTCGGTGTCGAACTCGCCGATCTTCTGAGCCGGAAACTTGAGATCGTAAACGAGAAAGGGTCGTCCCGAGAGATCGATGACGACGCGCGCCAGCGCTTCGTCGAGCGGCACATGCGCATCGCCGTAGCGGGCGACGCCCTTGCGGTCCCCGAGCGCCTGGTCGAGCGCCTGGCCGAAGGCGATGCCGACATCCTCCACCGTGTGGTGCGCGTCGATATGGAGGTCGCCTTTCGCCTGAAGGCTGAGGGCGAGCGGCGCATGGCGAGCGATCTGGTCGAGCATGTGATCGAAGAAGCCGACGCCTGTCGAGATTTCCGCCTCGCCGCAACCGTCGAGGTCGAGCTCCAGGGCGATTTTCGTCTCGCTGGTGTTGCGCTCGATTCTACCGCTGCGCATAGGTCGCTTCATCTCGGCTGGAAGGAAAGTTGATCGCTCCGGCGGTCCGCAGCCGGCGCCTTGTAGCAAGTTCATTGCCGCTCCGCCAGACATCCGCGACTGACGAAGCAGGAGGCGTCGCAGCGTTTGGCCTCAACTTGGCGGCTCCAAGTCGCCGTTCGGCGAGGCGCGGCGCCGCGCCAACAAGCGGCTGCGCAACGCGGCGCGCTGCAGTTGGCGTTCTCGCGCCGACTCCGCCTTGGGCTTGAGGATTTCGCGATATTCGTCGCGCTTGCCGTGAATCGAGGCGATGACGAAGCCCATGGGCACGCCGATGTCGACGAGCACGGTTTCGGCGAGTTGCAGGCTGGCCTCGATCGTCTCTGGAATGGCGTCGGTTGCTCCGGCCTCATAGAGCCTGGTTGCGTGCTCGGCGTCGCGGGCGCGCGCGACGATGGTCATATCGGAACGTATCTCATGCGCGAGGCGCACGACCTCGACGGCGGCGCCCGCGTCGGTAATCGTGACGGCGAGCGCGCGCGCCTGCGCGACGCCGCAGGCCGTCAGCAGTTCGCGCTTCGTCGCGCTGCCCCAATAAATGTCGATGCCTTCATTGCGTCGCGCCGCGACGATCTCGACGGCGCTGTCGATCGCGACGGTCGGAATGTCATGCCGCTTCAACATCTCGCCAACGAGCGCGCCGACCCGGCCGTAGCCGACGATCAGGACCTTCCCGGCGGCGATCTCCGCCTCGGGGGCGAGATGCGCGTATTCAGCCTGGCGATCCGGCGCAGCTTCTTGCGCAACCCTGGCGCCCAATCGCGCCAGCCAGGGAATGGCGAACATGCTCAGCGTGACGACGACCATGGCGTCGGCGCCATAAGACGGCGGCAGGACGCCGGCTGCGGCTGCAAATGTGAGCTGCGCGAAGGCGAACTCCCCGCCCGGCGCGAGCAGCAACGCCGCCTCGCCCGCGACAGGCGGGGCAAGGCGGAAGAGACGCGCCAGGACGATGACCAGCAGGGCTTTGATCGTGACGAGTCCGGCCGCATAGAGCAGCGTCGGCAGCGGATTGCGCAAAAGCGCGGCGAGATCGAGCCCCGCTCCGATCGAGACGAAGAACAGGCCGAGCAGGAGCCCTTTGAACGGCGCGATCGTGACCTCGATCTCGCGGCGAAATTCGGTTTCGGCGAGCAGCATGCCTGCGATAAAGGCGCCGAGCTCCATCGAGAGTCCCGCGGCGGCCGCTGCGGCGCCCGAGCCGAGCACGACCAGCAGGCAGGCGGCCATGAACAGTTCCGTCGACTGGGCCGACGCCACCAAGTGAAACAGGGGACGCAGGAGCAGCCTTCCGCCGAGGATCAGAGCTCCGAGCGCCAGAAAGGCCGGGGCGAAAGTCCAAACGATGTCCAGGCCCGAGAGACCGGACTTGGCGTGCTGCAGCACGGAGATGAACAGCAGCGCCGGCGCGACGGCGAGGTCCTGCATCAGCAGCACCGCGAAGGCCGCGCGGCCGGCGGGCTTGTTGAGGCGGCGGGTTTCGGCGAGCACCGGCATCACGATCCCCGTCGAGGACATCGCGAGCGCGGCGCCCATGACGACGGCCGGCGCAACCGCCAGCCCGAACCAGAAATGGCCGAGGGCCGAGAGCGTCGCCGTCGCCGCGAAGACCTGCGCGAGGCCGAGCCCGAAGACGAGCCGACGCATGCGCGCCAGGCGCTCCCAGGAGAGCTCCAGGCCGATCATGAAGAGCAGGAACACCAGTCCGAACTCCGCGACCTGCGCCACGTGGTCGACGTCGGTGATGGTCAACGGCTCGAGAAAGGCGACGTCCCTGGCGAAACGGCCGAGAGCGAAAGGGCCGAGCGCGACGCCGGTCAACAGGAAGCCCAGCACCGGACTGACGCGCAGACGGTGGAACAGAGGCGCGATGATCCCGGCGATCGCGAGGAACAGCAGCGCCTCCCGATAGGAAGGCGGGGTGGAGGAGCCGATCATGCCGAATCGTTTGGTCTCAGGCGCACGTGGCTCAGCTCTTTAAGGGGAAAGCTTGTGGAGGCGAAACGCGTTTTCCAGAGCAGCTCGTGACGAATCGCCTCGCTGCGCGAACCAGGGCCAGCCATGCATCCCGCTCTGCATTTTTCGAGCCGGACGCTGTATAGGCGAGCGCGCGGCGCGATCTCGGCGCGGCAATACGGGGGCGAAGCATGAACGCGCTGGCCGCATTCGACCTGAGGGAATTCGTGAACACCTTCATCGCGCTTGCCGTCGCGCTCGCGCTTGGCGCGGCGGTCGGCGCCGAACGCCAGTATCGGCAGCGCAACGCAGGCCTGCGCACCAATGCGCTCGTCGCGCTCGGCGCCGCCGCCTTCGTCGATCTGGGCCTGAGGCTCAATGGCAATGTCGGGGCCGCGCAGGTGCTCGCCTATGTCGCCTCGGGGGTCGGCTTCCTCGGCGCCGGCGTCATCCTCAAGGACGGGGCCAACATCCGCGGCCTCAACACCGCCGCGACGATCTGGTGCTCGGCGGTGACCGGCGGCTTCTCCGGCGCGGGGCGCCCGTTCGAGGCGGTGATGCTCGCAGGCTTCGTGCTCGCAGGGAACACCTTCCTGAGGCCGCTCGTCAACCTCATCGAACGCGCGCCGCTCGACGAGCGCGCGGCGGAAGCCATCTACGACGTTCGGGCGACCGTCAGCGAGGCGCGACGCGACGCGCTGCGCGACCAGCTCGTCGAGCGGCTCGAGGCGGCCAACTATCCCGTGCATTCGCTCGACGAGCTGGAGCGCGACGAGGATGTGGAGCTCGTCGCGAGGCTTTCAGCGACGAGCGTCGACGCCAAGGAGCTTGACGCGCTGACGACCGAGTTCGAGAAGCTCCAAGGCGTGCGCCACGCGACATGGTCGTCTCGGGTGAGCGACTAGCGAGCGGCTCCCCGCGAGGTCCCAAAAGAACCGAGCCGCCCTCTGCGTCGCCTCGGCGCCCGCGAAATCAGTCCGCGAGCGGTCGGCAAGCGTGGAAAGCTCAAAACGAGTCCAGCGGGCCAGGCTCTTTCTCGATCGAGCATGGGGTTCGCCCACGAAATCAATGCCCGTATCTCACGATCGCCCAGACCAGACCGGCGAGTGCGATCATCGTGGCGACCATCCATCGCGCGGTCGCCGTCTGCGCTTCGGCAATCTTGGTTTCGACCCGGGCGATCGAGGTGTCGAGCTTCGCCCCCAGTCCGTCGATCTTGGCGTCGAGCTTGCCTTCGACAGAGTCGATCTTGGCGTCGAGCTTGCGCTCGACCGAGTCGATCTTGGCGTCGAGCGTTCGTTCGACAGAGTCGATCTTGGCGTCGAGCTTGCGCTCCACTGCGTCGATCTTGGCTTCGACCGCCGCAATGTCGCCTTTAAGCCTTCTCTCGATCGCCGCCATGTCCTCTTTGAGGCTTCTCTCGATCGCCGCCATATCGGCTCTGAGGCTTCTCTCGCTGCCCTCGACATCGGCCTTCGTCGCGACCGATTCGCGCAGCGCCTGGTCGAGGCCGTCCGCGTGTGCGCGCGCGACGTCCTCCGCAACCCCGGCGCTCCTGAGCCGGTCGAGATACGCGAGCCTGTCGAAGACGAGCGTGTGATGGTTCACTTTTTCGACCCTTCCGCTTCCTGCGCAGCCTACCACGCGGCCGTTCGCGCGTCTCGCTTGCGCGCGATGGACGGTTTTGTTGTAAGGACGGGCCAGAAACCGCGAAAGGCCCGGAGCTCCTTATGACCCTGATGTTGGCCAGCGTGCTGTCGAGCGCGGAGGCCCGGATCGCCGTCGAGCGCGGCGTCGACGTGATCGACTGCAAGGACCCCGCCCGCGGCGCGCTTGGCGCGTTGCCCCCGGCCGAGGTCGCCGCGATCGTCGCCGCCGTCGACGGACGCCGCCCGGTAAGCGCTGTCGTCGAGCTGCCGCACGACCTGGCGCACGCGCGCGACGCCATCGCCGAGGTCGCGGCGCGGGGCGTGGACTACGTCAAATTCGCGCTGCCGATGACGCCCGACGCGCGCGAGGTCATCGACGGCGTGGCCCCGTTGGCCACGCAAGTGAAGCTCGTGCCGGTGCTCTTCGCCGATCTCGATCCCGACTTCGAGCTGATCGCGCCCATCGCCGCCGCGGATTTCCATGGAGTCATGCTCGACACGGCGCACAAGGGCCGGGCGCGCCTGCTCGACTGCATGGGACTCGGCGCGCTCGCCCGCTTCGTCGCGGATTGTCGCGCCAGGCGTCTTTCGGCGGGGCTCGCGGGCTCGCTCGAGGCGCCCGACGTGCCGCGCCTTCTCGTGCTCGATCCGGACGTCCTCGGCTTTCGAGGAGCGCTTTGCGAGGCCGGCGAGCGGTGCAACGAAATCGTCCCGACGAATGTCTCGCTCATCCGCGACCTGGTCGGACGCCCCCTCGCCGCGGGCGAGCGCGAGGAGGAGATCGACCACGTCTTCGTGCGTGACCTGGTGCTCCCCGTCGAGATCGGCGCCTACGCCTTCGAGCGCGGACATGCGCAGAGGGTTCGCTTCGACGTCGACGTCGAGGTCGTCCGCGTCAACGGGCCGGACGACATGCGCGTGGTGTTCTCCTACGACGTGATCATGGATGCGATCAAAATCATCCTCGCCGCGGGGCATATCGAGCTCGTCGAGACGATCGCCGAGCGCCTCGCCGAAAGCGTCCTGTTGCATGAGCGCGCCCGCGCGGTGTCGATCGAGATCGCCAAGCTCGACGTGGCGCCGCCGGCGAGCGTCGGCGTTCGCATAAGGCGAGAACGCGCCGCGGTCGTCAGCACGCCGCTGCCGCTGAACGCCACGCTGTGAGCCCGCTCGTCGTCAAGATCGGCGGAAGCCTCTGGCGCTCGGCGCTGCTCGATCGCTGGGTGGCGGCGCTGCGCGGCTACCCCGGTGAGATGACGATCGTTCCGGGCGGCGGCCCCTTCGCCGACGCCGTTCGCGCGGCGCAGCCGGAGATGGGTTTCTCCAACGAGGCGGCGCACAGAATGGCGCTGCTCGCCATGGAGCAGTATGGGCTCGCGCTCGTAGACAAATTTCCGGGGTTCGCGCTCGTCGATCGGCCGGAGGAGGCGACCGCCGCCCATGCGGCGGGTCGGATCGCTGTGTGGCGGCCGAGCGCAATGACGCTCGCTGCGCAGGTGGACGCCAGCTGGGAGGTCACCTCGGACAGTCTCGCGGCTTTCTATGCGCGTCGAAGCCGCGCCGCGAGACTGCTGTTGATCAAGAGCGCGGACGTCGAGGGCGGTCCCTCGGATCTCGTCGACGAGCGGTTCTCGGAATTCGTGCGGGGACTCGAGGTCTTCATCGCCGGCCCGCGCGCCCTGGCCGGAGCCGAAGCGATCCTTGCAGGCGGCGGCGTCGCCGGAACGCGCGCGCGAGGCGCTCAACCCGACGAAAACGGGTCTTCGTCGCGCATCGACACGAAGATCAGCACGCCGAGCATCGTCACGACGATGCGGGACGCGTTCGGGACGGGATCGAAGGCGCCCGCCTGCCACATCCCGAACCATTCGCCGGCGACAGAGACGAAGCCGCCCTCATAGAGCAGGAAGCCGAACGTCAGACCCGCCACCGCCGCCGTCTTGGCCTCATGGAAAACAGCCGCGGGCGCGCGAGCCCCGCGGCCCATGACATAGGCCCCGTAGAGGCAGAGGGCGGCGGTCAGGATCTCAATTGCGATGATCGCGAGATAGCTCACGTGGTGGAGCCAGGGCGTTGTGATCGCCCGCCAGTGGATGTGAGACTCGGGCGGAACCACGTCCATGTCGAGCCCGTGGGAGAGATAGGCGTAGTTCGTGCCGTAATCGGTGACGTTGCCGAAGGCGACGAGCAGCACGTAGAAGCCGACGACGGCGACGCAGCTGATCTTGGCGAAGCGGATGGCGAGCATGCGGGTGCGACCTCAGGGCTTCGGAAACAGCGCCAGCGCGTCGGCGGCGAGCACGCCGCCGGTGATGGCCACGGTCTCGAACGGCGTCGCCTCGGCCACCGTGGCGCTCGGGATCTCGATTTGGCCGATGCGCGCCGAAAGCTCCGCGATCGAGGCCGCGTAGACGACGCGCTTCACGCCGCACCAGATGATCGCGCTCATGCACATCGGGCACGGTTCGCCCGTCGTATACAGCGTCGCAGCGCGCAGGTCGCTGGCGCGGCGCTTGGCGACGAAGGCGCGGATCGCCGTCATTTCTCCATGCGCCGTCGGGTCGCCGTTCGTCTTGCCGAGATTGCGCCCGGTTGCGGCGACCTCGCCGTCGATGACGATGACGGTCCCAAAGGGGAAGTCGCCTTTGGCCGCCTCGGCGAGCGCGAGGCGCATGAATTTTTCGTCTTCCGTCCGCGCCGGCTCACGGACGGCGCGCGCCAACGCGCGGCCCGCAGGGAAGCCGGCGACGACCGCGACGCTGGCCGCGCCGATGAGGAAGCAGCGGCGGCTGGGTTGAATTCCATGCCGGCGGCAGTCACAAACGCGCATCGGGCGCTCCCAATTTGAGCAGGTCGGCGCTGCGCGAAGACTATAGCCGGCTCCCGGAAAAAAATGGAATGACAGATTGTCCGTTGACCGAGCGCGCGTGCTCATGATATCTATCAATGGTAGATATCACTTGCGAGATCTCTATGGCCGAGCGCGCGCATAAGTTCGACAAGCCAGCCACCGCCAAGCTGTTCATGCACGGCCGGAGCCAAGCCGTGCGATTGCCGAAAGAGTTCCGATTCGAAGGGACGGAGGTTCGCGTGCGCAAGGTCGGGGAGAAGGTCATCCTGGAGCCGATGCGGAAGCCGCCTTTCGACGTGGACGCCTGGCGAGCGAGACTTGACGATCTGGGAGCGGAAGAATTCTTGCCGGAGGGACTGCCGGAAGAGCCGCCGGTGTCGCCGGATGACGAAATCTCCTTTGACTGATGCGGACGCAGTTCTGTCTCGACGCCAGCGTCGTGATCTTCGCGCTGAACAAGCGGAAGCCGTGGATCAATCATCGCCTGACGTCGGAGCTGCAGGCGGGTTCCTCGCTCGTAGTTCCGGTTGTCGTCCTGTTCGAGCTCCAATACGGGATCGCCAACAGCGGTAGCCCCCCGAGGGCGCGCGCAATTCTGGAGAACTTCCTTGCCGCCGGCTTTGACACCCCGACGTTTGACGAGGAAGACGCCCGCGAGGCGGGCGAGATCCGCGCTTATCTCGAACGCCAGGGAACGCCGATCGGGCCTTACGACGTCCTCATCGCGGCGCAGGCGCGGCGGCGCGGCGCGGCGCTCGTCACACTCAACCGCCGCGAATTCGAGCGCGTGCCCGGCCTGATCGTGACCGACTGGGGCGGCGCGGAAGGGCCTCCATGAAAAAAAACGTCGTCACACCGCGCTGGGGCTGGGCGCTGACCGGCTCCGGACACTTCTTCACCGAGTGTCTCGACATGATCCGCACGCTCGATCATGTCGATCTCTTCGTCTCGAAGGCGGCGGACGAGGTCGTGCGCATGTACAAGCACGATTTCGAGCTGCCGGCCAGTGTGCGCGTCTTCAAGGACGTGACCGCGAGCGCCGCGCCGGTCGGCAATTTTTATTACGGCGTCTATCACACGCTCGTCGTTGCGCCAGCGACCTCGAACACCGTCGCCAAATGCGTGTTCGGCATCTCCGACAATCTGGCGACAAACGTCTTCGCGCAGGCCGGCAAGTGCCGCGTGCCGACGATCGTCTTCGCCTGCGACACGGCCCCGGAGTTGGAGACGCGCGCGCCAAAGGGCATGGTCAAGGTCTATCCGCGCCGCATCGATCTTGAGAACACCGGCCGGCTCAAGAGCTTTGAGGCGACGACCGTCGTCGAGAGCTTGGCGGAGCTGACGGCGACGGTCGAGCGCCGCCGTCAGGAACTTACGGGCGATGGCTGAGCGCCTGCTGTTCCTGACGGGGCGCCTCGCCTATCCGCGTCTGGAGCGCATGGTCTCGAGCTTCGGCGAGGCTGCGAAGGACTGGCGCATTCGCGACATCGGCGTCAAGGTTGCGGCGCTCATGACCCAGGAGATCATCCTGCGCCGGCTGGAGCGCCCGGTCGACGCCGACCGCGTGATCCTGCCCGGTCGCTGCCGCGCTGATCTCGCGGCGCTCTCGAACGCCTTTGACGTCGCCTTCGAGCGCGGGCCGGAGGAGATCGCCGACCTCCCGCAATATCTCGGGCGCGGCGGCCCGGCCCCCGATCTCTCGCGCTACGACATGCGCATTTTCGCCGAGATCGTCGACGCTTCGACGATGACGGTCGAAGCGGTTGTCGCTCGCGCGAAGATTCTGCGCGCGGCGGGGGCGGACGTGATCGACCTCGGCTGCCTGCCCGACACGCCCTTCGCGCATTTGGAGGCGACGGTCGCCTCCTTGAAAAGCGAAGGGCTCAAGGTCAGCGTCGACTCCGCCAATGTCGCGGAGCTCGAACGCGGCTTCCGTTCCGGCGCCGACCATTTGCTGAGCCTCGACGAGAACACGCTCGACATCTTGCCCGCAGGCGCGGCGCTCGTTCCGATCCTCGTGCCGGCGACGCACGGCGATCTCGACTCGCTCGCCCGCGCCGCCGCCAAGGCGCGCGCGAAGAAGCTCGACTTCATTCTCGACCCGATCCTCGATCCCATCCACTTCGGCTTCGCAGCCTCGATCGCCCGCTATGTCGAGCTGCGCCGGCGCGAGCCCGAGGCCGAGATCATGATGGGCACGGGCAATCTCACCGAGCTCACCGACGCGGACTCGTCGGGCGTCACCGCGACGCTGCTCGGGCTCTGCTCGGAGCTCGACATCCGCCATCTGCTGACCGTGCAGGTGAGCCCGCACACGCGCCGCACGGTCGAGGAGCATGACGCGGCGCGCCGCCTCTTTTTCGCCGCGCGCGCGGATCGCGCGCTGCCCAAGGGCTATTCCGACGCCTTGCTGACGACGCACGACAGGCGCCCCTACGCCGCGACGCCAGATGAGATCGCCGAGCTCGCGCGCAACCTGCGCGACCGGAATTTTCGTATCGAAGTGGCGGAAGACGGGGTTCACATTTTTGCGCGCGATTTCCACGAGGCGGCGACGGACGCCCTCTCGCTCTATCCCGCGCTCGGCGTCGAGAAGGACGGCGCCCACGCCTTCTACCTCGGGACCGAGCTCATGAAGGCGGAAACGGCCTTCAGCCTCGGCAAGCGCTACCGCCAGGACGAGCCGCTCGACTTCGGCGTCGCGACAGAGAAGCGCGTCGAGGATATGGATCGGTTCAAGGAGGTCGGCCACACGCTGCGGAAGAGCGATTGAATGTCGGCTTGCGGCGCAGGCAATCACATCCTCACGGACAGGAGACTTCAGTTCACCTCTCTCGACCGATCTCGACGATCCCCCGCGTAGCGGGTTCGTTCAATACGCAACCAGGGAAAGCGGCATTAAAAGGTGAAAGTCGATGTGACGCCCAAGAGGCGCGGCCCTTGCGTCGAGACGCCGACAGTGGTCGGCGTGGTGGCGGTGCCGAAAGCGAACTGGCCATTGAGGTTTTGCCAGGGCCTGTTGTTGAACAGATTCTTGCCCCACAGCGTGACCTGGAAGCGTCGATCATCCGTGTGGAGTCCGAATCCTGCGTCGAACATGACATAGGCCGGCTGCCAATATTGGATGAGCGACCAGGGGTTCGTGTATTGCGCCTTGTCGTACCAAGCCGCGTTCGTATAGTGGAAGACGGTGTAGGATTGCTCTCCGAGCCAGCCGCCCAGAGACTCAAGCACGCGACCGACGGGCACGTGATAGGCATAGCCGCCATTGATCTGCCACCAAGGCAATCCCGTGACGCGCGTGTTGCTGAGCGAGAGTTGCGCCGGCCCGCCGGGAAAGGAATAGTCCACCGGAGCCGGCGCATTTGGGAAGGAAATGTAGCGCGCCTCTGTGTAGGCGCCCGTGAGATTGAGATCGAGGTGCTCGATCGGCGACCATCTCTGCACAAACTCAACGCCACGCAACCGCACAAGCGGCGCATTGTCGAGATAGGTCTGAGTGAGCGTGACGGGCGAAGTCGCATAAACTCGCGACGAGGCGAGCTGGAAGTTAAACAGGTCGTTCCAGTAGAGGTTGACGTTCGAGATCAGCTTTCCGTCGAGCCAGTTCGTCTTGGCGCCGAGCTCATAGTCCCAAGAAGTCGTGCTTTTGGTGAAAGGCGGTGAGAAGGCCGCCAAGGTAAAGGTCTTGGTGGTGGCGTTCCAGGAGGCGGCGTCACCTGCGGCGGTGTTGGCGCCCGCCGCCTTGTCGCCGCGGCCGAGGAGCGCATAGAGCAGAATGTTGTCGTTGAATTTATATTGCGGATTGATGATGCCGATCACGCCATTGTGAAAATTTTGGAAGCCGCCCGAACTGGACGGAAAGTACCCGCCGACCGCGGCCGTCGCAAAGAGCTGCTGCGCGGGCGTGATGGGAAGGCCGTAGATGTAGCCTCCCTCATAATTGGTCGCTTTGTAGCGGATCTCGTAGCTGTCGCGCAGGCCGAACGTGATCGCGGCCCGCTCGTCCAAATGCCAGGTCGCCTGCCCATAGAGGGCGGCCTGGAAATCGTTGGATTTGGTGAGCCACCATGGCGTCAGGCCTGGAAGCAGCCCTGGATATCCGAACCAGGCGCTCGAGTTGTAGCCGAATTCATAGTGGTGCATGCTGTCGTGGGCCGTCTCGTCAAAGGTGAAGAGGCCGGTCGTCCATTCGAACGGCAGATCCTTCGGCGACGACAGCCTGAACTCCTGCGAGGCCTGCAGCACATAGGTGTCCATGCCGCCCGTGCCGTTGCCAATTTCGAGCAGTTGGTTGTCCGAAAAGCCATCCATGCGGCTGGCCGCATAGCCGACGGCCGATACCGACTTGAACGTGTCTTCGCCGATCTCCTTACTGAAAGTGTTGGTCAGCATCGCCACATTCGTTGGGTCGCGGCCGTCGCGCGCGATGTAGGGCGTGTTGGGATCGACCGTGAGCACTGGCCAATGGAGCTTCGTCCAGAGGTTCTGGAAGAAGCTGGTCTTGGGCAGAGTGAAATTCGCATAGACGAGGCTCGTGTTCCCGACCGTTCCTTGAAGGTAGTCGTTGTGCTCGTTGGAGCCGTTATAGGTGAAGCTCAGACGGTCGCTCCAATCCGCTCCGACGCCGAGCAGCTGGAAATGCAGGCCAGCGCGGTTGGTGTCTTGATAGGTGGAGCCGCTGTAGCCGTCGCGGTAAGGCCCGTTGCCGTGGTTCACGTATGCCGCGAGACGATAGGCGAGCCAATCCCCGTCCACCGTTCCCGTCGAGTTAAAGGTGTCTCTGGTTCTGTTGTAGGTGCCGAAATTCGCCCCGATCGTCGTCTTGTCGTCGAAGGACGGCAGTTCCGTATGGATGAGGAGCGAACCGACGTTGGTATTCTTATTCCCAGCGGCGCCCGTCGGGCCGTAGAGCATCTCGACGGAACTGACGTCGATGAGATCTCCCCACTGAAACAGCGGGTTTTGCCAGTAGACGTCGTCGACGACATAACCCGTGTCCGAAAAGGCTCCCGTGCCGCCGCTTCCTTGGGCGACGCCAACGCCGCGGATCGTCATCTTGGACTGGCGAGCCTGCGCGATATTGGGACGGTAGCCCGCGACATACTGCGAAACATCCGTGAGGTTGTCGATCTGCTGATCTGTAACGACCGTGCCGGTAATCACGTTTCCGGCTCGTGGCGTCCGGGCCAGCACTTGCTCTTGGAGCTTCTCTCCGCCGCCCTGGGCATGGACGTGAACGTCGGCGACGGTCGCGGAGGACGAGCCTTGCGCCGCTTGTCCCGCAGCTTGCGGCGTCTCTCCGCTTTGGGCGTCGTCCTGCGCATGATGGTGCTCGTGCGCCTCCTGCGCATGAGAGGGAAGGAAGGACGCGCCTGCAGCGAGCCCGAAGGCGACGGCCGCCAAAGAGACTTTCGAAAGGCGTCGGCTTTTCGGGGAGGGTCGCGGGCTCATGCGAGTTGATTGCCTTTGGAGGGAGAGGAAACGTCTGCCGGGCAGGAACTTTGAATCATGGTTTCCTAGTAGGAAAATAGAGTCAAACGCCCCAAAAAGAGGCGCTCCTTCCCGATTCGCGTACTAACTAACTGTTTTTGCTTGTCTCAGGCGATTTTCTAATTAGTGTGGCGCCAAAGTCACACTTCGGAAATTTTGGCTCCGGTCCCATTCCGGGCTACGAGCCGCCTCGTGCTATCGATCTTAAATCAGAGACATAGCAGACCAGCGGCACGCATCGCCGCACCATTCCCGAATTCGCCTTGCCGCGCGAGCGGAGGGGCTTCGCGGACAGCGTCGGTGAGACGATTAACTATATGTTCCTACTAGAAAGATAGTTATTTAATCCCTTTCCCCCGGGCTCGCCCGTTCTTTCGCACCCAGGCCGGACGCCCGGGCGAGCTCCGCAGCGTCGACCCACGAGGATCGCCAAGGCGGCATAGGGAACCCAAGGCTGCGCTCGGCGCTCACGCGCCGCTCGAGCGTCGGCAAATGCACCGGTCTCGATCGAGGATCGAACTATGATCAAATGTAACCGGCGCGGCGATCCCACTCTGATCGCTTGTGGACATCCTCGCGGGTCGGGTTGACCGCGGATTCGGTAGATCGCGTCATTTCGTCGGAGGAGCGACGCCGCTGATGATCGAGGAGCAGCTACGCGAGCGACTGCGCAAGGTCGAGGCGCTGCATTTCGGCGCCGCCAGCGCCGGGGAACGGGAAGCGGCGGGCGCCGTCGCCGAGCGGCTGAAGGCGAAGCTCAATGAGGCGGCGCGGCTCGACCCTCCCATCGAGATGAAGTTCCGCCTGCCGGTCATCGCTTTGTGCCCGCGCTACGGCGTGCGGCCCTTTCGCTAGGTCCGCCAGCGGCGCATGACGGTCATGGTGAGAGCGCCGCGACGTTATTTCGACACGGTCGTATGGCGGCAGTTTTCCGAGTTGGGCACGGATCTCTTGATCTATTTCGAGCAGACGACGGAGCGGCTGATCAGGGAGGCGATCTGCGCCGACACGCGCGACGCG
>Ga0187782_10000629_pt1 | contig 24464 bp, 23 predicted proteins | sample 0715_SJ02_MP15_2_FD_132454 | JGI IMG/M metagenome (GOLD analysis project Ga0187782, IMG submission 132454) | Tropical peat soil microbial communities from peatlands in Department of Meta, Colombia - 0715_SJ02_MP15_20_MG | ecosystem: Environmental > Terrestrial > Soil > Wetlands > Peat | place... | reverse complement strand
GTATCGCTGTGCACGACGCCGAGCAACGACACGCGTGTGCGCCGGAGCCAGGTCCGGACCTCGCCGGGGTCGGCGGGGCGGTCCCAGGGGATCTGGAGCGCCTCCACCTGCGTCGAGTGTGCGCGCGCGATCTGCAGCACGCGGTCCCCGAAGAACCCGTTTACGACGACTCCGACCCGTCCGTCGGCCCCGATCAGGGTCCCCATCATGGCTTCCACGCCGCCGCTCCCGGAGGTGGTGACGGGGTAGATTGATCCGGCGGTCGCGAAGACTCGCCGGAGCCGTCCGAGAAACGCCTGATAGTACGCCAGCCACTCGTTTCCGTAGTGCTGGCGCACCTGCTGGCCCATTGCCTCCAGCACGTCCGGCTCAACCGGGACCGGTCCGGGAATGTACAGTTGGACGTCGTCCGTCATAAAACGCCTCCCCAACGCTCGGTGCAAGTTCCCAGCATCCTTCTTGAGAAGACCCGCGGCCCTCGTCCGTGCGCGGGCCCGGCCCCGTGGCGCTTTCGGTGGCGGCGGAACCGCCTCCTGTCGACGAGAAGGGCCCGGACGGGACCACCCGTCCGGGCCCGGACGAACTCCAAGCGCGTGTTTCTTACAGGAGCCCCATGCTCTTCAACCAATCGGTCGCCGCTTGCGTGACCGACTCGCCGTTGACGACCTCGAGCTGAAGTTGCTGGCTCACGGTGGTCGTCAGCTTCGGGGCCAGCGCGTTGAGCGCAGCCGAGATGCCGGGCGCCCGCCGCAACGTGTCTTCGCGCACAATCGGTGCCGGGTGGTAGATCGGGAACAGGTGCCGGTCGTCGTCGAGCAGCACGAAGCGGTCCTTGGCGATCAGTGCGTTGGTGGTGTAGCATACGTTGGCGTCCGCACGGCCCTCTTGGACGGCGGTGAAGGTCAACGCTTCGTCCAGAACGGTCACCTTGCCGAACGCGAAGCCATACACGCGCTTGACGCCGGGCAGCACGTTCGGATCCGTCCTGCCGTCCGGCGGGGTCGCGACCGTGAGCGACGGCGCGGCCGCGGCGAGATCCGAGACCTTGGTGGCGTGCAGTTGGCCGGCGCGCGCCTGGGTGGAGCAGATGCCGTAGGTATCGTTGAGCGGCGCCATCTCGAGCCACGTGATGTGGTATCGGTTCTCGAAGCCGGACTTGACGAGCGCATAGTCTTGCTGTTCGTTGTGCGTCGTCTTGAGCCCGAGTCGCGCCAGGCCAGTGGCCGTGAACTCGGGGTAGAGATCGATCTGGCGGCTCGTGATCGCGCTGAAGACGATGTCGTTGGTCCCGAGCTTCGCCTTCTCCGTGACGGCGAAGCCCGCGTGCCGCAGCAGGAGCACGTACATCTTCGTCAGCAGCTGAGCCTCGGTATCGAGCTTACCGCCCACCGTCAGGTGGATCGGCCCCGCGGCTTCCGCCACGGGCCGTGGGCCCACAGCCGCAAGCAGCGCCATCAACCCGAGGACGCACATCGCCAGCAGGCGGTGTCCCCGGCAGTGTCGTTTCATCACGCTTCCCTCCTTATGGGGCGTCGTTCCCTGAGACTCGAACGGTCGTCCGCGTGGCTGCGCCCGCGTCGTCGGGTATCGCAGCGTCGCCGTTCCAGCGCGCGGTCCACGCGCGTCCTAGCTCACGCCGTGGGCAGAGGCCCGGCGACGGACTTCACGGACCCGCAACATTCCGTCGCGTTGTCACCGCCAGCGGACCCGGTCCATGCGGTGTAAGAGCCCTGAAGCGGCCTATGGGTGCATCTCACCTCCCGGCGGCATCCCGGAGCCCTGGGGGGGTGAGAAGGCGCTGCAGCCGGCTGAGGACGAGCTCTGCGAGGATGGCAAGCAGCGTCACCGGGATCGCTCCCGCCAGGATCTGCGTCACGTCGACCTGGTACAGACCGGAAAGGATGTAGTCACCATACCCGCCCGCGCCGATGATCGCCGCGAGGGTCGCGGTAGCGACGATCTGGACCACGGCGGTGCGGGCGCCTGCGGCGATCACCGGCAGGATCAAGGGCAGCTGGACGCGGCCGATGATCTGCCATCGGGTCATCCCGCACCCGCGGGCCGCGTCGATGATCGCCGGATCGAGGGTGCGGATGCCGGTGCAGGTGTTGACGAGAACCGGCGGCACCCCGAGTACCGTGAGCGCGATCAGCGACGGGAGGAATCCCAGCCCCAAGTAGGGGATGGCGAAGGCGAGGAACGCGATGACTGGAATCGCGCGCATGAGCCCGCTTGCGTTGATCGCCGCGAACGCCAGCACGGGGCGGCGCGCGACCGCGACGCCGAGCGCGCCGCCGGCGAGAACAGCCAGCGCGCCCGCCGCCGCGCAGAGCCCGACGTACTCGAACGTATGCGCCGCGAAGCTGTTCGCGGGATCCGTCATGAACGCGACGAGGCGCGCTGCCATCATCGTGCCTTCGGCCCGGCGGGCGTCACGACACAGCCACCGGCAGGCGTCCGCGGTTGAGGGCGTGTTGCAGGGCGAGGAGCATGAGATCGACCGACACGGCCAGCATGGCGATGATCAGGGCGCCGCCCAGCACCTCGTCGTAGTTGGCGTTTTGGATGCTCGAGAAGATCAGGTCGCCGAGTCCGCCGGCCCCGACCAGCGATGCCAGAGACGCGATGCCGATTGTTGTGACGGTGGCGATGCGCACGCCGGCCACGACCAGGGGCAGCGCGAGCGGCGCCACGATGCGACGGAAGATCTGGGCGCGGGTCATGCCCATGGCCCGTCCCGTTTCGAGGAGGACGGGATCGACCGCGTCGATCGCTGCGGCGGTGTTTCGGATCAGGACGAGCTGGGCGTAGAGGACGAGCGGGATGATGGCCGTTGTCGCGTTCAACCCGGTGACCGGGACGAGCAGCGCGAGCAACGCGAGCCCGGGAATCGTGTAGAGGAGGCCCGCCGTGGTGATGACCGGAAGGTAGAGGCGCCGGTACCGCGCGATCACGACGCCGAGGGGCACGGCGATCGGGACGGCGATCAGCATGCTCGTGCCGACGATGAAGAGATGCTGCAGCAGCAGGTTCGGCACGCTCGACGGGTCGGCCAGAGCGTAGTTGGCGGGATCAAAAAGAAAGTGCATGCCCGTCCCTACCGGCGTTCCACGGGTTCCGGCACGGCCGCGTGATCGCGGCGCCGCGCCTTCGCGACCTGCCGGATGATGCTCCCGGGCGTGACGTAGCCGACGGGCAGGCGGGCGGCCGCGGGCTGCACGGCGAGCGCGGGCGCGCCCGTGTCGAGCAGCTGAAGCATCGCGTCGAGGAGCGTGCTGGTCGGGACGACGCGGAGGCCGTCTCCCGGCGGGGACGCACGTCGCGCGTCGGGGTCGAGTGCGACCGAGACGGGCAGGTGCTCGAGCTGCCGGACGATGTTGTCGGCGCCGACCAGCTGGCTGACGAAGTCGTTGGCGGGATGGGCGAGGAGATCGATCGGGCTCCCGGACTGGACCAGCCGGCCGCCCGAGAGCACGGCGATCTGGTCACCGAGCCGGAGCGCCTCCTCCACGTCGTGGGTGACGAATAGAATCGTCTTGCGGAGGCCACGCTGGATCCGCTGCAGTTCCTGTTGCATGCGATCGCGCGTGATCGCATCCAGCGCGCCGAACGGTTCGTCCATCAAGAGAATCTCGGGGTTCGAGGCAAGGGCGCGCGCGATCCCCACGCGCTGTTGCTCGCCGCCGGAGAGCTGACGGGGGTAACGGCCGCGGTACTCGTCCGGCGCCAGGCCGACGAGCGTCAGGAGTTCGTCCGTGCGCGTGTGAAGGTGCCGGCGCGGCCATCCCGCGATTTCCGCAGTGATGCGGACGTTCTCGGCAACCGTCATGTGCGGAAACAAGCCGACCTGTTGGATCACGTACCCGATGCGCCGGCGCAGCGTAATCGGATCTTCGTCGAAGGCGTTGCGGTCGTTGATGAGCAACGCCCCGGAGGTGGGCTCGATCAGGCGGTTGACGATCCGGAGCAGCGTCGTCTTGCCCGACCCGGACGTGCCGACGATCATGCAGAGGCTGCCGGCCTGTACATCCAGCGATACCGAATCTACGGCTGGGTGGGTCGCGTGCGGGTAACGTTTGGTGACGTTGCGAAACGAGATCATGGCCACGCCGTCCAGGCTGCTCATCGGTGAGACGCTCCACTGTTACGCCTTGGTAAGCTGCTGGCCGTACCGTACTCGGGTGCCGTATCCTGGATAACGCGGCGCCCGTCGTACGATTTCCCATTATAAGGGAAAAATGCGACCGTGCGAAAGCCGGGTATCGATGGGCAGCCGTCGCCGGTCGCGGTGTATAATGCTGCCGTGACATTTCCGGCCGACTCCTCGATCGTTGTCCAGCACCTGACGAAGCATTACGGCGCGCTCGCCGTGGTGGACGATCTCTCGTTCGCCGTGGCTGCGGGCGAGATCGTCGGGTTTCTCGGTCCCAACGGGGCCGGGAAGACGACCACCCTTGGCATGCTGCTGGGGCTGTTGCGCCCGACGCGAGGCCGCGTCGAGATCCTCGGCCTGCAGATGCCGGCGGAGCGTCAGCGGATCCTGTCACGCGTCAATTTCACGTCCCCCTACGTGTCGCTGCCTGGGAATCTCACGGTTGGAGAGAATCTGGCCGTGTTCGCCCGCCTGTACGGCGTACGCAGGCCACGTGCTCGGGTCGAGGCCCTGCTCGATCGGTTCGGGCTTGCGGGGATGCGCGATCGGACCGCCGGACGCCTATCCTCCGGCGAGGGGACGCGGCTGGGCCTCGTCAAGGCGCTCCTCAACGATCCGGAGGTGCTCTTTCTCGATGAGCCGACGGCGAGCCTGGATCCCGACGGGGCCGAGCGGGTTCGAGATGCCCTGAAGGAGATCCGGGCCGAGCGCGGCATGACGATCTTCTACACCTCGCACAATATGCAGGAGGTGGAGCGCCTGAGCGACCGTATTCTGTTCCTTCATCGCGGGCGCTTGCTCGCGGAGGGGCCGCCCGGCGACGTGCTCCGGCGGTTCGAGCGCGACACCCTCGAGCACATGTTTCTCGACCTCGCGCGCGAGGAGGCGCCGAGCACATGGGCACGATAGACGCCGCCCGCCGGACGGCCGACCGTTTTGCGGTGCACGCGGCGTGAGCGCAGGCCGGATCGTCGCGCTGCTCCAGCGACAGGTCTTTCTGTACCGGCACAGCCCGATCCGATCGCTGGAGATCGTGTACTGGCCGGTGATGGATCTCCTCGTCTGGGGCTTCCTCAGCATCTACGTGAGCCGGTTGCAGGGCGGGGGCGCCGCGGCGATTTCATTCCTGCTGGGCGGGATGATCCTGTGGGATATCTTCTTCCGTGTGCAGCAGGCGATTTCGGTGTCGTTCTTGGAGGACGTCTGGTCACGCAACCTCATCAACATATTCGTGAGCCCCATCAGCACCGCGGAATTTCTCTGCGCCACCATGCTCCTCGGCGTGATGAAGATCGCAGTCGTCGGCACGCTCCTGGCAGCCCTCGCGCTCGCGCTGTACGCCTTCAACATCTTCCACTACGGGTTCCCGCTACTGCCCTTCGTCCTCAACCTCATCTTCGCCGCGTGGGGCATGGGGATCATCACCACCGCGCTCATTCTGCGCTTCGGCCAGGGCGCAGAGGCGCTGGCCTGGGCCCTGGCGTTTCTGTTCCAACCGTTTTCGGCGGTATTCTACCCCGTGGCCGTGCTCCCACCGGCGATCCAGCGGATCGCCTGGCTGCTTCCCACGACCCACGCGTTCGAGGGGATGCGGACGGTGCTGAGCGGCGGCCCGCTTCCGTGGGCCCACGTCGGATGGGCGGCGGCGACCAACGTCGTGCTGCTGGTGATCGCCGTGTCGGTGTTCGCCTGGATGATGCGCGTAGCCCGAGAGTTGGGCCTGCTGTTGCGAACGGAGGGGTAATCCGCTTCGGGCTGCACGAACACGCTCGGCGGGGAGGCGCGGGATGCCGAACGAGACCTTCGAGGAACCGGCGCGCAGGCGGCCGGCGGGCGGAGGAGGGGAGGTCGGCCGTGTCTTGGCGGGGACGTCGGGATTTGCGTTTGCCGAGTGGAAGGGTGCGTTCTACCCGTCCGACCTGGCCAACGACCGCCTGCTTTCCCACTATGCCGTGGCGCTGCCGACGGTCGAGATCAACGTGTCGTTCTACCGCATGCCGAGCTCTGCGATGCTCGCCGCGTGGCAGGCGCAGACGCCGACCGGATTCCGGTTCGCGATCAAGGCACACCGGCGCATCACGCATCAAAAGCGCCTTCGCGACGTGGACGACGACCTGCGCTGGCTGTCCGAGCGTGTGGGCGAGCTGGGCGATCGGCTCGGCCCGGTGTTGTTCCAGTTGCCGCCGTCGTTCCGGCGCGACCACGCCGTGCTTGAGCGGTTCCTGATCGCGCTGCCGCCGCTCCCGTACACGGCCGTCGAGTTCCGGCACGCGAGCTGGCACGACGATGCGACGTACGCGCTGCTGCGGACGCACGGGATCGCGCTGTGCATCGCCGAAGACGAGAACGGCTGCGAGCCCCTCGTCCAGACGGCGTCGTTCGGATACTATCGCCTGCACCGGCTGCAGTACACGGACGAGCAATTGCGAGCGTGGGCCGAACATCTTCGCCAGCACGCGAGCATCCGACCCGTCTTCTGCTACTTCACGCACGAGACGGGCCCGGAGGCCGTCGGCTACGCGCGGCGCCTGATGGAGCTAGTCGATGGGCCTTAGAGAGTACCGGGAGAAGCGCCGGTTCGGCGAGACCCCGGAGCCCTCAGGCAGCGCGCCCGCCGGGCCTGCGGAGCCGCACCGGGGGCGCCACCGCTTCGTCGTTCAGGAGCATGACGCGACCCGCCGGCACTGGGACCTGCGGTTGGAGATGGAGGGCGTACTCCGCTCCTGGGCGGTGCCGAAAGGACCGTCGCTGGACCCGGCGGACAAGCGTCTCGCAGTGCTCGTCGAGGACCACCCCCTCGAGTACGGGGACTTTGAGGGCGTGATCCCGCCCGGGAACTATGGCGCTGGCACCGTGCTCCTGTGGGACAGGGGCACGTACCTCTGTCGTGAGGGCGACCCGGCCGAGGCGTTCCGCGCGGGCAAGCTGACGCTGGAGTGCTTTGGGGACAAACTCCGGGGCGAGTTTCACCTCGTCCGGACGAAACGGAATGCGGGGCGTGACTGGCTGCTCTTCAAAGGGAAGGACGAGCTTGCGGTTTCCGGATATTCGCCGCTGGGGACCCGGTCGGTGAAGAGCGGCCGAACGATCGAGGAGGTCGCTTCGGATGCCGGCGAGCGGTGGCAACCATCGGTGCCCCCCGAAGCCACGACTCCGGCGACGGCCAGGCGCGGTAGCGCATCCAAACGAGGTGGAACGGCGAAGCGCGGGGGTCGCCGCGCCCGCGGGGAGTCCGAAGGCGACGGCGGCGCCGACCCGTTCCCTGCTCCGTTCGCGCCCATGCTCGCCCAGACGGCCGGGGCGCCGTTCAACCGGCCCGGCTGGCTGTTCGAGGTCAAATGGGACGGCGTGCGTGCACTCGCCTACGTGCGGCGGCATGGGTCCGTTCAAGAGGTCGCCCTCCTGAGCCGGACACAACGTCGCCTCAACGCGCAGTTTCCGGAGATCGTAGACGCGCTGTCGCGCCTTCGCGCCAAAAGCGTCGTACTGGACGGTGAGATCATCGCGCCGGACGCGGAGGGGCGCGCGAGCTTTGCGCAGCTCCAACGGCGGCTGCACGTGAATCCTGCGACCGGGGACGGCGGCGCGACTGCGCGCCAGACCCCCGTGCTCTACGCGGTCTTCGATTGTCTGTATCTCGACGGACACGACCTGCGCCGCGTCCCGCTCGTCGAACGCCGCCGCAGGCTCGACGCGCTCGATCTGCCCGCCGGCCTTCTCAGGACCGGCGTCGTGGAAGGCAGCGGGATGGCGTTGTTCCAGGCAGCCCGCGACCACGGCCTGGAGGGGATCGTCGCCAAGCGCGCGGCGAGCCTGTACCGTCCGGATGTGCGCAGTCCCGATTGGCAGAAGATCAAGGTGCGTGCGACGGTCGAGGCCGTCGTCGGGGGATTCACGCGCGGCAAGGGGCAGCGGGCGCGAACGTTCGGTGCCCTCGTGCTCGGGCAACACGATCCCGAGAGTGGCGCGCTGGTTCCGGTGGGGCAGGTCGGAGGCGGGCTGACCGACGGCGACGTACGCGCGCTGCGGCGCAGTCTGGAGCCGCTTGTGACGCCGACGTGTCCGTTCGTGCCGCGGCCTCGTCCGCTGGCTCCGCCGACCTGGGTGCGTCCCGAGTTCGTCGTGGAGGTCTCCTACGGTGGGTGGACGCCGGACGGGGTGCTGAGGTTTCCCGTGTTCGTCCGCATGCGGGAGGACGTGCCGGCGCGGAAAGTGCTGCTCTCCCGGGTGGCGGCCGCTGGCGCGTCGCGGCGGGCGGGGGGGCAGGCGCGCGGCGTGTTGTCGGGTGAAGAGGGGCGACCGAAGCGATCCGTCGCGATGGTGCCGGGGCGGACCAGGGCCGCGCGCGCGGCGACCGTCGCGGGAACGGGCAGCGGTGGCGGGACCACTCGACTCGACACATCCGGTCGCGACGGCATCCCCGGTGTCTTAGCTCGGTGCCCTCGCGGTTCTGGTCCACGCGCACGTGCTGGCTCACGTCGTAGGCGCGGGCCCGGAGGCGGACCTCACGAGGTCTCGACATCCGGCGTAGCATTCACCAACCTCGACAAAGTGTTCTTCCCCGAGGCCGGCCTCACGAAGGGTGACGTGATCGATTACTATCGCCGGATCGCGCCCTATCTATTGCCGCACCTCCGCGACCGCCCGCTCGCCCTCCGCCGGTTCCCGGACGGGATCGGCGGGGACGCCTTCTTCCAGAAGGACGTGCCGGATGCACCCCCATTCGTGCGAACGATGCGGATCTGGACGGATCAGGGGCGGCGTGACATCGATACCGTCGTGGGCGCGGACGAGGCCACGCTGATGTGGCTCGCCCAGCTGGGGTGCATCGAGATGCACCCGCGGTTCTCGCGAACGACGCCGATTTCGGGACGGGGCGGCGCACGCCCGGCCCTGGAGTTCTCCGGATCCGCAGACGTGCTCGAGCGCAGCGTGCTCAACTACCCCGACTATGTCGTGTTCGATATCGACCCGTTCATCTACCCGCCCGGCACCGGGCCGGTGCGGCGTCACGGTGAGATGGACCCCGACTATACGCGGCGTGGATTCGAGGCGGCCCGGCAGGCGGCGCTGTGGGTTGAAGAGGCGCTCCGGTCGCTGGCGCTCGTGTCCTTCGCGAAGACCTCGGGCAAGACCGGGATCCACGTGTTCGTGCCCATCACGCGCCGCTATACGTACGCGCAGGCGCACGCGTTCGCGAAGACGTTGGCGGTCTGGCTGGAGCACCGGTATCCCCGCGAGTTGACAACGGCGTGGGCAGTGGAGAAGCGCATCGGCAAGGTGTTTGTGGACTACAATCAAAATTCGCGCGGGAAGACGCTGGCGAGCGTCTACAGCCTGCGGCCTGTGCCGCAGGGGACCGTCAGCGTGCCGGTGACGTGGGATGAGTTGCGAGCGGGCGTGGATCCTCTCGCCTGGACGGCTACGACCGTGTTCGACCGCCTCACGCGTGTCGGTGACCTGTGGGCTGCGGTCCTGACCACGGCGCAGCGTCTCGAGCCTGGCGCGGCCGCGACGGCCTTGAGGAAGCGCCGCTGACGCACAGGCGCCGGACGAGGATTTGATGAGTGCGAAGCGAAGGAACCGGTACCGTTGATGGCCGGTATCACCGGCGAGGAGTGTGTGACGTATGGCCGGACATCCCGAGTGGGTGTGGTTTGACGGGGCGATCGTTCCCTGGGAGCGCGCGACGGTCCACGTGTCAACCGCGACGGTGCTGCGCGGCGCGAATGTGTTCGAAGGCGTGCGCGCCTATTGGAACGGCGACGAGCGGGAGCTCTACATCTTCAGAAACGATGACCATCTTGCGCGCCTCCGCAACTCGGCGAAGATCATGCGGATGCCCATTCCGTGGTCGCCCGAGGAATTGACGCGTGCCGAGATCGAGGTGCTGCGCGCCAACCGCTTCGAAGCGACCACGTGGTTCCGCTTGACCCTGTACGTCGGGGAAGGGGAGGGACGGACGTTCCCGCCGAGCGAGGGCCGGATCGGCGGGTTCATCCTCCCGAGGCTCTCGCCGCACGGCGAAGAAGTCGACGCCGGCGTGGATACGTGCATCAGCACGTGGACGCGGATTGCGGACACGGATGTCCCGCCGCGCATCAAGGCCGGGTCCAACTACCACCAGGCCAGACTGGCCTCCGTGGAGGCACGACTCAACGGGTACACGGGACAGCCGATCCTGCTGAACGAGCGGGGCAAGGTCTCGGAGGGACCCGGGGCGTGCCTGGCGATGGTCAGGAACGGCGCGCTCGTGACGGCGCCGATCACGTCCAACATTCTCGAGTCCATCACGCGCGACACGATTCTCGAGCTCGGCCGCGACGTCCTCAAGATCGCGGTGCAGGAGCGGGAGATCGACCGGACGGAATTGTACGTCGCCGACGAGGCGTTCTTCTGCGGCAGCGGCGCGGAGATCATCCCCATCAACTCCGTCGATCGCTATCCGGTCGGGACAGGAAAGCCGGGACCGGTGACCCGGCGGTTGCAGGAGACATACTTCGCCGTCGCCGAGGGCCGCGTGCCGCAATACCGGCACTGGCTGACGCCCGTATACGGAGGGGTGCAGGCGACGGTCCGCGGGTAGCCGCCGTCCGGACGCGCGGATGGCGGTCATCGGAGGGGTGCCGGGTACGGCACCCCTCCGCGCGCGCTCGTCGCCGCTATAGCCCCCCGGATCCTGTTAGCATCACCCTGGCGCCACGAACTGTTCCCGCCGACTCGCAATCCCTCCCGCATCGATCGCGGCTCGGGTGCCCGTGCCCTGTCGACCGGCGGCGTCCACTGGGGTCCACTGCGGGCTCCGAGCGAAGCGCAGGCGGACCGGCTCGATCCGCAGCGGCGAGAGAAATCGCGTCCTTGAACGCCCGTGGGTCCGCGGGGACCGCAGGCTCCTCGCCCTCGCACGGGGACTCTGTGGGTCTCACGGGCGCGCCGGAGCCGACTGGTTCTTGGCGTACGCGGCAACGAACTCGGCGCCGAACAAGAAGGTGCATGCCAGCGCGTAGATCCATGCCAGGAGCGCAACGATCACGCCGAGGGAGTGGTAGAGCGTCGTATAATCCGCGACGCGTCCGATGTACAGGCCGAGGAAGTAGCTCGTGATCTGCCAGAGCACGGCAGCGATGATCGCTCCCGGCCACGCCTCGCTCCAACGTATTGAGACGTTGGGCAACAGACGGTAGCCGACCCAAAAGATGCCGAACTGGGCGACGGCGGGAAAGATCGCCAGCACGCGTCCGCCTCCGTGCCGGGGGTCCAGGGGGATCCCCAGCAGCGGCGCCAGGCCGGCCTGCCGGATCAGGCGCAGAGTCAGCACGGTGGACACCATCACGCCGAGGAAGATCAGCAGGGACCCCACCATCATGAGGACGCCGAAGGCAAACCGGACGGGCAGGAGCCGGCCGTGACACTCGAACACCCGGTCCAGCGCGACTTGCACGGCGCCGAACACGCCGGTCGCCGACATCATCAGCGTGAGGCTGCCGAACCATCCGAGCGATCTCCGGTGGTCGTAGGCGTCCTGCACGGTACGGACCAGGATGTCCGGGTGCTCCGCGCCGCCCAGAAGGCGCGAGATGATTCGGTCCGGGTGCGCGAGCGGGAAGGCCAGATTCATGAAAAGCGCAAACAGGATCAGCAGGGGCAGCAGCGAGAACAGCGCGTAGAAGCTGATTGCGGCGCCGGAGAACAGGTCGCCGTGATACCACAGCCCCTCGACCGCTCGAACGAATGCGGTCGCCGGGCGCCGGACGTGCAGCGGCGTCCTCGCTACGAGCGTATGCGTCTCCGGGACGAACGTACGTCGTGCCATGGCCCTGTCCTGTTTTTCCCGTTGCCGGGCCGGGCGAGAGCCGGCCGGAACTCCTCCTGATGCGGGCCGTCCCCGCCGCGGGGACGTGCCTCGTGGGCAGGCGGTCGCTGTGGCATACCATGTCTGCGGGCGTCTTCCTGCTCGTCGTGCTCCTCCCCGGCCGTGCGCGTGTGCATATCGGGCCTCACGTCCGGGCCCGGGGTGACAACGAGGACGCCCCCGCCTCCCCGGGGGCGTGCTAACGCGCGTAAGCTATCCTAGCACGGCGTTCGCGCGCGCGGAGCTTGAGTTACGTCGAAGGCGCCGCTTCGAGCGCGAGCACGGCTTCGGGAGGGAAGCTCACGGACACCGCCTGCCCGCGCTTCGGCAGTGAGAGTCTCGGGTTGTTGAACGTATCGAGCGAGATCGCGTTGTCCCTGAAGCGCACGCGGATCCGGACGACGGAACCCAGGAAGTTGACATCTTCGACCGTGCCCCGCATCCGGTTCCCGTCTTCCGGCGCCTCGCCGAGCGAGACGATTTCGGGGCGAAGCGCCACCGCGCACGGGTCGCCCACGCACGTGCGCTCCAGCCCCTGCGACGCGACGACCTCCTGGCCGTCGACCACGATCTTGCCGCACGCCGGGTCGGCCACCTGGCCCTGCAGGATGTTCAGCGTGCCGACGAACGAGGCGACGAACGACGTCCGCGGGAAGTTGTATATCTCGAACGGCGTACCGATCTGCTCGACGCGTCCATTGTTCATCACTACAATGCGGTCCGAAAGAGAGAGCGCCTCCTCCTGGTCGTGCGTGACGTAAATCGTCGTGATGCCCATCTCCCGCTGGATCGAGCGGATCTCGTTTCGTAGCGCCACGCGAATCTTCGCATCGAGCGCCGAGAGCGGCTCGTCGAGCAGGAGCACCTGCGGCCGAATCGCGAGGGCGCGGGCCAGGGCCACCCGCTGTTGTTGCCCCCCGGACAGTTGGTACGGGTAGCGGGCGCCGAGCGTTGGGAGCTTGATCACGGCGAGCAGTTCGTCCACGCGGCGTTTGATCTCGGCGGCGGGTCTCTTGGCCACCTTCAATCCAAACCCGATGTTCTCGGCAACGGTCATGTTCGGGAACAGCGCGTACGACTGGAACACCATGCCGACATTCCGCTGGTTCGGCGGCTTGTGCGTGATGTCCACCCCGTCCAGGCGGATCGCGCCGGCCGAGGGGGCCTCGAACCCGGCGATCATGCGCAACGTCGTCGTCTTGCCGCACCCGCTCGGACCGAGCAGCGAGACGAACTCCCCGCGGGTCACCTGCAGGTGGACGGACTCGACCGCCGTCGTGTGCGCGAAGCTCTTTTGCAGATTGTCGATCTCGAGAAAAGCCCGTCCCGGCCCCAGGCCGTCGACTTCTGCCATCCGCCGACCTTCCTCCTCGTTCTTCGTTAGCGCGCCCCGGCCGTCTGCCCGGGCGTGCGTCCTGCGATGACCTGCATGAAGCCCATGCACGCCCACGTGATCGCAAAGCTGATGACCGCGAGCGCCGCCGGCTCGTACGCGCGATTCGCGCCGATGAGCTGCAAATAGGGACCGAACGCCGGCCGATCCAGCAAGCTCGCCATCGTAAACTCGCCGATGACGATCGCGAAGGTCAAAAACGCGCCGCTGAGCACCGCGACCCGCACGTTGGGGAGAATCACGCTGAAGAGGATCGTCGACCATCCGGCGCCCAGGCTGTGCGCCGCCTCCGTGAGCGTGCGGACGTCAATGGCGCGCAGGCCGGTATCGACGGCACGGTACATGTACGGCAGGGCCAGCGTCGTGTAGCTGAACATCAGCAGGAGGTCCGTCGTCCGCTCGGCGCCCGTCAACGGCAACACCGAGGAGCTGTTGTAGATCCGCAGGTATCCGAACACGAGCACGATCGCGGGAATGACCAGCGGCAGGAGCGTGATGAATTCCACGACGGGCCTGAGCTTGGGGGTCCGCAGTTGGATCCAGTAGGCGGTCGGCACCACGAGGACGACCCCCGTGACGATGGTCGCGAGCGCGAGCACGGTCGAGTAGGTCAGCGTGGCGCCGAAGCGCGGATCCGAGAGCACGATCCGGTACGCTTCCACGCTGTACACGCCTCGGAAGTAGCGAAGCGAAAACTCGAACGTGCCGAGAAGAGGAACGAAGAAATACAGTGCGCCGGCCAGGACGATGAGCCACGACCCGAGGCGATTGTGTTTCATCGCAGCCAGCGCTCGCTGCGTCCGCGCAGCCAGATGTACAACGCGTTCGACATGCCGGTCATGAAGATCATTCCTAGCGCCAGGGCGTAGCCGAGGTTCTCATTGTGGAGCACGTCACCGCGGATCTGCGCGTACAGGACGATCGTGACGATGTTCAGCGAACTGCCGGTCAAGGCGTACGCCGTGGCGACCGCGCCAAACGCGTTCGCGAAGAGGAGCAGCGCCGCTCCGAGGAGAGGCGGCCAGAGGACGGGCAGCGCGATGTAACGCCAATACTCCCACGCGCTCGCGCCGAGATTGGCCGACGCTTCGCGCCATTCTCGTTTGAGCCCGTCGATCGCCGGGGCGATGATCAGGACCATGAGCGGTATCTGGAAATACATGTACGTCAGCGTCAACCCCGAGAAACTCAAGAGATTGAATCCCGTGCTGTAGAGGTCGAACCCGAAGACGTTGCCGAGCAGGATGGTGACGAGGCCGGTGCGCCCCAGCGTGGCAAGGAAGGCAAAAGCGAGCGGGATTCCGGCGAAGTTTGAGGCGACGCCGGAGAAGGTCATGAGCGTCGGCCGCACCCAGGCGGGCAGGCCGCCCGCGATCGCGGCATAGGCCAGGGCGAAGCCGACGAGTGTGCCGCCGATCGCCGACGCCGCGCTGACTTTGATGCTGATCAGATAGGAGCTCAAGATGGTCGGCTGAAACAGCTCCAGGAAGTTGCGGAGCGTGAAATGTCCTTGGCCGTCTCGAAAGCCCCCGATCGCCAGGAAGCCGGTGGGCAAGATCAAGAACATGAGGGCAAAGACGAAGAACGGAGCGACGCCCACCCACGCCCATGACACGCCGCGCACCGACGACGGCGCGGCAAGGGGCGGGCCGACTGCCGCGCGTACCATCTGTGCCACGGCCAAGGCCTCCGCGCGCTACCTCCTCCTCCGGATCACCGGGGGAGGAGGCGCGGGCAGGATATGACGTTGAACCCCAAACTGTTCGAACCCGGCTGCACTCGCGGAGCGGCGAACGTTACTTCACATTCGCGCCGACGACGGAGTCCCACTGCTTCGTAATGGTGAGCGACGCTGCGTCCTGCTGCGCGAGCGTTGGGAAGACCGCCTTGGCGTAGCCTGCCGCAGGGGGGAGCTTTGCCATCAGATCGGCGGACACATTGCCGCGGGCCACCAGGTTCTGGAACCGAATCGGGTGGCAGTAGCCTCTGAGCCATGCCAGTTGCCCCTCGTCCGAGTACAGGTATTCCATCCACAGTTTCGCCGCGTTCGGGTGCGGTGCATACGCGCTGATCGCCTGGACGTACACGCCGGCCACGACCCCGGTCGCGGGGACGACGACTGCGACCTTTGGGTTCCCCTTCAGCGTGTCGCGATCGGCAAGCGCATTGTAGTCCCAGCGGATGATGATCGGCGTGGCTCCCTGGGCGAGTGACGCGGCCTTGCCGATGACCGGCACGAAGTTCCCGCGCTTGTTCAAGCTGGCAAAGAACTTCAGGCCGGCGCCTGCAGCCGCACCAACGCTCCCCCTCGTCGTCGACAGGCCCGCTGCGAATACGCCTTGGATGGCCTGGTTCGACGAGCGCGGATCGCCGGCCAGGGCGACGGCATTCTTGTACTGTGGCTTGAGCAAGTCTGACCAGTCGCGAGGCAGGGTCTTCACGATGTCGGAGTTGACCTCGAATGTCAGGACGCCGTAGTAATCGCCGTACCAGTATCCCTCCGGGTCCTTCTGGCTGGCCGGGATGGTGCTCCACGTGGAGACCTTGTACGGCATGAGCAATCCTTCTTTCTTCGCCGCCGGGCCGAACGACAGGCCGACGTCGATCACGTCCGGCGCCTGCGGCCCCTTGTTGCCCTTGTTGGCCTTGATGGCTTCGATTTCGTCGCCCGACCCGGCGTCCGGATTGAGCTCGTTCACCGTGAGACCATACCTCTGCTTGAAGGCGCTGATGGCGTCGCCGTAGCCGCACCAATCATGCGGCAGCGCGATCACGGTGAGCTGGCCTTCCTGCTTGGCCGCGGCGGCCAGCCGGTTCATGCTTGTCTGTCCGGCCGCGACCGAGACAAGCGCCAGAATGACTGCCGTGGCGAGCGAAAACATGGACATCCACTTGAGCTTCATGCTTCCCCTCCTTGAGAATCGGCCCCGAGAGTGGTGCCTGTGAGGCTTGGGCTGCCAGTTCTCTCGCGTGCTTCCAATCCCTCCCGTCAATTGAGTTAAGGAGATTAAGCTATGCCGCAGAGTCTTAACGCTTCGAACACAATCGAGCCGCCGCCGGACGCGGCCCCGATTCCCAAAGGCCGCTTCTCGATCAGGGTTGCAGGTGTCGGTTGAGATGAAAGGGCTGGTGCGTCGACCGGGGCTGCCCTTCGCGTGCCGGTCAAGGGAGCGCCCCGGGTCCCGGCGAACCCAGACACGACGGCCGGATCGTACGGTGCGGCACCGATCCCGGCCGGCTCCGGGCGACGGCGCCGTGTTGCCGGACGCGGTGACGCCCGAACTGAAGAGATCCGGCGTCACGAAGCCGCCGTGTTGCTGGCAGTTCTGGACTCGGTGCGCGCCGCGAGCGGCTCGTGTGCGTGTACCCGAAGTATCCCCGCACGGCCGTGTGCGAGCGGTCGAGGCGGGTTCTCGGAGGGATCGAATGACGATGCCCGACGTTCGACGGATCACAGAGGACCATCGTGACGAAATTCTGACGCTCGCCCGCGACTTGGTCCGGATCGATACCACCAACACCGGTGTGATGCCTACAGGCAACGAGACCGAGGCGGCCGTCTTTCTGCAGCGGATGCTCCGTGCCGCGGGCATTGAGACCGCGGTCCACGGGCGCGTCCCGGAACGCGGGAACCTCTTCGCGGCCCTTCCCGGCCGGAGCGAGAAGACTGCGCTCGTGTTCCTCTCCCACAGCGACGTCGTACCGGCCGGCAACAATAGCCAGTGGACACACCCGCCGTTTCGCGGGGTCGTCGAGAACGGGTATCTTCACGGCCGCGGCGCCGCCGACATGAAGGGGACCGTCGCCGCACAGGCGATGACCTTGATCCTGCTGCGGCGGCTCGCCGTGCCGCTTGCCCACGGCGTCGCGTTCGTGTGCGTGGCGGACGAGGAGGCCGGAGGTGCGTATGGAGCCGGCTGGGTCGCGAAGGCCCACCCCGATCGGTTCCGGGCCGATTGCTGCATCAACGAAGGCGGCGGGACGTTCGTGTCGGTTCCCGGACGTGAGTGGTGCCTGCTCGGGATCGGGGAGAAGGGCAGGTACGAAGTGACGGCCACGTTCCACGGACGCGGCGCCCACGCGGCGAGACCGTGGCAGGGTGATAATGCACTCTACAAGGTGGCCGCCGCGCTAACCGCCCTGCAAGGGTACGAGCCCGAGCGTCACACCAGCGCGCCCGTCTTTGAAGCGCTCGCCCGCGTGGTCGGTCCCGTGACGCCGGCGAACGTCGATGAGGTCATCGCGCGCCTCGCCGCCTCGTATCCGCATATCGCCGATCACGCACGACAGATGTCGCGCCTGCTGATCACGCCGACGATGATCGCAGGCGGCGTCAAGTCGAACAGCGTGCCGGACGCGTGCCGCCTGACCTGCGACGTTCGAGCGCTGCCTCATCAGGGGCCGGATTACGTGCGTGCGGTTGCGGAGCGCCTCCTCGCCGGAGCCGACGTGCACGTGGACCAAACGGCGGTCTCCAACCAGTCCGACGCGCCGGCGGCTCTCGTGGCGGTGTTCGAGGAAGCGCTCGGTCGCGCGGTCGAGCGGACGGTCGAGGTCGTCCCGAGCCTGAGCGGCGGCTTCACCGATTCTCGGTTCGTGCGCGAGCTGGGAGTGCGGGCGTACGGGTTCTCGCCCGGAGACCCCGGGAGTGATCCGTCCCGGCATCGGGCACACGGGCCGAATGAGTCGATCGCAGTTCGCGACCTGGTGGTGCAGACCGCGACGTATCTCGGGATGGCGTACAGGCTGGCGGCAGTGAGCTAGGCACGGGATCCGGCGCCGGCGCGCGGCGAAGGAGGCGGACATGTTCACAGCGTTTGTCATGATCCAGACGGAGCGACGCCACACCCAGGATGTTGCCCGGCAACTGGCGGAGATCCCCGGCGTCGCGGAAGTGTACTCGGTGACCGGCGAGTGGGACATCATCGCCGTGCTGCGGCTCAAGGACTACCAGGATCTGGCGGACACGGTGACCGGTAAGATGATCGAGATTCCCGGGATTGTGCGGACCAATACCCACCTTGCGTTTCGGGCGTTTCCGCAGTCACTGCTCGAGCGGTCGTTCTCCGTCGGGCTCGAGGACGACCCGGGCGCGGGCGAGCGCACCCCGTAGGCTTGTCACGCCCGCGGGACGCGGGCGGGGGCGTGTTACAATGGTGACGCGACGATGCGGTTTCGGCCCGAGATCGATTACTACGAGATCCTCCAGGTACATCCCCGCGCCTCTCAGGACATGGTCAAGAAGGCGTATCGGACGCTCATGGGTGAGATGGGGGCGCATCCCGATCTCGGCGGGGACGAGGAGCGGGCGAAGCTGATCAACGAAGCCTACGCCGTGCTGGGGGACCCTGACCTCCGCGGCGCCTACGATCGCGCGCGGGCGCGCGGCGCGTCGCAGGGAGGGGGGGCGACCCGGGCTCCGGCCCAGGGCCGCGGGCCCGGAGATCTTGACCGCGCCACCGATTTTCTTCGGAAGCTCGTAATGTCGATCGCGGTGGTCGCTGCGGCCATGATGCTCGCCCGCCTGCTCGAGAATCCCATCCTCAGCCTCGCGGACCTGGCCGCGATGGTCGGCGTGCTCCTCAGGATCTGGGGCCAGGTTGCTATTCTCGGCGGGCGCTGAGACGGCATCGGTCCTCGACACCGTAGGGGGTTGGGCCGCGAGCGTCGTTGCGGTGCCGGCAGTTAGCATGAAGAGTCGCTAGGCCGGGCATCCCTCCTACAGGGGCGGCCGGTCCGAGGTCCAGGAAGTCGCGCGTTCGTAACTCGACGCGAGCTGGAAAATCGTCACCTCCTCGAATGGCCGCCCGGCGAGCTGTAGTCCAAGTGGGAGGCCTTCCCGCGTGCGGCCGCAGGGGAGGGCGAGGCTCGGGAAGCCGATGAAGCTGAACGGCTTGTTCATGACGGGCGACCCCGTCGAGGCAAGACCCTCAGGGGCCGGCCCCGGTGCCGCGGGTGTGGCGAGCACGTCGATGTCCTGGAAGAGCTTGCGCATCGCTTCGATCACCGCGGTGCGGATTTGCTGCGCCCGGACGTACGTCGGCGCCGGAATGAGGAGGCCCGTCTCGATGATGGCGCGGAGCTTCTCCCCGTACTCCGCGGCTCGAGTCCGGTAGCGGTCCAGGTGCACCGCGGCCGCCTCGACGTTGTGGATCAGGTCGTGAGCATCGATCCCGGCTTCGAATACGGCGGGTAGTCGCACCTCCCGGACCGCAACGCCCAGGTCGGCGAGCATGTCGATCGCGGCGCGATACGCGGCGAGCGTCTCGGGGTCCAGCCCGTCGAAGAAATAGCGGTCCGGCACGCCGATCCGCAGGCGGCGCAGCGCGCCGGTCTGGACGGTCGCGTCGTCCAGCGCCGACGCATAGCGCGGTACCGGCGGCGCCGAGAGCGTGGCGGGGTCGTTCGGATCCGGGCCGGCGATCACTTCGAGCAGAACCGCGACGTCGCGCACGGTGCGGGCCATCGGCCCAGGATGGTCGAGCGTCCACGCGAGCGGGTGCACGCCGTATCGGCTCACGCGCCCGAACGTCGGCTTGAGCCCGACAATGCCGCAGAACGCAGCCGGCCGCACGATCGATCCGGACGTCTGCGTCCCGAGGGCGCCGTGGCACATGCGGGCGGCGAGCGCGGCCGCGGAGCCGCTGCTCGATCCGCCGGGCGTATGATCGAGCGCCCACGGGTTTCGGGCGGGTGAGGGGTCGAACGCCGCGAATTCCGTCGTGTGCGTCTTGCCGAGCAGGATGGCACCTGCCTGGCGCAGCCGCACGATCGCCGTGGCGTCGTGGGTTGGGACAAACCCGGCCATGAGACGGGACCCGCACGATGTCTCGATGCCGGCCGTATAGAAGATGTCCTTCGCGCCGACCGGGATCCCGTGGAGTGGTCCGAGCGGGGCGCCGGCCGCGCCCAGGCGCTCGGCTTCGTGGCGCGCCTCCTCGGGACGCAGGCGCGCCCACGCCAGCACGCGTGACTCGACCTGCTCGATGCGGCCGAGCGTGGAATCGAGCAACTCGACCGGCGACAGCCCGCGCGTCGCGACGGCCGTCGCCGCGTCGCTGAGCGACAGCGCGTACGGTTCAGTCACCGCTGCGCCGGAGCCGGGGCATGCCGGCGGGTTGGACGTCGTGGGTCACGCTGCAGCGGTGCACCGTCTCGATGCGGCGGCGCACGGCTTCCATTTCGTCACCGAAGTGGCGGCCGGTGTCCCCAGGAAGGGTCAGGAGCGCGCGGACCCACGCCATGACCGATGCGTCACGTTCCATGCGTCGTCTCCTTCGCGTCGATACAGGGGTGTTGGCTCCCGGGGAGGAAGCTTCCTCCCTATGTCTGCGGTTTCCGCGCGGCGCGTCGAAACGCCGCTGGTACTCGCGCTCGATCTCGGGAGCTCGTCCGTTCGTGCGATCGCGTACGATCGTCTCGGCCGCGAGGTGGATGGGTCCGAGGGGAGGGTGACGTACGAGTGGCAGTACGATCAGGCGGGAGGCGTGGAGGTCGATCCGGAGTCGATCCTGAACGCGACATTTGCAGCGGTCGACCAGGCGCTCGCAGGCCTCGGCAGCCTCGCGCCCGAGATTCGCGCGGTCGGCGTCTCCACGTTCTGGCACAACATCATGGGAATCGGAGACGACGGACGCCCGGTCACGCCGCTCTACTCCTGGGCCGACGAGCGGAGCGCGGCGGCCGCGGCCGCCTTGCGCAAACGCTTCGACCCTGACACGTTGTGGCGACGGACAGGGTGCGTCTTCCACCCCAGCTACCCCGCGGTTCGCCTGGCGTGGCTGCGAGACGCGGATCCCGATCGCTACCGAGCGGCGGCGCGCTGGATCAGCATCGGCGAGTTTCTGGCGCTGCAATGCTTCGGCTGGACGGCGTGCAGCATCTCGATGGCGTCTGGCACGGGCCTGCTCGACCAGCACCGGTGCGTGTGGGACGAGGAGCTGCTCGCCGCCCTGGGGCTTCGGGTCGATCACCTGTCGCCGCTCGTGGACCTCGACGCCCCGTTCGAAGGGCTCGGCACGGCGTTCGGAACGCGGTGGCCGGCGCTTGCGGGGGTTCCCTGGCTGCCTGCGGCCGGCGACGGTGCGCTCGCGAACATCGGGACAGACTGTGTCGGCCCGGAGCGCGCTGCGTTGTCGATTGGTACGACCGGTGCGATCCGCGTGCTGCGCAAGGGTCCAGTCCCCGAGGTGCCTCGGGGGCTCTGGGTCTACCGGGCGGACCGTGCTCGAGTGCTGGCGGGCGGAGCGCTCAGCAACGGCGGCAGCGTCCACCGATGGGTCCAGGATCGTATGGTACTTGCCACACCGGAGGACGTCGATCGCGCGCTGCTCGACCGGGCTCCGGACGGGCACGGGCTCGTCGTGCTCCCGTTCTTCGTCGGTGAGCGCAGTCCGGACTGGCCGCTTGCCGTCCGCGGCGCGATCGCCGGGCTAACGCTCCGGACGACTCCTCTGGACTTCATGCAGGCGGTGCTCGAGGCGGTCGCCTACCGCTTCGCGCTGATCTGGGACCTCGTCCGCGAAGCATTCCCGGAGGTGCGGGAGATCGTCGCAAGCGGGGGGGCCGCTGCGGCCTCAGCGGCATGGATCCAGATCGTCGCCGACGTCATTGGACACGAGATCGTGGTTTCGGGCGAACCCGAAGGCAGCAGCCGAGGCGCGGCGGTGCTGGCGCTCGAGGCGCTGGGCGCGACGACGCCACCCGCCGTCCGTGGCCTCACGTATGTACCCGACCCCGGCCGGCACGCCATCTATCGCGAGGCTCGGGTCCGACAGCGCGCCGTCGAGGCAGCGCTTGCCCCGTTGCAGCAGCTCATCGTCCGATAATCCGTTGGCCGCCGTCGCTTGCGGACCGTGACAGGCGCCATGTTCGACCTTACAATGAATCACGGGTGCGATCGGCACGTTGATATTGATTGATGGATGCCGAGCCGCTCAACACCAGTTCCCCGGCTGATCTGGAGGCGTAGCATGGCGATCGAGACTGCGACACTGGACAATCTCTGCGTCAACACGATTCGGACGCTGTCGATCGATGGCGTGCAACGGGCGAAGTCGGGACATCCGGGGATGCCGATGGGAGCGGCTGCGATGGCGTACGTGCTGTGGACGCGCCATCTCCGCTACAATCCGAAGAATCCGGACTGGCCCGACCGCGACCGGTTTGTGCTCTCTGCCGGACACGGCAGCATGCTTCTGTACAGTCTCCTTCACCTTACCGGGTACGACTTGACGATGGAGGACCTCCAGCGGTTTCGGCAGTGGGGCAGCCGGACGCCAGGGCATCCCGAGCGGCACTGCGCACCCGGTGTCGAGGTCAGCACCGGTCCGCTCGGGCAGGGCGCAGGGAACACCGTCGGTATGGCGATCGCCGAACGATGGCTGGCGGCTCGTTTCAACCGGCCAGGCCACGTCATCGTGGATCACTACACGTACGCGATCACGAGCGACGGGGACTTGATGGAGGGAGTGGTCGCGGAGGCAGCCTCGCTCGCGGGCCACCTTCGACTGGGACGCCTCATTTGGCTCTACGACGCGAATCTGGTGACGCTCTCGGCCTCGACGTCCGTCACGTACACCGAAGATGTCGGAAAGCGATTCGAAGGCTACCGCTGGCATGTACAGTACGTGGCCGACGGGAACGACATCGCGTCGGTGGATCGAGCGCTCGCGGCGGCGCGGGCGGTGGAAGATCGCCCATCGCTGATCATCGCTCACACACACCTTGGGTACGGCAGTCCCCACCGGCAAGATACGTTTCAGGCGCACGGTGAGCCGCTGGGAGACGATGAAGTGCGCGCGACCAAGCGCGCCTTGGGGTGGCCCGACGACAAAGCGTTTTATGTTCCGGAGGAAGCCCTGCGTCACTTCCGGGAGGCCGTGGAGAGGGGCATCGCGCTCGAGGACGCGTGGCGCAAGCGCGTCGACGGGTACCGCGCCGCGTTCCCGGAGGAGGCGCGGGCGTTCGCGCGCGCCCTCGCGGGTGAGATGGAGGAAGGCTGGGAAGCGCACCTGCCGGTGTTTGCCGTGGGCGACGGCCCGCTCGCGACGCGAGAAGCATCCGGAAAGATCATGAACGCTCTGGCCGCATCGGTGCCGACGCTCATCGGCGGGTCGGCCGACCTCGATCCGTCGACGCACACGATGCTCAAGGGAGCCGGCGACTTCGAGAGCCCGGCGGTGGAAGGGCGCGAAGGCGCCCAGGGCCGGGCCGGGGGGTCATGGGGATACGACGGGCGGAACATGCATTTCGGCGTGCGGGAACACGCGATGGGCGCGGCGCTCAACGGCATGGCCGCGCACGGCGGGGTCAGGCCGTTCGGCGCGACCTTCCTCGTGTTCTCGGACTACATGAAACCGAGCGTCCGTCTCGCGGCCCTGTCCGGCCTGCCGGTCATCTACGTGTGGACGCACGACAGCATCGGGGTGGGCGAGGACGGTCCCACGCACCAGCCCGTCGAGCAACTGGCGGGCCTCCGCGCGATCCCGAACCTGCTCGTCATCCGGCCGGCCGACGCCAACGAGACGGCCGAGGCGTGGCGCGTGGCGCTTCGGCGCACATCCGGCCCGGTGGCGTTCGTATTGTCGCGGCAGAAGCTGCCGGTGCTAGACCGGGCGTCCCTCGGGTCTGCCTCGGGCGCGGCAAGAGGCGGCTACGTCCTCGCCGATGCCGACGGGGGCGCTCCGGACGCGATCCTCATCGCGACCGGGTCCGAGGTCGTGCTGGCACTCGAGGCCCGCACGCGCCTCGCCGGGGAGGGCATTCACTGTCGCGTGGTATCGTTGCCTTGTTGGGAGCTGTTCGAGGTCCAGCCGGAGGCGTACCGGGACGAAGTCCTGCCGCCTTCGGTGCGCGCCCGCGTCACAATCGAGGCCGCCGCATCGCTCGGATGGGCGCGCTATGCGCGGGACGGAGGCGTCATCATCGGGCTTGACCGGTTCGGTGCCTCGGCACCCGGGCCGGTGGTCATGCGGGAGCTTGGATTTTCCGTGGATCGTGTGGTGGCGGCGGTCAAGGCGGCGCGGGAGCGGAGTCGATGACGGCCGAGGAAGGACAAAGAAATG
>Ga0187782_10000628_pt1 | contig 24475 bp, 20 predicted proteins | sample 0715_SJ02_MP15_2_FD_132454 | JGI IMG/M metagenome (GOLD analysis project Ga0187782, IMG submission 132454) | Tropical peat soil microbial communities from peatlands in Department of Meta, Colombia - 0715_SJ02_MP15_20_MG | ecosystem: Environmental > Terrestrial > Soil > Wetlands > Peat | place... | reverse complement strand
GTCGGGACGCGCGGGCACCGGCGCGGTCGGCATCGACTCGTCGGGCGGCGCGTGCCGGTCGTAGTCCTCGGGGGAGATCGCGGTGTAGCGCACGTGGTCACCAGCGTCGAGCAGAAACGGATCGGGGCGCGACGGATCGTAGATGCGCGTCGGCGTACGGCCGATCAGCCGCCAGCCGCCGGGACTCTCCGTCGGATACACGCCGGTCTGCTGGCCGGCCATCGCCACGGAGCGTACCGGCACCCTGGTGCGCGGCGACGGGAGTCGCGTGACCCGGATCGACGGCGGCAACGTGCCCATGTACGGGAATCCCGGTGAGAAGCCGAGCATGTAGACGCGATACTCTGTGCTTGCGTGGATCGCTGCCACCTCGGATTCGGAGAGCCCGGTCTCGGCCGCCACGTCCGCGAGGTCCGGCCCGTGGACACCCCCATATGCGGTGGGGATCTCGATGAGGTGTCCCGCAGGCAGGTGCGCTGGGTCCGTCTCTCCGAGCAGGTCTCCAACAGCCAATTGGAGCTCCGCCGGGGAGGTGGTCACGGGGTCGTAGACGATCAGGAGGGAGCGGTACGTTGGCACGGTCTCGCGCACTCCTCGCGGCGGCTTCGCGTCGACCACGAGGCGAAGTGCGAGCACAGCGGCGTTGGCGAGGTCGGAGATCTCGTCGCCGCCAAACTCCACGACCAACCCCGCGTCCCCCAGCGGCAGGAACCGCGGGGCGTTCACGGCCACCGGCGCGTCACACGATCCCGCGGCCGGGTACGGCCGGGTACGATCCCAGCACGCGCAGCATCGAACTGTACCCGCGCATCTCTGCGAGCGCGGCACCCACCTCCTCATCGTCCACGTGCCCGTCGAAGTCGATGTAGAAGACGTACTCCCACGGCCGCGTCCGCCCCGGACGCGATTCGATCTTGGCCATGTTGATCTGGCGGTTGGCGAGCGCGCCGAGCACGCGGTACAGCGCGCCCGGTCGGTTGCGAACGGTGCACACGACCGACGTCTTGCTTCGCGCGGTCCGCGGCGCCGGGCCGGGCCCGATCTCGAGAAACCGCGTATAGTTGTTGGGGTTGGTTTCGATGTCCTCGGCGAGGATGTCGAGCCGGTAGAGCACGGCGGCCCGCCGCGACGCAATCGCCGCACACCGAGTGCGTCGCTCCTCGGCAATCATCTTGGCGCTGCCGGCGGTGTCGTAATAGGGCACAATCTCGACGCCGAGCCTCTTCAGATACACCTCGCACTGCGCCAGCGCTTGCGGGTGCGAGTAGACCCGCGCAATCTCGGTGAGCGTCTGGCCGGGCAGCGCCAGCAGACAGTGGCGCACCCGCAGGTCGTACTCGGCGCCGATCACCAGGTCGTGCGCGAGCAGCAGATCGTACGTCTCGTTAATGCTGCCGGCCTGCGAGTTCTCGACCGGCACGACCCCTCGATCGGCGCGTCCGGACGCCACGGCGTCGAACACCTCGGCGAGATGCGCGAACGGCATCGTCGCGACCTCGCCGCACAGCTGGATCACCGCCTCCTCGCTGTACGCCCCGGGCTCTCCTTGAAAGGCGACCCGCGCCAGCGGCGATGCTCCCACGGTCATCCACCGCCCAGCAGTGTGCGCACCGCGCACACGCGCCCGCCCTCGAGAAAGACGCGCGGGACCCTCCGGGACGTCCGCGCGAGCACCTCGTTGGGGATCGTCCGAGCCGCGCGCGCGACCAACTCGACGGGCACGACCGGGCCCCACAACTCGACTTCGTCCCCGAGCTCGACCGGAGCGTCCCCGACGTCCACGGTGATCTGATCCATGCTCACGCGCCCGGCGATGGGGGCGCAGCGCCCGGCCAGCGCCACGGTGCAGCTCTCGCCGGCGAGTCTCGGGTACCCGTCGGCGTACCCCACGGGAACGGTCACCACGGTGGTCTCCCGCGAGGTTCGGTACGCGTGCCCGTAACCAATGGGCGTGCCAGGCGGAACACGCTTCCGGTGCACAATGCGCCCGCACAAACGCATCACGGGACGCAGGGAAACCCGCCCGACCAGGTGCGGCGCCGGCGCCACTCCGTAGAGCGCGAGACCGCAACGCACCAGATCCAGGTGCGACCCTGGCAGTGCAAGCGTCGCGGCGCTGTTTGCGGCATGCCGCAGCGCTGGGCGCAGGCCCGCGCGTTCGAGGCCGTCCAGCACGGCGCGAAACGTCTCGAGCTGGCGGGACGCCGATCCCAGGTCGGGCTCGTCCGCACGCGCGAAGTGCGTGAAGCACCCTTCGAGCTCGACGTGCGGGATCGCGGCCACGCGGCCGGCGAGCGCCTGGGCGTCCGCGGGAGCCGAGCCGATCCGTCCCAGCCCGGTGTCCACCTTCAGGTGCAGCCGGGCGACCCGCCCCGCCGCTGCCGCGGCACGGCTCGCAGCGAGCGCCGCGGTCTCCTCCGAGATCGTGAGCCGGAGATCGTGGGCCACGGCAGTACCGGCCTCCTCCGGGCCGATCGCCCCGAGCACGAGCACGGGCGCGGCGATCTCCCCGCGTCTCAGCTCGAGGCCTTCGTCCACCGTGGCAACGCCGAGCCCCCACGCGCCGGCTTCCACGGCGGCCCGCGCGACGTGCACGGCGCCGTGTCCGTACGCGTCCGCTTTCACGACGGCGAGCATCGCTGCCGGCGCCGCGATCGCCGCCAGGGCGCGCAGGTTGTCGCGTACGGCGTCCAGGTCGATCTCCGCCCATGCCGGGCGGCCCGGCCTCCGAGCCTCGGCGCGGGCCGGTGTGCCGGCTCGTCCGGCGAGATCAGGGGACGGTCCGGACCCCATCGTCCACGTCACCCGTCCGCACGCGGGCAAGCGCGCGGGGAATGGCGTCGGCCACTTCGTGGGCCAGGAGCCCCCGGTCCCCGCACGCGGCCAGGTCGCCTGCACACCCGTGGAGGTAGGCGCCGCACGTGGCGGCCTCAAAGGGCGCCACTCCCTCGGCCAGCAGCGCGGTGATCGCTCCGGTGAGCACGTCGCCCATGCCGGCTGTCGCCATCGCGGCGTTGCCGGTCGGGACGATGCGCACGTGTCCGCCCGGCTCGGCCACCACCGTACGCGCGCCCTTCAGCACGACGGTCACGCCGAGCGACACAGCCGTGGACCTCGCGGTCTCGACGCGGTCGCGCTGTACGTCCGAGATCCCGCGGCCGAGAAGCCGCGCCATCTCCCCGGGATGTGGCGTGATGACAAAAGGTCCCGGCGCGTCGCGCAGAAGCTCGGGCATGCCGGCGAGCACGTTCAGGGCGTCGGCGTCGAGCACGGCCGGATGCTCGAGCCGAGGGAGCAGCGCGCGCACGAGCGAGGCTACCTCGGGGTGCGTGGTGAGCCCGGGACCGATGGCCACCGCCGAGGCGTCCCCGGCGAGATCGAGCACGGCCTCCAACGCACGCTCCGAAATGGTGCCTTCCGGCGTCTCGGGGAGCGCGCGCGTCATCGCCTCGGGAAGCGACCCGGCCGGAACCGCGACGAACGATCCCGGGAGCCCCACGGTCACGAGGCCCGCGCCGGTGCGCAGCGCGCCGCGGCTCGCCAGGACTGCAGCCCCGATAAACCCGCGGGCGCCCGCGATGACGGCGACCCGGCCCGACTGGCCCTTGTGGCTGTCCGGCGGCCGGCGGCGAAGGGTACGATCCACCCATGCCGCAACCGCCAGTTCCGTGGCAATTGGCGCGTTCTCCACGAGCGCCGCCGGAAAGCCGATGTCCGCGACGAACACCGTGCCGCTGCACGCGGCCGCAGGGTACTGCATCAACCCCACCTTGGGCAGCCCCATCGTCACCGTCGCGGCGGCACGCACGCACGGTGGGTCGGCGTGCCCGGTTCGGGCGTCGATCCCCGACGGCACGTCCACTGCGAGCACCGGCACGCCCGACCGGTTGATGGCGTCGATGACGCGGGCGGGCTCACCCGTGGCGGGTCCGCGGAAGCCCGTGCCGAAGATCGCATCCATGAGCAGATCGGCATCGCCGAGCGCGCGTGCCAGGCTCACGTCGTCGAACGACGCGGCCGCCACGACCGGGACGTTCCGCTCTCGGAGTCCACGAAGGCGCAACGCAGCCTCGCCCTGGATCTCCTCTTCGGGCGCGGCAAGAATGACCGTAACGACCGCCTCATCCGCCAGCTCGCGCGCGGCGACGAATCCGTCCCCGCCGTTGTTGCCCTTGCCCGCCGCCACCACGACGCGGCGTCCACCGCGAGGGCGCAGCAGTCGGCGTCCGGCTTCCGCCGCGCACGCGCCGGCCCGATCCATGAGCGACGCGACCGAGATGCCAAACTGGTCCTGCGCACCGCGCTCCAGCGCGGCCATCTCGGCGGGCGTCGGGAGCTTCACCGGAGCCTCCTCGTGCCGCCCTGACCGGCTGCGCCCGCAAGTGGGCGCGATCCGATCGGACGTTCCGAGTCCGATGACCCTGCCCCTGTGCCTATGGCGTGGGCCAGAACTGCGGTGCCCCGAAGCGCTTGCGCATGGGGTGACGACGTGATCCGGCTCACTCCGCGACGGCGAGTGCGGTCGCCAGGGCGTGCGTGTGTGAAATCGAGACGGCAAGCGAACCGATCCGGCGCGCGGAGGCAACCTCCGCCGCCCGGCCGGTGAGACGCACGACAGGGTTGCCGCTGGGGTCGCTGGCGATCTCGACTTCCCGCCACGCCATCCCTCGCCATCCGGTGCCGAGCGCCTTCATCACGGCCTCTTTGGCCGCGAATCGCCCCGCCAGGTGCTGCGTCGCGCCCGGTGGAGCGCCGGCGTGCCGGCGCTCCGCGTCGGTAAACACCCGGCGCAGGAATACCTCTCCCCACCGGCCTATGACGCGCTCGACTCTCGGGATCTCTACGATGTCCACGCCCACGCCGCGGATCATGGGTCCCCTCTCCTTCGCCAGGGTCCGCGAGATTGCCGGCGCCTTCCCCCGGAGAAAGCGCCCCCGCGCCACGGACACGGATTCTTGCGCGCACGCCCCCTGTGAACGGCCCCCTACGGGCTGCGGGCCTCCACGTCGCCGGGCTCCGCCTCATCGATGAGCATCACCGGGATGCCGTCCCGGATTGGATAGCGGCGTCCGCACCGCGTGCAAACGAGCCGCTCCTCGCGCTCGACGACGGGTGCCTTGCACGCGGGACACGCCAGGATCTCCAGCAGCTCCTTGTCGATCACGGCAACCATCCCTTCCGGCGGCCCCGCCGCCGGGTCACGCGCCCGTGGCGCCCGCGACGCCCTGCTTCCGGAACCATTCGACGGTGCGCTGAAGCCCTTCCTCCAGCGACACGCTCGGGTGCCAGTCGAGCACGCGGGCGGCGCGCTCGGGCGACAGCACGATCTCGTGGACCTCCCCGGGCACCGCCGGACCGTGCTCCGGCTCGACCGGGACCCCCGTGAGCTCACGGATCTGCCGCGCGAGTTCGTTCACGGACGTTCCGATCCCGGTCGAAATGTGGATCGGTTCGTCGAGACGCCTCCCGATCACGCGGAAATTTGCCTCCGCGACATCGCCGACGTAGACGAAGTCGCGCACCTGCGATCCATCCCCGAAAATGGTGGGGCGCCGGCCCGCGAGCAGCGCCGCGGTGAAGATCGCGATGACACCGGCCTCGGTCTGGGGATCCTGGCGCGGGCCGTAGACGTTGCCGTATCGCAGAATGGTCGTGTTGAGGCCGTGCATGCGCCGGTAGTAGCCCAGGTATTGTTCCCCGAGGTACTTATGAAGTCCGTACGGCGAGGTCGGCAGGACCCTGTGGTCCTCGCTGACCGGCAGCCGCGCCGGCTCGCCGTACAGCGCACCGGCCGTCGACGAGAACACGACCTGGGACACGCGGTAGCGGACCGCCAGTTCCAGGACGCGCAACGTGCCCAGCACGTTCGTCTCGGCGTCGGCGATCGGATTCGCGATCGACATGCGGACGTTCGCCTCCGCCGCGTGGTGTGACACGATCTCGGGCCGTTCCTCTCGAAACACCTCCGCGAGTTCGGGACGGCGGATATCTGTGCGGTAGAACATCACGCCCGGCGGCGTGTTGTTGCGGCGTCCGCCGATCAGCGCGTCGACGACCACGACGTGATGCCCCGCGTTGCGGTACGTTTCCGCCACGTGGGAACCTATGAATCCGCCTCCACCGGTCACGAGAATTCTCATTCGACCGTCACGCTCTTCGCCAGATTCCGAGGCTGGTCCACGTCGTTTCCGCGGAGCCGAGCGACGTGGTACGCGAACAACTGCAATGGGATCACCGACAGCATAGGAGTGAGCAACGGATCCGCCGCGGGCACACTGAGCAGCGTGTTGACGTGCGGCCGGAGGACGTCGGCGGTCGCATCCGTCGCAACGCCGATCACGTCCGCCCCTCGCGCGCGCACTTGCTGGATGTTGCTGACGGTCTTGGGCAGCAGGTCGGGTTGCGTCGCGAGCGCGACAACCACCACACCTGGTGTGACGAGAGCGAGCGTTCCGTGCTTCAGCTCGCCACCGGCGAGCGCCTCCGAGTGGACGTAGCTGATCTCTTTGAACTTCAGCGATCCTTCCATGGCCACGTAGTAGTCGAGCCCCCTTCCCATGAAAAAGACATCCTCCGTCGTGTACAGGCGCTCGGCGAGTACTTGAACCTCGGACTCGCGGCGCAGAGCGTCCTGTGCGAGCGACGGAAGTGTGCGAAGCCCCCTGATCAGCTCCGCGCCCCGGGCCGGGTCAAGCGTGCTCCGGGCGTGACCGAGGTGCAGCGCGAGCATGGTCAGCGCGGCGAGCTGCGTCAGGTAGGCCTTCGTGGAGCACACCGCGATCTCGGGGCCGGCCCGCGTGTACAGCACGTCATCGGCCGCCCGGGCGAGCGTGCTGCTGACGACGTTGGCGACGGTGAGCGTCCTCGCCCCCTGCGCGCGCGCCTCGCGCAACGCGGCGATGGTATCCGCGGTCTCGCCGGACTGGCTGATCGCGACCGCGAGCTCCCGCGGCCCCATGAGCGGCTGGCGATACCGGAATTCGCTGCCGAGATCCGCCTCCGCACGCACCCCCGCCAGGCGCTCGAGCAGGGCCCGGCCGACCAGCCCGGCGTGGTACGCCGTCCCGCATGCCAAAAGCCAGACCTTGTCCAGGTCGCGTGCCGCGTCTGGACAGAACTCCACCCCGTCGAGGACGACGGCGCGATCGTCCGGCAGGCGGCCCATCATCGTCTCCTGCAAGGCCCGCGGCTGTTCGTGGATCTCCTTGAGCATGAAGTGGGCGTATCCGCCCCTTTCCGCCGCCTCGGCGTCCCACTCCACGTGCATCGGGGCGCGCACGACGGGATCGCCGTCGATGCGCACGAGCGACGCTCCGGCCCGGGTCAGCACCGCCATTTCGCCGTCCTCGATGATCAGCACGTCGCGCGTATACGGGAGAAGCGCGGGGATGTCGGAGGCCAGCCATGTCTCGCCGTCACCGAGCCCGACGATGAGCGGACTGATGCGGCGCACCGCGACGATCTTGTCGGGCTCGTCCGCCGAGAGGACGACCAGCGCGTAGGCGCCGCGGGCCCTCCCGACGGCCTGCCTCACCGCGGCCGGGAGATCGCCTTGGTAGGCCTCCTCGATAAGGTGCGCGAGCACTTCGGTGTCCGTATCGGAGCGAAACCGGTGGCCGCGAGCGAGCAAATCCTCTTTCAATTCCAGGAAATTTTCGATGATCCCATTGTGGATGACGACCACCCGGCCGCTGCAGTCGGCGTGGGGATGCGCGTTTTCGTCCGACGGATGCCCGTGCGTCGCCCACCGCGTGTGCCCGATCCCGAGCATGCCATGGATCGGCGATCGCTCCACGATCTCCTCAAGACGCGCGAGCTTCCCGGCCGCCTTGCGCACCTCGACGGACCCTCCGTTCATGACGGCGACGCCCGACGAGTCGTACCCGCGGTACTCGAGCCGACGAAGTCCGTCCAACAGCACGGGCATCGCTGGCCGCCCACCGATATAGCCCATGATTCCGCACATGCATGCCTCCGCAATGCCCTCGCGCGAGCCGGCAGGCACGGACGACCGCTTCGGGGCGAGGGCAGTAATGGACCCGACGATGATCTCGTGCCGTCCTCTGCCGACCCACCGCGCACACGGCCCGGCATGTCGCCGCTGCCCGTGCCGGATGACAATGAACCGGTGGGCAGCGACGGCTGGCACGAGCAGGCGACGGCGGGGCACATGCCCGCGGAGGCGTCGCGGGGATGGGGTCCCGCCGCGATCGCCCGCTGCCTGTCGGGAGTTGGAATCCTGGACGCCTTTTGTTCCCGGGGTCGCCCCCGGGTTTTGTGAGCGTCCTTCAGGCCTGGACCTGGCCTAGGGTCACCCGCCGAATGGGAGCCTCCGGCTCCGCTCGAGATCCCCTGCCTCGTCAACTCACCCGGCAAACCGGGTGAGTTCCGGCGCTTTGTACCGCGAGGTTCCCCGCCACCCCCTTCTCGCCGCTCCAAGGACCCCGGCGGCCATGCGGACGACGCAGCGATTGCTTTGGACGGCATGCCCTTCGGGCGGGGTCTCCGGACCTGCGCCTGGGTCTGCGGCGTGGACCGGACCACCATCCGGAACTGCGGCGCGGTTGAGCGCTCACGCCCGAAGTGACGACGCGACCGCTGTGGGCATCATATCCTATCGCGGCCCTGGCCGCCATCCGGCGGATGCGCGAGATCACGTAATGCGTCCGGCATATCCCCCGGATCGCCTCGCACGTCTACCCGGCGGGATCCCGGTTCACCACCACGCCCTCCAGACGGCGGGCGATGAGTTCGACCAGGCCACGCGCGGTATCGTCCGCCAGTGAGGCGACGTCCCCTTCGATCATCACGCGAACGAGCGGCTCGGTACCGGACGCGCGCACGAGCACTCGCCCGCGTCCCGCGAGACGCCGCTCTGCGTCGACGATCGCAGCGAGAATCTCGGGGTCGTCCTGCCATCGCTCCGGCGACTGGACGCGGACGTTGAGCAACACCTGTGGGAACCGGCGAAGGAACGGCTCGGCGTGCTCCTCGACCGGGCGGCCCGAGTCCAGGAGTACGTTGACGAGTTCGAGCGCGGTGACGAGCCCGTCTCCCGTTGTCGCATCATCGAGGAAGATCACGTGGCCGCTCTGCTCGCCGCCGACGCGGGCGCCCGTCTCGAGCATGCGCTCGAGGACATACCGGTCGCCCACGCGCGCGCGCTCGAGCCGAATCCCGCGCTCGCGCAGCGCGGTCTCGATGCCCATGTTCGTCATGACGGTCGCCACGAGCAGACCGCGGGGAAGCGCGCCCCGCGCGGCCCGGTGCAGCGCGGTCACCCCCATGATCGTGTCGCCGTCCAGCACACGACCGCGGCGGTCCACCGCGATGACGCGGTCGCCGTCACCATCGTGCGCAAATCCCAGGTCGGCTCCGTACTCGCGCACGGCGGCCTGGATGACCTCGGGGTGCGTCGAGCCGCACGCCGCGTTGATGTTCGTCCCGTCGGGCGAGGCATGCAGGGAGATCACCGTCGCCCCCAGGCGTTCCCACAGCGCCGGCGCGACCCGGGCGGTCGCGCCGTTGGCGCAGTCCAAGACGATCCGCCAGCCGTCGAGCCGCGCGCGGGCGAGCCGGGTGAGATATGCGAGGTACCGGTCGGCGGCGTCTGTAACGTCGAGGACCCGCCCGACCGCGGCCCCGGTGGGCCTCGGCAGCGACGCCGCCTCGTCCATCATGACCTCGATCCGGGCCTCCATCTCGTCCGGAAACTTGAAGCCGGTTGGGGCGAACAGTTTGACCCCGTTATCCTCCATGGGGTTGTGGGACGCGGAGATCACGGCACCCGCGTGTACATCGAGCTCCCGCGTCAGCAGTGCGATGCCGGGCGTCGGGAGCACGCCGAGGCGGAGGACATCGGCGCCCGCGGAGCAGAGTGCGGCGGTGAGCGCCGCTTCGAGCAGGTCCCCGGAAATGCGCGGGTCGCGGCCGAGCGCAAACCGGGCGCGGCTCGTGCCCGCGAGCACGTGCACCGCCGCACGCCCGAGTCGATCCACCAACTCGGTGGACAGGTCGGCGTTGGCCACGCCGCGGATACCGTCCGTGCCGAAAAACCGTCCCATCGCGTTCAACCCACCTCGAGAACTCGCCGGTGTGGTGCGAAAGCTTGGGAAGTCCGAGCCTTCGCTCGACGAACTCCTGTTATGCTGTCTACGGTCACGGACCCACGATCAGGCTGATCTGCGCCGGCGAGACCGCGACGAGCCGTACCCCGTTGGGAAGCACGACCCGCGGCGTGACGTGGTGCGCGCCGCGACCGGCGTGCGAGGCATCCACCTGGGCCGAGAGCCCCGTGGGGGCGAGCCGCTGCACGGCCTCCTGTGGTCCCTCGACCTGCACATCCACCCGGTCTGGAGTGGCCCGCGCCATCAGCCCCTTCGGCACGCCAAGGATTCGCACGGGGACTCCCGACAAGATCCGTGCGAGCTGGGATCGGCCGATGTGCACCACCACCGTCACCTGCTGCGTCGCGGAGCTGCTTCCCTCGGGCAGCGACAGGGTCACCCGCTTGGTCACGTCGCCGCGCGCGCCGCTCACGTCGATGGGACCGGTCACGGCCGCCTGGACCGTCTGCAACGTGCTCGTCGAGCCCAAGAGCACCACGGTTGTCGGCGAGGTCGTGACACCGCTGACGGCAAATCCGGACGCCGGGGTTCCCACGAGCGTGGGCACCACGGGGATCACCTTGGTGATCGTTCCTTCGCGGACCGCAAGTGTCGCCTGCACGATCGAGGGATCGACGGTCAGGCCGCGCACCTCCTGACCCGTCGCGTCGAGCACGCGCACGGGAACCGAGCTCACGAGCTGTTGCCGGGCCTGGGAGGTGTCCAGCGTGACGACCGCGTGCCGCACCTCTTCCACCTGGGTGGCCGCCCCGCTGACCATGACGTACTCCGGTTGAGTGCGCGGAATGCCCAGGGTAACGCCCGGAGGCGGGACCCCGACCAGGATCACCTCCACCGGCACCCGGTGGCGCAGGAGCTGGTCGAGCACCACCACGGCCTCGGACGGAGTGCGCTCGACGACGCGCACTTCGGGGGGAGCCGCGATATAGACGGGCACGCGGTGCTCGCCTGGGCCGAGCCCACTGAGGTCGACGGAGGCATCGAGGAGCGCCGGTACCAGCAGGGCGAGCGCCGAGCGCGGACCCTGGAGGTGCACCTGGACACGCGTCGGCACCTGCACGACGACTTCCGTCGTCGACAGCCCACGCACGTGCAAGTCGAGCGTCATGATCCGTTCGATGAGCGGGTTCTGCGCTGTCGCGACGTAGAACCACATCACCGTCGCGATCACGAGGGAGAGCCCGGCGTAGAGCAGAGGCATGTTGGCGAGCCGACGCCTCATGCCTCCTTCCTCCACGGCCAGAACGCTGGCACGCGGAGCGGTGGAACGCGGGGCACGAGGAGCACGCCGGGCCGTACCGGTGCCGGGCCGGCGAGCACGAGCAGGGACACTTTCAGCTCTTCCTCCGTCAGGCCGCGCCGCACGCGCCCCTCATGGGCGAGCGAGATCGTCCCGGTCTCCTCCGAGACCACCACCGCGACGGCGTCCGTATCCTCCGTGATCCCGAGCGCGGCGCGATGCCGGGTTCCCAACCCCCGCGCCAGCCCGGGACGTTCGCTGAGCGGCAACAGGCAGCTTGCGGCCGCGACGCGGTTTCCCCTGATAATGAGCGCGCCGTCGTGGAGCGGCGTGTTGGGATAGAAGATATTGATCAGCAGCTGCACCGTGACGGCGCCGTCCACGCGGATGCCGGTGTCGATCACGTCCTGCAGGCCGACCTGCCGCTCGAGCACGATCAGGGCGCCGATCTTTCTGGACCCGAGAACGCGCGCGGCCCGCGCGAGGTCGTTGACGAGCCGGATGGCGGCCTCACGATCCAGCCCGACAGGACTCAACCCGACCAGAGTAACACCTCCTCGCCCGAGCTGCTCGAGCATGCGCCGGAGCTCGGGCTGGAACAGGATCAGCAGGGCGATCGGGACGACCAGTCCGACGTAGCTGAGAAGCCACTGCAGCGTGTAGAGCTGCAGCCACCGGCTGACCACGTAGACGCCGAACAGCACCGCGAGCCCGCTCACGAGCTGCACGGCACGGGTGCCGCGGATCAGCATCAAGACCTGGTAGATGACGAACGCGACGACCAGGATATCGACGAGATCCCAAACACGAAGTGGAAATGGTACGGGCCAGGGCATCCCGCCACCTCCGGCGTGTCGCCGGTCAATCGGGGCGCGCGACCCCTATAGCGCCAGCGCGAGTAGGGACTTCTGCACGTGCAGCCGGTTTTCCGCCTCGTCGAAGGCCACCGCTCGCGGTCCGTCGAGCACCTCGTCGGTAATCTCGTCGCCGCGATGGGCGGGCAGGCAGTGCGACACGAGCGCGTGGCGCGGCGCGTGAGCGAGCAGGGCTGCGTTGACCTGATATCGGGCGAACGTGCGGCGCCGGACCTCGGCCTCGGCCTCCTGCCCCATGCTCGCCCAGACGTCGGTGTAAACGAGATCCGCGTCCCGCACGGCCCGGACCGGATCGTCCGTCACCTCGACGGAGGCGCCCGCGGTGGCAGATCGCCGGGCGGTCTCAATCGTCTGAGGATCGAGCTCGTATCCGGGCGGCGTCGCGATGGCCAGCGACACCCCGAGCCGGACCGCGCCGAGCAGGAGTGATCGCAGCACATTGTTGCCGTCTCCGATCCACGCGATCTGAACGCCGTTCAGGCGCCCGCACCGCTCTTCGATCGTCAGCAACGCCGCGAGCGCCTGGCACGGGTGCTCCCAATCGGACAGCGCGTTGATCACGGGCACCCTGGCGTGCGCGGCGAGCGTCGTCACGTTGGCATGGGCGAACGTGCGTACCGCAACGCCGTCCACCCACCGCTCGAGGTTCCGGCCGATGTCGGGGTATGACTCACGGGTCCCCATGCCGACGCCCAGAGTGTCAAGATACAGTCCGTGGCCGCCGAGATGAAACATCGCGGTCTCGAAGGTCACGTGGGTGCGGAGCGACGGCTTCTCGAACAGGAGCGCCAGCACTTTGCCGGCCAGGAGCGGCGGGCGGTCGCCCTCCTCGCTGCGCTGCTTCAGCTCCGTGGCGAAGGACAGAACGGTGCGCATCTCGTGCGCGTCGAGATCCCGGATCGTGACGAGATCCCGCCCCCGCAGTCCCGCACGGGGCTCCTTCACCGCCTGCCACGTCTCCACCATGTGCGCTCCCTCCTTGAGCTGCGGCCGGGTGTCGCCTGCATAATTATACGCGGAGGATCATAATAATGCAATCTAAACCTACGTCGCCGAATCTGTGGATTCCACTCGCCGAGGCCTCGCCAGCAGGCGGCGAGTGTCATCGGAGATGCGGGTTTGCGGGGTGCCTAACGGGGCGGAGGCCGACACCTTTGACGGAAGGCCTACAGGCGCCGAGGAGGAGTTTGCCTGACAGTGAATCATTCCGGGCGAAAGCACGTCTAGCGTACTTATTCACTCGGCGACTGGCATTTGAACACGGCCCGTAGGGAGTGATCAATGGCGATTACACGACGGCGGTTCTTGCAGGTCGCAGGCATCGTCGGCCTGGGCGCGGCGGCAACCGCGTCCGTTGTCCGCGGTATCCCGGCCGTCCGAGGGCTGCTTCGGCGGTGGCGCCCCGACAATCCCCCGATCGCATTTCATGCCGGTGGAACGCACCCTATCGGGAATTTCGTTGTCTCCGTTGCCACACGAGATGGGGCCAGACCGTTCCTGCGCATCACACATGCGGCCGAGCCGACGCGCGTGCTGTGGGAAAGCATTCCCGGGGTCGCATTTCTTGCGGCGGCCCGGACGCGTGTCGATGTCCGGGAGTTTGGGACGCCGGAGGGCTCGTTTGACATTCGCGATCGGGTCCTCGCGCTGTGCGCGCAACAATCGGTTGACGCGTTCGAATCTGAAGACGGGGCGTTGGTCATCAGAGGCACACTCAGCGGGGCGGGGCGACAAACCGGCTATCGGATGATCTTTACTTCGACGTCTGTGAATCAGGTGCGGTTTCAAGTGCGGTTGGATTCCTCGCAATCAGCGTCGTTCAACCGGTTGAGCCTGCGTTTCGCGTCCGCGGCTGATGAGCACGTCTTTGGCCTTGGGCAGCAGCTCACGTTTCTCGACCAAAAGGGCCGCCAGGTGCCCATCCTGGTCCAAGAACATGGGGTCGGACGGGGCCTGCCGGTCTTCACGCAGCTCGTGGATCTCACCGAGCATGGCGGAGGCGGTACGCCGTATTCAACCGAAGCCCCGGCGCCACACTACATTACCAGCAAGCTCCGCTCGATGTTCCTGGAAAACAAGGAGTACAGCATCTTTGACTTCCAAGTGCCGGACCGCGTCATGGTGACGCTGTACGCCAACACGCTGGCTGGCCGTATCCTGTACGGGCGAACGCCGCTCGACTTGATCGAGGAGTACACGGCGTACACCGGCCGGATGCGGCGGCTCCCCGACTGGGTCCATGATGGGGCGATCATCTGCGTCGAAGGCGGAACGGATGTCGCGTTGGAGCAGCTGCGGCAGGCCACTCGGGCGGGGATTCCGATCGCCGCGTTCTGGTTCCAGCATTGGAGCGGACGAAGAGTGACCCCGGTGGGCGCCCAGGTCTGGTGGAACTGGAAGCTGGACACCACGCTGTACGCTCGGTGGGACACCCTGGTCGACGCCCTGCGAGCGCAGCACGCCAGGGTGCTGCTGTACATCAGCGGGTTTCTCACCAACACGCCCGGACACAACGACCTGTTCGAGCAGGCTCGGGCCGCGGGCTATCTGGTCAAACGTCAGGACGGGGCGCCCTACTTGATCAAGAACACGAATTTCTACGCCGGTCTGGTCGATCTCAGCAATTCGGCCGCGCGCACGTGGATCAAAGGCGTCATCAAGCATGAGTTGATCCAACGTGCACACGCGTCGGGGTGGATGGCTGATTTCGGCGAAGCTCTGCCGTTCGACGCCGTGTTGCACCGCGACGCCGACCCCGCGGTGTGGCATAATCATTATCCCGAGGCATGGGCGCAGGTCAACCGCGAGGCGATCGACGAGGCGGGTAAGGGCGACGACATCGTGTTTTTCAATCGATCCGGGTTCACCGAGAGCCCGCGATACTCTACCCTCTTCTGGCTGGGCGACCAGCTGCAGACGTGGGACGGGTACGATGGGATCAAAACGGCCGTGGTCGGCGTGCTGTCGGGCGGTGTCTCCGGCTTCAGTCTGCTGCACAGCGATACGGGCGGCTACAACGCATTCTCCGTCAAGTTGTTGGGACGGACGGTCCCGGTGGTGGCGCGTTCCCCCGAGCTCTTCATGCGGTGGGTCGAGCTGAACGCGTTCACGAGCGTCCTGCGCACACACGTCGGTCTGGATCCTTCGATCAGCACGCAGATCGACTCCACGCCGACCGTGCTGGCCCACTTTGCCTGCTTCGCCAAAGTCTATCGCGCGCTCGGGTTTTATCGCAAGGTGTTGGTGGACGAGGCCGCGCAAACGGGGCACCCCGTGGTCCGTGCACTCTTTCTCGAGCACCCGAACGACGCCGAGACGTACACGCTGTCACAGCAGTTCATGTTCGGCTCCGAGTTGCTGGTCGCGCCGGTGCTGAACGCGAGGCACGCGAGCGTACGAGTCTATTTCCCCGCAGGCACCTGGGTCAACATCTGGACCGATGCGGTAGTTGCCGCCCCCCACGGGGCATGGAAGGAGGCGGCCGCGCCCTTGGGTAGGCCCGCGGTCTTCTGCCGTCAAGGGTCGTCGGTTGGAGCGCGATTCATCGCCAATCTCAAACGGGAGGCATTGCGGTAGCAGCGTCATCGATGAGCAGGGATGAATTTGCTATCCCATCCTCAGCTATTGGACGGCGGGGACCGGAGCTCATCCCCGTCTGGGACGAGGACTTGATGTGTATCTTCGCGATGGGGCTCGCGCTTATGAGGCGGAGCTTGAATGTCACGCTCGCGATGTAACTGCTGGCGGCGGAGAGGGTCCATCGGGGCGTGGGAAGCACTGACGCTGCTGCGCTGACCCGTGTGATGCAACCCGGTTATCAGGGGAATCGGAGCTGATGCCGCCATTCTTCAAAGCTGATATCCGTGCGTCTGGCAACGACACGTACACAGCGTATCTCGCGGCCCATCAAGCCGGGGCCAGCCTCTGCCGCGCGAGCCTACAGCACCCGGCGAGCTCCCAGGTAGTGCGAGAGGTAGTATGGCTCGTCCAGGTTGTCGACCACGACCCGCCGTGCGCTGCTGGACGCGTGTACGAATCGCCCGTCGCCGATGTAGATGCCGACGTGCGACGCGCCGCTGCCGTCGGTGTCGAAGAACACCAAGTCTCCCGGCGCCACGTCGTTCCGGTCGACCGCAATACCCGCGCCCCACTGATCGAACGACAGCCGGGGGAGGTTCGGAACGAAGGGTGAGTAGACGAGGTACACCAGGCCGGAACAGTCCACCCCGGCCCGGCTGGTCCCGCCCCACACATAAGGCGTGCCCAGGTATTGCATGGCGCCTGCAACGGCCTGCCTGGCGAGCAACGTGCTCCTGAGCCGCACCGCCGGCGCGGGAGCCAAGTCCCCCGTCGACACGCGCTGCGACGACCCCGGTGGCGTGCCGTACAGCGTGCCTGGAGCGGCGTTCGTCGGTGCCGTGACGGCCGCCGTGGCTGCGGCCGGAGCCGGGGCTAGGGCGCTCGCCCCGGCCGGAGCTCCCACAGTGCCTCCGGGGCCGGGGATCGCCAGCGCCTGCCCGACGTGCAGCGTGTCAGATCCTGCTAGACCGTTGGCCGCCTGCAGCTCGGCCACGGTGAGCCCGTGGGTCCTCGCAATGTGATACAGGGTGTCGCCGGGCTGCACCACGTACGACGTCCCATCCGCGAACGGCGGAGCTGGAGCAGGTGTGCGAGGCGCTGTCGTCACTACGAGCGATCCCAGGGACGGGGAGGATCCCCACGGCTCGTAGCCCCGTTCCCCGGCGCCCGATCCGATCACCATGGCCGTGGATCCGCGGGCGACCGGCGACGGCTCAACCAGAAGGCTGTTCGACGGGCGTGCGGCCGGCCCCGAGTCCGGGATAGTCAGGACCTGCCCCACGTGGAGTCTGAACGGATCACGAAGGCTGTTGGCCTCAATCAGTCGGGCTACGGGGACGCCGAAGTGGCGGGCAATGCTGTAAAGCGTATCGTGTCGGGCAACCGTGTAGAAGACAGAGGCATCCGCCTGCGCCGCGCAGGCCAGCGCCGCGCCCAGCGCGCCCACCCCTATGACGATCCATGCGACGACGCGCACGCTCCGTTTCCCCTTTCGCCCCATCCCTACCGTGTTGTTCGATGCCCGGGACGGGCGTCCGTTAGACCGGAGCAGCTCAGGCTACGATCAATACCGATGTGGCGCGCAGAGCACAACACGGCGGGCGTCCCTCCGACGCCGCCCGCCGCTACTTACCGTCAACGCTTCGAATACTGGAACCCCTTGCGTGCACGTTTGTGGCCGTACTTCTTTCGCTCCTTCTGCCGCGGATCGCGCGTGAGAAGGCCCGCCTTGCGCAGCGGCGACCGGAACTCGCCCTCGACGACCAGCAGGGCCCGTGCAATCCCGAGTCGGATCGCGCCCGCTTGGCCCGCTACACCGCCGCCTCGGACATCGGCAACCACGTCGAACCGACCCTCGACGTTCGCCACGACGAACGGCTGGCGAATCAACGTGAGCAGCGGCCCCTTGGGGAAGTGCTGGTCGACGGCGCGACCGTTCACCGTGATCGCACCGGTGCCGGGCACCAAGCGCACGCGCGCCATCGCCTCCTTGCGGCCGCCCGAGGTCATCACCGTTGCCGGCGTTTCCATCACTGTTCACGTCCTTTCGTAGAACCGGCGGAATCCCCGCCCCGCACTAGCGCGTCCAGCGCAACCGGCTGTTGCGCCGCGTGCCGGTGCGCCTCGCCGCGGTAGACCCGGAGCTTGCGCAGGCACTCGCGCCCCAACGCTGTTTTAGGCAACATCCCGCGCACCGCCTCCTTGAGAACGGTCTCGGGATGCCGCTGGAGCATCTTGCCCGCCGGGGTAGCCCGCAGCCCGCCCGGATACCCGGAATGGCGGTAGTAAATCTTCTGCGTCATCTTGCGCCCGGTCAGGCGGATCTTATCGGCGTTGACGACAACGACGTAATCGCCGCTCACCGACGGCGTGAACGTCGGGCGGATCTTCCCCCGCAGAACGGCGGCGACGCGGCTCGCGAGGCGGCCAAGTACCTGCCCCTTCGCGTCCACGACGTACCACCGTGCGTGCTCGCCCGGCTTTGCCACGATCGTCCGCATCTCGTCCCCCTTACACCTTGCACGCGCCGCCGCCGAGGCTCCACGCGCGAGGACAGCACCGCCGATTGTACCACGCGGCTCTCCTGACCGTCAAACGAACGGCGGCCACTCATCCTCGCCGTCCCCGCGCCGGGGGGCGGGGAACCGTCCTGTCCTCGCAGAAATGGTGGGGACATGCGCCCGTCTTGGGTCCGCTTCCTCGTGTCGCTAGTGCTGTTCTTCGCGCTCGCCACCGCCGCGGTTCACAACGCGGGCCACCGATGGGACGTCGCCGTCACGGAGTGGCTGCACCGCGCGGCGCCGGCGCCCGACCTCCCCGCCGCGCTCTACGTGTTTGCCGGCGATGCCGAGGTGCTCGTCACGGTCTCGGTCCTTGCGGGCTTCCTCCTGGTGCGCCGCGACCGGATGCGGGCCGGGGCGGCGTTCTCGCTCTCCGCGAGCCTGGCGGTGCTGAGCGTGCTCGCCCTGGGGCTCAAGCACCTGCTGCCGCATCCGGGGCCGCCCGACGCGCTGCAGCGCCACGTCTTCCGGGTGGGGATCAGCGTCCCGGCCCCGTACAGTTTCCCGTCGGGCCACACGATACGGACGACGTTCCTCGCGGGGACGGTGCTGCGCCGCGTCCCCGTTGTCGCGATCGCGGCGCTGGCGTCGATGATGGCGTCCCTCGTGTACCTGGGGGACCACTGGACAAGCGACGTCATCGGCGGACTGTGCCTCGGCTGGGCCGCCGTCGAGGCGGCACGCATGGCATGGGCGCGCCTGCGGAACGGCGTGTGAGCCGTCCGGCGCGGCGGTCAGAAGAGCTCGACTTCCGAGCTATCGCCGAGGTTGATGCGGCCGAGCCGCCCCGTCACCGTGGCGTGCTCGCCGATGATCGAGTGGTCGAGCAGGACGCGCTCCACCCGCGCATGCGCGCTGACAATGCTCTCCTGTATCACGGCGTTGACGACGCGCGCGCCTTCGGCCACCGTCACGTACGGACCGACCACGGAGCCTTCCACTACGGCCGTCTCGGCGACAAATGCCGGCGGGATCACGACCGACCCGGGCACCTGCGCCGGCTGCGGCGCGCGCTGAAGCAGCACGTGGTTCGCGTGCAGCAGAGCCGACGGCGTCCCGCAGTCGTACCACCCGTCCACGGGAAATGTCCAGAGGCGCTCGCCTCCCTCCACCATCAGCTGCAGCGCATCCGCGAGCCAGTACTCGCCGCGCACGATGTGCCGCTCCTCGACCAGTCGCTCGAGGGCCGCGCGGAACGGCGCCGGGCGCTGGATCATGTACACGCCCACGATCGCGAGATTGCTCGGCGGGGTGGTGGGTTTCTCCCACAGGTACCGCACAAACCCGTCGCCGTCCAGCTCGACGACGCCGAACGCCCGCGGATCCTGAACGCGGTTCACGCCGATCGCCGAATGCGGCAGCCGTGTGGCCGCCCGCAGATCGGCCTCCACGATCGTGTCGCCGAAGACGATCAGCGTGGGGCCCGTGAGATACTCGCGGGCAAGGTAGATCGCGTGCCCGTTCCCCATGGGCTCGGCCTGGTGGACGAAATGCGCCCGGAACGGGTAGCGCTCCTTGACGAACTCTTCGACCTTCTCGGCGAGGTGGCCGACGACGAGCACGATGTCGTCAACACCGAGGTCGCGCAACTCGTCGAGAATGTACGCGAGGATCGGCTTCCCCGCAACGGTCATGAGGACCTTCGGCTGTGTGTGCGTGTGAGGTCGCAGCCGCGTCCCCTGCCCGGCGACCGGGATGATCGCGTTCATCGGACCACCCTCCTTTGACTGCGATTTGACCCGCTTTGCCAGAGCGACGATCGCGAGGGCCTCGGACGCGAGGCGTCCGTCAGCCTTCTCGGAAGAAGCTCAGCAGCCTGGTCTGGAGCTCGGCTGCGACCTCGGTGACATCCTTGATCGTATCCACACCCCGCCAGTACGCCTCGGACCGGAAGGCGGCGAGACGCCCCTCCCGCGCCAACTCCGGGAAGGTCGCCGTCTCATGGTCCCCGCGCTCCGGCAGCCGGTCGCGCAGCGATGGCGACAGCACGTAGACGCCGGCGTTGATCCAGTACGGAAGACGAGGTTTCTCCACGAACTCCGTCACGCAATCGTCCGCGTTCACATGTACGATACCGTACGGGCTCACGAACGGCGTCAGCACGACCGTCGCCAGCATCCGTCTCGCCAGGTGCGCCTCCACCACGGGGCCCAGGCGCAGGTTCGTGATGATGTCGCCGTTGGTCGCGACGATCGCGTCCGATCCCTGGGGCACGTGGGACAGCGCGAGCTTGAGCGCCCCGCCACGGCCGAGCGGCTCCTCCTCCACCGAGTAGGTGATCCGAAGCCCAAAACGCTCGCCGCGGCCGAAATAGGCCTCGATGACCTCGTGCCGGTAGCCGCACGAGATTACGACGTCCGTGACGCCTTGCCCCGCCAGCCATTGCAGCTGATACCCGAGGATCGGGATCCCCATGATCTCCACCATGGGTTTGGGCCTGTCCTCTGTGAACGGCCGGAGCCGCTCCCCTTTACCGCCCGCGAGCACGATGGCATGCATCATCGCTCAGCTTCCCCCCGGTGGCGCCGGTTCCACCCCGGGCCGCCCAACAGGTGGTATGCCCGCGGTCGGCCTGGTGCAGGCACGTCGCAGACGGGTCCCTAGAACCGTGCGTCCTGGACGATGCGGTCCCAGTTCGTCGTAAACCACTCCCACGTCCGCCGCACGCCGGTCTCGAAGTCGGTCTGAGGGTGGTAACCCAGCAGGCGGCCGGCCTTCTCCACCGAGGCTCGCCGCCGCGTGATGTGGTCCCACGAACGACGCCCGACGTACTTCACGCCGGCGGAGTTGTCGGTGATCCCGTTGATGAGGGTCGCGAGCGTCTGGACCGACACTTCGCGCCCGGACGCGAGGTTCATGGCCTCGCCCACCGCCGCCTCCGAGGTGCCGGCCGCGAGCAGCCCCTGCACGACGTCCCCCACGTAGGTGAAGTCCCGAGTCTCCTCTCCGGTCCCCGTGATCGGAAGCGGCTCCTTTCGCGTGCCCCAGTAGAGAAAGTTGGGGATCACGTTCCGGTAGCGCCCGGGGATCTCGCCTGGCCCATACACGTTGAAGAACCGCGTCCGCACGATCGGCAGCTTGTAGTAGTTCGAGAAGTAGTTGCAGTAGAGCTCACCGAGCAGCTTCGTGATCTGGTAGGGCGTGTCGAGGTCGAGCGAGACGAAGTCTTCGGTGAGCGGCAACGGCGCCTTGCTGCCATACACCGAGCATCCGGACGACGCGTACACAAACCGCCGGACCCCGATGAGCTGCGTGAACTCCAGCACCTTGAGCGTCCCGAGACCGTTCACCAGCAGGTCCTGCTCGGGGTGATCGACCGAGTTCTGGTTCGCGAACAGCGCGGCGAGATGGAACACGTACTCGGGCCGCTCGGAGAACGCGGCGCGCAGGGTCTCCCCATCCAGCACGCTCCCCTGAATGAACCGCACGGCGGGATGATTCGGGATGTTCCACCGGCTCGCCGACGACAGGTCGTCCACCACGAGGACCCGCGCCGCCCCTGCTGCGGCCAGCGCGGCAACGAGGTTGCTGCCGATGCATCCGGCACCGCCCGTGACCAGCACCGTGCGGCCGGCGTACTCCTGCTCTGTGGTCATCCCGACTCCCTCCCCCGATTCTCGTCCCGGTCTCCCCGGCCCGGTCGCGGCGCCTCCACCGCGACGGGCGCCCCGGTCCGCACGGACTCGAGCACCGCGAAGCAGCAGGCGGTGTTGGCCGCGTACGCCGCCATCTCGACGGGCGGCGGTGCCGTGCCCCTCACGGCCGCGATCCACGCGGCCAGCTCCTCCGCGTGTCCGCGCGCCGCCTCCGCGAGCGTCACCCGCCGCACGCGGCCGCCGCGGGCGAGCGCGGCACGCCGGAAGTCCTCGAGCGTGCACGCCACTCCCCGGCCGAACACGTCCAGCCGCTCCCGCCACGCCGCCCGGTCGGCCCCGTCTGCGTACACGATCGTTCCGACCGACCCGTCGTGGAATCCCAGCGAGACCACAAACGAGGCGCCCGGCTCGCCCTCCGGCACGCTGGCACGCGCGAAGACGTGCACCGGGTCCGCACCTGCAAGATACTGCAAGAGGTCCACGAAATGGCCGCCCTCACCCAGCCAGCGCCCGCCGCCCTCGACCGGGTCGTGCACCCAGTGGTCTGCCTCGACGGCGCCCGCGTTGACGTGATAGGCGAGCGTCAGCGGGTGCTCGTCCCCCAGGAAGGCCTTGACGCGCCGCACGATCGGAGAATAACGGCGGTTGAATCCTACCACAAGAATCCGCGGCGACGCGACATAAGCGTCGAGTACGCGCCGGAGCTCCTCCGGCGAGAGCGCGAGCGGCTTCTCGACGAAGACGTGCTTGCCCGCCCGGAGCGCCGCCTCCACGAGCGACGCATGCGTGTCGTTGCGCGTGGCGATCACCACCGCGCCGACGTGCGGGTCGCCGAGCACCGCGTCCGGGTCCGCCGCGCAGAACTCGAAACCCATCCGGTCCGCGGCGTTCCGGGCCGACAGCCCTGAGGCGGCCGCGATCCCCCGCAGCCGGATGCCCGGGATCTGCCGCAGCGCCGGCAGCAGCACCGTCTGCGCAAAGAGCCCGCTGCCGATGACCCCGATGCCGATCCCCTTCTCCCCGCTGACCGTCGGGCGAGGCAGCGCAACCGTCCGATCCGTGGACACCGCGTCAGGATACGTCAGGAGCACCCCGAGATGCGGCTCGCCGCTCCGGATCAAAGCGTACGCATCGGCCGCGCGATCGATCGGGAACCGGTGCGTGATCAGCGGGTCGGTACGCACGGCACCCCGCGCGAGCTCGCCCACGAACGCGGCGAGGTTCCGGCCGGCGGTCCACCTGACGTAGCCCGGCGGGTACGCCGTGCCGCGGCGCTCGTACGCGGCCTCCTCCGCGCCGGGGCCCGAGGCCCGCGAGAGCACAAACGCAAGCTCCTTCTTCCAGAAAGGACGCCGTGGAATCTCCATCCCGGTCACGCCCACCATCACGATCGTCCCGCGCACGCGCGCGAGCTCGGCGGCGAGCTCGACCGGCGCGTTGCCGACGGTCGACGCCGCGATGATCACAGCGTCGGCGCCGATTCCCCCGGACAGGCGGAGCGTGGCCGCAGCGGCCGCGGCGGCATCCGTCACGGCGGCGTCCGCGCCCACCCCCTCCGCGAGGGCGACCCGGTCGGGAACGACATCGTGCGCCACGACGCGACATCCCGCCGCGCGGAGGAGCTGGACCGTGAGCTGCCCGAGGAGTCCGAGCCCGAGCACCGCGACGGTTTCGCCGAGCGTGACCGACGCGCGCCGCACGCCGTGCAGCGCGATCGCGCCGAGCATCGCAAATGCTGCGGCCTCCATGGAGACCTCGGGCGGCAGGGGCACGCACAACTGGCGCGGTACGACGACGACCTCGGCGTGGTTCGCAAACCCCGCGCCCGCGCACGCGACCCGGTCTCCGGGCGCCAGTCCCTCGACCCCATGGCCCACGGCCAGCACCACGCCCGCACTGCTGTAGCCGAGCGGCTGCGCCATCTCGAGGCGCCGGAACGACTCCCGGATCGTGGCGCGCAGGCCGTCCCGCCGCATCTTGTTGAGCGCCTCCCGGACGAGGTCCGGCCGCGCGCGAGCCTTGCCGAGCAGGCTCTTGCCGGCGAGCCCGATCACCGAACGCTCCGTGCCCGAGCTCACCACCGATACCGCATTGTGCACGAGGACGGTGCCCGGCCGGACCTGCGGTACGGGCACGTCCGCGACGGTCAGCGCGCCGGTCCGAGGACTGAGGACGACCTGCTTCATCGCTCCGCGGAAGGATCAGCCCGGGAGACGACGCTGGAGTCCCGGGCTCGCTCGGGCATCCCTCGGCGCGCCTCCAGGACGTGCGCGTCGATCAGCACGCGGTACCAAAGCGCCTGCAGCACGTAGTAGATGAATCCCTCCCGGCCGTCGAGAAAGCCGCCGCGCAGCACGTACCGGTAAGCGAAGTACGCGAGCGCGCGCGCGCCGAGCGGGGTGCGGCGGTACACCCGCTCGTACCACCATCGAGATCGCTCCGCCGGATCTCCGCCCCTCAGCCGCGGCGTGACCGCGTCGGAGGACGCGCCCGAGGC
>Ga0187782_10000627_pt1 | contig 24482 bp, 9 predicted proteins | sample 0715_SJ02_MP15_2_FD_132454 | JGI IMG/M metagenome (GOLD analysis project Ga0187782, IMG submission 132454) | Tropical peat soil microbial communities from peatlands in Department of Meta, Colombia - 0715_SJ02_MP15_20_MG | ecosystem: Environmental > Terrestrial > Soil > Wetlands > Peat | place... | reverse complement strand
TCCTTTCCATGAGAAAGTTTCCAACCCGACTCTACCAAGATTCGGGTCGAGAACCGCCCCTCAACCTCTAACTAGGAATGGGCCACCGTCTTTTCAACAGCTGAGATCGGCATGTTTGCGACTTGGAATTCCCGTTTCTGTCTACACCCGAAAGCTTCTTTATCACTTTTATGTGACTAAGGAGCTGACACTTGTCGAAACAAACGGTCATTACACACTTGCAGATCGCCATGACTAAACGCGAGGTTTTGGAAATCCTTTTCGAGAGTGGTCGTCCCTTGACGCCGGACGCAGTTTGTAGACAACTACGCGGCTTTCATTTCCGCAGTTCTGTCTACAGCTATCTATTCCGTCTACACAAACAAGGCTTGCTCTTACGCGCGCCGTTATATGGCCGCGTGGCGTACCAAATCTCGGAGCGTGGCATCGAGCGCTTACGGTTCTTTCGTTTTCAGGAAGGGCAACAAACAGAGGTGCGCCCATGACCCTTTCCCAATCGGAATGGCTGACGGCATCGGAAGCCGCCGGATACCTGAAGATCAAGGTACGCACATTATTGCTCTGGGTTCGGCAGGGCAAAGTCAAAGGCTTTGCGCTTTCCGGCACGAAACGCCGTATCTGGCGCTTTCGCAAGAGCGACTTAGACAGGATGCTTCTGGAATCCTCCGTGCTACCATCCATTCCGCCATCCGTGTGCCCTGAAGAAAGGATGGGTTAAATGAAAAGGGCAGCACGGCACAAAACGGGAAGTGTAGTTTTCGACAAACGCCGTAAGACTTGGAACTTCCTGTGGTGGGAAGGGGGCAGAAGGCTCACGAAGAATATCGGGAGCCTGAGCCAATATCCGACCAAGGCGAGTGCCTGGAAAGCCGCCAAGATTTTCCAGGACTCCCTAGGAAGCCAAAACACAACAGTCAGCAGTGCACTGACAGTATATGCACTGGTTGACCAGTACCGTATAGAGAAGATGCCTAAACGACAGGACACTCGACGAGCCTACGAGGTTTGGCTGAAGAACCACATTCTGCCGAAGTGGGGGAATTCTTCGCTGCATCAACTCCAGGCACGTCCAGTGGAACTTTGGTTGGACTCGCTCCTTCTGGCACCGAAGAGCAAGGCGCACATTCGAGGTGTGTTGCGCATGCTCTGGGACTTCGCGATGTGGCGTGGGCATGTGCCCGCGCAGCGCAATCCGATGGAATTAGTGACTGTGAAAGGCGGGACCAAACGCTCACGGCAGCCGCGAAGTCTTTCGGTGGAGGAATTCCAGAAGTTCGTCCAACACCTGGACGAGCCCTTCAGAACAGTGGCGCTGTTGTGCTGTTGTCTCGGTCTTCGAATCAGCGAATGTTTGGCTTTGAGGTGGGCTGATGTCGATTGGCTGAGCAGCAAGCTTCGGATAGAGCGAGGCATCGTATGCCAGCAGGTTGACGACGTGAAAAGTGCAGAGTCACGGAGAGACTTGGTGGTCGATCACGAACTGCTGGAGGCTTTGAAACTCTGGAAGCAAGCCAGCCAGTTCACGGAATCCCAGGATTGGGTGTTCGCTTCCCCCACACAGCTTGGACGACTGCCTTGGTCATACGATCAGGTTTGGCGTGTGTACCAAAAGGCGGCGGACAAGGCGGGCATCTTGAGACTAGGCACGCACAGTCTGCGACACACGTACAGATCCTGGCTCGATTCGGTCGGCACTCCAGTCGGCGTACAGCAGAAACTCATGCGGCATTCCGACATCCGCACGACCATGAACGTATACGGTCAGGCGGCAACGGCGACGATGGCGGAAGCGCACAGCAAAGTGGTGCGCTTGGCGCTGCCACAGACCCAACGGATTGCCGGGCGGATTGCAGTTTCTCTAACTGCTTGAAAAGATGGTGAGCGCGGAAGGAATCGAACCTTCAACCTACTGATTAAGAGTCAGTTGCTCTGCCAGTTGAGCTACGCGCCCGTTGGATTCACGCAAAGCACTTCGAGCTTCGAGCACCGTGTCAGTTTTGGTTTCAGTTGTTTTTCCAAAACATCTTCGGGGGGACCTTCGTTATCTCAAGCACGTTGAAGAGATCCGCGTTGCAGGAGCCCTGCACAGCAATTTTAGCGAGCAAGCGTTCATATTGTCCAGCCTTCCACTTGCCTCGCCTGTGGTTGGATGAGCTCGCCGTATTCACGGTTCAGAACCGCTGTAAGCAAGCAGCTTGATCAAGGCAAAACTCTCGAACACTTTAGGGCAGCCCCAAGAGATGTGTTTGCGGCGATTCCATCGCACTCGCATCGTCGCGAATTGCTGGAGCAAGGCTTGCAGATTGTACTGACGGGGGGAGATACGCTCGCGCTGAAAAAACTCATAAACTTTGTGCGGCAATGCGAGCGGAACGGGCCGGTCTGTGAGCCTCGTCACCAATACCGGTGACCGGCGAGACTGCCTTGCGTGCGCTAGCGAAGCACAATGAAGCTCTGCTAGGCGGGTGCTCCATGTTGGCAAAATGCGCCAACCCGTCATGTGCGACACGGTTCCATCGTCTCAATGAAGGCAAACTATTTCGGTTTGCGGCTCCACATGCACGAGAAGAATGTTTTTGGCTCTGCGGTCCTTGCTCCGCGACACATACGATGGCCCCGGATGAAGCAGGGCGTCCCCATTTGAAACCGAAGGCGAAAGCACACCTGATCGCAGAGACTGAGGGCGCAGCGCACACAGACAGCTCAACAGAACAACTTTTTGCTGATGTGGCGATTCATATGAGACGAGGAGGCCGCCATCGCACGCGACATGAACAAAGAGGGCTTTGAGCAGCATGTCTGCGACACACCCTTTTGGCGACTGTGGAATCACATCTACGGTACGGGGATGTTCTTCCTTTCGCAATAAGTCCCCGATGCTCGCAACCATACGGGGCTGCAACCGAAGTTTGCCAAAACACAAACTCCTACTGCAGGGACGTCAGTGAGCCAATCGAAATCGTCCCGGGTAAGTCGACTGTGAACGCCACTTTTGCACCGTGCACTCGCATATTGCTGTGCACAAAATGACTTATATGTATTGACACAACTGCATTATGTCCATATAGTTTAGCTGGATGTTGCGTAGCAGCAATTTGGGGCAGATTTCCGTTACTAGTCAATTTGACATGTGGCAATACAAACAGGGATGCAAGCCGCAGGCAGAACGCGGTGGATGAGCCCGTCAGACGGCCAGAGGAAGGGCACGGATTTCCAGCGTTGTCACAGCAGACGCGCTCACAGACTGGCTCAGCTGCGCGGAGGTAACCGCCTCCCATTCCGCTGATGCTGGCCTGTAAAACCTGCTCGCTGACAGGCTGGAGCCGTGCCCTTCCTTTGCGCAACACTATACGACCTTAACTTCCTGGCGACAAACGGTAGCGATGACAAAGGTGTAGCCTCGCGCCAGAGAGCCGCCGGTCTTGTTCGGGAACTAGTCAAGCGAGCTCTTCCCTGCTCGATCACAATTGAATGTTCATCGGTCACTAAAGCTGGTGATGGCGGTTGCTGACCGCGCTGGAGGCTGGTGTTTTACTACGAACCATTAATAAGAGTTGAGCCCCGGATCGCTCGTACAGTGAGGCAATTCCGATGGGTTTTCGCAGATGGTCAACGTCTAATATCGAGTACGGTCGAAGGGTTTTAAGTTCTGGACTGGAGGGAGCGCGTTCCGGTCGAGAAGCATTTCTTCAAGGTAGGTCCCTTACTCCGTTTCTGAGCGAGTCAATTCACAAAGCCTGGAGGCCCGCGGCGGTGGGAGCGTGCATCGCCATGGTGGGCAGCATTCCGGGCAACCGACAAAGATCAGTGAGCAAATTACTAACGTGCAGCCTTGTGGGTGGCGCAATTGGATTTGGCTTGGGCTTGGCGTGGGAAAATCGCCGTTTAACAGAAAGTATTACCAATGGAGCGCTGCGGAACATAGGCAGGGTGCGCGATGAGCACTGGCTGGAGAGTCATCCTATCGACTACGCATAGAAACCAGCAAGATTAGCCAGCACCCGGCCTCCTTTTGTGGCCGTTGTCGCTGACAACTTAGAGTGAGCAAGCTTCTCGCAGGTCGCGCCCCTTCCAGAAGGGGCGACGATGGTTGCATATCTACTTTTACTAGGGCAGGTCGAACTCCCGCCTGCAATAAGCTTTTTCTCCGCGCAAGGGACGGCCTACTTCAGGCGTCGCGCCTGTCAAGCCAGAATGCTGACAGCTATTCCCGTTCGCTACATTCCCATTCAGTGCAGTCGACGCAATCAGCCTTGCTCCCGGGCGGCTATGCCCGTATCTCCCTGCTTGCGCAAGATTTTTTGGAGAGATGCAGCATGACGGCAACCATCCAATTCGTTCCGCAGGTTGCAGTCGCGTTGCCTGACTGGCGCTTGCTCTTTCTCCTCATCCACATCCTGGGAGTGGGCTGCTTCGCATACATTGCGTTTCGGCGGATTGCGCCGCTCGTTCGCGCTGAGCGTGACGTGCGCTTTGACCGGCCATGGGAGCGGGCAAGAAATCTTGTGAAATTCTGGCTGGCCCAGTGGAAGCAGCCGCGCTATCCCGGGGCTGGGACTCTTCACATCCTTATTTTTGCAGGATTCATTCTTTTAGCAACTCGCGCTTTCATCGTGCTGACCGCCGATCCCTACGACTTTACGTCGCCGGAATCCGCAAAAAGAGTTGCCTATCTCTACGGGATCGTCACCGACTATGCCGCCACCGTGGTTTTCCTGTGCATGTTGATAGCAGTGTTGCGCCGGCTGGTTTTCAAACCGGTGCGCTACAACGTACCGGAGCGATTCGGCAAAGCGCACACAGCGGACGCGACCTTCCTGCTCGCGCTGATCGCAATACTCATGACAGCAGACAGTCTGTTCGCGGCGGCCAAGGCGGCTGGGCACGTACAGCAGGGTGTGCAGGCGGAAACCCTGGCGGTGCTGTCGCTGCCATGGATGCTGCAGTTCGCGCTAGCGTCGTCTTCCTTGTCCACGCTTGCCAGTGTCTATCTCGGGGCTTATCTATTGCACGAACTAACGTTCTACTTCCTGCTCTGTTATCGGCCTTTCGGGATTCAGTTCCACGTGGAGACTTCTTTGTTCTCGGTTTTCTTCGGGAAGCTGGATCGCGGCACTCTGAAGCCCGTGAGATGGGGTGTGTCTGATGAAAATCTGCACCAGGTGAAATCGCTCGGCGTGAAAACCTTCGAAGATTTCACCTGGAAGCACATGCTTGACTTCTATTCCTGCGCAGACTGCGGGCGCTGCTCCGACAATTGTCCGGCCAACGCCGCAGGCCGGCCGCTTTCGCCGCGATTTATCACGATCAAGGCGCGCGACTATGCATTCCGGCACTATCCCGTGTTCGGAAGGTCCAAGTCCGGCAATTCGGGGAATGGCAAGCCCTTGCTTGGCACCATCTACTCCGACGACGAGATCTGGTCGTGCACAACCTGCGGCGCTTGCGAAGAGGAATGCCCGTTGCTGATCGAGTACATCGACAAGATTGTGGATTTGCGGCGGGGCATGGTCGATGACGGTCGGGTGCCGCAGTCGCTGCAGAAGCCGCTGAAGGCGCTCGAGAGCCGTGGCAATCCCTACGGCAAGATCGAGAAAAAGAAAGCGGACTGGGCCAAGGCGAAGGACTTCGAGCCAACCTGCAAAGTAAAGATTCTTGATGGAAAAAACGGCGCCGACACTTTGTACTTTGTAGACAGCATCACGTCCTTCGATGGCCGCATGCAGTCGATCGCGCGTGCTACCGCGCGAATTCTCGATCAGGCGGCGACTGACTTCGGCATCCTGGGCGCCACGGAGAAGGACAGCGGCCATGAAGTTCGGCGCTTTGGTGAAGAAACGCTCTTCATGGCTCTGCGCGATCACAACGTCGAGGCCATCAAGGCCTCGGGCGTCAAGCGCATTGTCACTGCCGATCCGCATGCCTACAACGCGCTGAAGCACGATTACAAAGATGTGCCCCCGGTCAAACACATCAGCCAAGTGATTGCGCGCGAAGTAAAGGACGGCAAGCTCAAATTCAAACCGGCCGAAAACGGCAGCGTTTACACCTATCACGATCCCTGCTATCTCGGACGGCACAACCAGATTTACGAAGAGCCGCGCGATGTCATCGATGCCATCCCCGGTGTGAAGCGGGTCGAGATGAAGCGTTCGCGCGATCGCTCCTTCTGCTGCGGTGGTGGCGGGTTGATGTTGTTCTACGAACCAAAAGAAGAAGAGCGCATCGGCGTGAAAAGGGTTCGCATGGCTGCCGAAGCGGGGGCAAATGTGATTGTGACCGCGTGCCCGTTTTGCATGGTCAACATTGAAGACGCGATCAAGGTTGCGGGCCTGGAAGGAAAAATGACGGCCATCGACCTGGCAGAGCTGGTTGATCAGCAAATGGTGCGCGAAGTTCCGATGGAGCTAGAAACCGCAATTCATGGAGGTTAAACGTGGAGATTCTGGTTTGTGCAAGAAGAGTGCCCGACACATCCGAGAACGAAATACAGCTCACCAGTGCGGGGAACGACATTGAACGCGACGACCTTGTCTATTCGATCAATGAACCGGACAACTACGCGGTCGAGGAGGCGCTGCAGATCACAGCCAGAGTTGGCGGCACTGTAACCGTGGTCACAGTTGGCACGGAGGAGGACGAGGAGATTTTGCGCCGCGAGATGGCCATGGGAGCCACGCATGGTGTGTTGATTTCTGACGACGTCTTCGCTGGGTCTGACGGCAAGGGCATCGCGACAATTCTGAGCGCCTTCGTGCGAAAAGGTCGCTATGACCTGATTCTGACCGGTGTGCAAGCTGAGGATGGAGGCGCACAAGTCGGAGGGATGCTCGCCGCCATACTCGATTATCCATTTGCCTCTCTTGTGAATTCCATCGAGGTAATCGACAGGAAAAAGCTGAAGATCAGCCGCGAGATTGCAGGGGGAAACAAAGAAATCAACGAGATCGATCTTCCTTGCGTGCTTTCGATTCAGACGGGAATCAACGAGCCGCGCTATGTGGGAATGCGCGGTATCCGGCAAGTAGCCTCGATACCGATACCGACGCCAAGCGCTGCGGAGCTAGGAATCGATCCGGCCACGGTGGGTGAGATTGCCGCGAAAGTGAAACGTGTGGATTACTTCGTGCCTGCGCTGGGCAAAGGCGCAGAGATGCTCGAGGGCAGCCGCGAAGAAAACATCGAGAAACTGTTCGAGCTGGTTGTCGCCAAAGGAGGAGTAAAGTAATGTCTCGCATTTTTGCTTACATCATTCACAAAGCCGGCGTCGCGGACGATTCCGCTGTCGAACTGATCACGGCGGCAAAGGCGATCGATACCAGCGCTTCGCCGACGGCGATCGTCGCAGGGTCAGGACCGGAGCTCGACGCCGTTTGCGAAAGCCTGCGTTCCTCCTACGCCGAGACTTGGAAGATCTCGAACCAAGCTCTCGCCTATCCCAACGCGGAGCTGATTCGCAAGGCGCTCGTCAAAGTTCTGCCGCCGCAGGCCATTGTTCTGGTGGCCCACGAGCATTTCGGAATCGATCTGGCGCCCGGACTATCCGTCAAAACCAACGCGGCCTACGTTTCCGACGTGCTCGCCATTGAAGGCGTAGAGGGTGCACAGCTCAAAGTGGTCCGCCAGGAATTTGGAGGACAGGTGAGCGCGCACGTGCGCTGCGATATTTCGGCGGGCGCGGTGATTACCGTTCGGCCGGGCGCGTTCAAACCGCTGGCGAGCGCACCCACCAACGGAATTGTTGTCGATAAGTCAGGACAGATCGGCGAGCTCTCAGCGGGCCGTCGCTACGTCGAAACGATTGTCGCCGAAGCTGGCGATGTGGATATCACCAAACATAACGTGCTGGTCTCGATCGGACGCGGCATCCAGGAAAAAGACAACGTTCACCTGGCGCAGGAGTTGGCCGAAGCGCTCGGCGTTGCCGTGAGCTGTTCTCGCCCAGTGGTCGACGCCAAATGGCTGGAGAAATCGCGACAGGTTGGCTCGTCCGGAAAGACCGTCAAGCCCAAGGTCTATCTGGCATTCGGCATCAGTGGCTCATTCCAGCACCTCGCCGGTCTCAAGGGCAACCCGTTCATCGTCGCAGTCAACAAGAACCCGAAGGCTCCGATTTTTCAGGTCGCGGATGTCGGCATCGTCGATGACATCCTCGAGTTCATACCTGAGTTCACGAACAAAGTAACCGAGATGCGCCGCGCAGCATGAGACGCGCGTAATAAAGAGGATAACCATGATCTCCCCAAAAACCCTGAAGCTCAGCCTGAAATCCCTTCGAGATTTTGCGAAAAAAGAGCTCCCCGACGAGCGGCTGATCGAACTGGATGAGCGCGACGAATGCCCAATTGAGGTCGTGCGGCAGATGTGCGATCCCAACAAGCTGGGAATTCAACTCCTGCTCATCCCGGAGGAGTACGGCGGGATGGGCGGCGGCGCCTTCGATAACTACCTGGTCTGCGAAGAAATGGCGCACATCGACCTGGGACTGGCCACAACGGTGTTCGCTACCTTCCTGGGCAGCGATCCGATTACCGTCGGCGCTACCCCCGAGCAGAAGAAGCAATGGCTGAGCCGCATCGCGGACGAGGGTCTGATATTTGCCTATGGCGCCACCGAGCCTGATGCCGGCAGCGATCTCGGTGCGTTGCGCACAACCGCAGATCGAGTGATGGAGGACGGCCACATTGCCGGTTACAAAATCAACGGCAACAAGCAGTGGATCAGCAACGGCGGAATCGCTGGCGCGTACACCGTTTTGGCCAACACTCCCGCCGGACCGAGCTGGTTCATTGTGGAGAGCGGCGCGAAGGGTTTCACGCACGATGAGCCGGAAGATAAACACGGCATTCGTCTTAGCAACACCGCAGCGCTCGCGTTCAATGATGTTTATGTCGATGCCTCACGCCTCGTCGGCGGCGTCGAGGGCCAGGGATTGCTTCAGGCACAAGCGGTATTCGGGTATACGCGCGTGATGGTGGCCGCCTTTGGGCTGGGCGCCGGATGGGCGGCGTTGGACCGAGCGATTCCATATTCCGTCAAACGCATTCAGGCCGGAGGACCACTTTCAGAAAAACAAGGCTATACGCACAAGCTGATCGTGCCGCACGTGGTGCATCTCGAAGCGGGCCGCTCGTATGTAGAGGAAACGGCCGAGCGCATCGATACCGGCAAAGAAGGCTGGTTAAATACCGAAGGCGCGATCGCCAAGTACATGTCGACCGAGGCCGGCAATGCCGCAGCCGAAGCCAGCATCCAGGCGCTTGGCGGCTACGGTTACACGCACGAATACATGGTAGAGAAGATCAGCCGCGACGTTCGCATCACGTGCATTTATGAAGGCACATCCGAAATCATGGAAATGACCATCAGCCGCGACCGCTGGCAGGTTCATCTGAAAACGCGCGGCCAGTACTATCACGACGAAGCGCGCAAGCTTGAGACCCTGCACGCGAGCCATCCGAATGTCGGTGCTGATACCGCAGCGCTCGCTTTGCACGCGCTTGCGGAGTTGCTGGAGAAAGCCCGGGGCGGGCGCTTGACTCGTCACCAGCATGTTCTGTTTAGGATCGGCGAGTGGATCGCCTTCGCCGAATGTGCGGGCAGCTTGTCACGCCGTGCCGCTCGCATGGCGGAGGGCAAACTGAGCGAAAAAGCCAGCCATCGTTTTGACGCCGTTTCGCTGGCGGCGATCGCTCGCATTTTTGCGCGCGAAGCTGCGCTCAAGGTGGCAGAAGAGGGCTTACGGATCGTGGTTGGTGCGGGTGGCGTTGACGGCGATCTCGCTGCGTTCGAAATATCGCTCAGATTGCCCGCCATTCATCGCGCCCAGGCTGGCCTAATCGCCGATATGGACGAGATCGCCGACGCACTCTACAACCGCAGAGCGAAACCAACGCAGAAAGTCGCATAGCGGCAGGATTGTTATCCGCATCTTGCCGCCTGGGGCGACGGATGCCTCACATAAATAAGTTGGAGCTTCATCATGGAAAACACCGCGCATCGAGCCATCGCGATTGTGGGGACGGGCGCAGTTCTGCCCGATTCCCCCAATGTGGCCGCCTTTTGGGAAAACGTGAAGACCGGTCGCTACAGCATTACAGACGTTAAGGCGGATCGCTGGGATCCCGCGTTTTACTACGATCCCGATCCCAAAGCTCCCGACAAGACTTATTCGAAGATCGGCGGGTGGGTGCGCGAATTTGTCTGGGATCCAGTCAAATGGCGGCTGCCGATTCCGCCGCGCGTGGCCCAGGCCATGGATGATGCGCAGAGGTGGGCAATCTGCGCTACGAGGGAGGCCCTAGAAGACTACGGCTATCCCAAACGCCCGCTTGACGTCGATCGCACCGCGGTGATCCTCGGTAACGCGATGGCCGGCGAGAAGCACTACCTGACCGCGCTGCGCGTGTTCTTCCCGGAGTACGCACACGAACTGGCCGAAAGCGCCAGTTTCGCCGCATTGCCCGAAGCGGTGCGCCGCGAGATCACGCGGGAGCTGCACGAGCGCATGGATAAACATTTGCCGGAGGTGACCGAAGACAGCATGCCCGGTGAGCTGGCCAACTGCATCGCAGGCCGCATCGCGAATCTGTTCAATTTTCATGGGCCCAACTATATTTGCGACGCGGCCTGCGCCTCGGCAATGGCGGCGATGAGCGCAGCGATGGAGGGACTGGTTGAACACGATTATGACGCCGTGATCACCGGTGGGATCGACCGCAACATGGGTGCGCCGACATTCGTGAAGTTCTGCAAGATCGGTGCACTCTCGGCCACCGGCACGCGTCCGTTTGCCGAAGGAGCCGACGGCTTTGTCATGGGCGAGGGCGCGGCTTTGTTCCTGCTCAAACGTCTTTCGGACGCCGAACGCGACGGCGACAAAATCTACGCGGTGCTGCGCGGCATCGGCGGATCGAGCGACGGCAAGGGTAAGGGCATTACCGCTCCCAATCCGGTCGGGCAGAAGTTTGCCATTGAACGGGCCTGGCAAAATGCCGGACTGTCACCCGCGACCGCTACGGTAATCGAAGGCCATGGCACTTCAACGCGCGTGGGCGATGCCGTCGAGGTACAAAGCCTCACAGAAACGCTCGCGAGCTTCCATCTGCCTGCAAACTCTGTAGCCTTGGGATCGGTCAAGTCAAATATCGGTCACCTGAAAGGCGCTGCCGGTGCCGCTGGACTGCTGAAGACCGCATTGGCGCTGCGCGATCATGTGCTGCCACCGAGCGTTCACGGCGAGCACCCCAATCCGGATATCGACTTTGCGCACTCTCCTCTTTATGTGAACACCACCCTCAAGCCGTGGGCGGTTCCGCAAGATGTCGTGCGGCGGGCGGGCTTGAGTGCATTTGGTTTCGGAGGTACGAATTTCCACGCGGTATTGGAGGAATACATCCCCGGCCGGTTGAACGGGAATGGCAAAAAAACGATTGCGGTCAGCGAGATACCGGCTGCTTCGCTGGACAAGGCGAACATGAACGCAAAGGATTCCGCGCTAGCTTCTCCTTCTTTGTATAAAGCTCCCCTGCGCGGCGCGCTCGTGATCGGCACCGCCTCGAATGCTGCGCTGATCGAGCGTTTGAGAGCTATACAAAAAGAAGCTCAGTTGGGCCATGCGCCTGCTCCGGTTGCGCCCGCCGAATCCGACCTGCGTGCGCAGGAACGGTTGGCCATCGACTATGCCGACGCCGCCGATCTCGCGACTAAAGCAGCCGTTGCGCTAAAAGCCCTAGCGGCGGATCAACTGGCCATGTGGAAAGCTCTTCGCGCACAGGGCATTTTCCGCGGTCATGGTCCTGCGCCGAAGGTCGCCTTCCTGTACACGGGCCAAGGCTCGCAGTACGCAAATATGCTCCGGACAATCCGTGCGCAGGAACCAATCATCGCGGAGATGTTTGCCGAAGCCGATCGCATCATGACTCCGCTCCTCGGCAAGCCACTTACTGAATTCATCTACGTCGATGCAAACGATCGTCAAGCCGTAGCCAAAGCGGAAGAAGACCTGCGCCAGACCGAGATCACACAACCGGCTGTGATGGCCATTGATACAGCCATGACCAAGCTGCTCGCGGCCTACGGTATCACGCCCGATTTCACCATGGGGCACAGTGTCGGCGAGTACGGCGCCCTGATCGGGTCTGGAGCACTTCCTTTTGAAGACGCATTGGAAGCGGTCGGCGCACGCGGCCGCGAAATGGCTCACGTCATTGTTAAAGACAAGGGCCTGATGGCTGCCGTTTTTGCTCCGCTTGAAGAAGTGGAGCGCACTCTGAAAACGATTGACGGATACGCTGTGATCGCCAATATCAACAGCGAGCACCAGACCGTCATCGGCGGCGCGAGTGACGCCGTTAAGAAGGGGGCAGAGATTTTCCAGAAGGCCGGGTACGAGGTCGCCATTTTACCGGTCAGCCACGCATTTCACACGTCGATCGTCGCGCCTGTGAGCGGACCACTAAGGAAGGTACTCGCACGCCTGCGTCTTGGATCGCCGCGCATCCCAATTGTCGCCAACGTGAACGGAGAGTTTTATCCCACGGGGCTGAACGTTGTACCGCAGATGTTGGATATGCTCTCCACGCAAGTTGCCGCTCCCGTGCAGTTTGTGAAAGGCCTGCGCACACTTTATGAAGCAGGGGCGCGCGTTTTCGTCGAAGTCGGTCCGAAGAAAGCCTTGCAAGGGTTCGCGGACGACGTGCTCGGGAGCAAAGGCGATATCGTGTCGTTATTCACCAATCACCCGAAATTCGGCGATATTCCTTCTTTTAATCAGGCTCTGTGCGGGTTGTACGCCGCCGGGCTCGGCCAAGGGGCGAAGCAATCCACACAAGAGGCTGTCGATAAGCTGGCTGTGCCCGTAGTAACAAACTCGGCCTCGCCAATTCCGATTACGACAACTCCTCCTCCGATCGAAATACCGAAGCCCTTGCCAGTCACGGCTTCCACTTCATACACGCCTCCGGTTTCAGCTGCGACCTCTGTTCGTGCCGCTGCTCCGATCGCGGCAACGCCTTCAGCCTCGCGCTTGAGCCCTGACCACTACCTTGAACTCGGCCGCATGTTTGCCGACGTTCTCGAACGCGGCATACAGATGTACCAACCGCATGAAACCGTCCCGCCCAGCCAGCCAGTGGCGATTACAGGAGCAGCTCTGGGTCTACCGGGAACCGACCATATCTTTGACGATGGCAACATTGCTCGCATCCTGCGCGGCGATCAGTTCATCGATGCGATTCCTACACGCTTTCGCCGCGCCATCCTCGATAAGCACATCACGCGCCTGGTGAAGAGCGAGAATGGCGGTCCAACGTTCGAAACGATCAACAATGTTGCGGACGTGATCAAGCTCGCCGGCCGCGGTGGCGCGTTCAATCTCGAACAGGAGTACGGAGTCTCCGCCGAGCGTATCGCTGCTCTCGATCGTGTCACACAGCTGGCGATTGCCGTCGGCATCGACGCCCTGCGCGATGCCGGCATTCCGCTGGTCATGCGGTATAAGACCACCAGCAAGGGTACGCAGCTGCCCGATCGCTGGGGGTTACCGGAGTCTCTCCGCGACGACACTGGTGTCATCTTCGCCTCCGCTTTCCCGGGCTACGATTCGTTCGTCGATGACATGTCCCGCTACTATGCCGATCACAACCGGCGCGAACAACTCTCGCTGCTGGAAAACCTGCGGGCGCGGGTAACCAATGGCAGCCAGAATTTGGGTGTTGTGCAGGAAATCGACCGGCGGGCCGACGAATTGCGCGATGCCATCGCAAAAGAACCATTCGTTTTCGACCGGCGCTTTCTGTTCCGCACGCTCTCGATGGGGCACTCGCAGTTCGCCGAGTTTATCGGCGCGCGGGGCCCGAATACGGCAATCAACGCAGCCTGTGCCAGCACAACTCAGGCGGTGGCATTGGCAGAAGACTGGATACGCGCCGGAAGGTGCCGTCGGGTCATCGTGGTCTCCTCCGACGACATCACCTCAGACCGCATGATCGAGTGGTTTGGCGCCGGGTTCCTGGCGACCGGAGCCGCTGCGACGGACGAAGTGGCCGAGGAGGCCGCGATTCCCTTCGACCGACGCCGTCACGGCATGCTGATCGGCATGGGCGCAGCCGCATTGGTAATCGAAAGCGCCGACGCCATACGCGAACGCGGCCTCCAGCCGATTTGCGAAGTGCTCAGTGCGGTCACTGCCAACAGTGCATTTCACGGCACGCGGCTCGACGTTCAGCACATCGCGCACATGATGGAAGATCTGGTCGCGCGTGCCGAGGCTCGTCACGGTATTCGTCGTCGCGAGATCGCGCCTCGCATGGTATTTGTCTCGCACGAAACCTATACGCCCGCGCGCGGCGGCAGTGCCTCGGCAGAAATTCACGCTCTGCGCCACGTCTTCGGTGACGTTGCCGACCAGATTGTGATCGCAAACACGAAAGGTTTTACCGGCCACGCCATGGGCAGCGGCATTGAAGACGTGGTCGCCGTAAAAGCCCTCGAGACTGGGCGTGTTCCTCCGGTCCCGAACTTCAAGGAGGTTGATCCCGAGTTGGGTCCACTGAACTTGTCAAAAGGTGGCGCTTATCCGGTCGAATACGCCTTGCGCCTCGGCGCCGGATTCGGTTCGCAAATCAGCCTGACGCTGATGCGCCTGACCACGAAAACAAACGGCGTCCGCCCCAATCCCAATGCCTTGGGCTATGCCTACCGCATCGCGAATCAAGCTACCTGGCAGAATTGGCTAGTTGGTATTGCCGGGCATTCCGCTGATTTGGAAGTCGTGCATCGGACGCTGCGGGTGCGTGACGGTGGTGCTGTCGCTCAGGCTGCCGCATCTGACGTTCGCACTGCCCCTGCATCCGAAGCAAGACCCGTAGCGCCGACAATTTCGTCTACAGGAGTTTCGGCCGTAAAAGCGGCGGGGGTGCCTCCTCCGGTCGCGTCGGCAATTCCCGTGGCGGAGGCCGCCGTCCCAACTGCGCCCGCCGTCGCCGTGGTACCTACAGCTCCTGCGGCCGATGCGCTGAAAGAGAACGTCCTGGGCTTGGTTGCTCAGAAAACTGGCTACCCAGTTGACATGCTCGATCTCGATCTTGATCTCGAAGCGGATCTTGGAATCGACACGGTCAAGCAAGCGGAAATGTTTGCCTCGATTCGGGAGACGTACGGAATTCCTCGCGACGACAAAATCAAGCTCCGCGATTTCCCCACGCTGGCTCATGTAATCCGCTTTGTGCGCGAGCGCAGGCCACATCTGGCTGTCGAAGCGGTAGCTGCGCCGGCTGCAGTAGTCAAGCAGAAAACAAAGTTCGTGGCGTCAGCCCCAGCTGCGACCCCTGTCAAAGCCGGCGACCCTGTAAAGGAGCGCATCCTCGCCCTCGTGGTGGAGAAAACTGGCTACCCGAGCGACATGCTTGATCTGGATCTGGACCTTGAAGCCGACCTTGGAGTTGACACCGTCAAGCAGGCGGAGATGTTCGCCGCCATTCGCGAAATCTACAACATCCCACGCGACGAGAATCGCCGATTGCGCGATTATCCAACCCTGGCGCATGTAATCCGCTTTGTGTACGAGAAACGACCCGACCTGATCGTGGCCCAAACTTCATTTGAATCGGGCAAGATCTCTCCAGGTGTTCCCGCTGCCGTTCCCACTCCCGCAGTCGCGAACGTCGATGTTCCTCAAGTTGCCGCATCTCAGACGGTAACGACGCCAACAGCTAACACTGCCGGCGCGCCTCCGGCGGAAAACGCAACAGCTGCTGCTGAGGTCAAGGAACGCATCCTTGCGCTCGTCGTCGAAAAAACCGGATACCCCAAGGACATGCTCGATCTCGACCTCGATCTTGAGGCCGATCTCGGAGTTGACACGGTCAAACAAGCGGAAATGTTTGCGGCAATCCGCGAGATCTACAGCATCCCACGTGATGAGAATCGCAAGCTGCGCGATTACCCAACCCTGGCCCACGTGATCCGCTTTGTCTATGAGAAGCGGCCTGATCTGGTCGCTGTTCCCGCCGCACCTACAACTGTCGAAACTGGCCCTGTTCCCACACCGATTCCAGAGGCTGTGGCCGCAACCACCGCGGTCCCGGCCGCATCGGCACCGGACGACATGATTAAAGAGAAGGTGCTCGCGATGGTTTCCGAAAAAACCGGCTACCCCAAAGATATGCTGGACCTCGATCTTGATCTCGAAGCCGACCTCGGCATCGATACGGTCAAGCAGGCAGAAATGTTCGCCTCGGTACGGGCAGCATTTAATATTCCGCGCGATGAGAATCGCAAGCTGCGCGACTTCCCGACCCTCGCCCACGTCATCCGATTCGCTCGCGAGAATCAACCGAAAGCCGCGCCTGCACTGGTCGAAGTGCAGACCACTGAAAAGCACGAACCAAGCCTGCAGATCGTTCAGTCATCCGGCGGTCCAGAATCGGCTGCCGCCCCACATCTCCCGCTCAGCTTCGACGCGGCGAATCGCATCCCGCGGCGCGTACCGGTGCCAACCCTTCGTCCACCGCTCGCGATGTGCAAACCGGCCGGCGTGAAGATCGAAGCCGGTTCGCGCATCGTGGTCATGCCCGACAAAGGAGGTGTCGCCAAAGCGCTCGCAAAGCGGCTCAAGAAAATGGGCGCAGAAGTCCTTGCGATCGATGGCGCTCCCGATCCCGATGCACTGACAAGCCAACTCAGGACATGGCTGGACGCTGGCCCCATTCAAGGCGTGTACTGGCTGCCTGCGCTCGACCACGAAGGGCCCATCGCAGAGATGGACGCGGCCTCCTGGCACGAAGCCGTGCGCGTGCGAGTCAAGTTGCTCTACGCCACCATGCGCGCTCTTTACGAGCAGGTGCGCGAGCGCGAGACGTTCTTGGTTTCGGCCGTCCGGCTAGGCGGGCAACACGGCTACGACAACGCTGGTGCTGTCGCGCCGCTTGGTGGTGCGGTAACCGGTTTCACTAAAACGTATAAGCGGGAGCGCCCAGACGCACACGTCAAGGCGGTCGATTTCGAAGCAGACCGCAAGCCTGCGGAGATCGCCGAAAGCCTGATCGAGGAAACACTGCGCGATAACGGCGCAATCGAAATCGGCTATAAGAACGGGTTGCGCTGGACGGTCGGGTTGCAAGAACAACCCGCAGCCGACAGCCGTCCCGGTCTCGCACTAAATAAGGACACGGTCTGTCTGATTACCGGCGCTGCCGGCAGCATCGTCTCCGCGATCACCGCCGATCTGGCAACAGCCTCTGGCGGCGTCTTCTATTTGCTCGACTTGGTGCCGGAGCCCGATCCAAACAACGCCGACCTCAAGCGCTTTGTGAACGACAAAGAGAGCTTGAAGCGTGAGCTGTTTGCCCGCATCCAGGCGAGCGGCAAGCGCGCTACCCCGGCGATTATCGAAAAAGAGCTTGCGGCGCTCGAACGTGCGCAAGCCGCAGAAAATGCGATTCAAGCGGTGCGGTCGTCCGGTGGTACGGCTCACTACTTCAGCGTCAACCTGACCGACGCCGAAAGCGTAGCCAACGTGATCGGCCAAATCCGCCAGGCGCATGGCCACATCGATGTACTGTTGCACGCCGCCGGCATGGAACGCAGCCGCGCATTGTCGGAGAAAGATCAGCGCGAATTCGATCTTGTCTTTGACGTGAAGAGCGACGGTTTCTTCCACCTGCTCCACGCCATCGGCGACATGCCGCTTGGGGCGACGGTAGTGTTCAGTTCCATTGCAGGCAGGTTTGGCAACGCCGGACAAAGCGATTACAGCTCCGCCAACGACCTGCTCTGCAAGATCTCGTCGAGCTTCCGCACCACTCGGCCTCCCACTCGCGCCATCGTGATTGACTGGACGGCATGGGCCGGAATCGGCATGGCCACTCGCGGTTCGATTCCAAAGGTCATGGAGGCCGCCGGTATCGACATGTTGGCGCCCGAGGCCGGCATTCCTGTGGTCCGTCGCGAGTTGACGGTTGGCGGCACACGCGGAGAAGTTGTCGTCGCCCAGCGTCTCGGCATTCTGCTTAACGAATGGGACGCTGATGGCGGACTCGATCCTGCCTCCACGGCGGCCCTCGCGGGGAAACAAGCCCATGGGCCTATTATCGGCAAGATCGCCAAGATCGGTATCAACAACAGCTTCGTAATCGAAACTACGCTGGACCCGACCGTTCAACCTTTCCTGCACGATCATCAGATTGACGGCACGCCGGTGTTGCCGGGAGTCATGGGCATCGAGGCGTTTGCCGAGGCTGCGTTGTACCTGCTCCCCGGCTGGCACGTCGAGGCAGTGGAGGATGTCAACTTCCTAGCTCCCTTCAAGTTCTATCGGAATGAGCCGCGTACAGTGGCGGTTGAAACGGCAATTCACCCAGAAGGCGACGCGCTCGTAGCCTATTGCAAGTTGATTGGCTTCCGCGCGCTTCCGAATCAGGCAGAGTCGCAGGCGACTACTTACTTCACCGGGCGCGTGCGCCTCACGAAGCAAGCGCCCGCAGCAACGACCGTTTCCGCGCGCGAAACGCCTAACGGACACGTGATCGAAGCTCGCGATATCTATCCTCTCTACTTCCACGGGCCGGCATACCAGGTTGTGCAACGAGCCTGGTGGGATGGCACCCGAATTGTCGGTCTCCTGTCCACGAGCCTGCGCAACAATCATCACCCAGCCGAACTGCCGACAGTCATTTCGCCGAGGCTCATCGAGCTTTGCTTCCAGACCGCCGGTCTTTGGGAGATGGGTGTGCAAGGCCGCATGGGCCTGCCGCAGCAGGTAGGTCGAGTTTCTGTGTCGCAGGCCGCGGATGTGACAAAGGAGGACTTGTACGCGGTTGTCACTCCCAATCAAAGCGGGTTCGAGGCGGAAATTGTAGACAAGAATGGGAACCGCTACCTCTATCTGAATGGCTACGGAACGGTCGCCATTCCCGATGCCGTCGATGCCGAGCGTCTGAAGGCATTGCAGTCCATTATGTCCGGGGAGGGCGTCAGGGCAGCATAACGAACGCAGCTCGATTAGCAACGAGCAGTTAATCGGAGCAGCCTATGCAACACGAATTTCAACGTGTGGCGATTGTCAACCGTGGGGAAGCAGCAATGCGCTTCATCCACGCAGCGCGAGAGTTTAACCTGGAACATGGCACAGCGCTATGCACGGTCGCGCTCTTCACCGAGCCCGACCGCCACGCCATGTTTGTTCGTGAGGCGGACGAAGCCTTATCTCTCGGCCCCGCTCACGTCATCGATCCCACGACGCATCATTCCAAAAGTAGCTACGTCGATTACGGGCGGCTCGAACGTGCATTGATTGAGGCGCGAGCGGAAGCCGTTTGGGTGGGATGGGGATTTGTTGCCGAGCACGCCGAGTTTGCCGACCTTTGTCAACAGATCGGGATTGTCTTCATCGGCCCAGATGGCGATGTCATGCGGCGTTTGGGCGACAAGATTGCCTCCAAAGTCCTGGCCGAGCAGGCGAAGATCCCGGTCGCTCCCTGGAGCGGCGGTTCCGTGGAAACGCTCGGCGACGCGCGTCACCACGCCGAGCGACTTGGCTTTCCCATGCTGATCAAGGCAACAGCGGGAGGAGGCGGCCACGGGATTCGGCGAGTCCATTCCGCAAGCCAGCTCCAGCAAGCGTTTGACAGCGCCCGCGCGGATGCCTTCAAAGCCTTCGGAAATCCTACCGTTTTCATGGAGCAGTTGTTGCAAGGTGCGCGCCACGTTGAGGTTCAGATCATTGCCGACCACTACGGCACCACGTGGGCTGCGGGGGTACGTGACTGCACTATCCAGCGCCGTCATCAGAAAGTTCTCGAGGAAGCACCCTCACCTGCACTCTCTTCCACGCAAGACCGCGAATTGCGCGAAGCTGCCGTCCGTCTGAGTCAGGCGGCGGGCTATCACAACGCCGGCACTGTGGAATTCCTGTATCAACCCGAGACCCAGCACTTTTCCTTCATGGAGATGAACACGCGGCTACAGGTCGAACATCCGGTCACTGAGTGCACCACGGGATTGGATTTGGTCAAGCTTCAGATTCACGTTGCGCGCGGCGGACGTTTGGAAGGCGCGCCGCCAATTACTACTGGTCACGCTATAGAGGTTCGCCTGAACGCCGAAGATCCCGATAACCACTTCGCTCCCGCGCCGGGAACGATTGAGCGTTTCAGGATACTCACTGGGCCCGGGGTGCGGATTGATACTGGGGTGTCGGAAGGCGACTCCGTTCCTTCGGAGTTCGATTCCATGATCGCCAAACTAATCGCCTTCGGCCACAACCGTCAAGAGGCGCTCTCGCGGCTCCAGCGAGCGCTTCGCGAAAGCGTGGTGGTTATCCGCGGTGGCACCAGTAACAAAGCATTTCTGCTCGAATTACTAAATCGAGAAGAAGTACAGCGCGGACAAATCGACATTGGATGGCTGGATCGCCTCGCCGCCAGCGGCGAGCACATTTCTCGACGCCATGCCGAGGTGGCACTATTGGCGGCGGCGATCGAAACCTATGACGCCGAATTGGCGGTAGAGCGAACGCAGTTCTACGCCTCGGCCGTACGCGGGCGACCTCAGGTGCGCAGCACAGCGGGACGGACGGTCGCGTTGCGCTGTCGCGGACAGTCTTACTCCCCACGAATCTGCCGTCTCGATATGCAGCATTACCGGGTTGAAATGGAAGGAGCACGGGTTGAGATCGCAGTTGAACGTCTCAGTCAGTTTGAATACTGGCTCACCGCTTTTGGCCGGCGTTTCCATATCGTCTCTGTTGTTCAAGGACTCAGCCACTCCATCGAAGTGGACGGTGTAGCGCATCGCGTGGAACGCGACGATGGAGGGGTAGTGCACGCGCCTGCGCCGGCGGTCGTCGTCTCCATTGCGGTGAAGCCGGGCGACCAGGTTTCCGCCGGCGATCGTTTGGCCGTGCTGGAAGCAATGAAAATGGAAATGGAGGTCGTCGCTCCATTCTCTGGAAGGGTTCGCTGCGTGACAGTCATCCCCAATGTCCAGGTGGACACTGGCGCGCCGCTGCTGCAAATCGATTCGGTTGCGACGGATGAAACGGCAGCTGCGGCCAAACGGATTAGCTTAGCAGGGTCACATCCGACTGGGGACACCGCGCCGGCCGTTTCCGAGGGGCGGCACAGTCTGCGGGAACTTCGCGAGCTTGTGCTGGGCTTTGATGTGGAGCCCGCATACACGAAGCTTCTTCCCGAGTGGACTGCGAACTCTCCCGCCGAGGCGGAGACGATTGAGCGCGAGGAGAATGAAATCCTTAGCATCTTCGTGGATATTTGTTCGCTCTTCCACCGCCAGCCGACTGTCGACGAACTGGCCGGCGAGGCTCCGAGTGCTGAAACTCATTTGTTCTCGTATTTGCGACTGCTCGAAACATGCGGCGAAGGCCTCCCATCTGCGTTTGTTACTGCTTTGCGGAGAGCGCTCACCCATTATGGAGTGATCACGCTCGATCGATCTCCTGAGCTCGAGGACAGTTTGCTTTGCATTTATAAGTCACATCAGCGCCTGGAGCAGCAAATCGCGCCGATTCTCGGCTTGCTCGAACGGCGCTTGCAACGTGTGACCGAATCGTCGCCTCATGCTGACGGAGGCCTCCGCGAGCTCCTCTACCGGATGATCTTTGTCACCCGTGAACTCTACCCGAGCCTTAGCGACCTGGCGCGCGAGGTTCGTTACCGCTGCTTCGATAAGCCACTGTTTGAGCAAGCGCGGACAAAGGCATACGAAGGCGTGGAACACGAGCTTGCCGAAATTACCGCCAACCCTGATACCGCACACCGACGCGAAAAGATACGTGCTCTGGTCGAATGCCCACAGCCCCTCATGAGCTTGCTCGCCAGCAAGTTTCCGGATGCATCTCCTGCGCTGCTTCAATTGATTCTTGAGGTTCTCACGCGGCGCTATTACCGCATTCGTATGCTCATGGACCTTCGCACTTGGGAGGAGGATGGTAAGTGCTATGTGTCAGCCGAATACGATCATGAGGGAAAGCGTATCCATCTTTTCGCTACCCATGCGGATTACTTTGGAGTGACCAAGGCAGCGCGTGCCCTGCTTCCACTGATCGCGGAAGTGCCTGCTGATCATGATATAGCCCTCGACTTTTACACCTGGCACACAGGCCAGTTGGGCGATCCGGAACCCACACAGCAAGAAGTTCGCGTCATGCTACAGGAAGTTGGCTTCCCCCGCGCGATCCGGCGCATCGTGATCGCCGTCGGCGCCGCGGGCTACAGCCAAACAGGCAGCAGCTTACGCCACTTCTTCACCTATCGTCCAGTCAATAACGGGTACGAGGAAGAGAGATTCTATCGTGGACTCCATCCTATGATGGGCAAGCGTCTCCACCTCTGGCGACTGAGTAATTTCAATATTGAGCGTCTGCCCTCGGTCGAGGATGTCTACGTGTTGCGGGGCGTCGCTCGCGACAATCCGAACGACGAGCGCTTGTTCGTTTGTGCGGAGGTGCGGGATCTGACGCCCATCCGTGACAGCTCTGGCCGCGTTGTGCAATTGCCGCACCTGGAACGCATGCTTGCGGAAGCGATGGCTGCCATCCGCCTCTTTCAGTCGCGGCGTAAGCCCCATGAGCGTCTGTGGTGGAATCGGATCTTGCTCAACGTCTGGCCGCCGCTCATTCTCAAACAGAAGGAATTGGATGACCTTGTGCAGAGGCTCCTTCCAGCAACCGAGGGTCTGGGGCTGGAACAGGTAGCAGTACGGGCACGTATCCCCAATCCCGAGACTGGCGAGTTGCGCGATATGGTGGTACGCATCTCCAGCCCGGCCGGCAGCGGTGTGCTGATTACTTTCCGCCCCGCCAATAAACTGCAGCCGATCCGGCCGCTGCCCGAATACGACCAGAAGGTAGTCCGCATGCGGCGACGCGGACTCATCTATCCCTACGAAATCGTCAAAATGCTTACTCCAACTCGTGAGGATTCTCGCGCCGAGTTCCCGCCCGGCAGTTTTGTCGAGCACGATCTTGCTCCCTGCGAATCAGCCAGCAAAGGGAATGGCCGCGGAGATATGGCTAACCCAAGTCTTGCAACGAAAGACCGATTGCTCCCCGTCGACCGTCCCTACGGCCAAAACAAGTCCAATATCATCGTGGGTGTTATTCGCAACTTCACCGGCAAATATCCCGAAGGCATGGCGCGCGTCATGCTGTTGGGAGATCCCGGTAAAGATCTTGGCGCACTCGCCGAGCCCGAATGCCGCCGCATCATTGCTGCTCTTGATCTGGCGGAAGAGATGCGCGTGCCCCTGGAGTGGTTCCCCATTTCCGCTGGCGCCAAAATCTCGATGGACAGCGGAGTCGAGAACATGGACTGGATTGCCCGCGTTCTCCGCCGCCTCATCGAGTTCACGCAGGCCTGCGGCGAAGTGAATCTGCTGATCAATGGGATCAACGTTGGTGCACAGCCATATTGGAATGCTGAGGCCACCATGCTCATGCACACTCGCGGCATTTTGGTCATGACGCCCAAGGCAGCGATGGTGCTCACCGGCAAGCGCGCGCTCGATTACTCCGGAGGCGTCTCAGCGGAGGACAATGAAGGCATCGGCGGCTACGACCGCATCATGGGTCTTAACGGCCAGGCGCAGTACTGGGCGCGCGACATCACTGAAGCGTGCCACATTCTCCTGCGTCATTATGAGCACACCTACGTCGCACCGGGTGAGCGTTTTCCCCGCCGTGGTTTGACCACCGATCCCATTGATCGGGATGTTCAAGCCTATCCTCACAGCCGGGACGGAGAGGCTGGGTTTACGAGAGCGGGCGAGATTTTCTCGAATGAGACTAATCCCGGCCGCAAACGCTCGTTCGACATTCGTCGCGTGATGATGGCTGCCATCGATCAGGATCACCCTCCGCTGGAGCGCTGGTCGGGCATGCGTGCTGCCGAAACGGCGGTGATCTGGGATGCCCACTTCGGCGGTTACCCTGTCTGTCTCATTGGCATCGAGTCCCGGCCGATTCCGCGCCTCGGTTTTGTTCCTGCCGACGGCCCGGACCAGTGGTCCGCTGGCACATTGTTCCCGTTGTCTTCGAAGAAGGTGGCCCGCGCGATTAATGCGGCGAGCAATAATCGCCCCGTGGTGGTCCTGGCCAATCTCTCCGGATTTGATGGTTCTCCGGAATCCATGCGCAAGCTGCAGCTGGAATACGGAGCTGAAATTGGACGCGCCGTCGTCAACTTCAAGGGCCCGATGATCTTCTGCGTAATCTCGCGCTATCACGGCGGCGCGTACGTTGTGTTCTCCCGTACGCTGAATGAGGGCCTAGAAGTTGTGGCCCTAGAGGGCACTTATGCTTCCGTGATTGGTGGCGCACCTGCGGCGGCCGTCGTCTTTGCCGGCGAAGTTGAAGCTCGTGCCCGCAAGGATCCGCGCTTGCAAGTACTGAATGAAGCAATCGCTCGTGTCGAAGGCGCGGAGAAAGGCCGCTTGCGTGCCCAGTGGGACGAACTCTTCAAGGT
>Ga0187782_10000626_pt1 | contig 24526 bp, 16 predicted proteins | sample 0715_SJ02_MP15_2_FD_132454 | JGI IMG/M metagenome (GOLD analysis project Ga0187782, IMG submission 132454) | Tropical peat soil microbial communities from peatlands in Department of Meta, Colombia - 0715_SJ02_MP15_20_MG | ecosystem: Environmental > Terrestrial > Soil > Wetlands > Peat | place... | reverse complement strand
TCGAGGTCTGGCCGGACGCGCCGACGTCCTGGTAGAGGCGGCTCAGGCCGTCATAGACGCGGCTGTGCGTGCGCACGAGCGTGTTGTTCGAATCGTAAACCTCTACCTTGGTCCAATTTCCCGCCGCGTCGAGCGTGTAGGCGATGCTGGCGCCGAGCCCGTCGCTGATCCCGTTCAGCCTGTGCGCCGGATCATAGCTGAAGTTCAGCACCAGCCCCGAAGGCGCCGTGAGCTGGGTAAGCTGGCCCGCCTTGTCATACTCGTATTTGGTGGTCTGCCCGCCGACGACGCGCGAGGTGACCTCGCCGCGCCAATTATAGGTCAGTTGCGTGACGAGGCCGTTCGGGTCCTTTATCGTCAGCGGCCGCCCGTTGGGATCAGTGCTCGTGATGGAGAAAACCTGTTGGAGCGCATTGGTCACGCTCGTCAGATTGCCGTTCCCGTCATAGCTATATTTCGTTACATTGCCGAGCGGGTCTGTCGCGGATTGCAGCAGGCTGTTGCCGTAATAGCTGTAACTGCTCTCGCTGGTTATGTCCGGCGAGGTCAGCGTCGCGGTCTTCAGATTGCCCGTGGAGTCGTAAGTGTAGGTATAGGTGCGCGACCCGTCGTCAATTTCCGTCGGCAGGCGGTAGTTCGAGAGCCACTGCGCTTTCATCGTGCGCGCGATCGGCGTGCCGAGGGCCAAGGTCCACTGACTTGGCAGATTTCGCGCTCCGTATTGGATGTTCGTCTGGTTTCCGTCGAAGTCCGTGTGGCTCGTCAAGTTGGCGTTGCCGTCGTAGGAGTTGTGTTCCGTGCCGGAGACGCCGGAGGAGCAGCTGGGGCAGAACCGCGATATTGCCGTCTGTTCCGCCAAGCCGTCGACGGGAGCGATGGTGTAGGTATTTCCGCCGCCGAGTGGCAGTGTGACCGAAACACTTCCGCCTCGACTCGTAAGATCGCTATAGTTGACGGTGGCGAGGTCAGCGCCGTTGGCATGCTGTGTGGAGGTGGCGCGCCCGCTGGAATCATAGGCATAGGTCGAATAGCGCGAGCCGTTTTCGTCGATGACGCCCGTGAGCGCATATGGCCAACTGGGGTTCTCGTAAAGAAATTGGCGCGTGGAGCCGGCGGGTAGGTCACGGACGTCAACCGGCTGCTGGAGTCATAGCCGTAGGCGTAGACGCCTCCGTCCGGCGCCTGGACCTGCGAGATGAGAGAGCTGGAATTATAGGAGTAGGTCAGCGTACGGTTGAAAGCGTCGGTCACCGTATGGAGGCGGCCTTGCCCGTCATACCCCATGTTTTGCGTGAGGCCGGCGCGGTTGGTGTAGGAGAGAAGCTTAAGGCTGGTTCCATCGTAAACTTCAGTCTCGTCCTGATCCGTGGTTAGAGTGTAGGCAGACGGAGTCTGAGACAAGCTGAAATTTGCGTAAGTGGGTCCGGCCCACGTATAGTTTGCCACTGCTTGGAAGTTGAGAGCCCGACCGTCGTCGCGCGTTACCGTCGCGCACCACTCTAAGCCGCACTTGTATAAGGAGATTGACCGGCTGTAGGACAGGCGCCAGTTGTAGCCGAGCGAATGGATGCCGCTGGAGTCTTGGCTGTTGTAATAGCGGGCGAGCACGAGTGGGAAGTTTTCGACAGTCGTGTAATCCGTCTCGTTTTCATATTGATCGCCAGTGGCGAAATTGATCGGATCGCAAACACCGTTTTCGTCGGGATCGCCCCGATTCTCGGCTTGGCTGGTCGTGTGGCCAAAGCCAACGAAGCCGGCCGGGCCAGTGAATCCTGGAGCGCCGAGGGAGCCCGGGATAGTCAGATAACCCCAAGGATTATCGCCATTCCCCGAACCGGAATAGCCGTTCCCCCAACCCCCTCCGAGAGAACCAGACAGCCACTGACCTAATCCACACCAGTCGTCGCAATATCTAATCGGCCACACGTTAATTACTGGAAGGGCTTCCTGGGCGTGCGCGGAACGCGTCAGCCCTACCGGCCAAGCAGGCCCGGACGCGCTGATCGGCGTCGGAATGCGGACCCCAAATATCGTCAGCTCGACGCAAAAGACGGCGATGAATCTTGAAAGCTGCTTTCGCATATTCGGCCTCCGACGCACGCAGCGCAGAATCTTACTTTAGACACGGCGACCTGATGTGACGACGCCGCAGAATTCGTCACCCTCGCCGCAGTCTAGGCCATTAACGAATCATCGATGAGCTTTGTCAAGCGATGAAAACACCTGTCTCGCGCAAGCGTTCCACGCCGCACGGCGAGGCTGTTAAATTTTATATCTCGCCACAAAGGTTTAACGCCCAGCGCGCGGCCGTTCCGCAAGACCAAAATTCTTGGCGCATTCTCGTCACATTCGCATAAAGTGCAAAAAATACGGGATGCTCCCGCCGGCGCTGCGTCGGCCGTGAAGACCATTCGAGCCCGCGGCGCAGGTTTGCAGCCGCCCCCTAAACCTTCCTCCCCATCGCCAAAAACTTCTCCGCCCTTTGACTCGCGATCTGCTCGCGCGAGAGCATGGCGAGCGAGGCGAGCTCGTAGCGCAGCGCTTCGCCGACGGCGGCGATGGCGGCCTTGGGATCGCGGTGCGCGCCGCCCGTGGGCTCGGCGACGATCACGTCGATGATGCCGAACTTCAGCAGGTCCTGCGCCGTGATCTTCATGCTCGTCGCGGCGTCCTGCGCCTTGCTCGCGTCGCGCCACAGGATCGAGGCCGAGGCCTCGGGCGAGGCGACCGTGTAGACCGCGTGCTCCAGCATGAGCACGCGGTTGCAGGCGGCGATGGCGATCGCGCCGCCGGAGCCGCCCTCGCCGACGACGACCGCGATATTGGGCACGCCGAGCCCGAGCGACATGTCGGTCGAGCGCGCGATCGCCTCGGCCTGGCCGCGCTCCTCGGCGTCGACGCCCGGAAAGGCCCCGGCGGTGTCGACGAGCGAGATCACGGCCAGGCCGAAGCGGTCGGCGAGCTCCATGAGCCGCGCCGCCTTGCGGTAGCCCTCGGGCCGCGCCATGCCGAAATTGTGCTTGAGCCGGCTCGAGGTGTCCGAGCCCTTCTCCTGGCCGATGACGCAGACCGGCTCGCCGCGGAAGCGCCCGAAGCCGCCGACGATCGCCGCGTCCTCGCCGAAGACCCGGTCGCCCGCGAGCGGCGTGAAGTCGGTGACGAGCTCGCCCACATAGTCGCGGAAATGGGGGCGGTCGGGGTGGCGCGCGACCAGGATCTTCTGCCAGGGCGTCAGCGTCGCATAGAGGTCCGCGAGCGCCCTGGCGGCCTTGGCTTCGAGCTTGTTGAGCTCGTCGGCGATGGAGACGGCGTCGCCCTCGCTTGCGAGCTGGCGCAGTTCTTCGACTTTGTTCTCGAGTTCGGCGACGGGCTTTTCGAAGTCGAAATAGGAGCGCATGGAGCTCGTGCGTTGAGGGCGCCGCGGCGCGAAAGCGCGCGGAAACTGGCGACAATGGGGCGGGAAGTCAAGGAGAGAAAGGCGAGAGAAAGGCTTGCAAGCGGCCCCGCAGAACGACGAAACGCTCGACGCTAATCGCGGGGACGCGCGCATCGCGATTGAAGCGGCGCCGGCGTTGCTGGGGGGCGCTCCAATGGTCAGCAACGTCACGCGGACGATCACGGCGCCATCCGGCTTCGTGCTGTGGCGCTGCGCCGACGGGAATTACTGCGATCCCTGAAGGCTAGGTAACCAGGACTAAGAGCTTGAGAAAGCTTATTCCGATTTCCCCGCAGCTGGCGCCAGGATTTTCTCGACGTCGGCTTTTTTTTACTAAAAAATTCTCCGAGGGCGAGTAGACAAAAGATGGGAACGTCATTAAAACTTCGTAAACTGGCTGTAGCCGAGCCGGGTAGCGTCCACTGGGCCTGATTGGGGGAGTTCGTGATGAATAAGAAAACGGTCGTGTCAATGGCTGCGCTGGCGCTCGGGCTGAGCGCGAGCGTGGCCGATGCGCAGGTCATTCCACCGCCGGAGGTTATTCCCGTTGCGACCGCCTCCAAGAAGGGCAGCCTGCTCATCTTCCCGTTCGTGACGATCGATGGACAGTACGGCAGCTCCACTAGCCTGGTCGGCGGCGGCGCGTTCGACACGGTGATCGAGATCCAGAACAACAGCCTGGCGACGCCGGCGCCCGTCACCTGCACCTATATCAACGAGGCGAAAGGTCGCATCAACTGGAGCTTCGTGATCACGCCGGCCGGCACGGTGACGTGGGACGTGCTCCTGGCGGCGATCGATCCGGGCACCGTGGGTTCGGCGGCCTTTCCGACGAGCGGGCCCTGGAGCGGCGGCTCCGGGTTCTGGGCCCCGGATCCGTACCGCGGCGAACTGATCTGCTTCGTCACGGATCCGACCGGCAGCTTCCAGGTTCCGTTCAACGAGCTGGCCGGCACGGCGACGGTTTTCGCCACGCCTAAGTCGTCGGGATCGCCGCTTCCGAACGTCGCCTTCCGCTACAACGCCTGGTCGTTCCTGGTCCGTCAGTCCGGCACCACCAATCCGGCTGCGGACAGCCTGACCACGACGGTCGGAACGCCGGGCCAGATCATCCTGGACGGCGGCTATTTCGGCGAGTCGCTGTTCTATGACGCCTGCCCGGCGCAGAACATCCAGACCTTCTCGCCGAACGGCGCAGTTCTGTTCCTGTCCGGCACGGCGAATTCGGGCGGCTCGCCCATTCCGATCTATGGCTCGATCGCCAACGCCGTCAGCTTCTCGAGCTGCCAGCAGGATCTGCGTCAGGATTTCGCCTTCCACTACACCAAGGTGCAGTTCGAGACCTGGAACTCGCAGGAGACCGACCACGGCCTCAGTTGGTTCTGCGCCGACAGCGTGGAGACCATCCCGCTCGTCGACCAGAACACTTACCTCTACAACGCGTCGAACTTCGACTTTGGCGAGGGCGGCATCGTCAAGACGACCCACCCCGGCATTCGCACCCCGGATGCGCGTTACGTCGCCGTCGGCGTCTCGAGCACCGAGTGCAGCCACACCTACAACACGGGCTTGGTCGGCGTCGCGGAAGAGGCGATCGCCTTCGGCAGCGATACGTCCATCGACGCGATCGTCGCTTCGACGACGACTCCGGTCGGCTATGCGGTCGGGCCGGCCTATACCAATTCCTTCAACGTCACGCCTGCGATCAGCAACGTCACGCAGACGGTCCCGGTTCAGTCCGGCTTCGTGCTGTGGGACTGCGCGAACGGGACGTTCTGCAACCCCTAACTGACGCGCCGAGCCAAACGTCAGCTAAGTGGTGGGAAGAGCTGACTGGTCTTCCCGGAGACTGGCGCCGAGAGATCCTCGGCGCCAGTTTTTTTGTCGATGCATTTCAGCTTCCGGTGGCGGCTCCGCGACGCCTTGCGCTCTTTCCGTTCCGCTGTCGCCGTGATAAGCGCATCTGCTCTCGACCGCGCCCTCGTCGCGGGCGGAACCCCAGCCTTTTCCCTACGGCACAGAGGAACAGTATGAGCCAGTCTGGATTCTTCACGACCCCGCTCGCGCAGTCAGATCCCGAACTCTTTCATGCGATCGAACTCGAGCTCGGCCGCCAGCGTCACGAGATCGAGCTCATCGCCTCGGAGAACATCGTCTCGCGCGCCGTCACGGAAGCCCAAGGCTCGGTGCTGACCAACAAGTATGCCGAAGGCTATCCGGGCAAGCGCTATTACGGCGGCTGCCAGTATGTCGACATCGCCGAGAATCTCGCGATCGACCGTGCAAAGAAGCTCTTCGGCTGCGGCTTCGCCAATGTGCAGCCGAACTCCGGCTCGCAGGCGAACCAGGCGGTCTTCCTCGCGCTCGCGCAGCCGGGCGACGTCTTCATGGGCCTCGACCTTGCAGCCGGCGGACATCTGACCCACGGCTCGCCCGTAAACCTCTCCGGCAAGTGGTTCAAGCCGGTGAGCTATACCGTGCGCAAGGACGACCAGCGGATCGACATCGAGCAGGTGGAGAAGCTCGCCAAGGAGCACAAGCCCAAGATCATCATCGCCGGGGGTTCCGGCTATTCCCGCATCTGGGACTTCGAAGCCTTCCGTAAGATCGCCGACAGCGTCGGCGCGTACTTCGTGGTCGACATGGCGCATTTCGCCGGTCTCGTCGCCGCGGGCCTGCATCCCTCGCCGTTCCCGCACGCCCATGTCGTGACGACCACGACGCACAAGACGCTGCGCGGTCCGCGCGGCGGCATGGTGCTGACGAATGATGAGGAGATCGCCAAGAAGATCAACTCGGCGGTCTTCCCAGGCCTGCAGGGCGGCCCGCTCATGCACGTCATCGCCGGCAAGGCCGCGGCCTTCGGCGAGGCCATGAAGCCGGAGTTCAAAGCCTATCAGCAGCAGGTCAAGGACAACGCCCAGACGCTGGCGCAGACCCTCGTCGATGCGGGACTGGCCATCGTCTCGGGCGGCACCGACAACCATCTGATGCTCGTGGATCTGCGCCCGAAGAAGATCACCGGCAAGGCGGCGGAGGCGGCGCTCGGCCGCGCGCACATCACGGTCAACAAGAACGGCATCCCCTTCGACCCCGAGAAGCCCTTCGTCACATCCGGCGTCCGCCTGGGCTCGCCGGCGGCGACCTCGCGCGGCTTCGGGACCGCGGAATTCAAGCAGATCGGGGCGCTCATCGTCGAGGTGCTTGATGGGCTCTCGGCCAAAGGCGAGGCGGACAACGCTGCGACGGAGGCCGCGGTCAAGGAAAAGGTGCACGCGCTGACGGCCAGGTTCCCCATCTATTGAGGGCGGGCGGAGACGCCGGAATAAGGTTTCGAGCGCAGGCGAGCGAGGGGCCCGCCGCGCTCGAAGCTCCGGGCGAGACGCCCGACGCGCGCTCGGACAACGCTCCCAATATTTGGGGAGAGCTCCCCAGGGCGTGAGACCGTTGCGTTCTCAGTCCCGCTGAGTTACATCGGATGAGGCGTCGCCAATATATGCGGGCGTAGTTCAGTGGTAGAACGACAGCTTCCCAAGCTGTATGTCGAGGGTTCGATTCCCTTCGCCCGCTCCAACAAAGTCGAGAGTGGCGTCATCTTTCGCGCTCATCGTCGGCGCGGCCGCCGGGGCGGAGCCGCGCATCGCGCCCGGCGCGTTGGAGGAGGCCCTTGGCCTCCCCCGTTCTCCTTGGCTGAGCAGATCAGACGTCGATGAGATAGCCCGAAATGCATATGAACGCTTCCCCCGACGTCGTAGCGTTATCGCGGTTGACGTTGAAGGAAATATCCTCATCCGAGTAGACGCGCAGCGAGTGCGTTGCGACGTAAATCTGGGAGCCCCCGACAAGGCCCTGCGGATTCAGAAATAGATCGAGGTTTGAAGGGGTCGTTCCGAGGCTCGTATACAATCTCAGCCGCGCCCATTCCCCCGCCGGAACAGTGATGGTCGCTGTGACAAGCTCGATCACAGCCCGTGTCCCCGGCTTGATTATGCCCCAGTCCGCGAAATCTATTAGCCAGTTGAAGCTTGGCGTCAGCGTTTGATCATGCCAAGCCTGAAACGCATTGTCGACGCGGCACTCCTTGCAGACCTCCTTGCCCTTCCTCTCGCGCGTGCGGCTTCGCGCGGCGCTCTCCTGATCCCCTCGAACGGGATGGCGGTGGGTGTCTTTGTGCTGTGGTGTTGTCATGTCCAAGTCCTCCAAATCCACAAACGCTGCATAAGATGAAATTTGCGCTATCAGCGTTTGTCGCGAGAATATCTAGGAAGTTGGACGCACGGCCGCAAGCATGTCGAGGCGGTGCGACGCCAAGACTTGCGATCTATTAAAGTCTATGCAGCGGCTCGCGGACGAATTCTGCTTGTGAAACAATCGCGTTGCGCGCAATTCCGCCCACAAGCGTCCATGCGCGGCGTCGTTCGCTCTTTCACTGTCTCAGAACATGCTCCCGGGCTCGCGACCTATCCCATGCCCCAGCCGATCAGGGCCGAGCCCACGAAATATCCGGGCGCGCCGAGAATGATCACTCTCCAAAGGCCTGGGGGCATTCTTTTTCTCCTCTTCGCGCCGCCGAGCCGGCGGCGATTCTCTCGATGGGCGCAAGTCCCCGACGCTGGGCGCTCAACGAAAACCTGTCGGCGGGCTGGCGTGCGTAGACTGCGGCCGAATCTCCGGCGCCGGCGCGTTGCTCCAGCGCTCCGTCGCCCGTCCCCTCGGGCGCTTCCGCGTCTTTCGCAGGCGCGCATACGCCTGCGTCGCGGTCGCGACCGTGGCGAGAGTCAGGATTTGCAAAAGCCTGCGTCTCGACGCGAGGATCACGACACCCTCCTGCCGACTCGGGCGACATGCTGCCGTCAAAATAGCGCGGTAACCGGCTTGCCTCAAGATGAGGCGCGACGCGTAGCATTACAGAGTTGCATTGTTTCCGGAATCGTCCCATCTTTCGTTGGGTGGCGGGGGACCCAAACGCTGAAAGGATCGTAAAGCTGTCCACGAACGCCTTTTCGTCCCTCGGGACAACGCCAGCCGTCGCGTCGGCGGCGCGGGCGATCATCGATCAGCCTTCCTCTTCCCTCCTTCGAGAAATCCTCGCCAGTCTCGACGACTCCAAAGCAGAGGACGTCGTAACCATCGATCTGGCGGGCAAGACCCAGATCGCCGATGCGATGGTCATCGCGACGGGTCGCTCCAATGTCCATGTCGGCGCCATCGCCGACCGTCTCATCAAGGCCTGCAAGAGCGCCGGGGCCGGCGTCCCCAAGGTCGAAGGGCTGCCACAATGTGACTGGGTGCTCGTGGACGTGGGCGACGTGATCGTTCACATCTTCCGTCCCGAGACGCGCCAGTTCTATAATCTCGAAAAAATGTGGGGCGGCGACCGGCCGCGCGAGCTCCGGCTCGTCTGAGACACGCCCTTGCAGCTCGGGATCTTGTGCGTCGGGCGGCTGAAGGCGGGCCCAGAACGTGAGATCTACGCCCGCTACGCCGGGCGCGTCCGCGCCATGCGCAGTCTCGGCTTCGGCGGTCTTGACCTTCGAGAGATAGATGAGGGGCGCGCCCGCGCAGCGTTGGCGCGCATGAGCGAGGAGGGCGACGCGCTCCTGGCCGCAGTGGCGCCGGAGGCCGCGCTCGTCGCTTTCGACGCGCGGGGCAGGGCGGCGGCAAGCGAGGAATTCGCCGAGCTGCTGGCTCGGGAGCGCGACAAGGGGCGCAAGGCGCTCTGGTTCGTGATCGGCGGTTCGGAAGGGCTCGACGAGCGGCTGCGGCAAAGGGCGCAGACGACGCTGAGCTTCGGCGCGATGACGCTTCCACACCAGCTCGTGCGTCTGCTCGTCGCCGAGCAGATCTACCGCGCCCTGACCATCCTCGCCGGCCACCCCTACCATCGCGCCTGAGGCCCGCGCTTCAGGTCGCGCGCCGAAGCTGCTGATGGCGAAGACGCTTCGCTAGCCGAAGGATAGAAACGCCGCCCCCAACATGAGGCAAAGCAACAGCAGGGTGGCGGCCCAGCTCCCCCAACGGGGCGCCCTGCGCGCTCGGTCGTGACCGGACGGCTGGCCAATCGGCCGATCGCCGCTCGGCGGATAGCTGTCGATTTGCGGGCTGCGTCGTTCTGCGCCGCCGGTCACGTTCGGGACCTCGCCCGCCATGCTTCGTCGTTTCCGACTCGAATGCGTTGGGCTGGAGCGCGCCGGGACCTCCGGCCGCCGGCGAGCGGGCCCGCGAAGCCGGGGCCCAAGCTTTGGGGAATGCGCGAGAGGGCTGTCATTCTGACGTCCTTGCCGCATGTTGGCGCCGCTCGCGAAGAAAGTTTGTTCAGGCGGCGTTCCGGACTCTCAATAGTCGCGAAGGCGCGCGCGCGATGTGAGAAATGCCACAATGCGGTCAGCGCACGCCGGCCTTTATGGCCGGCGTGCGCTGACGCCAAAAGCTCGCGTGCTAATTCAGGAGACGCGCCGACGCTTGCGTCAGACTTCCTGTCACGACCCGCCGAAGGTCGCGCGGGCGCGCTGCCACCAGCCGCCCTTCTTGGGGCGCGAAGGATCCGCTTCGGTAATGACGATTTCAGCGGCGTGGGAGGCGGGTCGGGTTTCCTCCGGAGCGCTATCCGCGACGGGCGCGGATTCCTTTGCAGGCGGCGGCGGTTCGGCGGACTGAGCCGCCTCAGCCGATGCGGAGGACTGAGCGTCGGGCGCGGGCGCCTCCGCCGCGGTCAGGGTCGCCGCACGCGGTTCGGCCGCCGCGATCTGCGGCTCGCTTATGGCGGGCTCCGTCGGCGCAAACGGCGGCACATGCGCTTCAGTCAGAGAGACCACCGCAGACTCTGCGCCTTCGTCCGGCGGGAAGACGCCCGAGTCGCGGAACTCCGGCGGCAACGGCGAGGAGCGCGCCCAGCGTCCGGGGCCACGCGTCCGCCCGCGTCCGCGCCCTTCGCGCTCGGGCCGGCGGCTGCGTTCCGTCGCCGCCGGCGCTCCCTCGATCTGCGCCATGAAGGCCAGACCCTCGTCGCTCGGCTGGTCCGCGTCGGGCTGCGCAAGCTCGCTGCTGAATCCCCCGCCGCGCCCGCGCCGCCTGCGGCGACGCCGCGAGCGACCGGCCTCCGAAGATTCGTCTTCGCCTTGGAACCCCGCCGCCTCCTGTTCGGCTTCGAACGCCGTCTCTTCTCCGGTTTCGCGTGGCGGCGCGCGGCGCGGCTCGCGGGCGGGCGCGGGCTGCGCAACCTCCGCCGCCGCCGCGTCGAACTCCACGGGCTCTTCCTCGAGCGGCTCGAGAGCGAGCGAATCCACGCGCAAATGCCGGGGTTGCGCCGCGCGCGGGCTGAGCGCCGGCTCGCCGCGCTCCAGCGCGTGATAGCTGGACCCGGACAGCGAGTCGTCCGCCGTGACCGTGAGGCGCACGCCGAATCTTTCTTCGAGATTGCGCAGGTGCTGGCGCTTCTGATTGAGAATGTAGAGCGCCGCGGCCGTGCGCGTGCGAAGCGTCAGGTCATGCGCGTTGCTCTTCACCAGCGCTTCTTCGAGCACCCGCAGGACATGCAGCGCGATCGAAGCCGTCGAGCGCACCGTGCCGGCGCCGGCGCAATGCGGGCAGGGGGCCGTCGACCCTTCGACGACGCCGGCGCGCATGCGCTGGCGCGACATCTCGAGCAGGCCGAAATGCGAGATGCGCCCGACCTGGATGCGCGCGCGGTCGTTCTTCAGCGCGTCCTTGATGCGGCGCTCGACTGCGCGATTGTTGCGGCTCTCCTCCATGTCGATGAAATCGACGACGATGAGGCCCGCGAGATCGCGCAGGCGCAGTTGCCGCGCGATCTCGTCGGCGGCTTCGAGGTTCGTGCGCAGCGCGGTGTCCTCGATATTGTGCTCGCGCGTGGAGCGGCCGGAGTTCACGTCGATCGCGACCAGCGCCTCGGTCTGATTGATGACGAGATAGCCGCCGGACCTCAGCGTCACCTGATTGGAGAACATCGCGTCGAGCTGCGCCTCGACCCCGGAGTCGGCGAAGATCGGCGACGGCTCCTTGTAGAGCTTCACGGACCGCGCGTGGCTCGGCATCAGCATGCGCATGAAGTCGTGCGCCTCGTGATAGGCGGCTTCGCCCGAGACGATGACCTCGTCGATATCGTGGCCATAGAGATCGCGGATCGCGCGCTTGATCAGCGAGCCTTCCTCATAGACGAGCATCGGCGCGCTCGAGCGTAGCGTCAGCTCGCGCACGCTCTCCCAGAGGCGCAACAGATATTCGAAGTCGCGCTTGACCTCGGCCTTCGTGCGCGTCGCGCCGGCGGTGCGCAGGATCACGCCCATGCCCTCCGGCACCTCGAGTTCCTGGACGATGTCTTTCAAGCGCTTGCGGTCGGCGTTGTCGGTGATCTTGCGGGAGATGCCGCCGCCGCGGGCGGTGTTCGGCATGAGCACCGAGAAGCGGCCCGCCAGAGAGAGATAGGTCGTGAGCGCCGCGCCCTTGTTGCCGCGCTCCTCCTTGACGACTTGAACGAGCAGAACCTGCCGGCGCTTTATGACCTCTTGAATTTTATATTGCCGGCGCGGGCGCGAGACGCGGAACGGCACTTCCTCCATGGCGTCGCCGCCGACGTGCTCGACGTGGTTCGCCTCGTCCTCGGAGTCTTCTTCTTCGTCTTCCTCCTCCTCGCGCGGCTCAGATTCGACGCGCGCTTCTTCGCGGCGGCGCTCGATCTCCTCGTCGCGCTCGTCCTGTCGGCGCGCCTTGACCTCGTGATCATGCTCGATTTCCGCGGCTTCCGGCGGACTGACCTCGACGACGCCGAAGCCGGACGGGTCGACCGTGATCGGCTCTTCCTCGGTCGCCGCATCCGTCCGCGCGGTTGCCGCTTGCGGCTGCGCAACCGAAGGGGCGGCGGCCTCCGCTTCGGCCGCCGCGACGCTGACCGGCGGCGGCTCAGCCGGCGTCGCGGCCGTTTCATATGTGCGACCCGCGATCTCTACTTCCGCCGCTTCGGCGGCGAGATCCGGCTGCGGCGTGTGCAGACCGCGCGGCTCCTCGCTCGCCCCTTCGAAGGGCAGGAGCCCGAAATCCTGCGCCGCTGCGTCTTCAAGCTCGCTCGTCGGGGCGCGCCCCTCGAGATCCACGCCGGGCGCGGGACCTCTCTTCACATGGCGCGGAAAAGCCGTGCGCTTCTCGGCGCCGTCGGCGTGCCGCCGGCGCGACCTGCGCCCACGCCCGGGCTGCTGCTGCTGCTGAACAGGATGGTGGTCGTCCTCGTCGTCCTGCGCATGCGCCCGACGCTCTTCCTCGAGGAGGGCGAGACGGTCAGCGACGGGGATCTGATAATAGTCGGGATGAATTTCCGCGAAGGCGAGAAATCCGTGGCGGTTGCCGCCATATTCCACGAAGGCCGCCTGCAGCGACGGCTCGACGCGAATCACCTTGGCCAGATAGATGTTGCCGCGCAGCGGTTTCTTGTCGGCGGCCTCGAAATCGAACTCCTGGACCTTGTTACCGCGTAGCACCACGACCCGGGTTTCCTCCGGGTGCGAGGCGTCGATGAGCATTTTGTTGGGCATGTCGAACTCGTTGGCGCGCTGCGCTCGAAGCGGCTCGCTGCGTTCTCGAAGGCTCGAGGTCGAGCCTGAGGACCAGTCCTTGGCGGAGCCGCGCGGGGCGCGCGCGTGCGTCAGATGATTGTGGACGGGGTGAAGCGCTGCGCGAGCGCGCGCGGAAGGAGCCGTCGGAAGACAGACCAAGCGCCCGCAGGTTCTCCAGCGGCCGAGGGCCGCCACATGCGGGAAACAAAGGCGCGAGGGGGCGAGCAGAAGAAAGTTCGCAGCCGCTTCCCGCCTCGCGCGATTTGCGCGTGCGTGAAAACGTCTGAAAGCCTTTCACCAGAAGCTGCGCAGTCGCCAATGGGCTGAACCTCGTCGCTAAAACCCTTACCGAACCGCGCCTCGCGCGGTTCCCTCTGCCCTCCCGGCGCCAAAGGCGCGCGGACGCAACGCTTGGGCTTTGCCTAGCTGTGGGCGCGTCGGCCATTTGCGCGGCCGCATCGCAATCTCTGCGCGACGCCGAAACTCGCTAGGAACCCACGCTCTACATAACCAGTTCAACGCCGCCCTGCAAGCCGTGGCTTGTTAGCCGTCGCTTGTCGGCCAGCGGCGGGCCACTTTGCGCACAAAAATGGCGGCGGCGAGGTTCTCGCCGCCGCCGAAGCGTCTGGCGTCTGCTTGATCGGCTAGGTTGGCGGATTCCAGGTGAGCCGCGCCGCGCTCTGGACGATGCCCTGGAAGATCTTCTGCATCGCGCTCTCGATCTGCGCGGGAGAGTTGGCGGAGAAGTAGTTGCTCGCGCCGGCGCAGGTCTGCAGGGGATTGGCCGCCGGCGGGATCAGGTTGTTGCCGATGTATGTGAACATCAACGGAAAGCTTTGGTCGTGGAGAGGCGTCTGGAAAGCCTCCGGGACGTTCGGTCCTCCCGCGGCGATTTGCGAGGTCGTGCCGGCGGAGTTCACGGGCGGGATCACATAGTCGACGTAGAGCGCGAACATCTGCCACCCGAGCCCGTTGGAGGAGCTGGGGTTCGTGAAGTTCGCGCAAGCGCTCGTGTTGATCTCGCCGAGAGTCCAGTTCACGGACCAGTTGGAGCTATAATATCCACCGAACTGGCTCTGGCTCGTCGGGAGCGACGGGAGCGTGAAGGCGCCCAGCTCATTATCCTCAACCGAGTCCGTGACCAGCACCATATATTTGAGCGGGCTGCCGGAGGAGAATCCATTGCCCGACGCGGTCACCTGGCCAGAGCTGTAGAGAGCGTTCAGCGATCCGGTGATATTGGTGCCGCCCTCCGTCTTATTTTGACCGACGCCGCTCGGCAATATGCTGGAGCTCGACGTGGTGTAGGCCGATCCCAATTGAACGCCGGTCGCCGCCTGCAGCTGTGCGAGCGTCGGGTTAGACACGCCGCAGACGGATGAGGCGCCCGAGCCGACGACGGCGGATTGAACGGACGCAAAATTGCTCGTCGGGCCGATCACCAGATCGAGCGCGTCGCTCAGCCGGTAGACGGACACCAGGACGCTGCCGTCGGTCGGCAAAATGTTGAGGGCGTCGACGATCGCCTGTTTCGCCACATCGAGGCGCAGCGTGATGCTCGGGCTCGATGCGCAATTGGCCATAAGCTCGGTATTGACCGTCGGCGCGTTGCTGTTGTTGGGATCGGGAGCCGTATGGCAGGCAAGCACACAGGCGATGGATAAATTGCCTCGATTGAAGTCCTGGGTCCCTGATCCGGACGGCGTCGAGCCGACGGTCGTGTTGGTGCACGTGCCGGCGGTTTCGCCCTGAGTGATCTCGTAGCCGCCTGTCAGGTTATAGAGGTTGCACTGGTCGGTCCAGGTCGCGCCGATTCCCATGGACTCCGAATTGTCCAGAATGATGTAGACCTGGGCGTATGTCTTCGCCGTCAGCACCGAGGTGACGTTGTTGGCGATCGTGATGTTCTTCACGCCGAGAATGCTCGCGAAATGCGTGGGATTGTTGTAGCTGTAGCCCACGGTTCCGCTGATCATTCCGCCGACCACGGTAAAGGACATCGTAAGGTTGGGAATGGCGCCCGGCCCGAGGAAGGCGGCGTTGGCGGTGAACTGCGCCGTCGCCGCGTTTTGCGCTGCGGTGATGGCCTGGGAGATGACGTTGCTCGTGCCTGTGTAGCTCTGCAAAAAGTTCTTGGCCGCGGTGATTCCGGCGATCGCCGCCGCGTCCGCGGCCGTGTCGAGCTTCGACTTTATGGCGAGGCCCATGCTGTAGTCCACGGCGATGGCCGTGGCCCCGAGCATCGGGAGTAGCCCGAGCCCGAATATGATCGCCACATTGGCGCTGCGATCCGCGGCGAAGCGTCGAAGTCGAGAGGGTTGAGGGAGTTCCATGGTCGAGGCTCTTTGCTGGGGGAGATCGAGATTCGTTACGGCCAGACGGGACTGCCTGGCAGGGAAGACCAGCCCGAGGGGGTCCCGCACGCCGTGCCGTAGCCATTTCCCTGACTGTAGTAGGTGAGTTGCGACACATAGCGCGGGTTGAGGTAGCTCGAGCGCGCGATCGTGATCGAGGGGATGAGGCTGAACCAGGGGCCCGTGAAGAGCGTCGGCTTCCAAGTGTAGGCGACGTCGACGACGACCGCGAACAAAGGCGGCGACGTGGCCGACGCGGCCCCGGGCGGGTTGGTCACGGGCGTGAAGAGCGCGTCCGGCAGTTGTGTGGTGACGGGCGGAGATGAGTTCGGGTAACCCGAACCGTAAGTCTGTCCGCAAGGCCGTGTCGCCGCGCCAGCGGTCCACACCACATAGCCGGTGTAGCAGGCGTGCAGCGCCGGAGCGGTGCAGCCGGCGTTGGCGGAGTTGTAGGCGAAGACCACCCCCGTCATCGATACGGTCAGGGCTCCTCCGCTTGCAGGGGTCTTGATTGTGGAGCTCGCGACGCCGTTCGAATTCGCCAGTATTTCAGGAAACTCCACCATCGCGCTGTCGTACGCGTATTTCAGCGTATAGTCGAACAGCGCGCCGCAAGTGGTCGGCGACGTCGCCGTGCAATAGGGCGAGCCGGACTGCTGCGTCTCGGCCAGCATCTGCGCGATGTCGTCCGAAAGCTCCGAGAGCTCACGCGTAGCATTGGCGGCGCGCGACACATTATAGGCCCCGAAGAGGGCCAACATCATGATCGGGAACAGCCATGCGAATTCGACGAGAGCCGTCGCGCGGCGGTCGCGAAGGAACTGTTGCGGCGCGAGAGTCGGCATGGCCTCAGCACCCCGTGTAAGTTTGAGCGTTGTTGAAAGGCTCATTGACGAAGGTCGTCGCGCTCGTCTCCGTGATGACGCCGGCGCCAGAGGGGTTAAGGATGCGCGAGAACAGCGGCACCGGATACGAGACCTCGAGCACGATGAAATCGCCGGCGAAGCCCGGACAGAATTTTGCAGACAGCGCAGCGAGGCCTGTGCCCGCCGCGTTGACGTAGGTGCTCCAATAGGTGCTCGGGCTCACGGCCGGCGTCGGCGGCGCGGCGGGGTAGGGCTGCGCGTGGGTCAGGGCGACGGAGACATTGACCGTCACATTGGCGCAAGACATGGGCGCCGGCAGGTAGGGGCAGATATAGGACTGCGTGAATTGCGAGGCGGACAGCCCGTTCTGCTGCACGATCCCGGTCATCAGCGCACGCGCGCCCTCATGGGCGGCGCGGTCGAGGGCGGAAAGCTGGTAATAGGTGTAGCCAACCTGGAATATCGCGACCATCGTGAACAGAAAAGGGATCGCGACGAAGCCAAATTCGACTCCGACCGCGCCGCTCTCGTCCCGCGCCGCACGGATTAACCTTCGCGTCGCGGACATCGCCGGCTGTTGGAAGAGCCACTGGGGACTCACGGGAGCTCCACTCTCTTGTTGTTGCGCATGCAGACGCGATTGCGTCAAACTAGCAGTATAGGTGCGAGACAAAAGCTTAAAAGAGCGTGTCGCCATTTCAGCAGATCGGCGCTCTATTCTATGCTGCGCGTTTTCGTAACCTTACCAAGCTCGCCCAGGCCGAGGCGGAGATTCAGGGAATAAAAACCAATCTCGCGCCGCGGCGACGCGAAACACGGGCGGTCGTGCGCAAAAAAAGCCCTGAATAACTCTTGCGGAGCAGCGAAATCCCCTGGCGTGGGGCGGCCGGCATGACTAACACGGTGGTAACTATCTCTCCGCTAATTTGTGTAGAATGCGCGCGCGTGCGTTTCGACGCGCGGACCGCCTGGAGCTTACAAGTGATCGACGTTTCGCGTTGTGCTCGCGGTCTCCGGCCGGTTGTCGCCGCCGCGATCATGCTTTTTGGGCTTGCGGCTCCCGCGCCGGCGGAGGAGCCGGGCGCGACGCCGATCTTCGCCGTGGGCTCGCGCATCGAGGAGCGCGCGGAAGGCTCGCGACTGGTCTTCGATCTCTCGAAGCGGGTTGCGGCCGCCGCGTTCGCCGTCGAGGGGCCCAAGATCGTCGTCGAGCTGCCGGAGATCGACTTTCGAATCGATCCGGCCCTGGGCCGCGAATCGCCGTCAGGCCAAAGCCAGAGCGCTGGCCGCGGCGCGAAGCCGCAGCCTCTGGGGACTCTCATAAAATCTTATCGCTTCGGCCAGTTTGCGCCCGGGCGCTCGCGCGTGGTCATCGAGCTTTCGGCGCCGGCGCGAGTCGCGCGCATCGAGAGCGCCGACGGCGCGGTCGGCGCGCGGCTGGAGATCGACCTTGCGGCGCAGGACGCCGAGGCTTTCGCCCGAGCGGTCGCCGAGCACGCGCGGGCCGCGCTCGCCGAGCCTGCGAGGTCTCCGGCGCCCGCGGCTCCGTCCGGCGACGGCGCGTCGGCCCTGCCGCTCGTCGTCATCGATCCCGGACACGGCGGGGTGGACATCGGCGCCTCCAGCCGTCACGGCGAGATCGAGAAGTCGATCGTGTTCGAATTCGCCAAGGTGCTCAAGGCGAAGATCGAGGAGCGTGGGCAGCAGCGCGTGCTTTTGACGCGCAGCGACGACGTCTTCGTCGCGCTCGACGAGCGCGTGCGCGTCGCTCAGGAGCATGGCGCGGCGCTGCTGCTCTCGATCCACGCCGACACGCTTTCCGGAACGGCCTCGGTTCGTGGCGCGACCGTCTACACCAGCGCCGCGCGCGCCTCGGACGCCGAGGCGGCGCGCATCGCCGCCAAGGAGAACCAGGCCGACGAAGCGGCCGGTCTCGAGCACAAGGACGAGACGGAGGAGGTCGACGACATTCTCCTCGATCTCACGCGCCGCGAGACCCGGGCCCTGAGCCGGTCATTCGCCGCGGCGCTGATCGACAAGTGGCGCGCCGCCGGCAGTCTCAACAAGAATCCCGCCCGCTCCGCCCATTTGCGCGTGCTCAAGGCCCATGACGTGCCAGCGGCGCTGCTCGAGCTCGGCTATCTCTCGAGCGACAGGGATCTGGCCGACCTCACCTCGCCGCAATGGCGCGAACGCGCGGCGCAGGGCGTGGCGGACGCCATCGCCGCCTATTTCCAGCTGCGTGAACGCAACGCGCGCGCCGACGCCGCGCCCACCGCATCCCTCCCGACGCGACGATCGAGCGCGCGCTGAGCGGACCGAGCCGCGCCGCGATATCTGTGGCTATTGCTCGCCAGGGACCCCATATTCCGAAATCGTGGAGCGGGCTCAGCTGGCGCTGCGTTCGCCCATAATAAAACATAAAATTCCTGCACAGGCGGTTCCAATGAGCGCAGCTTAGAGCGCGCCGGATCGCGCCGCCGCAGCGACACGTCAACGGAATGATGCGACAAGGACCGCCTTGATGCCGCTCATCGTCAGATTTCTCGGGTTCCTGTTCGCCACGGGGACGATACTGTTTCTGATCGTCGCGGTGGCGCTCGCGGGTCTCGTCTTCGTGTTCGAGAAGGACCTGCCGGACACCACGGCGCTGCGCAACTACGAACCGCCGGTCACGACCCGCATGCATGCGGCGGACGGCACGATTCTGGCGGAATATTCCAAGGAGCGGCGGCTGTTTCTGCCGAGCTCGGCGGTCCCGCAGCTCGTCAAGCAGGCCTTCATCTCGGCCGAGGACAAGAGCTTTTACGCGCACAACGGCATCGACCCTGAGGGCATCGCCCGTAACGCCGTGCGCTTCTTCCAGGGCAGCCGCGTTCAGGGCGCTTCGACGATCACGCAGCAGGTGGCGAAGAACTTCCTCGTCGGCAACGAACGCTCGATCGAGCGCAAGATCCGCGAAGCTCTGGTGTCGTTCCGCATTGAAGCCGCCTATTCGAAGGAGCGCATCCTCGAGCTCTACCTCAACGAGATCTATCTGGGCTTGGGCAATTACGGCGTGGCCGCCGCGGCGCTCAACTACTTCAACAAGTCGGTGAGCGAGCTCACCATCGCGGAAGCCGCCTATCTCGCGGGCCTGCCCAAAGGCCCGAACAACTACCATCCGTTCCAGAAGCGCGAGGCGGCGATCGCGCGCCGCAACTATGTCATCGAGCGCATGGTCGAGGATCACGCGATCACGCCGGAGGAAGGCGCGAAGGCCAAGCTCGAGCCGCTCGGTGTCAATCCGCGCGTGCTGACGCCGAACACCTATGTCGCAGGCTATTTCGCCGAGGAGGTGCGCCGCCAGCTCCTGGAGCTCTATGGCGATAAGAAGCTCTACGAGGGCGGGCTGTCGGTGCGCACGACGCTCGACCCCACGATGCAGGCGCTGACCCGCCGCGTCCTTGTCGACGGCCTCGTGCGCTACGACGAGGCGCACGGCTTCCGCGGCGCGATGAACCACATCGACATATCTTCCGACTGGGGCGCGCCGCTCGGCGCCATCCCGTCGCTCGGCGACGTCAAGCCCTGGCGGCTCGCGGTCGTGCTCGACGCGACCGAGGCGCAGGCGCGCATCGGCCTGCAGCCGGGACGCGAGAAGTCGGGAGAGATCGCCCGCGAGCGCGAGACCGGCGTTCTGCCAGCCGAGGGCATGCGCTGGGCGGGCCGCAGTCCCCGCGCGGTGCTTTCTCCGGGCGACGTGGTCTATGTGGAGCCGCTCGCCGGACGTCCGGGCGCCTATCGCCTGCGTCAGATCCCCGAGATTTCCGGGGCGATGATCGCCATGGACCCGCACACGGGGCGCGTGTTCTCCATGGTCGGCGGCTTCTCCTTCGACCAGTCGGAGTTCAACCGCGCGACGCAGGCGCTGCGCCAGCCGGGGTCGTCGTTCAAGCCCTTCGTCTACGCCGCGGCGCTCGACGGCGGCTACACCCCTTCTTCACAGATCCTCGACGAGCCGATCTCGATCGTGCAGGCCGACGGCAGCGTCTGGAGCCCGGAAAATTTCGAGGGCGGCAGGGGCTCCGGCGCGCATCCGCTCCGCTACGGGGTCGAGCACTCCAAGAACATGATGACGGTGCGGCTCGCCAAGGACGTGGGCATGCCGATCATCTCCGAATTCGCCAAGCGCTTCGGAATCTACGACGATCTGCCGCTCTATCTCGCCATGTCGCTCGGCGCCGGCGAGACGACGCTGATGCGCATGGTGACGGCCTATTCGATCCTCGCCAATGAGGGCAAGAGCGTCAAGGCGACGCTCATCGACCGCATCCAGGACCGCTGGGGCAAGACGATCTACAAGCACGACGACCGCGAGTGCCTGGGCTGCGACGCGCCGAAATGGGAAAGCCAGAACGAGCCGAGGCTCATCGACCATCGCGAGCAGGTCATCGACAAGCTCACCGCCTATCAGATCACCTCGATCATGGAGGGCGTGATCCAGCGCGGCACGGGCGTCGCCATCAAGGCGGTCGGCAAACACCTCGCAGGCAAGACCGGCACGACCAATGAGGCCAAGGACCTCTGGTTCATCGGCTACTCGCCGGACCTCTGCGTCGGCGTGTTCATCGGCTACGACCGCCCGCGCTCGATGGGCGACCACGCGCAGGCGGCGCTCTACGCCGCCCCGATCTTCCGCGACTTCATGATGGAGGAGCTCAAAGACAAGCCCGACGCGCCGTTCCGCGTTCCGGCGGGCATCAAGCTGATCACCGTCGATCCGCACTCGGGCCTGCGCTCGTCCGCCCAGGGCTCGATCCTCGAGGCCTTCAAGCCGGGCACTGCGCCGCCGGATTCCTATAGCAGCGGGGGAGGCGGCGGAGCCGGCCGCAGCTCGCCGCAGGACGTCGACCGCAAGGTGGACCAGGGGCTGTATTGAGGTTTTTCGGGGCTGGGCTAAAATCCTGCGGAGTCTCGAGGAGCTGTTTATGAACAACGCAGCCCGTATCGGCCTCGATCCGGCGGTGTTGGGGGGGAAGCCAGTCATCCGCGGCACGAGGCTCTCGGTGGAGTTCATCGTGGGCCTTTTGGCCGACGGCTGGAGCGAAGCCGAAATATTGGAAAATTACCCGGGCCTGGAGCGCGCAGACATTCTTGCGTGCTTGGCTTACGCACGCGACCTGCTTGCGTCGGAGACGCATTTCCCAAGCGCAGCTTAGGAGATGCGTTTTCTTGCAGATGAGAATTTTCCGGCCGGCGTCGTGCGCGCGCTGCGGGAAACGGGCCATGACGTAGAATGGGTCCGGGAGACGACGCCCGGAGCCCCTGACGCGCAGCTTTTGCGGCGGGCGGCCGCAGATGGATCGGTGATTCTCACTTTTGACAAGGATTTCGGGGAGCTGGCTGTCCGTAATGACGTTTTGCCGGGGTCATTCGGGGTCATTCTCTTTCGGATTCCCGCGCCCCGAGGCGCAAGCGCCGTTGCGGCGCTCGTCAGTGTGATCGAGAGTCGACAGAATTGGCTCGGACAGATGGCCGTCGTCGAATCCGGCCGTGTTCGGATACGGGCGTTCAGGGACGCACGGGGCCCGAGCGCGTGAGGTCTCAGCGCGTCCCTTGCGCCTCCCTCCCTCACCCGCTAACAACCCGAGCATGTCCGACGCCTTCGCCCCAAAGTCCGATTTCCTCGCGACTCTCATCGCACGCGGATTCATGCATCAATGCACTGATCTCGCGGGGCTAGACGAAGAGGCGCGCAAGGGCGCCCTCGCGGCCTATATCGGCTTCGACTGCACGGCGCCGTCGCTCCACGTCGGCAGCCTCATTCCGATCATGCTGCTCGCCTGGCTGCAGCGTACGGGCGGGCGCCCGCTGCCGCTCGTCGGCGGCGGCACGACGCGCGTCGGCGACCCCTCCGGCAAGGATGAGAGCCGCAAGCTGCTGTCAATCGAGGAGATCGACCGCAACAAGGCCGCGATCCAAAAAGTCTTCGAGAAATTTCTGCGCTTCGGCGATGGCGCGACGGGCGCGCTGCTGCTCGACAACGCCCTATGGCTTCAGGGCCTGAACTATATCGACTTCCTGCGCGACATCGGCCGGCACTTCTCCGTGAACCGCATGCTGACCATGGACAGCGTGAAGCTGCGGCTCGAGCGCGAGCATGAGTTATCCTTCATCGAATTCAATTACATGTGCCTGCAGGCCTATGACTTTGCCGAGATCAGCAAGCGTCACGGCGCGCGGCTGCAGATGGGCGGCTCGGACCAGTGGGGCAACATCGTCATGGGCGTCGACCTCGGCCGGCGCTTGGGGTCGCCGCAGCTCTATGGCCTGACCTCGCCGCTTTTGACCACGGCCTCGGGCGCCAAGATGGGGAAGACCGCGGCCGGCGCCGTATGGCTCGACGGCTCGCTGCTTTCGCCTTACGACTACTGGCAATATTGGCGCAACGTCGAGGACGCCGACGTCGGCAGGTTCCTGAAGCTCTTCACTTTCCTGCCGCTCGATGAGATCGCGCGCCTCGAGGCGCTCGGCGGCGCGGAGATCAACGAGGCGAAGAAGACGCTGGCGACCGAGGCAAGCGCGCTGCTGCACGGGCGCGACGCGGCGGAAGAGGCCGCCGCCGCCGCCAGGAAGACTTTCGAGGAAGGCGCGCTGTCGCTGTCGCTGCCCAAGGTCGCGATCGGAGCCGACGAGATCGACGCCGGCCTCGGCGTGCTGACGGCCTTCGTGAAGGCGGGGCTCGTGACCTCGACCGGCGAGGCGCGCCGCCAGATCAAGAGCGGGGGCCTGCGCCTCAACGACGCGCCGGTCGACGACGAGCGCGCGACGATCTCGCGCAAGGATTTTGAGAGCGAAGGCGTCGCGAAGCTCTCGCTCGGCAAGAAGAAGCATGTGCTGCTGACGCTGGCCTGACGCCACGATGCGCGTCGGGACCGGCCCTTCCGAAAGGCTTGCTCGATGCTTGCAAATGTCATTGCGCTCGCGCTCTCGACAGCGGTGCTTGCCGCAATTCCCGGTCCGAACGTGGCGCTCATCGTCGCCAACAGCATCAGGCATGGATCACGCTCCGGCGTGATCACCGTCCTGGGAACGACGCTCGGCGTCGCGTTGCAGTTGGCGCTGGTTCTGGGGGGCTTCGTCGCTTTGGTCGGCGCCGCCGCGGATGCGCTGGCCTGGATCAAATGGGCGGGCGCCGCGTATCTGATATTTCTGGGCGTCAAGACCTGGAACGAGCCCGTCGTCGACCTGGCGGGGGTCGAAGGGACAGAGCAGCCGCTGTTCTGGCGCGGCGCAATGCTCGCGGTGGTTAATCCCAAGACTCTGACCTTCAACGCCGCCTTTCTTCCTCAGTTCGTGGATCGCTCATCCGACGTCGCCGCGCAGATGCCGATTCTCGCGGCGATCTTCTTGATCGTCTTGTCTCTCGGCGACTGCCTGTGGGCGCTAGCTGCGGTTTCCGCGCGTTCGCTCCTCATGAACCATGGCCGGCTGCGCAACCGGATCACGGGCGGTTTTTTGACCGCCTCCGGCGTCGGCTTGGCGCTCGCGAGGCGATGAGCGTTATGGTTCCTGCAATCTTAATTTTTTCGCGGTAAGCGTTGCGTCCCATTATCGAACCGGGAGCTTTGATGCCCTCCTACCGCGCGATCGGACTGATGTCCGGCACCTCCATGGATGGCGTGGACGTCGCGCTTGTCGAGACCGACGGCGAGGCGGCGCTCTCCTTCGGCCCGGTCGGAGAGTATCTCTATTCCGACGCCGACCGCGCGCTGCTGCGCGGGGCCCTGGCCGAGGCCTGCACGCTCGAAGACCGCGCGGCGCGGCCGGGCGTCCTCCCGTTCGCCGAGCGCATGGTGACCGATCGCCACGCCGAGGCTGTCGAAAAATTCCTGCGCGACAACACCATCGACGCCGGCTCGATCGACGTGGTGGGCTTCCACGGCCAGACCGTGCTGCACAAGCCCAAGGACCGGCTCTCGATCCAGATCGGCGACGGCGCCGGGCTCGCGCAGCGCCTCGGCGTCGACGTGGCCTATGATTTCCGCGCCGCCGACTTAGCCGCGGGCGGGGAGGGGGCGCCGATCGTGCCGGTCTTCCATCGAGCGCTCGTCGCCGCCGGCGGTCTTGGCGGCGAGGTCGCGCTGCTCAATATCGGCGGCGTCGCCAACGTCACCTATCTGCGCGACGGCGAGGAGCCGATCGCCTGCGACACCGGGCCTGGCAATGCCCTGATCGACGACCTCATGCTCCAGCGCACCGGCGCGCCGATCGATCGCCACGGCCACGCCGCCGCGCGCGGGCGCGTGAACGAGGCGGCGC
>Ga0187782_10000625_pt1 | contig 24529 bp, 23 predicted proteins | sample 0715_SJ02_MP15_2_FD_132454 | JGI IMG/M metagenome (GOLD analysis project Ga0187782, IMG submission 132454) | Tropical peat soil microbial communities from peatlands in Department of Meta, Colombia - 0715_SJ02_MP15_20_MG | ecosystem: Environmental > Terrestrial > Soil > Wetlands > Peat | place... | reverse complement strand
TAAAATAAAGCGCGAGCGCAGTCGGGGAGTGGCTCAGCCTGGTAGAGCACCTGGTTCGGGACCAGGGGGTCGGAGGTTCAAATCCTCTCTCCCCGACCATTCTTTTCTTTTCCTCCACTCCACATCTCTCTACAGCAGGTTCTGCTCCCATTTCTCGACACCAGCGGGGATTGAGCCCCTGAGCAGAGCCGCAAATGCTTCCAGGGTCTTGCGGGCGTCGCCAATCGGATAATAAAACGCCTCCCAGTTGTCGCTGTCTTCACAGTCGTGATTCGGAATCACGTGATCGAAACGCCATGCTTGTTGGAGCTCGCGATGCGCGGCGGAGGCGCGTTTCTCAATGTCTTCGAGGTCCTTCGCCGAGAGGTGAGTTTTTTGCCGCGTGGAGCGGCGCAGCAGTTTGCGGCGCATCACATCCGTGAGGAGATCGGGAAGGGAGACATTTCGCTCCGGCGCCTGCAGGTAGAGGATCTCTTCTTTGGAAAGCGGCGAGATGAAAACGCTGAGCTTGCCCACGCTGGAGAGCTGTGGATGGGTTTGCAGCGCGCAGCCCACGGTGGGATTACCCTCGAACAATACATCTTTGCCCTCCAGCAGTGACTCTAATTCCGGAATGTTGAGCGCCTGCAAATCATTGCGAACTTCGAGCACGACGTAGCGTTTGTCACTCCGCAGCGCCTCAACCTGCGCGCGCGTGCGAAAGTGATAATCGACGCCGTCGCGTTCGCCGGGGCGCGGAGCCCGGCTGTTTGTGAGCACGAGCTTGTGCCGCTTTTCATGCAGCTCGGGATAGAACTTGCCGAGAGCCTTATGCAGCGGACTTTTGCCGACACACGATGGCCCGCTGAGGATGACCAGGCGTCCGCTCGCACTCATTATCTTCCGCCTGCCAGGAACAGATTGTGCCGAGGGTAGTGGCCGGTGATTCTGCGAAGGAAGCCGTGAACGCCGTGGTACCACGCTGTCTTTGGCAGGAACATGTAGGGACATTCTCCCGGAACCACGAGAATTCCGTGCTCGTGGCAGCGATTGACAGCCTCCGCACTTACCGCGCCCTCGCCCGAGGCACGATACATCCAAACTCGCCGGATGCCGGCCTCGACGCAGTCCCTGACCACATCTTCGGTTGCGCGGGGCGAAGTCATGAGCAATGCCGCGTCCACCGGCGGCTGGATGTCCTGTACTCGGGCGAAGCAGCGGCGGCCTTTTACCTCGGTCGCGTTAGGATTCACCGGAACAACATCATATCCCCGGCGGCAGAGTTCATCGAACAGTTGTGCGCTGAAACTCTTCTGATCTCGCGAGATTCCCGCCATGGCGATTCTCTTCTGGGCGAGAAAATCCTGGATTACCTCCAACGATGACGATGTCTGGGCGGCCATATTGCCTCCAACCGAGCCGTCACCCCATTGAGACATTAAACATAAAGAACCCGGAGATTGTCAGTGATACAAGACACATCCGGCAAGGGGAGCATTGAATGACTATCGGTCAACAGTGGGTGCCTGCGGTCGCTGCTTGCAGCAGCCCTCGGGAATATAATGGCGTGTTTCAGCCATGCCACAGATCGCCGTTCGCTTCTGTTCGTGTTGCGTTCAAAATTGGAGGTATCCCTTGGCCAAGAAGATCATCTCCTCAATCATGTTTCTTCTGTTGGTTGGCGCTCTCGGAATTGCTCAAGATGCGCCCCAACAAAAAGCAAAGCCTGTCCACCCGCCGAGCGTTTCGGATCTCGTTGACGACATGGCGCAGCGCCTGAGTCACGATCTCAACGTAAGGACCGTCATAGGGGAGCCGATCAAACTCGGTTCCGTTACGCTGATCCCGATCCTCATGGTCGACGTCAAATTCGGCACTGCGGCCACCAAGGCGCCGAGTGGAGCAACCGCCCCACAAAGTGCCCAGTCTCAAGCCAATCTGTTTTATATAAGTGGTGAAGCACGGCCTTTGGGCTTTGTCGCCATTACTGGGAAAGGAACTCGTTTCATCAACCTCGTTAGATCAGAGGCCAAGTGAGGTTATCCCGTGAAATCAAAATACGCATGTTTGTCGGCAGCACTCTTGCTATTGGGAATTCCTTGCCGTGCCCAAGTGCCCGCGGAAAAACTGCTGGGCGAGTATGACAAACTCGTTTCTCAGTTGAAGTCGGGCTCGTTGGTGGGCGAGCCCATTCGCGCAGGTGGAACCACCATCATTCCTTTTGCCTCAGTGAATTTTGGGCTTGTGGGCGGCGATGCCAAGATCGCGGCAGGCGGCGGCCTGAGTTCGAGAAACGTTCCGCTCGGATTTCTGGTCGTGGAGGGCGACGACGTGCGGGTAGAGTTTTTGACTGAACCGGAAGACAAGCCCTCCGTTGTGCGTCAACTGCTTCAAGCCGTTCTGGACCGCAAGGTCGTCATCATAGGCAACGGACTGAATATCGGCAATGCCCGGGGAGATGTTCAGGATCTGGCTCCCCTGATTTCAAGTCTGGCAAAACTCATTGCGGAGGGCAACATAACAACTGTAGGCAACGCCTTAAATCTCGGCAGTTTGAAACCGGCCACGAAAGATGCCGCACCAACCGAAGGAGAGCCGAAACTACCCCAAGGAAGCAAGCCGTAAGGCTTTAGGTGGCGACCATGCTCGTTGACCTGAAGCAAGAAGGGACCCTTGCGAAATTCGCCTGAGCGACTCGGGAGGCAAAAAAATTAAGAGTTCCGAGGTGATGTTGGGTTGACTCCCGATTTGCCCGTGATCCGCTAGCGAGGAGCATTTTCCGGGGTTCGATGCATCCCAAGCGCTGCGGCGAAGCTGGCGAGGTCGGCGATGGGAGATGTACGCCAGCGCGCATAGGACGGTGCCAAGTCTTGCATTTGTGTGTGAAGTCGCGAAAGTTCACCCCGAATGCGCTTGTAGTGATCGAGTCCTTTGCTGGTGTCTGGATATTTCGCCGAGGAGGGATCGTCCGTAAGCACGCGGGCAGAACGGCGATAGTGCATGGGCAGAATCGGCGCCAGAATCATAAAGTAGGCGCCTTTCAGATCCGCCAGGAGCGCATTTTCTTGAGCGATCAAATCGGCAGCCGCACCTTCCTCGCGGGCGGATGGAGTGGGTGGCGCAACGGCAAGCCAATAGTCCATGCTTGCCGCGCGGAAGCCCTCAAGTGCAGAGAGGGAAGCCGAGGGGGGGGCTGAGGCGGCGGCAAACCTGTCCAGCAAAAAGAAAATCGGACCTGTGGTTCGAGTGTAGAGGTGCGGCCAAGCGGGATGAAGGAAGGCGTTGCGATTAAGGCTCGCAGCTTGATTCACCAAGCTCTGCGCTTTTTCCAGGACTTGGGCCTGCGTTTCTTGCAGCCAGCCGAACTTCTCAGCTACCATCGCGGCAAGAACGACCATTCGGAAGTAGACGTGCCAGTAAACCTTGTCCGGGAACATAGCTTCGACCAACTCGCACGATTCCAGATAGTCGCGAGCAAGTTGTTTGTCCAGATCACCGCGGAACCAGGCAATGATAGTTTTTGCGAACACCTGGCTTGGCTGTTTCGGCATCGGCAGATCGTCGCCGGGATTGTTGTGGTAGACAAGATTGGCGCTGCCAAAAAATACCGGGTGATCGCGAATATTAAAGGGTTCGCGGTCTTTCATTTCGAGCCAGATGTATTGCGTCAGAGGATCGCCCCCCATCCCGATGTGAGAAACCAACACGATCTGGCGGCAGATCCTGAGTGGAGGCAGAACAGGATAGGACTTGCTTGGGGCAAACAGGCTGCTTTCGGGAATCATGCCGAGCGTCCACAAGAGAGCGCCTACCTCCGCGCGAAAGTTGGGCTGCTCAACCCGGCAGCTATCGCGCAGGTCAACCGCCAGATTCTCGATGCCGCTCCTCCAGCGGGCTTCGACTGAAATGCCCAGTTCCCGGTATCGGCGGACCGCCGATTGGTAGGCCGGGTAGTGGGTGTATTTGGCAGCGTTGAGCACATCCATGCCGCGCTCCACCAGGTGGAGGGCCTCGTCCACAGCTCCTGTCTTTAGGGCTGCCTTCGCGCACACGTATGGGAACAGGCCCCATCCTGGTTCAGGCATGCCGTCGAACTGTTGGTAAAGCTGTTTCTCCCTGGAAACGGACCAAAACATCAACACCACAGTGGAGGCCAGCAAAGCGCTGTAGGGCTCTTCGGAAATTGCTTTTTCAACCCGTTCCGCGGCACGCCAGAGATCTTGAGGCTGGATTGACTCGGCATGATTCGCGAGATAATCGTTGATGGGGGCGAGATCTTGCAGATGGTTGGTGGCCAGGGAGTCCAATACTTCCTTCACACACGCCAACTCGGGCTCATCCGCGAGGGCGACCACGCGTTCGGCCCAGCCGTGAAACTCCGGTGTGCCCCTCATGCGAAGAAGAGGCTGGGCGGTATTGAAGAGTCGCAAAATCAGATCCTGAATATCTACACTCCAGGGACTACCGACTTGACCAGGTCAACCACAAACGATTTGACTGCGTTACCGGCATCATAAAAGCTGGTGCGCACCCCCTCCTTGGTAATCTCCAGGGTTTTTACCTTCATCGCGAGAATCACAATCGCACCCGCCAGCAGGAGCATTTCGGGGCCGGCCATCTCGCGGTTGCGATCCTGGTAGGCCTTGTCCACGCGCTCCGCCAAAAGAGGTATGTCACGAATTTGCCCCAACACCACGACTGCGATTTGATGGGCCTGCTCAGGATCCTCCAATGCGGCTTGAATTTGCCCACTCTGAATGTCAGGGGCCTGCTGCTGCAATAAGGACTTAAGCTGGATTGCGGCGGACTTGGAAGAGAGCCTCAGCACATCCGTCGTTATGCCGGCGTCCTTGCAGCAGTCGATCAGCGTTGCGCTGGCGACGGAGGTCAAGGTCCGCAATTCTTCGGGGCTGTAGTCGGGGTACTTATCCCAAATCGACATAGATCTGAATCCTTTACAACCAGTCTCCCAGCAATTGTACCCCGGCCCACTGGTAGAGCGGCGGCGGGTCGGGCGCAGAGAGCATGGTTTGCAAACACTCGCAAAAAGCCACGGCCTTGGGCTGGCGGAACTCAAGCCAATTCTTTAGAAAGACCTCAATAAAAGCGGAAATGAACTCGATGTCAAGACGCCACAGGCCCGCGAGAACGGAAGCGGCGCCCAGTTTCAGCCACTGGTAGCCCATGCTTTCCATCATGTCGCCAGAAAGCACGTGCCCGGCGCTAGTGGAACACCCCAGCAGGGCCACGAGTTCCGCCTGGGTAAATCCCTCGACTTCGAGCTCGCCGATGGTCATCATTTCCACATTCATGTCGGAGCGGGGAACGATCTCCCGCGGCAGCTCACGGAAAGGAAGGTCGCGGAAAAAGGCTCCTTGGCCACCTGGCAGGTGGATGAAACGCTCCCCTGTCCCCGGAAGGGGACTGCACACGAGCAGGCCCGAGTTCACGGGCTGCACCGGATCGTAGTAACCGTGGCAGACGAAGTAGATGGCGTCGTAGGTTGAGGGCTTTTCATCGCTGCCGCGGCGGTAGGGGCGTTTGATTCCCAGACGCCACATATCAGGTCCATTGGAAGCCTCGAAATGCGAACCGAATAGTTTCCCTAGTTTCTTGTAGGACTCATCCTTCTCGCCCATGGTGTCGACGGCGATTCCAGCGCAAAGGCGCGGCAGCGGCGGAGCGGATACGGGTGGCGTGCCGGCATCGCCGGGAAGCCATGCGGCGCAATCGCTACGTCGTGCTGTGTTTCGTTGGGCACACCGCGTGAACAGGGTTGCACTCGAGCAGTAGGTTACGCCCCGACAAGCGCCAAGGCTCGCGTTCTCCTCTTCGATCCATATGGCGTGGAGGGGCAAAGCATGCAGGGTGTGATGCGGGATCAGAATGAGCACGTCAAACCCGGCAATCGTCTCGAAAGGGGGAAGCAATTTGCGACCCCAGCCACTGGAAAAGGACCTGAGCAATTGGGCGCGCTCATTCGGAGTGGACGGACCCTCCAGAGTATCCAAAAGCTGGTGCGCTTCTGCCAGACACTCGTCGACTGGGCACAGCGGATAGAGGCGACTCTCCGCCTCTTCTTTAATAACCGCAACCTCGATGCGAGCCGGGCCAACGAAGTATTCCATGGCCCCAACGCGTAGATCTCCAACGCGACCGGCACGCATTGGCTCAGTATATGCCAGGTTTCGGAGGTATCGTCGTCTACTCGGAACTTATTGTCAGTTAGTGATAAATTCTCGACTCTGCTTAGTGACCGGCAGCGAGAAGCAGGCGTTGCCAAATTCGCTGGAGTGATTCGCGGGGCAAAAACTAAGAGTTCCGAGGTGATGTTGGGTCCATTCGTCTCGGCCAGTAGCTCGCGTTAGACCCTTGCCTGACCTGCTACGAAGCTTCCCTTGCGGGGCAGCCTCGTGCGATCTGTGCTCGGGCTCCGGGCTTACCGCCAACCGGAAAAACCTACCCAACGCCTCGGAACTCTATCCTGCCTTCGACTGGGTTTCTCGTTCTTCTCGACCAGTGCTTTGCTATAGACCCTTGCTCGCCTTCCCAATGCGTTTTGCAACGCGAAGGGTGACACAGTTTGAGCCCCGGACGCCACACCAACCGGAAAAACTTTAGAAACTGTCAAAGAACGATCTTGTTGTACTGCCTCTGAATTCCTTCGTCAATCAAAAGTGCATGCCTGTATTTTCTTTGTTTTCAAGTAAGTGCAGCGCATCCACAGCCCTGTGACCGGATTTTGTGCAGCTCTCGGATGCAATTCTCGCCCAAACCGCCGTCTGGGCGTGGGTTTTCGAATGGCAGGCGCAGTGCGGGACGCTAATTTGGCGCTCCCGCACTGCTCCGCGCCTGTGAATATCTGGTGAAGGTCGCGTCCAGCAAGCGTTTCAGGAAAATCAATGATTGGTTTGCGGCCCTAAGCGCACGTTTTCCACCGTGCAGCCGCGTTTTGAATATAGGTCGTTAGCCTTAACTCCTTGACAACCCTGTCCAGTCTGCTACAGTGCGAGAAAAGCAAAACCCTACAACCGATTTACCGGGGTGTCCTGTCTATGAAGAATGTCTACGAAGTTTTGCGACAGAAGGAAATGGAGCTGACCCGTCTGGAAAAGGAAGTGGAAGCCCTGCGGCTGGTGGCTCCCTTGCTTTCCGAAGAAAAGGAATTGAACTCGGATATGGCGAAGCCGGCCCTGGCCAGCGCCGTGAACGCCGGACCGCAGACGCCGATCCGCATACCCGCGCCCCCGGTCGTACCGGCCGCGCAGCCGGTGCGCGCCGCCGGCTGGGACGACACCGCGAAACGCTGGCCCTAAAGTAGCGGCGCTTGCCGGCCACGTTGTTCGGTGCCCTTGCCGATGGGGCAAGGTCGCGTTCCCTGCCAGCCCGGGACGAGTGTTCCGGGCTGTCGCGTGTTGATCGAAACTCAGGCGGCCGGGCTCGCCGTGTCTGAGGTTGTTGCAACCGAGGAGGCTCGCATGAAAAAGATAAGCCTGATCCTGGCGGTTTTGGCGCTGGCCCTTGCGGCTTCGGCCAAGGGGAAACAGGAAATGCAGGGGACCATCATTTCGGAAAGTTCGGTCGCCTGTGGTTCGCAGGCCAACGGCAAGAAAAAAACCACACAACTGATGTGCCAGGAATACGTGATCCGCGCGGGCACGACCGAATACCACGTGCGCCAGGAAAAAGAGGAGCATAAGGAAATGCTGCCCATCAACGCGCCGGTTGAGCTGACCATCAACAAGGACAAAATGAAGTTCAAAGTGAACGGCAAGAGCTACGAGATGCTGATTGTCTCCGAGGCGGCCGCGCCGGCCGCAGCACCAACCCCGTCCACTCCTCCGGCCGCGCCCACGAAGCCGTGAATTTCGGCGCGCACTGCAAATGACCTGCTGGAGCGGGCCGTTCCTCCGTGAGCCGATTGCCGTTATAATTGCCCGCACCCATGTCTCTCGCTTCCGGCGCCAAACTCGGCCCCTACGAAATCCAATCCCCGCTCGGCTCCGGAGGCATGGGGGAGGTCTATCGCGCCCGCGACACGCGCCTCGATCGCGTCGTCGCGGTAAAAATTCTGCCCACGCACCTGTCAAACAATCCCGAAGCCAGACAGCGCTTCGATCGTGAAGCCCGCGCCATCTCTTCGCTGAATCATCCCAACATCTGCACGCTTTTTGATGTCGGCCACCAGGATGGCGTCGACTTCCTCGTCATGGAGTTCCTCGAAGGCGAGACTCTGGCCGAGCGCCTGATAAAAGGTCCGCTGCCGACCGAGCAGATGCTGCGCTACGGCATCGAGATTTGCGAAGGACTCGAACGCGCCCACAAGAGCGGCGTGATTCATCGCGATCTGAAGCCGGGCAATGTGATGCTGACAAAAAACGGCGCCAAGCTCATGGACTTCGGCCTGGCGAAGGCCGTTTCCGCGTCCGCACCCAGCCCGGCATCGAGTCTCACGATGACGATTTCTCACCCCTCGGCCGATCAGCCGCTAACTACGCAAGGCTCGATAGTAGGAACTTTTCAGTACATGTCGCCGGAGCAGACGGAGGGCAAAGAGGCGGATGCGCGCTCCGACATTTTTTCGCTCGGGGCGGTTTTGTATGAAATGGCGACGGGCAAGCGAGCCTTTTCCGGCAAGACGCAGGCCAGCATCGTCGCGGCAATTCTGGCTTCCGAGCCGCCGCCCATTTCCACGGTGCAGCCGATGACGCCGCCCGCGCTCGAACAGGTGGTTCGCACCAGCCTGGCCAAAGATCCCGAAGAGCGCTTTCAGACGGTCCACGACCTGAAGCTGCAACTGAAGTGGATCGCCCAGGCATCGTCAAGCCAGTTGGCCGCGCCCGCGCAAGTGCGCGCCCGCCGCGCCGTACAGAAGCGCACATTGACTATTGCAGCGGCCGTGGGCTGGGTCATGGCTGCCGCTGCGCTTGTTTTGTTCCTGTTGGGCCGCGCCAAACTGGAAGACGCTCGGCGGCCACTCACAGCCGCGTGGCTCGCGCCAAACGATACGGAATATGCGGGCGTCTCCGCCGGGGCGCCGATGCTTTCACCCGACGGCTCAAAGCTGGCATTCCTGACCTATAATGCCTCCGCCTCAAAGCTTTGGGTGCGCGATGTCGCCACAGGGGCTGTGCAACCGATCGAAGCCGAGCGCCCTTTCTTTCCCTTCTGGTCGCCCGACGGCAAATACCTCGGATTCTTTTCCGGAGGAAAGCTCAAGAAAATCGCGGTTACCGGAGGCCCGATTCAGGTGCTCTGCGACGCCCCCGAGGGCCGCGGCGCCTCATGGAGTTCGCGCGGCGTGATCATTTTCACGCCCAATATCTTTGAGTCCTTGTACAAGGTGGGGGAAGCGGGAGGCGCTCCCGAAAAAATCACGGAGGCGCAAACCGGCTGGACGCACCGCAATCCGTATTTTCTACCCGACGGCGATCACTTCCTTTTCATTGCGCGCGAGTCGCGAGGAGCAACGATCACCCCCGCCGGTGCTCTCTTTGGCGCCGCGCTTTCGGGAGAAAAACCGCGCCAGATACTCGAACACGCCTCCAACGTCCAGTTTTCCGATGGATACCTGCTCTATCTGCGCGAGGGCGTGCTGGTGGCGCAGCGCTTCGATCCGAAAGCGCTCACCTTTAGCGGCAATCCGATTCCGGTCGCCGAGAAACTCGATACCTGGAACGCCCGCGACCTGGTGGCTTTCACTGCTGCGCATGGCACTCTTGTCTACCGGCATGGCGCGGTGCAGAAGACGCAGCTCATGTGGGTCGACCGTAGCGGCAAGGAAGTGGCGCGATTCGGCGAGCCGGGTCTCTATTCGAGGCCAGTTGCATCGCCCGACGGCAAACTGGTGGGGTTCGTGCGCCGCGATCCGGATACCGGCAAGGGTGACTTATGGATGGTCGATACCACCCGCAACACGATGTCGCGCAGCACCTTCGCCGATGCTGCCGAGATTTATTTCGCCTTTTCTCCCGATGCCAAGCAGATTGCGGTCAGCACCATCGCGGGGACGATTGTGGGAGAAATGTGGATTCAACCGGCGAGCGGTTCCGGCACGCACGAAAATCTGAAGGTTCCCACGCGTAATTGGGGAACAATCCTCAGCTGGTCCCCGAATGGCCGATACTTGTTTTTCATGTCGCAGAACAATGCCACGCGGGCGGATGTTTACTACATCGACCTCACTGGCGACAGGCAATTGACCCCCTTCCTCCAGTCGCCGGCCAACGAAACCGGAGCAGAACTTTCGCCCAACGGCAAATGGCTCGCGTATACGTCCGACGAATCGGGAAGGTTCGAGACTTATGTGACCGCGTTTCCCGGTCCCGGAGGGAAGTGGCAGGTTTCGAGTGGGGGCGGCACTTATCCCGCCTGGAGCGCCAGCGGCAAAGAGCTTTATTACGCTAATGGCGATAAGCTCATGATGGTCCCCATTCAAAACGTAGATTCGTTCCAGTTCGGAGCGCCTGCCGAACAAGGGCTGCACTTGAACGAGTTTGCCTCCGTTGGGCCGCCAGCCCCGGGCGATCGCTTCCCCGCGCTGAAGCCTTTAAGCGGCGGTCAGTCGCTGCCCGAGGAAGTCATCCTGAACTGGACGCAGACCCTGAAGCAGTAGCGCAGGCGTCTCGCCGGCACGCTGCGCTCAGGCTCCGACAATTTCTCCCAGCGCTTCCAACAACCGATCCACTTCCTCAATGGTGTTGTAGTGGACCAGGCCGATCCGCAGGAACCCTCCCGACTTCTCTAGATCAAGGCGCTCGGTCAGATTCAGCGCGTAGTAATTTCCATCCCAGGTGAAAAAGCCGCGCTCGCCGAGTTTTGTAGCGAGGGCCAGCGGTGTTTGCTCGGCGGTTTGATTCTTCACGCGAAGGGCGATCGTAGGACAGCGCCAGTCAAAACACGAAGGATCGGTAATCCCGTAGATCTTGAGTTCTCGGATTTGCTCAAGCCCGGCGATCAAATGCCGCATCAGCCCGTGCTCGTAGCGATGGATCGCTTCGAAGGCGGAGACGATGGCGACGCGGCGCGATCCCACCGCACCTGGGGTGCCCCACGCCTGCCCTGAGCGGAGTCGAAGGGTCTCGCCGCTTTTGCGAGAAGTGGGATTCTCACTTCGCCCGAGATCCGCAATATACTCCACGCATTCCCTAATCCCCGCAATGCATTCGTGATTCAGCGTGCCCCATTCCCAGCGAAAGGGAATGGTATTGACGAGTGGCCGGACTTTGTACGGGCGAAGGCGCTGCAAATGCTCGCGCTTGCCGTAGAGCACGCCCATGTGTGGTCCATAGAACTTATAGGTGGAGCAGACCAGAAAATCGCAGTCGAGATCGGCTACGTCGATCAGACCGTGCGGCGCATAGTGGACCGCGTCCACGTACACGAGCGCTCCAGCGGCGCGTGCGATGCGCACGATTTCTTTCACCGGATTAATCGTCCCCACGGCATTGGAGGCGTAGCCGACCGCGACGAGCTTCGTTTTCGAGCTGAGCTTGGCCTCGAGGTCTTCGACATCGAGCGTGCAATCTTCGGGATGGATTTCGGCCCAGCGAACGGTCACCCCTTTTTCTTCGAGCGCGAGCCAGGGCGCAACGTTGGCGTCGTGGTCGAGGCGCGTGACCAGGATTTCGTCGCCGGGGCCAAGGTCGCGGCCGCCGATTTCCCGACCAAAGCTGCGCGACATCATGTATGTCAGCGACGTCATGTTGGGGCCGAATACGATTTCGTCGGCGGCGCAGTTGAGAAAGTCGGCCATGGCGGCGCGGGCCTCGGCGATCATGGCGTCGGTGCGGCGGCTGGTGGCGTAAGCGCCTTGGGTGTTGGCGTTGTCATGTCGCAGGTAATTAGTGATGGCGTCGATGACGCGCTGCGGCACTTGCGTTCCGCCGGGGCCGTCGAGAAAGACGGCGGGATGTCCGTTGACGGTTTGCACGAGCGAGGGAAAGTGGGAGCGGATGTGGGCGAGATCGAAGGTAGGGGCCGCGGTTTCACTCATTGCGCACATAGAACATCTCATTCTAATCAAGCGGAGACTTTCCCGGCGCTGAGGCGCGGTGCAAGCGAATTGTGACGAGCGCGTTAGGCGTGGGAATCAAGTGCAGGAATGCAAAGAGATGAATCTCCTCCGAGGCTCAACGGAGAGTTAGGGGCCGACGATAACTGAGGTGCTTTCACGGCTGCAAGGCATTCGTCATCATAAGCCCGAACAGCAGGGGAAGATAGATGACCGTGGCTTGGAGCAGGTGACGAGCGAGCATTTTCGAGCGCGGGCTTTGAACGGGCAGTTTGAGGAACGCGAGGCGAACTCCGAAATAAAACAGAGCAAAGCTGAGAACGGCCGCGCCGAGCAGGTAAATCTTCCCCGCCATGCCGAAAACGCTGGGCAAAACGCTCAATGGAATCAAAATTAACGAATAGGCCACGATACGCCGGGCCGTAGACCGGCCATCTTCCTCGACGACCGGCAACATGCGAATCCCACCCTGCGCGTAGTCTTCGCGATAAAGCCAGGCGATGGAGAAAAAGTGGGGGAACTGCCACACGAAAAGAATGGCGAATAATATCAGCGCGCCCCATTCCAGCCGTCCGCGAGCCGCGGTCCACCCCAGAACTCCGGGCATCGCTCCGGGAAAAGCGCCCACGAACGTGCAGATGGGGGAGATTTTTTTCAGTGGCGTATAGGCCGCCAGATAAACGATAGAGGTCAGCAGCGTCAGCAGGCCAGTCAGAGGATTGGTGAAAACCGCGAGGTAGATCGACCCACCCACTGCCGCGACGAGTCCGGCAACTGTCGCATGTAACAGGCTCATGCGGCCGGCAGGCAAAGGACGCTGGGCGGTGCGGCGCATGTGCCCGTCCACGTCGTGTTCCATCACCTCATTCAGAGCAGCGGTTCCACTAGAGACCAGGGCGATGCCCAGCAGCGCGTGAAACAATCCCCAGGAAAGTGAAGACACTCCTGCTTTCTGCGCCCCGAAGTAATAGCCGCACCATGCAGTCATGACAATGAGGGTAGTGACGCGCAGCTTCATCAACTCGGCGTAGTCGTGAAGGAGACAGGTCGCTTGCTTGCGCAACAGAAGTAGAGGCTGAGTCATCGCGCTCATGGAATTAACTGGTGTGGCTGTCGTACCGCTTTTGGCGCACTCGTGATGGCCCATCGAAGGCGCGTAGATCGGGCAATCCCCACAAGACCACCCATAGTCCCAAGGACTGCATAGGTACTATTACGGACTGCGAAAGTCAAGTGAAAAGCCCGAGACGGCCCCGTGTTCACCACAGAGGACACAGAGGTACGACGAAAATCTTTCGAAATTATACACATGAAAGGCTTGTGAAAAACCTTTGATCATTTTCTGGTGCTGGCTGAGGTTTCTGGAGAATCGTTACAGCTTCTTTGGCCCTTTCGTGACCGGCGTACTCACCCCCGACATCGCCGCCAGCACGTCAAACATGCAGGCAAAATCGTACCTGGCCCAGCCCCTGCCGCGAGCGGCAGTTAAAAATTCATTGCTCACCGCGGTGGTGGGCAAGGGCACATCAAGCTGACGGCCCAGTTCCAGCGCCAGCACCATATCTTTCTGCATCATGTTCACGTCGAACCAGGCCTCTTCCGGCTGCTGCAATACGAACGGCCCGCGATACTGAATCATGGGTGACGCCACCGCGCTGTGGGTGAGCACATCGACCGCGGTTTCGCGTGCAATGCCGCTTTTTTCCGCGAGCAGCACGCCTTCCGAAAAGGCCAGCATCTGCGCAGCCAGGCTCAGATTCACGGCAATTTTCATCGCTAAAGCCAGGCCATTGTCGCCGACGTGCGTCACCTTGGGGCCGATATCAAGCAGCAGCGGCTTTACTTTCTCGAAGGTCTCGGGCCGCCCGCCAACCATCACCGAGAGTTCACCTTTTTGCAAGGTGATCACACTGCCGGAAACCGGCGAGTCGACCATGTCGGCGCCCTTTTCCCGCACCTTCGCGGCCAGCGCGCGGCTTACGTTTGGGCTGATGGTGCTCATGTCGATAAAGATCTTGCCGGCGCTGAGGCCCGCGAGCATGCCGTCTTGCCCTTCCGTGATGGCGGCGGTAGCGGCCGCGTTGGTGACCATGGCGAACACAAAATCCGAGGCAGCGGCGACGGCGCGCGGCGAATCCGCCCAATGCATCCCTTTTTCAATCAGCCATTGGGCCTTGGCCCGGGTGCGGTTGTAGCCGGTGACGGTATGGCCCTTGCCGAGCAGCCGGTTGACCATCTGGCTGCCCATCACTCCCAGACCAATGAATCCGATTTTCGCCATTTGCATGGAACCCAGACTGCGGAAGCACTGCACGGACCAGTTTTGGACGACTGCGACGGTCTCGCTACTATACCGCAGTCCGAAGTTGCAAACGCTATTCCTTACCCCGACCTTCTTTTCGCCATTTCCTGTGTGAAATCGGCTGTCCCTCCGTTCCCTCTTCCGCTCGCCAAGCCAAATGTAAGTTATTAAATAAAATACACTTAACATAAACATCCTGAATGCTAGCCACTTCTCCGTATCCGGCCAGACGAAAAACTTCAAAAAAGTTCTTGACAGCACCAATAGTGTTATAGTTAAGTATAGCAGTACAACGTCGTGAGCGCGAATATCGGATGCTCGCTCACTGGCAGGGCCGGAAAAGGTTCTGGTCCGAATTAGAAAAGGGTCAACTATTTAAGGAGGATGTTATGAAATCCCCTCGTCTTACGCTCTCTGTGGTTCTGTTGCTTTCCGCTGTGGCCTTTGCCCAATCTGATGCGCAAAAGTCTTTTGACAAATTGAAAAGTCTGGCGGGCAACTGGGAAGGCCCGGTTACTGTTATCCCGCCGCAACCGGAGATGTCATCCGACAAACCCATGCATGTTTCGCTGCGCGTGACTTCCCGGGGGAACGCGCTTGTCCACGAGATGCAGGAAGCGGGAACCCTCGAGGATCCGACCAAGTACGACCATCCCGTCACCATGTTCTACCTGGACGGGGACCGTCTGATCCTGACGCACTATTGCGACGCGGGAAACCGTCCGCGCATGGCGGCCAGAGGTTCGGCAGATGGGAAAACGGTGGAATTCGATTTTGTTGACGTTTCCGGTGGCAACGACTACGGACACATGCACCATGCCGTGTTCACGATCATTGACGCCAACCATCACACCGAGGATTGGACCTACATGATGCCCGGGGATAAACCCGTGCACGCCCATTTCGACCTGACACGGACAAAGTGACGCCCGGCTTGCGGGCTGCTCAGGCACGCTAGGGGCTTGCATGGATCACAAGGAATATTAGGAACTCAGCATGGACCGCGAGTGGAATGACAGTCAGCCGATTTACCGCCAGCTTCGCGACCGCGTGGTCGCGATGATTCTCGACGGGGTGCTCAAGGAAGGCGATCCGCTGCCCTCCGTGCGCAACGTGGCCGCCGAATATCGGGTGAATCCGCTGACGGTTCTGAAGGGGTATCAACAGCTCGTTGATCAGCAACTGGTCGAGACCCGGCGAGGCCTGGGGATGTTCGTGAAAAATGGCGCGCGGAATCTGCTGCTGCAAGACGAACGCCAGAAGTTTCTCGGCGAAGAATGGCCGAGAGTTTACGCCAACATTCAGCGGTTGGGGCTGAACGCGGAGGAACTGCTAAAGGCGGGCGCGAATGGGCGACCGGGAGCGGAAACTGCATCGGATGCCTCACCAGACGCCGCCCCAAATTCTGAAAAGGAGGATCGCTGAAACCATGGCATGCATCGAGGCACGCGGTCTGCGCAAGGTTTTCGGCACAACCATCGCGCTGGATGGCGTCGATTTGAGCGTGGAAGAAGGTCGCATTCTTGGTCTCATCGGTCCCAACGGGGCGGGCAAGACCACGGCACTCAACGCGATTCTCGGCCTTACTCCGTATGAGGGAGAGCTGAGGGTACTGGGGCGCGATCCCTGGGCTGAGCGCGACCGGCTGATGTGCGATGTCTGCTTCATTGCCGATGTGGCCGTGCTGCCTCGCTCATTGCGGGTTTCGCAGACGCTGGACTACGTGGCCGGCGTTCACCCCCGGTTTGATCGTGCGAAGGCGGAAGGATTTCTGGCCAAGACCGCGATCCAGCGCTCGAGCCGGGTCCGCGAATTGTCAAAAGGCATGGTGACCCAGCTGCACCTTGCCCTGGTGATGGCCATTGACGCGCGATTGCTGGTGCTGGACGAGCCCACGATCGGCCTGGACATCCTCTATCGCAAGCAGTTCTACGATTCGCTCCTGAACGACTACTTCGATCACAGCCGGACCATCGTAGTGACGACCCATCAGGTGGAAGAGGTGCAGCATGTGCTCACCGACCTCATGTTCATCAATCACGGGCGCATCGTGTTCGATTGCAGCATGGAGGATTTCGAGGCCCGCTACGCCGAGGTGATGGTGAGTCCGGAGCGGCTGGAAGCGGCGCGGGCGCTCAAACCCATGCATGAGCGGCAGGTGTTTGGGCGAAGCATCCTGCTGTTTGATCGCGCCGATCCCAAGCAGTTGGCCGCTCTGGGCGAGTTGAGGACGCCCAGCATCGCGGATTTGTTCGTGGCGGTGATGGGGAATCAGGGCAGGGCGGCGGCTTGAACAAGGAAAAGCACCTCGGCGGCAAAGCCGCGATCGAGGCAAGTGGCTTAATCGCAGCGCGGAAAGCGTTACGCCACCCAAACGAAATAGGAGCAGCCAGATGAATACACAATCGGATGGGGTGCCGGAGTCTGCGATGGAAGCCCAAGGAATCGCGCCGGCGGTGGTATCGAGGACGCGGCCGTTGTATTGGTCGGTGCGGCGCGAGTTGTGGGAAAACCGCTCGATCTATGTCGCGCCGCTGGCCGTCGCCGGGGTTACGGTGTTCGGCTATCTGATCGCCTTGATTCATCTGCCGCGGCATCTCCAGGCGATGATGGTGCGGAACCCGACGACCCCGCGCGTGGCAGTCGAGCAGCCTTACGACTTTGCCGCCGGGCTGGTCATGGGTACGGCTTTGATCGTTGCGATTTTCTACTGTCTCGACGCGCTGCACGGCGAACGCCGCGACCGGAGCATTCTGTTCTGGAAGTCGATGCCGGTTTCTGATCTCAACGCGGTGCTGGCGAAAGCTCTAATTCCGCTGCTGGTGTTGCCGCTGCTGAGCTGGGGTATCACTGTGGCCGAGCACTGGGTGATGTTTGTGCTGAACGTCACGGCGCTCGTGGTGAAAGGGCAAAGCCCGGCCGCGCTGTGGGCGCAGTTGCCACTGTTCCACATGGAACTGGGACTTCTCTATCACCTCTTCACCATGCACGTGCTGTGGCACGCGCCCATCTATGCGTACCTGATCATGGTTTCGGGATGGGCGCGGAGGGCGACATTTTTGTGGGCGTTCCTGCCGCCGCTGGCGATCAGCATCCTCGAAAAGATTCTGTTCAACACCGCCCATTTCGCCCACATGATCCAGTACCGGCTGGCCGGCGACCCGGCGCTGGTCGCATCCACCGCCGGGACATTTCCGTTCGACGAGCACATGACCCACCTCAGTCCGATCATGTTTCTCGCCACCCCCAGTCTGTGGACCGGTCTGGTCGTGGCGGCCCTATTCCTTTACGCAGCCGTGCAGCTGCGGCGGTGTCAGGGGCCGATTTAGCTGATTGATATTTGGTTCGACGTTTTTGTGGGAGGACGATCATGAGCACCACTGAAATAGTGCAACGGATTGAAACGCCATCGAGCGCGCGGGGAAAGTCTGTCGTCGGCTATTACGTGCTCACCATACTGACAGGAGCGTTCGTTCTCTTCTTTCACGGCAGATCGGCTTTCGTGGTCGATCTTGTCGCGGGAGTTTTCTATCTGGTTGTGACTGCCTTCCTCTACGCCCTGTCTAAGCCGGTGAAGAGGGCCAAAGACTGAGTGGGAGCCATCACTGAGTAAGGCTAGGGAACCATGCAATCACCCATATAGCGCCGGCGGCGGCGCAGTCTCTGGCCGCGGATTGAAGTTCGTCTGGTAAGGAGAAACGAGTATGAGTACCGCTGCATTGCCGAAGCTATTTGCCAACCGCTGGGAGACGAATTCCATTGCCGACACCGCCCTGAAGGCAGCCGCGCGCTTTTGGTTCGGAGTGACCGTCGTCGGCCAACTGGCGTTCGGGTTTGCCGTGGCGTCGTTTTATGGCCTGACTGCGCTGCGCGGCGATTATCACGGGTGGACGATTACGAACGGTCACATGCCTGGCATCACCACACACACTCCGGCCGTGGCCATGCATCTGATCTCGGCGGTTATGCTCATGCTGGCTGGAGCGGTGCAGTTGGTCCCCGGCGTGCGCAATCGTTTCCCCGCATTTCATCGTTGGAACGGCCGCATCTACATGCTGACCGCGGTGGTGCTCAGCGCCGCCGGAATTTACATGACGTGGAGCCGGGGAAGTGTGGGCGACATTCCGCAACATCTCGGCAGCACGCTGAACCTCATCCTGATCTGGGTCTTCGCGGGTCTGGCCCTGCGGTACGCTCTGGCCCACGATTTCAAGACGCACCGCCGCTGGGCGATGCGCCTGTTTATTGTGGTGAGCGGATCGTGGTTTATCCGCATCATGCTTTTCCTGTGGCTTATGGCTTTCAAAGGACCAGTCGGGTTCGATCCGACCACGTTCACCGGCCCTGCCCTCACGTTCTTTTCATTCGCCCAATACCTGTTGCCGCTGGCCGTGCTTGAGCTTTATTTCCGCGCCCAGGACCGCCCCGGCGCATTAGGGCGGATAGCGATGGCCGGCACGCTCGTTGCCCTCACGCTGGTGATGGGAGCGGGGCTTCTTGCCGTCACATTGGGCGTATGGGCGCCTCAGGTCAAAGCAGGCTTCGATCCGCGCACATCGATCGCCGAAACGCTGTCAAAGACCATCGCGGCCAGCGGCGTCGATGCCGCGGTGAAGCAATACCACGAATTGAAAGCTGCCGCCCCAGCCACTTATAACTTCGATGAGGACGAGCTCAACAAGTTGGGCTACCAGCTGCTTAACAAGAAGAGGTTTAAGGAAGCGATCCGTGTTTTCCAGCTCAACGTCGAAGTCTATCCCCAATCGAGTAATGTTTACGACAGCCTTGGCGAGGCCTACATGGACGACGGCCAGAAACCGCTGGCCATCGCCAACTATCAGAAATCTGTTCAGCTCAACCCGCGAAACACCAATGGGATTAACTGGCTGAAGAAGCTCAATGCCAAGTGAATGGCGCGTCACGTATGCGCAGTGATGAGGCGCTCACCTTGGCGGAGTTACTGCCGTCTCCAGATGCCGGGCCGGAATCGGCCTACGTTCGGAACATTCTGATTGGCGCCCTTTTCTTCGTGTTGTTCACCTTCCTGGTGAAAGCGTTGTGGAACTGGCTGATGCCCGCACTGTTTGGCTGGCATGTGATCACCTTCTGGCAGGCGCTGGGAATTCTGGTGCTGAGCAAGATTCTGTTCGGCGGATTCCGCGGCGGTCCGCATTGCGACTGGAACTGGCGGCGCAGAATGAGTGAGCGCTGGGAAAAAATGACCCCGGAGGAGCGCGAGAAATTCCGTGAACGAATGCAAAACTGCTGGGGTTCGGTCGGACCGACACCACCGGAGCCCAAGGTCTCATAACCAGCGGGATACGGGTAAACTGCAACCCTGCAATTGCGTCAGCCAAGCGCGTTACCAGTCGACCGCTCGCCGAGAGAATCCCGAGCCTTATCTACCCCAGGTAATGCTCGGCGCTCGTGTCCGCCTTCTTTTTCTTCTCGATTTGCCCTGAGTGAACATCACTCCCGGGTGTGATCACTGTCACAAACTGACAGTGACAATGCGTGAAATCCCGAAAGGGCTGGCCGGCCATGCGCGATTTAGCCCACAAATGGGGTCGGACGTGAACTCGTTAACCAAGTTAAGTGTCCCATTTTCAGTGGATTAGAGAGAACTCTCTGCTTGGCTTGGAACGTGCATTTCTCCCCCTCGAACGTGGGGGAATACCGGCATGAGTTTGCGCAAGATCGCCCGCGACCTTTACCAAACGGCTGCTTCCATCAAGACCGGCGTCATATTGCTGATTCTAGTGGTTATCTTCTCCGCGGCCGGCACTTTAATTTTGCAGCGGCCCGTGACCGATGCCGACGAAATGCAGCGCGCCTATTCGCCACAGGTACTCCGTCTGCTCGACGCCTTGAAACTGACCGATGTCTTCCATGCCTGGTGGTTCGTTTTGCTGTTGAGCCTGGTGAGCCTGTGCATCATTGCCGCCTCCATCCAGCGCTTTCCCAACGCGTGGCGATTTTATTCGCGTCCCTACAAAAGCCCCGATGAGAACTTTCGCAAAGCCCAGCCGCTCCAAGCCCTGATCCCGGTAAAGAACGAAGAAGCCGGGTTGAGCGCTGCCGAACGGGGTTTGAAGAAAGCGGGATTCAAGGCGGAGCACATTGTCCGGGAAAACAGCTTCTCCCTGTTCAGCGAGCGCAACCGCCTCTCGGAAATGGCGGTTTACATCGTTCATGCCAGCCTGCTGCTGATCTTTCTCGGCGCCAATATCGATGCTCTGTTCGGCTGGCGGGCGTTCGTCATGCTTACACGGGGAGAGCAATCCAGTGAGGTGCAGCCACAAAACGGCAACCCGCGGAACCTGCCCTTTGCCATCCGCTGTGACAGTGCAGGCCGCGAGAACTACGCCGACGGGTCTCCTAAGAAATGGTGGTCGGATCTGGCGGTTGTCGACAACGGAAAGGTTACGCTGCGCAAGCAGATCGCGGTGAACGACCCGCTGGTCTATGGCGGCGTGCGCTTTTATCAAGCCAGCTTCGGCAGCACTGGGAAGATCGACCGCTTGATGCTCACGGCCACTCCTCGTGACGTTGGGCCGTCCAGGGAGATCGCCATTGCTCTGAATGAAACCCTCCCCCTGGATTCCGACACCACCGTGCGGCTGGCCGAATTTTTTCCGGACTATGCTGTGGGCGATGGCCACGTGTATGCCCGCTCCAACGAACTGGGAAACCCGGCGGCTCATCTGGTGGTTGAGTCCAGGAAATCGGGCACGATGGTCAACGTATGGCTGCCTCCGATTCAGGGGATGGAAGAGAACGCAGCTTCGCCTTACGCCTTCGAGGGCAAGGATGTGCAAATGGCCTATTACACCGGCCTCGAAGTCTCGCATGAGCCGGGACAGTGGTCGGTGTGGGCGGGTGTGGTCCTGCTGGGGTTGGGTTTGGCCGTGGTGTTCTACCTGGTGCACATGCGGATTTGGGTGGTGCCGGTGCGCAATGCCCGCGGCCAGATTGCGCTCTGGGTGGGCGGCACCGCCAACAGGAATAAAGAGGTGTTTGAACAGCGCTTTGCAAAGCTGATCGAGCAGATCAAAGCGGAAGTCGACATTTCCAAACTGGGGATGAGTGTGGAGACGCACGTTGCTACATTCGCCGGAAAATAAGGCAGGAAAGGATCCTGGTCATGGCGCGAGTTGCCAAAGTGGAAGAGCATCCAGTGGCCGCAGGCCGAATGCTGGTTGTGATGGTGGGGTTGGGAGTCGCGTTTCTGCTGTTCACGGCATTTTTGAACGTGGTCAAGAGCGGCAGTCTGGTTAACGAATCCAACCTGCTCTATGCCGCTCTTATTTTCTTTTCCGGAGCGGGAACGCTTTACCTGGCATTCGGAATCAGCGGTACTGCTTCATACATACGTTATGCCTCGCTGGCGACCTGGGCGGGCCTGGCGGCCACTACCGGCGCTGTTGCTCACCGCTGGTACGAAGCCGGACATCCGCCCTTCGCCAGTATTTATGAAATGCTGCTCAGTTTCGTTTGGACTTTGGCGGTTCTCACGCTGGTTGCCGAGAAAAAATATGGCGTAAAAGTCATCGGCACGGTCACGATGCCGGTGGCGATCGTCGGCGTGGTGCTGATGCAGTTACTGCGCACTGAGGTCCATCCGCTGGTGCCGGCGCTGCAATCCACATGGCTCCACGTGCACGTGACGCTGGCCATGCTGGCCTATGCGGCCTGCGCCCTAAGCTTCGCTCTGGCCATGATGTTCCTCATCAAAGACAACCTGAAGACGGAAACCTTCCTGGCCGCAACCAGCCTGTTGACGGTCGCGGCTTATCTTGGCATCCTGACGCGCTTTGAGAAATGGGGCGGACTTAGCGTGGTGGCCTGGAATCCCCAGGAAAAGTCTGAGGTCTTTCTGGGGAAAGGGATGCGGCTGTTCGTCGTGATACCGGATCTGGGGTGGCTGATGGCGCTGGTGCTTGCCGGCATTGCCGTGCCCTTCGTTCTTTACCTGGCTTGGCGGAAGACGAACAATCGCGATTTCATCAATCTCGCAAATCGGGCAGTGTTCGTGAGTATTCTTCTCCAGGCGCTGGCCCTGGCGTTCTTTGTGCTGCGGGCCAGGGATGGACAATACGCCTCGCTCGATGTCGACGGCTTGTTCCCAACCAGCCTGGCGGCAAGTCCGTTCATCCTCTCGGGCATAGTCGGCGGCATCTTCGCTTCCCTGCTTTACCTGCTGCTTGTCTGGAGGCGCAGCGACCTCGAACGCATGTTGCCCAGCGCCGAGGAACTCGACCGAATTACGTATCGCACCATCGCGATCGCATTCCCCCTGCTCACCCTGATGATCGCGGCCGGTGCGTATTGGGCCAATCGCACCTGGGGCTCTTACTGGAGCTGGGATCCCAAAGAAACCTGGGCGGCGATCACCTGGCTGGTTTATGCCGGCTATCTGCACATGCGCATTACTCGCGGATGGCGGGGAAGGCGCGCGGCCTACTTCGCCATTCTGGGTTTTGCCGTCGTCATGTTCACGTTCTTCGGAGTGACTTATCTGCTCCCGGGATTGCATTCTTATGCCTGAGTCTGGCTCGATCGAGGTCCCATCAGGGACCCAGGCAAGCGGCCCCGCCGCTCAGCCAATTCCATGGGATGCCAGGCCGGACACTGTGCGTGTGAACTGGCAGCTCAAGGCGGTACTGCCGATCGCTCTGGTATTGCTCGCGGGATTGCTGCTCTTTATTCTGGCCACGGTGTCGTTTCGCGATCCGCAACGCCATGCCGTTCTGGTGGTTGCCGGAGCCGGCGCGATTGCCATTTGCGCGGTGTCGATCTTCGTGCTCGCCTGGTTCGTGCAACGGCCGATGGTCGAACTCCAGGAGAAGATTACCCAGTTGGGCGATGGCGATCTGAATGCGGCCGTCAGCTTTTCCAAGCGCAACGATGAAATTGGAGATCTCGGCCGCAACTTCAACCACATGGTCGCGCAGTTGCGCGAGAGCCGGGAAGAAATCGAGCGCCTGCATCGCACCCAGATGTCCCGCGCCGAACATTTCGCCACGCTAAGTGAGTTGGCTGCCGGCTTGGCCCACGAGATTCGCAACCCTCTGGCCGGAATTGCCGGGGTCGTGGAAATCATTGCCCGCGATCTCCCCCCTACCAGTCCGGCCCGCGCGGTGGTGAAAGATGTGCGCGTCGAGATCGCGCAGATCAACAACACCCTCACCAACCTGGTGCAGACCGCCCGGCCCCATCCGCCGGCCATACGCCGAAGCGACCTGAACACCACCGTGGAACATGCGGTGATGCTGGCGCGCCAGCAGGCCCTCTCCAAACCCATCGAGATCGAGCTCAAGAAGAACCCCGCGCTGCCGGAAATCGAGCATGACAGCGATCAGATTCATCAGGTGCTCCTCCATATTCTGCTGAACGCCATTCAGGCCATCGATGGCGCGGGCAGGATCACGGTGGACCTCGAATCTCGCAACCAGCAAGCTGCGATCAGCATTGCCGACAGCGGGCGTGGCATTCTCCCCGAGCACCTGCCCAACATCTTCCGTCCTTTCTATACCACGAAGGGCAACGGCACCGGGCTGGGGCTCTCCCTCGCCCGCCGCATCACTGAAGAGCATCACGGTCACATCGATGTCACAAGCGTTGTGGGCAAGGGCAGCAAGTTCGTGGTGTTGCTGCCGTTTTCGCGGCCGGTAGCGGAGGCAGCCGCCTCGTAGCCTGAAATCCCGCTCTCCATCACCTGTTTAGTCAAGAGTCCTTGCCTCTGAGAATCCCCAACCCTACGGTCGACATCGAATATGCTTTCGACCAGAAGCTCTATGTCCATACGACCCATCAAGCGGCTGATTAAATCGAAACCCACGATCGAGGGTGCGGGCGTGCATTTGCGACGGGCCTTCGGTTTCGGAAACACCAAAGAGACCGATCCCTTTCTGCTGCTCGACGACTTTCGCAACGATGTCCCCGAGGATTATCTGGCGGGCTTTCCCTGGCATCCTCACCGCGGGATTGAGACTATCACCTATGTTCTGGCCGGAACCGTCGAGCATGGCGACAGCATGGGGAACCGCGGCGCCATTGCCGCGGGGGACGTGCAGTGGATGACCGCCGGCAGCGGCATCATTCACCAGGAAATGCCCAAGGGCGATGAGACCGGCCGCATGCACGGCTTCCAGCTCTGGGCCAATCTTCCCGCCGATCTCAAAATGACCGCGCCGCGCTACCAGGAAATCAAAGCGCCCGACATCCCCACCATC
>Ga0187782_10000623_pt1 | contig 24532 bp, 22 predicted proteins | sample 0715_SJ02_MP15_2_FD_132454 | JGI IMG/M metagenome (GOLD analysis project Ga0187782, IMG submission 132454) | Tropical peat soil microbial communities from peatlands in Department of Meta, Colombia - 0715_SJ02_MP15_20_MG | ecosystem: Environmental > Terrestrial > Soil > Wetlands > Peat | place... | reverse complement strand
TGGAGGAGGCGGCGGGAGCAAGACACCCAACATCTCCGGGTGCGAGATGATCTCGATCCCTCAGAACGTCACGGGCACCTACTGGTACAACGCTTCGGTGGTCTGTCCCTTCAACATCACGAAGATGACCACGGGGGACGTGACCGTGTCCGCGGTCAACAACACGACCGGGGACCCGGTGGCCACTTCGGTGACCGATACGTGGAGTTTAGTGGTCCAAAACGTCACCGGGTTCCCATACGTGAACGAGAGCCACTACAACTTTGCCACGAACTCCTGGAACGACACCACCTACCCGATCCTGGCTCTGGCCGGCGATAGCGACTATTGGGTACTGACGACTCCCACGAACGTTTCGGGAGATCGACTCGTGATCACGGCGACCGCCTCCGCGCCGTGTACAGGGTCGTTCGACTGGTTCCTTAACGAAGTCCTGTAGTTCTGGAGGCCCCACCCGCTTCGAGTTGAGGGCATCGGTTTTCGAGCCCGTTCCGAGCGCGGGTTTCGCACGCTCGGAGTACGACCGGGACGTCCGCCAAAGGAGGCCGGGCGTTTCGCTAGTCGGCTTTCTTGCGAGTGCCGATGACCGTGCGCGAGGGGCGTCGGACCGGTACCTTCACTCCGACCTCGAGGTGGCGCTCCGTCGGACCGATATAGATCTGGCGCGGGCGGGCGATCTTCTGCTCGGGATCTTGCACCGACTCGATCCACTGGGCGAGCCAGCCGGACATCCTCGGGATGGCGAAGAGAACCGGGAACATGTCCATGGGGAAGCCCATCGCTTGGTAGATGATCCCTGAATAGAAGTCGACGTTCGGGTAGAGCCGCCGCTGGATGAAATAATCGTCCGACAGGGCCACCTTCTCGAGGGCCAGGGCGACGTCGATGAGGGGGTTGCGGCCCGTGACTGCGAAGACCTCCTCGGCGAGTTGCTGGATGAGCCGTGCCCGGGGGTCGTAGGTCTTGTAGATGCGGTGGCCGAACCCCATTAGGAGGCGCTTCCCCTCCTTCACCTGGCGGATCAGCTGCGGAACGTGCTCCTTCGTCCCGATCTCGAGAAGCATCCGGACCACTTGCTCGCTCGCTCCGCCGTGGAGGGGGCCGTAGAGGGCGGCTGCGGCCGCGGCGGCACAACTGTACGGGTCCGCGTGCGAGCTTCCGACCGCGCGCATCGCGTTGCTGCTGCAGTTCTGCTCGTGGTCCGCGTGCAGGACGAAGAGCATGTCGAGCGCCTTCGAGAGGACCGGGTCCGGAGTGTACTGCGTCGTCCACGACGGCCGGTACATCATGGCGAGAAAGTTCTCGGTGTAGGTGAGGTCGTTGCTGGGGTGGATGTACGGCATCCCCACCGAATGCCGGTGGGCGAACGCCGCCACGGTCGGAACCTTGGCGATCAGCCGGAACGCCTGCTGGTAGCGGCTGTGCCCGTCGGTGATGTTCTTCGCGTCCGGGTAGAACGTCGAGAGCGCCGCGAGCGTGCTGACCATCATCCCCATCGGGTGGGCATCGTGATGGAAGCCGTCCATGAACTTCTGGACGTTCTCGTGGAGCATCGTATGGTAGGTGATGTTGTGGACCCACTCGTCGAGCTGATTCTTGCTGGGCAGGTTGCCGTGGATGAGAAGGTAGGCGACCTCGAGGTAGCTCTTCGATGCCGCGAGCTCCTCGATCGGGTAGCCGCGGTAGCGTAGGATCCCTCGGTCCCCGTCGATGAAGGTGATCGCGCTGCGGCACGACGCGGTGTTGGCGAAGGACGGGTCGTAGCTCAGGAGCCCGTAGTCGTCCGGGGAGGTTCGGATCTGGTGGAGCTCGGTCGCGCGGATCGACCCCTCCTGCACCGAGATACGGTAGTTCGACCCCGTCCGTTCGTCCGTGATCGACAGGAAATTGTTCGGTTTCGGCGCGCTGGATTCGTCCTTGGAAGGTTCGGACTTGGGTGCCGGCAAGGAACTTCCCTCGCGGCCTCCCAACGCGCGGGGGTAATTGAACCCGCTCGGGAGGCCGGACGCGCTGCCCTCAGGGTTTCGGCGAGGTCCGCGTGGTCGGGAACACGACCACCCGGCCCTGCTCTACGGACCCGATCTCGTCGACCTCTTGGAGGACCCGGACCGCCTCCTTACCGGCGGTCGTTAGGTGGTACGATTCGGAGGAGTGGGTGATGAGTCCTTCCTCCTGCAGCGTCCGGAGGTGGAAGGAGAGCTTGGGGGAGTCGTCGATCCCGGCGGCCCGCATCACCTCGGTAAACGACGTCGGGCCTTCGGAGAGCCGCCGGAGGATGTGCCGGCGCAACGGGTTCGCGATCGCCCCCAGCGTGCCTTGGACCCGGACGGCCGAGATCGCCGCCCTCAGCTGGAGGACCGCGGCATCCGGAAGGACTCCGGGGTCGAACCCCACCGCGATCGGACCCTTGCCCGACGTGCGTTGGACGATCTCGCTGAGGGCGTGGGCGAGCTCCTCCGCGCGGTGCGTCGCGAACAACCGTTCGATGCCGGCGAGGACCACCGCGGGCCGAGCGTGTCCCTCGACAAAGCGGAGGACGGCGTCCTGAAGTCCCGCGGGCGAATCCTCGAGGGGAAGGTCGCCGGCCGTCACGTGCGGGGGGACCTTCTTCGGGAGGGCGCCCAGCAGGAGGACGTCGTACCCTTCCTTGGCCCACTTGTCCGCCAGTCTCGCCGGGTCGCGCTCGTCGCCGGTGGGCGCGGAGTAGGCCCGCTGCTCCTGGATGAGGCCGATGATCCGCTCCACGGCCTCCGACCGGAACGGCTTGCGGACGTAGTCGAACGCGCCGAGCTTCATCGCCTCGACCGCCGCCTCGACCGTCCCGAACCCGGTGATCATCACCACGTAGAGCCGCGGCCAGCGCTCGCGCACTTGGCGCAGCAGCTCGATCCCGTTCATCCGCGGCATCCGGACGTCCGAGAACATCACGTCGAACTCCGCGGCGTCGAGCGCTTCGAGCGCTTTGGTACCGGAGGAGACGACCTCTACCCGATGACCGAGGTCGGAGAGGAGGGTCGCGAGCTCCTCCCGGAAGACGGCGTCGTCATCGACGACCAGGAGCCGCATGGAGGGGGGACCGCCGGAGCCGAATTAACGCTGCCTCTCTGCGCCGACCGAGTCCGGCGCTCCGGTCCTTAGCTCGAGGGGGCCACGGACGGCTCCCGAGTCGCCGTTTCGGGCCTGACCGACACCAGGCGGGGGAGATGAACGGAGAAGGTCGAACCCTTGCCCGGTTCGGAATCGACCTCGATCGTACCCCCGTGGGATTGGACGATCCCGTGGCAGATCGCAAGGCCAAGACCGGTCCCCTTTCCCTCGGACTTCGTCGTGAAGAACGGCTCGAATAGGTGCGGCCGGACGTCGGGGGGAATCCCCTCACCGGAGTCGGAAACCGTAAGGTGAACCCAGCCGGCATCCGAGGAAAGTCGGACGGCGACGCGCCCCGAGCCGTCGACGGCGTCGTACGCGTTGTTCACGAGGTTCGTGATGACCTGCACCAAGAGGTTCCGGTCCCCCCGCACTCGCACGGGGTCCTCCGGAACCGTGACCTCGAACTCGACTTCGGCCGCCTGCTTTCCGCGGAGGAACGCGGCCGCCGATCGCACGGTCTCCGCGAGGTCCACCTCGCCGACCATCGCCTCGGGCCGACGAGCGAAGTCGAGCAGTCCGCGAACGATCCGGGCGGCGGACTCCGTCTGATGGAGGAGCGTATCGATCCGGCCCCGCGTCCAGGGGTCGGGAGTCCGGCGACGTACCGACTCGGCGATGAGCATGATGTTCGCGAGGGGCGTGTTGATCTCGTGCGCCACCCCTGCGGCGAGCTGTCCGAGCGACGCGAGGCGGTCCGAGTGCCTCGCCTGGAGCTCCCAGCGACGCTGGTCGGTCAGGTCGACCGCGACCCCGAGGAAATGGGTGATGACACCGTCCTCGCCTCGGATCGCGGTGATCGTAAGAAAGACCGGGTGCTCGACTCCGGCTCGGTCCCGATTGACGATCTCGCCAGACCAGGAGCCGGTACGGGGGTCGAGCAGGTCGGTCCACATCCGCGCGTAGGTCGCCCGGTCCGTCTTTCCGCTCGCGACCACGTTCGGCCGGCGACCGACCAGTTCGTCCCGGCGAAAGCCGTAGATCCTCTCGAACGCCGGGTTCACGTCGATCAGGAAGCCGTCCCGGTCGGTGAGCTCCATCGCGTTGGTGGAGTGCAGGAACGCCTGGTAGAACAGACGGGCCGACGCGGCCGAGTCATGCTGGAGGCCGGTGCGGTCATGGACGACCAGCAGAACGCCGGTCACTTCGCCGGCCGCGTTCGATTGGGGGTAGAACTCGACATCGACCGTGTGTCGACGACTCCTCCCCTCGGTTTCCAGCACGAAGCCGTGAAGGGAGGTCGACCGCTCGTGTCTCTGGGCCCGCTTCCGAGCGTCGTCCAGGCGTTCGTGGCCGGACGCGAGGAGGTCGGAAAGGCGTCGGCCGGCGAGGTCGCCGTCCAAGCCGAGCAGTTCCCGGAACGCCGGGTTCGCCCGCTCGATCGATCCGTCCGGAGCGAGCAGGAGGGCACCCATCGGGCCGCGTTCGAACGTCGCCTCGAACCACCCACGTTCGACCATAGTTCCGTAGCACGAGTACCCGGGGGGGCATGGGGCTTTCCCTCCGTCCGGCGTGAGTGTCAAGTCGACTTCACGGCGAGACGAATACGTACGCCCCCGTGGATTCTCCAATGGTCCGGCCCCTGGTCCTTGTGCTTCGCGAAACTCCGAGCCTCGCGGACTCGGTCCAGATCCTTCTCGAAACGGTCGGGTTCCGCGTCGTCTCGTTCGGTTCCCTCGCCTCGGCGTTGGAACGCATGGAAGACCGGACCGCCGAGCCGATCCGAGCGATCGTCGTGGCGAGTAACCAGGCGTACAGCGAGGCCCTGAAGGCGTACCCGGAATCCGTCCCCGATACAGTTCGCAGCGTCCCGCTCCTCGTGGTCGGTCAGCGTGCCTTTCACGAGCGGCAGTACTGGCCTCCGAACGTCCGGTGGCTCGGGCTCCCGCTGGATGCCGGGGCGCTCGTTTCCGCGCTCACCCAGCTCACGGGGATCGAGCCGAACGGGCCGGCGAAGGTCGCGAACTGAGCGCCGACCGCTCCTTCACCGTGCCTCCTCGAAGGAACTCGGCGAGAATCGCGGCGACCCGGCCATCGAGGTCGTCGTACTCGTACCGGACGGAGACGATCGGCTGGGGCACGTGAACGAGGCGGGCGAGGTCCACCGGGCTCCCGTCGACGACGAACTCCGCGTCCGAACGGCGGATCGTCTCTTCGAGGTCCTTCACCTGGTTCTCACTGTAACCCATCGCGGGCAGGATCCGGTCGAGATGCGCGTACTGCTGGTAGACACCGGCGATCGAACCGGCCGCGAACGGCCTCGGGTCGATGATGACCGCGCCGTGCCGCTGGGCGACCAAGGTACCGGCCCCCGAGTCCAACCCGCCGTGGGTCACGGTCGGTCCGTCCTCCACGACCACCGTCCGGCGGCCGCGGACACGCTCGCCGTCCGGCGCGATGAGGCGCAATCCGGCGTGAACGACCTTTGCGGAAGGGTTCACCGTTGCGGCGTTCCGCTCGATCGTCCGGACCCCTTCAGGGGGGGCCGAATCGGTCTTGCTGATCACGATGACGTCGGCCATCCGGAAGTTGGCTTCTCCCGGATAGTAGCTCAGTTCGTGGCCTGCGCGGTGCGGGTCGGCGACCACGAACTGCAGGTTCGGTACGAAGAACGGCATGTCGTTGTTCCCTCCGTCCCAGAGGACGATGTCCGCTTCGGCCTCGGCCTTTCGGAGGATCGGTTCGTAATCGACGCCGGCGAAGACGACCGCACCGTCCCGGATGTGCGGTTCGTACTCTTCCCGCTCCTCGATCGTGCAGCGCGCCCGGTCGAGGTCTTCCATCCGCGCGAAGCGCTGGACGGCCTGAGCCTCGAGGTCCCCGTACGGCATCGGGTGTCGAACGATCGCGACGCGCTTCCCGTGCTCGCGCAGGTACCGTGAGATGAACTTCGTGAGAGGGCTCTTTCCCGCGCCGGTGCGCACCGCACAGATGCTGATCACCGGTTTCGAGGATCGGAGCTCGGTCGACTTGGGCCCCGCGAGCATGAAGCTCGCCCCGGCCGCGAGCGCGATCGCGCCCTTGTGCATGACCTCCTCGTTCGGGAGGTCCGAGTAGGAGAGCAGGGCGAGGTCCACCGACTCCCGGCGGATGAGGTCCGGGAGGTCGCTTTCGGGCACGATCGGGATTCCCTTCGGGTACCCCGGCCCCGCGAGCCCGGCCGGATAGACACGTCCCGCGATGTTGGGGATCTGGGCGGCGGTGAACGCCACCACGTGGACATCCGTTCGCCTCCGGTAAAGCATGTTGAAGTTGTGGAAGTCCCGGCCGGCGGCGCCGATGATGACCACTCGCTGAGAAGACATAGCCCAACGACCGGGCGGGGTTAGATAAGTCGTTGGTCGAGCCCGACTTACGCGAACTCAGTCGCCGGCCTCCGGGCTCGGCGGTGCCGGCGGCGGAGCGGTCGAGCCACGGAGCACCGAGGGAACGAGCGCCACGATGAGCAGCAGAGCGGAGATGATGAAGATCCAGTGGATCGCGGCGAGGAAGTTTGCGGCGTCGGCGAACGGCACCGACGGGTTCGCCGCGCCGATGAAGATCGCCTGGATCCCCGCGAGCGACACGACCGAACTCATGACGAGGAGCGTGATCCCGAGAGAGATCGTCGAACCGGTGTTGAGCAGCGTCGCCCCGAGCGCGGACGCGATTCCCCGCCGCTCGGGACGAACGGCCGTCATCATGGCGGCTCGATTCGGGGAGGCGAAGAGCCCCATGCCCGCGCCGACGAGCACGAGGGGCGGAGCGAGGGCGAAGAAGGAGTCGTCGGGCCCGATCGTCGCGAGCCAGACGAACCCGAGGGCGGAGACCACGAGCCCGGCGACGAGGAACGGTCGGGGCCCGTACCGGTCCGATAACCATCCGCTGATCGGCCCCAGGGTGGCGAGCGAGGCGGACGTGGGGATGAGGAACAGTCCCGCCGTGAACGGGCTCAGAAAGCGAGGCGGACCCTGCAGATAGAAGACCAGGACGAACGTGAAGGCGCCGCGGGCCAAGGCGTTCAGGAACATCGCGATCCCGGACGCCGCGAACTGACGATTTCGGAACAGCGTGAGGTCGAGCATCGGAAACATTTCGCGGGTCTCGAGCCACAGGAACACCACCAGCAGAACCCCGCCGCCGACGATGGCGGCCACGGCTAGAAGCGTCGACACCTGCCCGAGCGCGCCGAGGGTGATCCCGAGGAGAATGGCCGAGAGCCCCGCGGCGAAGAAGACGTTCCCGAGCCAATCGATCTTCGGTCGGACCTCGGGCTTCGCGAGCTCTTTCAGGTCCGCGCGGGCGCGCAGGGTCGCGATCAGCCCGATCGGAACGTTCACGAAGAAGATCCACCGCCATCCGATGGTCGAGGTGATGACTCCTCCCAAGACCAGTCCCGAGACGGCTCCCACGACGATCGATACCTGGTTGACCCCGAGGGCGCGTCCCCGCTCGTTCGGCGGAAACGCGTCCGTGATGATCGCCGCGGAGTTGGCGAACAGGAACCCGGCTCCGATCGCCTGCACCAGGCGGAAGACCACGAGCTCGAGGCCGGTGCCGGAGAATCCGCATAGGAGCGAGCCGGCCGTGAACACCGCAAAGCCGAGGACGTAGAGACGCACCCGCCCGAACATGTCGGAGAGACGACCAAAATTGACCAGGACGACCGCCGTCAGAAGGGAGTAGCCGAGCAGGATCCAGAGGAGGAGGGTCGCGTTCGTTCCCGGTAGCTCGCGGCCGATCGTCGGGAGGGAGATCAGCACGATGTTCGTGTCGATGGACGACATCAAGGTCGCGACCGTGGTGTTCGAGAGGACGAGCCACTTGTACTGCAACCCTACCTCACCTCTTCGAACGCGGTCGCCGTCCCCGCAGTGCGGCGAGGACCGGGGCTCGCTATCGTAACGAGTCCTCCCGGGACGGAAGGGGGATGGGCGCGAGCACGGTCCGTTCGCGGCCTAGCCCAACGGCGTCGTGGTCGACTGGTAGCCCGCGATCTCGGAGGTGAGCTTGTCGATGTACTGCCGGAAGCTCGCCAGGATGTGCTTCGTGGTGATGATGCCCACGACCTCGGACCCCGACCGGACGACCATGCGCCGGATCCCGAGCGACGCCATGGTGTTGACCACCTCGTCGGTGGGAGTGTCCGGAGAGCAGGACTGAGGGTCCGGCGAAGCGATTTCCCGAAGGAGAATCTGGGAGGGGTCTCCTTTCCGGGCGACGATCTTCTCGAGGTAATCCCACTCCGTGACGATCCCGACCACGAGCTTAGGGCCCCCGTGAGTGACGATCGCGTAGCCCTTGTGCGCCCCGACCATGGCCCGGGCTGCGGTCAGCGCATCGGTCTCGCTGTCCAACGCCAGGATCGACGTATCCATGATGTTCTTCGCCAGCAGTACCATGCCCCTCGCAACCGAGCGAAGGTTAAGAAAATGCGGGCGAGGCGGACACGGTGGGTCCTTCGAGATACGCCCGGTCCCCAGGTAGGTTAAGCGATGGACGACTCTTCGCGTGGAAGGTTGGAGGTTCCCGAGCTCGACCTCGCCCTGCTCGCGGGCTTCCGGTTCTCGTGCCTTCCCGGATGCGGCCTTTGCTGCTTCGCTTCTCCCCGGTTGGAGGGAGATGACGAGCGACTTCTCCGGAAGGCCGCTCCCGACTCCCGGATTGTCATCGAGGATGGCGTGAGCCACGTGGCGGCGCGGCCCGACGGCGGGGCATGCCAGTTCCTCCGGGAGCTACGTTGCTCGGTCCACGGGGCTCGTCCCGCCCCGTGTCGCGAATTTCCCCTATCGGTCCATGTCGGGATGCGCCTTCAGGCCACGGTCGTGCTCTCCTGTCCCGGCGTGGGGCTCGACCCGCTCCTGGGCTACGAACGGTCTGCCCCGGACCGCCCGCCGTTGGGCTTCGACGCGGAGCTCTCGTCCGCGCGGGGTCGGCTCTCTCCCGCCCTCCTGCGGCGCGGGCTCGAGAGCGAGCGCCGGCGCCGTCGGATCGTCCGCACGCTCGAACTGCAGGGTCGTTGGGTGGACGAGGAGGACGTTCGTCGCGAGCTGCGCGGTCACCGACTCCTCCCGACGGAGACGGAATTCTCCGTGGCGGCCCTGCCGGAGGCGAACGACGGCCTCGAGTTCCTTCCTCTCTATTTCGATGGACGACGCGGGCCTGTCGCGCTGGCCCAAGGACTCGGAGGCTGGGAGGCGCTCGAGGTCGCACCGGGAGGAGGGTCACGAGCCGTGGGCCTGGCCGTCCCGCCCGACCACGTTCCGACCCTCGACGGCGGGGCCGAGACCCTGCTGTCGGGGTACCTCCACTACTGGCTCGAGCGGGATGCGTTCCTCGCGGCGACCCATCTCGAGATGCTCTCTCGCCCGGGCGGGACCGTCATCGAGGCCGCGCTCAAAGACCTCCACGCGGTCGCGTCGACCGTGCTCGCCCGCGGATCGTTCCGCGCCAAGCTTCGAGGAGAGGAGGGGGCTCGACTCACGCGAGAGGACGTGGAGCGAGGGATCCGCAGCACGGACCAGGACTGGTTGGACCGCCCGACGTGGGGGAGCCGCCTTTAGGGGGCCGGAAAGCGTTCGCCGAGCTTCGACTCGAGTTGGCCGATGAGCGTTCGCTCGTCGTCATGGGACCAGGGGCTCGGCTCGAGCGTCGGCGCGTCGACCCAGCGCCTCGGCGCCTCGCTCCCGAAGGTCGAGGAGAACTCCGTTCGCCACGCGTCGGGAAGCGGTGAGGAGCCTTCCGGGAGGGGAAGACCGGCGAGGATCGCCCCGGCCCGCGCGAGCACCCGGCTCACCGATTCCGCCCGATAGCCGCCCCCGCCGGTCACGAGAAGGCGACCTCCCGAGAGCTCGTGCGAGAGCTCGAAGACGGTTCGGTCGACCTCCGCGTACGCCTCGGGGGAGTACTGGAGCCGTGCGAGCTCGTCCCCGTAGTGACCGTCCACTCCGTGCTGGAGAATGATCACGTTCGGACGAAACCATCGCAACAGGGGAGGCACCACCCGGCGGAAGATTGGGATCAACGCCTCGTCTCCCGCGCCCGGAGGCAACGGCACGTTCACTTTGAGACCGGCGCCGTCGTCTCGACCGACCTCGTGAGGAAATCCGGTTCCGGGAAAGAGCGTGCGTCCGTCCTGATGGAAATCGATGTCGAGGACTCGACCGGACTCGTAGAACCCATACATGACCCCGTCGCCGTGATGGGCGTCGATATCGATGTAGGCGACCCGATGCCCGTGCCGCATGCCCCGGGCGACCGCGATCGCCACGTCGTTGAAGATGCAGAAGCCGCTCGCCCGATCCGGGTGCGCGTGGTGGAGGCCCCCGGCCGGGTGGAATGCGGGACGCCGATGCTCCATAGTGTAGTCGAGCGCGGAGACGGCGCCCTGGACCAGTCGGGCGGCCGCTTCGTAGCACCCCCGGAAGGCAGGCGTGTCCCCCGCATCCAAGAGGAGCTCCTCGCTCCGGCCGCTCGCCCTCTGAACGAAGTCAAGGAACTCGGCATGGTGGAACGTCTCGAGCAACGGGCGCTTCGCCGGCTCGACCGACCGGGACCAATCGAGGGAGACCTCGGCAGATTCGGCCGTCACCGAATCGAGGAGACGGGCGGCGAGCCAACGGCTCCGTTCCGAGAACGGGTGGAACGGACCGAAGTCGTAGTCGAGGAACCGGTCGCTCCACACTACGTGAGCGCCGGTCTTCGTCACGACTCTCCTCGGGAAGATCAGCGGCGACGGGGAACGGAAGGGCGGACGACCGCGGCCGGTGGGGCGACGGCGGGAGGGGGCGGCATCATTTCGGTTCCGGGTACGTCGCCGCGAGGAATAAGCCATCGCTGGCGAAGGACCCCGAACCCGCCACCATTATGAACGCGGCGGGGTCCGCGGAGGGGAGGGGAGTACGATGGGGATTGAGGATGAGGTTTCTTCGAACGCCGTCAAGGTCTACAAGGCGATGAAGGAGCTTGCGATGCTCTCCGAAGAGAAGATGGGGACGGCGGAGCGCATCACGCAGAGCGTGAAGCTCCCGAAGACCATGGTTATGAACGCGCTCCAGGAGCTCCAAGCGAAGGCGTGGGCCCGACGGAAGGTCCGCGAAAAGGCCGCCGGATACTACCTCGTGAAGTAGACGACTACTACGACGAGGGTTCGCGCTCGCTCGCGGCGCGACCCCAGACCTTTTCCACAAGCCGACTGGTCGATCGGAGCGTGACCTCGGTCACGGTGCTCACGCGAGCGACCTGGGCTCGAGAGCGGTGCTCTCCGTTCTGCTCCGCGGCGATGTAGATGAGCGCCGCCACGAGGCCGTGCGGGCTGAGACCGGAGAGTTCGGGGTCTTCGCGGGCTTGGTCAAGCATCGATTCCACGGTCGACCGGACTCGAGGGGAGAGAGCGAGCTCCTGGGCATACCGAGCTAGGAACGCTTTGGTGCCGACGCCGGGGATCGGGAGGCCGGAGCCCCGCTGAACGACCTTGAAGGTACGACCCACGTCCGAGCGGCGGGTGCCGACCGCCGCGGCGACCTCGCCGAGCGTACGGGGGATGGAGTACCGTCGGCAGGCCGCGTAGATGCAGGCCCCCACGCTGGCGGGGAGGCTCCGGCCCCGGAAAAGTCCCCGCACCTTGGCCTCGCGGTAGACGTGCTCCGCCTCGGCCAGGACGACCTCGGGAAGGCCCATCGACTCCCCCGCGGTCTGGATTTCGCTGCGCGCGGCGCTCCGGTCGAGCGGGCCGTCGACGGTGCGGGAGGTCTGTCGCTGCATCACTCGCTTCAGGTGCTGGAACTCGTAACGACGGTGCCAATCGAGTCGCTTCCCTTGACCGTCGCGGCTGAGAGTGAGGGTCGACCCGAGGGTGCGCTTCGTCCCTCCGGGCCGGACGAACGGACCGATCCCGCGCCCGCTTCCCTCGGACCCGGTGGCGCCGGCCGGCAGAGGGGCGCTCGCCACGATCGGACTCCCGTCGAAGACGAGGCCGCACTCGGCGCAGTGGGTCTCCGCCCGGGCATCGTCGACGATGCGGTGCGTGCTCCCGCAGAGCGGACACGCGACCACCGCTGCGTCCCGGGCAGGGACGCTTTCCCCGGCCTCTGTCACTGCGTGTCATGGAGGGGCACGTCAGTATATATGCATCTCATGGCGACACGAGCGCCGCCGACACGTCCGTAAGTGCCGCAAGTCTATTGGGGGGTCCCTCCTCCCTCGTCGTGTGCGCACCGGGCTCGTCATTGTGGGAGTCGTGATCGCCGTCCTGGGGGCGGGGCTGATCCTGACGTTGTTCATCCTCTCCAGCACTCCGTCGACCACGACCCTGGTCTCCCCAAGCGTTCCGGTGATGTCTCCGGACACCGGCCAGGTCTGGGACATCTTGGGTACGCAGTCCTCGCCGGCCACGGTGACGCTCTCTTGGTCGGCGTCCGCCGTCGCGGACGTATCGCTCGTCCCGGCGGCTCCGTGTTCGAGCGCCACCGGCTATTGTCCGGTCGGCAACTATTCGTTGAACTGGACGTCAGTCGCCTCCGGCAAGGGGACCCTGACCGGCGTGACGGCCCCGGGTTACCTCCTGATGGCCCATAACCCGGGGGTGAAGGACATCAGCTTCTCGGCGACGGTCTCGGTCACCTACCCACGGAGTTCGCCCGTCCCGGCGTGGACCTGGGGGCTCATCGCGGGAGGAGGCATCACGCTCCTCGCCATCGGCGGGATCTCCGTCTTCTTGGGACTGTTCTTGGGGTCGGGAGTCTACGACCACCCCGACGGAGAAGTGACGGCCGTCCGACACCCGAGCCTACCGCCCGAGGAGCACGACCCGGATTTCATCGACGTCGACGAACCGCGCTAGGGGAGTCGGGCGCCGGCGAGGTCACTGACCCCAGAACGGCTGGCTCGCCCGGTGGAGTCGGACGACCTCGTCCAAGATCTCTTGCTCGGAGGGGGAAAGCGGCTGACCCCGCAGTGCCCGCGCCGCACTCTCCGAGAGCGAGACCAGGAGGACGTCGCCCTCCTTCAGGTTCCGACCGATGACCGCGCCGTCGATCGAGGCCGCGAGCTCCGTGTTCTCTTCCGCCTCCGCCACCGATTCCCCCTCCTTCTGGAGCGACTTGAGGACACCGACCTCGGTACCGTCCGGATGCATGAGACGAACTCCCGGGCGGAGCGTGCCGCCCCGGACCTTGACGCCGACGATCGCCGGTTTCGATGCCCGGAAGACGAAACCGGGCAGCACCTCGAGCTTCGCCGGATGCACGTGCTCGAGACGCCGCTGCACCTCGAGCTGGCGCTTGCGCTCGGTCCTCCACGCGTCGTACTCCTCGATCAGACGGTACATCACGTCCGCGCGGAAGATCCGGACGAGCTCCGCCTCGCCCTCGGGAACCGCGTCGGGGAGCACCGGGACCGCGAACGCGAGGACCGCTCGGTGGGTCGGGTCCTTGACGATCGCCATGCGCATAACCGTCGCTCGACCGACCGGTCCGACGCCGGCCTCGTGCACCGGGATCTGCCGCTCGCGGCACTCGAACGCGAGCGCTTCGAGCCCTCCGAGGGTGTCGGCATAGATCGCGACCCCGGTGAGCGCGACTTCCGCGACCGGCTGGCTCTCGCGGGCGAGCTCCTCCTGGACGCGGGCCTTCTCCTCTTCGGAGTGCACGACCTTGAGGAGCCCCCCGGGCATCGCGTTCTCCACTCCCGGCGCGGCCAGATAGACCCCCGCCGCGGCGTGGACCTCCGTGAGGGAATCGAGACGTACCTGTTTCGACGCGCGGCCCTCCTTGAGCGGGATGGGTCGGTAGATCCCCCGTACCCGCGTGGCGAACGGCTCCTCGCGGCCGGTCGCGACGATCTCGTCGCCCACCTTGAGCCGGCCGCGATAGACGATGACGTTCCCGACCGGGCCGACGCCCTTCTGGTCGCTGCGCTCGAGGATCGTCGCTTCGCCCCCTTCGGTGATGAGCTCGAGCTCGCTCTCGAGGAACCGTTGTGCGAGGCCGACCAGGAGCGCGATGAGTTCGGGAACGCCCACTCCCGATTTCGAGGAGACGGGGACGATCCCGACGTTCCGGGTGAAGTCGGCCACGCGGTCGTAGCGCTCGGCGCTGAAACCGAGCTGGTCGAGCTCCTCGGAGACCGAGTAGACCCGCTGGTCGAGGAGACGCTCGAACTCCGCACCGGAACGTCGGATCTCCTCGAGGAGCGGGACCGCGCCGGTCGGCTTCCTCCAACCGGCCAACAGGTCGATCTTGGTCAGCGCGACCGCGAACGGCGTCTTCTCGCGCCGCAGGATCTGCACCGACTCGCGGGTCTGGGGCATCACCCCCTCGCGGGCATCGATCACGAGGATGGCGAGGTCGGCGAGCGCTCCCCCTCGCCGCCGGAGGGTCTCGAAGGAGCGATGGCCGGGAGTGTCCACGAACAGAAGGCCGGGGATCTTCAGTTGGTCCGACCGGAGGATTCCCTCGCAGAGGCGGCGCACGGTCGAGCCGGGAACCTCGATCGCCCCGATGTGCTGCGTGATCCCCCCGGGCTCCTTGGAGGCCCGGACGCTTCCCGAGATCCGGTCGAGCAGCGTCGTCTTTCCGTGGTCGACGTGCCCCAACAGTGAGACGATCGGTTCGCGCAGCTCGGCCACGACCGGTCCGACCGGCCTTCGGCCATTAGAGTTTCGCGCCCAGCTCCGTCCGAAGGTTCCGGGCCCCGTCCTCGGGGGTCACGAAGTTCACGTGGAACTCCGAACCGACGTCGAAGCCGTCCGGTCGAATGAGACGAGGGTAGAGGTCGAGATGCCAATGATACCGGTCGCGGTCGCTTCCTTCGCGGACCGGCGAACGAACGACGTAGTTGTAGGAGGCGCCCGGGACCACCGCGAGAAGGGCCCGGAGCACCGCGGGCAGCCGGTCCGCAAGGTCGTCGACCTCTTCGTCCGTGACCTCAGCGAACGAACTCGCATGCCGTCTCGGGAAGAGACGCACCTCGTACGGATAGATCGATGCGAACGGACAGTAGCCGACGAATCCGGGCGACTCGAAGACGACCCGAGTCCGGTCGCGGGTCTCCTCCTCCCGGGCCCATTCGAAGGCGCAACCCGCGGGCAGTCGCTCCCGAAGGCGCTCGCTTCCGGCCAGTTCCTCCTCGAGCGACGGGGAGAGTCCGGCGGTCGTAACCAGCTGGGCATGGGGATGCCAGAGGGAGCCTCCGGACTCCGGCCCCGTGTTCTCGAAAAGGGTCACCGAACCCACGCTCCTCCGGCGAGCGAGGTCACGGACCCGGTCCCGGGCCATTCGGAGGACGCGGACGACCTGTTCCCTCGGGAGGAACGGGAGGATCGGGCTGTGCGACGGGCTCTCGATCAGCACCTCGTGGAAGCCGAACGCGGGAACCCGTTCGAGGACCTCCGGGCCCGACGGAGCGGCCGGGGCGGTGCTGTCGGAGGAGACCGTCGGGAATCGATTCGGGATCACCCGGACCTGCCAACCCCGTTCGTTCGGACGACGGCCGGCCTCCGCCACGACGGCGACCTCGGGCGGCGTACGAGCCTCGTTGCCCTCGCAAAATGGACACTCCGCGGACGAGGGGACGACCGGCGGTGTCGCCGCGTGCTCGTTCGGTCGGGCGGAGCGACCCGGAACGACGATCACTCGCCGAAGGGTGACCGGGTCGCGACGAATCTCGGTCACGGCACTGCCGAGGAGGGAGGATGTCGGGGTTGATGAGGTGTCTCCGCGCGATCCCCGCTCAACTCCGCGAGGGCACCCGAGACCAGGGGAACGATGAGCTCCTCGGCCTCGAGCCCCCCGTGGGCCGAGATCATCCGGCGAGGCCGGGAGCGCGCGCCGGGCACGGAGTAGCTTACGCCCCCCGGACTCGGGAAGAGGACGAGGAGGTCCCCGAGTCGTTCGGAGAGTTCCGGGTGGAACGGAGGGGGGCCGAAGAGACCGCTCTCCACGGCCTCGGGAAGGTCGACGATTCGACCTCCGGGCGGAAGACGGGCGGCGACGGCCTCCCGCAGGTGGGCGAGGTGACCGGGACGCGCCGACAGGTAGGCCGCCCGACGGTCGCCGGAGGGGGGTCGCGAAAGGTGCTCGAGGATCGACGGTTCGCGGTCCACCGAAAGCTGCCGGTCCGCCGCTATCGGCACCTGGCCGTGGTCCCCGGTGACGATAAGGGTCGTGCGCTGAGCCACCCGGGGCGGTACGTGGCGAGCGACGAACGACAGGATGTGACCCATCCGCTCGAGCTCGAGGTCGATCAGGTCAAGGCGGGTCCCTCGGACGTGCTGGACCACGTCGAGGTCGTCCCGGTACACGACCACCAACGGCGGAGGTTCGGGACAGGAAAGGGTCTCGGCCAAGGCCAAAGCAAGGTCGCTTCCGGTCGAGTACGGGACGAACGTCGCGCCATCGTAGATCGTTCGGCTGAATCCGCTTCCTTCGAACCGGTCTCGCGACAGCACCACGCCCCGCGCGCCGCGGCGGAAGATGCTCGGAACCGCCGAGATCATCTCGGGGGCCCAATCCGGACCGACCAGCGCCTCGGCCGGCCTGACGCCGAGCGGAGACATCCGGAGGAGCTCCACGACCGTTCCGAACCGCGGCAGAAAGACCCGGTGGCCGACAACTCCATGCTGCGCGGGTGCGGCCCCCGAAAAGAGGCTGGTGAGGGCGACGGTGGTGGTCGTCGGAAAGACCGACGTGATGGGTCGGGCGTGCTCGATCCACCTCGACCCGGTCCCGTCCGGTGAGCGCTCCGCCGCGGCCCCGAGCGCGTTCCACCCGAGCCCGTCGAGGAGCACGAGCACGACCGAACCCGCCGGTGGGCGGCCCTCGAAGGGGTCGAGGCGCGCTTCGAGCGGTGGGAGAGGGGGGCCCGGGCCCGCCAAGAATTGCAACGACCAGAGAGTGGAGGCCAGGTTGCCGAGGGACCGGCCGCGATACGCCGGTATCGGTAGTTCGAGCCGAGGGTCGACCGCCATCAGCTCTTCCGCCTCCGCGAGCGCGGACCGCGGTGATGGTGGACCCCGGGACTCCGTCAGAACACCCCCCACCTTCCGCTGCGACTCGGGGAACCGTACTTAACGACCGCTGGCGCGGGGCGGTCGTCAGCGAAAATCGTCGAGGACGACCTGCCGTTGGACGCGGGGCGCGAGACGTTCGGTGCGAACGGAGACGGTCCTCACCGGGCGAGCTCCCCCCGCCCGTTCGACCTCCCACAGTTCTCGGGCGAGGCGGAGGGCGGCCTCGGAGAGAGGTCCGGCCCCTTCCCGCGCGGCGCCGAGCGACCGGCTCCGTTGCGTCCGCGAGAAATCGGCCCAACGGTACGCGACCCCCACGGTCCCGTAGCGGAGATTCTCCCGTTCGAGCGCGTCCGCGAGGTCGGAGGCGAGCGTTCGCACCGTCGCCTCTACCTCTTCCCAGCGGTCCGCGTCGCGAGCGAAGGTGTGGTCGGTCGATCGAGAACGCGGCTCGTCCGGTCCTTCGGGTTCCTCACGAGGCTCCCCGCGGGCGAGCGCGATGAGGTCGCTCGCGAACGAGCCCAGGTCTCGGGAGAACTCCGAGGGCCGGTGCGCGGCGAGCTCCCCGATGGTGTGGACCTCGTGCTTTCGAAGGACCTCCTCCGTCTTGGGTCCCACCCCGGGGATCGCTCGCACCGAAAGGGGAGCGAGGAACGACGCCGCTTCCGCCGAGGTCACGAGTCGGATCCCGGCGGGCTTCGCTCGGTCGGTCGCGATCTTGGCGATGGTCCGGGACTCGGCGATGCCGATGGACGCCGGGAGACGAAGCTCTTCGAGGAGCTCGCGCTGGATCGCCTCGGCGACCCGGCGAGCCTCGGCCGCGTCCGCGCCGTCGAGGACCACCGCGGCCTCGTCGATGCTGAACGGGACGACGTTCCGCGAGTGACGCCGGAGGAGCTCCCGGACCTCGTGCGCGACCCGCTCGTACTTCGGGAAATCCGGAGGGATCCAGACCGCGTCGGGACACAGCCGAGCGGCGACGCCGACCGGCATTGCGCTCCGCACCCCCGACGGACGGGCCTCGTAGCTCGCGGAGAGCACGACCCCCCGCGTGGGTCCCTCGTTGGGGGACGCGCCGACGATCACCGGACGCCCTTTGAGGTCGGGTCGGTCCCTCAGCTCGCAGGAGACGTAGTACGCGTCCAGGTCGACGTAGACGACCCATCGTCCGACGGGCCGGACCGGGGAAGGAACCCCGGGCAGCGTCGCCCGTTCCGACGGTCCTCCGGCGGGCTCGGAACGCGACATGGGTCCGGACTCCGCTCGGAATCCGCGCACGTACTAAGAGGCGCCCGGGGCTACGGTCCACCGAAATCGACGGCCTTCGCGTCGACCACGATGCCGTTCGCTCCGATGGAGTACGGCTGGACGGTGCGCAGGTGGGCCGTTCGTCGCATCTTGAGCACGCGCAGGGAGAGACCGACCCGGTGGCCGTCGGCCCCGGTTCGGTAGCCGAGGAGGATGACGCCGTCCGCTACGTACTCGCTCAGGCCGTCCCGGCTCACTTCGGGGTGCAGCGGGTCAGCCTCGGCGGTCAGCACGGTGGTCGCACCCGACTCTCGGCAGGCCGCAGCGAGGGCGAAGAGGGTGGACCGGCGGCCGGACTCGTCGTCGCTCAGCATGTTGAGCAACGACACGGAATCGACCACGATGCGCCGCGCGGCGAGGTTCGTGAGCTCTCTCCCGAGCTCACCCTGGATGCGGTGCAGGCTCTGGCGGGTCTCCTTCGGGTCGATCCTCAGCACCTTGATCGTCCCGTGGTTCACCGCCTCGTCGACCGGCCAGTGGAACTGACGCGCGCTCTCGAGGAGCGGAGCGACGTCCTCCTCGAGCGAGAGGAAGACCCCCTTCTCCCCCGCGGCCGCCCCGGCCATCAAGAACTGGAGGCCGAAGCAGGTCTTCCCGGTCCCGGGGAGCCCCGTCACGAGCACAACGTGCCCGGACGGAATTCCGCCCGAGACCATCTCGTCAAGCCCGGGGATACCGGTCGGGACGCGCGGGCGGACCTTCTCAGACGCGCTCATACTGCGTCGTCACCAACCCGCTCGCGGCGTTGACTCGGATCACGAAGCGACCCTGATACTCGGCCGGAAGCCGGGACAGGATGGGCATGAACTTGTCGATCACCATCGCCCGCTGGCGGTGCGACTGGCTCGGGCTCGCGACCCAGCTGAAGTGGAGGACGCCGTCGACCGAGTCGATGACGGCCTGCTCCACGGCCGCGGGAGCGACCCCTTTCGAGAGGACGAGATAGACGACCCCGTCCCACTCCTTCGCGCGTCGACGCAGCCCCTTCAGCAGCGTCACGAGGTCGGCCGCCTCGATCCCCCTCCGGACCAGGAGGTCGGTGAGCGAGTCGACGAGGACGAGGTTGCGGCGACCGTCCTGGTCGACCGCGTCCGCGAGCGCCCGCAGCGGGCCCCCGTCGTCCGCGGCCGCGGTGATCGGGGCGCCGGAAAGGAGTGGGCTCGACAGCGAGGCCCAGGACGACGGGACGACGGTGTCCTGGAAGTACGCCGGGGAAAGGTCGTGGAAGTTGAGATGCCGGGAGAGGGTCTCGGAGTACGACTCCTCGAATGACGCGTGGAGCTCCGCGAGGACCTGTTCACGAGACCGGCTGGTGCTGACGTAGACGACCCCGCTCGGATAGACGAACGGACCTTTCGCGTTCCCGAGGTAGAACTGGTGGAGCCGGGGGTCGTCGTAGTGGAGCATCAGATGGACCGCGGACGTGAGCGCGAACTCCTGGTGGCCCGACCCCGGCTCGCCGAAGAGCAGAACGACCGACCCCGCCGGAAGGCCCCCGGTGAGATAGTCGAAGTCGGGAACCCCTGTCGGTACGCGCGCCGACCCCTCGGGGACGTCCGGGACCGGGGACGGCCCCGGCGTCCGCAGCGGAACCAGGAACGGTCGAGGGGAATCGCTGGCCATGAGATGCGGCACTAGCGATTGGACCCGGAGGCGAGTATTAGTAGGCTCGTTTCGAGCGGAGCCGTTCGCTCTCACTCCGCGCCGGTCTTCAGGAACTCGCGCAGGAGAACGGTGGCATACGCGCCCTTGGGTAGGGCGAACCGGAACCGGACGCCCGAACCCTCGGAGACCAGGCCGAGGGGCGGCACAGGCAGTAGAGCGGGTCGCCAGGCGCCCTTGCTCGCGAGTTCGGGGGAGGCCGGAAGGCGAAACATCTCGCGCGAGATGCCCTCTTCGCGAAGCCGGTCTTCGAGGATCCGTCCGGCCGGCCCTTCCGCGACCGGCGTCTCGTAGCCGACGAGCGGACCGGCAAGCAGCGCGCCTCCGCGCCGCACGAGGTCCGCGCACTCGCTCTCGTTGTCGGCGGACACCGGTATCCCCTCTTGACTGCGGACCGTCCCGTCCCGGCCCAAGCGGAGCAATCGGTCGCCGGGCAGGGGCCGGTCGAGAGGCACTCCCTCGAGGTACCGCTGGCTCAGCCAGCGGTTGAAGACGAGCGCCTGGTAGGCATGGACGAAGAGGAGCCGCAACTCCCGCCCCAGCGCCCGGAAGGCGCGTTCGGGAGGGTCTCCCCGCGCGAGCCGCTCGAGGATCGCCCGTTCGAACCGGTACTCGGTCGGGAACTCGCGAAGTGCTCGCGCCGCGTCGTGCGTCTCGGCGAACGTTCGGCGCGCCACATCCCCGACCCGGTCGGCGACCCCGGGCGGGAGTGCGGTGAGGTAGATCTCCACGGCCGCGGCGAGGTCTCCGACGACGACCTCGCGGCCGACGGTGTGGGTGACCGGCCGCACCTCCCCGAAACGCTGGGGCCCGAAGAAGTTCGGCCAGCCCCCGACGCGGCGGAGGTCGATTTCGGTCGAACGGAAGGAGCTCAGCGCCTCGTCGACGGGAACGGAGAGCTCATCGACCCGGATCTCGAAGGCATTTCCGTAATGGTGGCCGAGGACGAGCCCGTCCCGAGCCCGATAGGCATCGACCAGGACGACCCGAGGGAGTCCCAGCTCTCCCTCCGGAAGGGGTCCCCGGTAGGAAGCGAGCCGTTCGGAGACCGCGCGACGGTCCTTCGTTCCGGCCCACTGCACCGAGGACGAGGAGAGCCCGAGACGACGCGCGATCGCCTCACCGAGTTCGTGCTGCTCCCAGTCCCGGCTCTGGACGCGGAGGACGACGTACTCTCCGTTCGGGTCGGGGGTCGGGTAGCTCGAGATCTCGGTGACCCGAAAGTCGTCGACCGACCCTTTGGTACGGCCCGCAACCCCGGGGGTCCGGGACGCGTAGAATTCCATGCCGAACGCACGGTCCTGCGGAGGAGGCCGGGGACCGAGCGACGACACGCGCCACCGACGGAAGCCGCCATTAATACGGTATGGCCGGTTACTCAATCGAGCGGCCGATGATTCGGGCGACGGCTCGTGTGCTGAAGAACGTCATCGAGGTCGAGGTCGGCGCCGAGACCTGGACCGGCCGGCCGATCGAGAGCGAGAGCCCGGGGTGGGGAAGCAAGATCGCGGCCCTCTTTTCGACGGAGTACGTCCTCGACCGGCCGACCGCCGGAACGGACGGGCGCTCGATCGTCTCCTACCGTGCGAAGAGCGACGAGATCCGGATCCAGGTCGGCGACGATCAGTGGAAAACGCGCGCGACGGTGTTCGGGCCGATGACGATCCTCTACGCGGGAGTGGAGTACCAGATCAACGAACGGTTGACGGGCCGCTTCGCCATCCTTCGCGGGTCCGACCCGGTCGGCGTCGGCCGCCTCGGGTTCCGTTCCTGCGTGATCGAGGAGTACCCGCCGGAGCTCGAGGTGTTCCTGGCCCACCTATCGCTCGGGTACGTGGTGCGCACCCTCGTCTGGGAGATGTTCAGCTGATCCGGCTCAGCGTCGCCGGCGTTCCTTCCCGAGCGGGGGACGAGCGACCGCGCGGGCGCTTCGAGCGAGGAGGCGGCGATGAGCCTGGCCGTGCGGGAGCTGGAACACGTGGTAGGGGATGGGGAAGAGCATCACCGCCCCCGCGACGACGGTGACCGCCGCGATCGAGTAGGCGAAGTGGACTCCGTAGGTCGCGTAGAGCCAGCCGCCGAGCAGCGTGCCGAGAAGGCTCCCCGCCCCGGCGATCGCGTTGTAGAGTCCGAGCGCGCGGCCGCGGGCCGAGCGGCCGACGAGCCGTACCAGGAAGAGGGTGCTGGCGGTGCTGATGAACGCCCAGGTGACCCCGAGGAGGGCGTTGAGGAGCGTGAGCCAGGCGAGGAGCGCGGGCGAACCGAGCCCGAGCAGGACGTAGATCGGGCCCCAGAGGAAGAGCAGCATCAACACGACGCGTCCGCCGAGCGATTCGAGGAACACCGACTTCGGCGAATGCGCGTCGACCGCCTTCCCCGAATGGAAGAAGAGCGCGGTGGACGCCGCGGACGAGCCGAGGTAGACGATGAAGACCCCGGCGTCCGAGAACCTCGCGTTTTGCCAGAGGAAGACGGGGAACGGTCCGTAGAAGATGTCGAACCCCACGCTCATCACGCCGAGCGCGGCGAGAAAGAGGAGCTCACGACCGGGGAGCTTCTCCGATTTCGCGCGCGTGAGGTCGACGAGGCCGACGACCCGGGCCCGCACCCGTCGGATCCGTTCCACGACCCCCCGGTTGAGGTTGAGGAGGGTCGCGACCGACTTTCGCTCGACCCGGGTCATCGGTTCCTCGATCCAGGCGAACGCGATGACCGCCGAGACGAGCGCCAGGGCGCCGGAGACGAGAAGAAGGGCGGTCATCACCGAGATGACCGGGGCCGAATAGCCGATCACGAACAGCCAAACGAACCCGAGGGCGAGCCCCGCGGTCGTGCCGATCCCCGAGATCAGACCGAAGAGGCCGATGTCGGTCGACCACCAGCGCTTGTGCCGGGTCTCGAGCAGGAGCATCGTCCCGATTGGCGCGCTGGCCGCGGAGGCGAGACCCTCGAGCACGTTGAGCCAGAAGAACGTGAGCAGGTTGCTCGCGAGGGCGATGAAGATGATGCTGATGCCGGTCGCGAGGAAGGACCCGACCAGGAAGTACTTGCGGTGGGCGACTCGGTCGGAGAGATTTCCCCAGAGGATCGTGAACGGCACCTGGCTCATCGCGCTCGCGGCGATGATGATCGTCACGACGAACGCGCTCGCGCCAAAGTGTTGCAGAGCGAGGAGCGGGATCAAGGGGGTCGCGATCCCGTCCGAGATCGCGAGGGGGAGGTAGGAGAGGAACCAGAGGTCGCTCGACGACGGCCTCAGCACCGAGTGGGATTTGATGTCGATCGACGTACGGCGGCCCCCCGGTGAGCAGTTCGATTCGGGGTGGGTAGGGATAAAGGGTCGGTTCTTCGCGCAACGTCGGTCCCTCGCCCCCGGGCCGGGGACGGGTCCGGGGTCCGTTCGACCTAGGGAAGCGCGACCTCGAGACGCTGCAGCAGCTCGCGATGCTCGTCGTCGGAGATCCACTCGACCCGAAGGTACTCCCGAAGGAACTCGTCCGACACCCCAAGGCGGCGGGCCTCCTCGACCACGAAGCGGTACGCCTCGACCTCCGTCCAGCGCTGAACGTAGCTCATCCCCGGCGGCCAGAGGTTCGCACCGCCGTGACGCTGGACGACGTGGCAGAGCTCGTGGTAGATGTCCATGAACAGCACGATCGCCGGGCTCTCGGCGAGATGCGCCTTTCCGATCACGATGCAGTCGGACCCGGGCGAGATCACCGGCCGCCACTCCCGGCGAGCGCCCGGCGGCATGTCCCACGGCGCGACATACATCCACAGGTCCTGGTCGACGACCTGCACGCACGTCTCATCGAACAGCTTCGCGCGGGCGACCGGGTCCGGCTGCAGGCGGGCCGCTGGGGGCAACTGGTCGAGGCCGGGAAACGCGGCCAGGAGTGGGTGGCGCCCCACGGGAAGGTCACGCGTGATTCGGAACCCCTTCGGTGGTTGGACTTCCGGTCGGGATTTTCGGCGGGCGGTGGCCATGTCTGTGTTCGCCACGTTCGCAAAGCTACAAGAATCCATCGCGATTCGGCGGCGGAATTGATTTCTCCGTGGGCGACGTCCCGCCACCGTGGTGGCGGGGGCCGTCGACTTCGCTCGGGTCCGCGGGCTCTCGGTCGGACAGGCGGAGAGTCCCGACGGCGGAAGCGGGGTCACCGTGGTGCTCTTGGATGCCGCGTCGCCGACGGTCGTCGAGGTCCGCGGGGGCGCGTCGGCGACCTACGACACCGCGTCGCTCTCGCTCGACTCGACGTTCGGTCGTCGTTGGGCGCTCTTCTTCTCGGGAGGGAGCCTTTTCGGCCTCGACGCGGCCCGTGGGGTTCGCCTCAGGGTCCTCGAGCGCGGCGGTGGGCACCGCGCGTTCCGCAACCCGAACCCGGTCGCCCCGATCTCGGGCGCGGCGCTGTTCGACCTCCCCCGGAAGGC
>Ga0187782_10000621_pt1 | contig 24535 bp, 21 predicted proteins | sample 0715_SJ02_MP15_2_FD_132454 | JGI IMG/M metagenome (GOLD analysis project Ga0187782, IMG submission 132454) | Tropical peat soil microbial communities from peatlands in Department of Meta, Colombia - 0715_SJ02_MP15_20_MG | ecosystem: Environmental > Terrestrial > Soil > Wetlands > Peat | place... | reverse complement strand
TTCTTTGGCCACAGCTTCCGCTGCTCTCGCGCTGGCCACTCATCTCTACGCGCGTTATGTTCATAACTTCGCGCTACACGATCCGGCGCTGCCGAAAATCTACGCTGTCGGCTGTTTGCTTTCCGTAGCAGGGATCGCTTTCGCGGTAGCCGGCAGCGGCCGCTCCAATCCGGTGCGCTGGCTCGCCCCCGTCTGCGCCTTCGGCACGCTCATCTTCTGGCTCCTGGCCATGAGCACGGAATAACCGCTCCTTATTCCACCTCAACCACCCATGCGCCAAAGGGTTCCACGCTGATTTCGTCCGTCTGTGCTTCTCCCGGCGCGACAAACGACGCCAGCAATGTCCTTGTCTTCTTGGCCGCCACTCCGTTTTCCGCTAGGTTGAGCTTCACCTTCCTGACTGCCGCGCTCATGTTTAACATCACAATCACGTTTTGCCCCTTATAGCTCCGCACATACGACAGCACGTTCGCATCGTCCTCATTCAACGGAATGTACGTCCCCTCCAGCAACGCTTTATTCGTACGCCGCAACGTAAGCAATGAGTGGTAATAATTCAAGATCGAGTCCGTCCCGCCCTTCTCGTTTTCTACGTTATAGCTCTGGTAGTGCTCCTCCACCGGCAGCCACGGTTCCACCTCGCTGAATCCCGCATTCGCACCGCCATTCCACTGCATGGGCGTGCGCTCTCCGTCGCGCCCTTTCTCTTTCGGCCAGCCGAGCCGTCCCATGGAGTCCTTCACATCCTCCGGCCGCTTCGGGTCGTTATTTCTCATCCCGATCTCTTCTCCGTAATACATCACGGCCGTCCCACGCAAAGTCAAATACAGTGTGGCCATCAGCTTCGCAATCTGGTCGTTGTGCTTTCCGTCACCGTAGCGGTTGTACAAGCGCCGGATATCGTGATTGCTCATCACATAGACCGGCCATCCGCCGGAGCCATCCACCCATGCAATCTGCTTGCGGAATTCCGCTGGCGAAAGCTTGTTCACCGTCGTGAACATGAAATCCATAGGCATGTTCACTTCGTTTCCGTTCTCGCCGTAGTAAGCCTTCAACTGCGCTATATCGTTCGTCCAGGTCTCTCCGATCAACACCGCGTCGTATTCGTCCGCCACCGCTCGCAAACGCCTCAGAACCGCATGCAATTCGGGCTGATTCTTGTCATATATCTCCCGCTCCACCGGATCGCCAAACGCGTTCTTGTCGTTTCCTACCACGGGATTGTCGCGGAACTGCGCGTCCACAAACATCACGTCCACCGCGTCCAGACGGAATCCGGCCACGCCGCGCTTCAACCACCAGCGCGTAACGTCAAACATGGCCTTTTCGACTGCCGGATTCCGCCAATTTAGGTTCGGCTGCGGAGGATAGAAGTAGTGGTAATACCACTGGCTTGTCGGCGTATCGTAATGCCAAGCCGACCCGCCAAAATTCGAAGTCCAATTGTTTGGTGATTGCCCCGGCCCTTTCCCGTCTCGCCAGATGTACCAATCCCGTTTCAGGTTTGTTCGCGAACTGCGCGACTCCTCGAACCATTTGTTCTCGTCCGAAGTGTACGTCAGCACCAGATCGAGCAGCACGCGGATATTCCGCTCTTTTCCGGCCGCCACCAGTGCATCCATGTCCTTCAACGTGCCATAATCCGGATTCACGCCGTAATAGTCGGAAATGTCGTAGCCCCAATCGACTTCCGGCGAGGGATACATTGGGGCAATCCAGATCGCATCCACTCCCAGCCACTTCAAATAATCCAGCTTCGATGTGATTCCTGGCAGATCGCCGATCCCGTCGTTGTTGCTGTCTGCAAAGCTCCGCGGATAGATCTCATAAAACACCGCGTGTTTCCACCAAGGATGCCCCTCTTCATCCACCGCACCCTTCTGCGCCCAGGCTCCCTCGAGGATTGCAACCCAAACCAAAATCATCACGCTCAGTCTCAACCGCATGCTCTCCCTCCATGGAGAATCCATTCTTAAAGGTTCATTCGGGGGTCGGAGCTCCGGCTCTTTGAGATTCACGGCCAACGAATTCGGGCTTTAACCATGGCTTCGCCGGTCCCCGTCCGGCGCTGAATACGCCTTGGTCGTACGCGCGCCACACCGCGCCGCCCGCCACCAGCACGGCGACCATACCCGCGGATTTCAGGAAAGATCTGCGCTCCATACGGCACCTCTTTCCATTCCGTCGCCGCCATCTTACTCAACGCGCGTTTCCGTGTATTGGAGATTTTTTCCGTGATGGAGCAGCAAAAGGCAAAAAGAAAGGAAGGGCAAGAGCGAAAAAAGGAAAGAGTTTGAGCCGGCGGTCGCTGGTCTTCAATTTATGTCCAAAAACCTGTTACTCTCCTCATCCCCCCGCAATCGCTCCCACGATCAGCAACGGCTCTTCCCCTTTCGCCACCGCTTCCGGCAACAACGCGTCCGGCGACTCGTGTGACAAATCGAGCTCGCACGCAAAAAAACGCAAGAAAGGCCGCCGCTCCCGCGTAACATGATCCCGGATCGTGCCCCGCAGCATGGGATACCGCGCTTCGAGAGCATCCAGCACGCTCCGCAGCGTCACCGTCCCCTCGATCTCAAGCTGCACTTCCTTCCGCACGCGCGCCAGCGTTCGCAAGTGCGCGGGCAACTCCACGCGAATCATGACAGGGTCTGTACCTCAAGGGACAACACGCCCGGCAAGTCGCGCGTAATGGCCGTCCACGTATCGCCTGCATCCGCCGACGCGTACACCTGCCCGCCCGTAGTCCCGAAATACACCCCGCAATTGTCCAGCCTGTCCACCGCCATCGCATCGCGCAGCACGTTCACATAGCAATTGCGCTCCGGCAGGCCCTTCGACAGTTCCTCCCACTCGTTTCCGCCCTTGCGGCTGCGATACACGCGCAACTTCCCATCCAATGGAAAGTGTTCCGAGTCGCTCTTGATCGGCACCACGTAAATCGTCTCCGGTTCGTGCGCGTGTACGTCGATCACGAATCCGAAATCCGTCGGCAGGTTCCCGCTGATTTTTTGCCACGAATCACCCGCATTGTCGCTGCGCATCACGTCCCAGTGCTTCTGCATGAAGAGCACTCCCGGCCGCGAAGGGTGCATCGCAACGTGGTGCACACAGTGTCCCACCTCTGCCGTGGGATCTGGAATGTACTTCGAGTAGAGTCCTTTGTTGATCGGCTTCCAGCTCTTCCCTCCATCATCGGTGCGAAAAGCCCCTGCCGCCGAGATCGCGATAAATATCCGTTCCGGATTTTTCGGATCGATGATGATGCTGTGCAGGCACATTCCACCCGCGCCCGGCTGCCAGTGCGGACCCGACCCGTGCTTGCGCAGCCCGCTCAGTTCCGTCCAACTCTTCCCTCCATCTTTTGTCCGGAACATGGCCGCGTCTTCCACTCCGGCGTACACCGTGTCCGGATCGTCCAGCGAAGGTTCGAGGTGCCACACTCTCTTGAACTCCCACGGGTGCGGCGTCCCGTCGTACCATTGGTGCGTGCCGGGTACGCCGTCGTACACAAACCTATTGTCGACCGGCTCCCACGTTTTTCCCCCGTCGTTCGAGCGTTGGATCAACTGCCCGAACCACCCGCTCGTCTGAGACGCGTACAACCGGTTCGGATCCGCCGGCGAGCCCTTCATGTGGTAAATCTCCCAGCCAGCGAAGTGCGGCCCGTTGATCTCCCACTTTTCCCGCTTCCCGCCGGACGTCAGGATGAACGCCCCCTTCTTCGTACCGACCAACACTCGTACCCCGCTCATTGCTGTCTCCTTCTCTCCTTGGGTCCTTGCTTCTTTACATCGGGAATAACCGAAAATCTACATATTTTCGTTCTTTATTAACTCTCTGCGCAGAGACCCGCAGTCTGCCCAACTTACTTTTATTTTGCAAGTTAAATATGCTAGGCTACAGATATGCCCAGAACGAAGCTGGCCAAGCGCCGCTCGGGGTGTCCGCTCAACGCATCCATCGAAATGCTCGGAGATCATTGGTCGCTGCTTATCATCCGAGACATGATGTTGCGCGGTTCCTGCACCTTCAAGGAGTTCCTCGGCTCCTACGAGAGAATCGCCACCAATATCCTTGCCGACCGTCTGCGGCGCCTGGAATCCTACGGAATCATAACCACCGAGCCTGATCCCAATGACGGCCGCAAACTCATCTACCTTCTCACTCCGAAGGGCATTGATCTCGCACCCGTCCTCACGGAAATGGTCCTCTGGGCCGCAGCCCACGAGCGCACCGGCAACCAGGCCCTTGTCGACGAAATGCGTAAAGACAAGGCCGGTTTCGTCGCCGCCACCCGCCAACGCTACGCCACCTCATTCCCGCAAGCGCGGAATGCCAAGAGTCTTCGACGCTAAGAAGCGGTCGCCTTCTGCAAGGTTGTGTAATGACCGAGCTTCAGGTGGGCTCACGTAGAATGGGCTTCCAGTCCGTGCCGCTGGGCTTTATCGTGGCAATGCTTCAGCCCCGTTCTTTCTTGACCTGCAACTCACGAACAGGCTCCCTTTCAATCCGCCTGGAACCCATTCGTCCCGATCCACAGTGGTGTGATCGCATGCAGGTTTTTTCTGTATTTCCGCGAAACCGTGAATTCCATTCCTCCCGCCATCCGCAACATGTGATCGCCCGTCGGCGTGGTCTGAATCTCTTCGACAAACGCGGAATTAATAATCACCGAACGGTGAATCCGCACGAATCCATACGGCCCCAGCTTCTCCGCCACGCCGGACATCGACTCCCGCAGCAAGTCTGTCCGCGTCTTTCGCCGCAGCAGCACATAATTTCCCTGCGCCTCCACCGTCACGATCTCGGCCGGATCGATGAACAGAATCCTGCCTTTCGCCTTGATGGCGATCCGCGACAACTTCGCCAGCATCCCCTGCAATGGGGCGAGAATATCGAGTGACTGCGTCAGTGTCTTGTCATACATGGCCTTGAACCTCCCGCGGCATGGCTTCCGCCAGCAGCAAAACCGCTCCGCTGAACATCAACGTGTCCGCAAAAAAGTCCAACCCGTTATCGATGTCAGAAAGGGACGCCGCCAGCATCGGTGCATAAACGAAGATCATCAGTAGCAAAACCATGGCGCCGAGGCATGTAGCCGCCAAACGCGACTTCCGATTCGCTATCAGCCCTACCCCCGCGACAAGCGACACCGCCCCCGCAAGATATCCCCAGGCGATGTGCCCGGGAATCCACGTTGGCGTGGGTTTCTCGAGCGGCACACCGGGCACAAAATCCGGATGCAGAAGCTGCTCCACCCCGAAAAAGATCGCTGCCGCGGCGATGACAATCCGCCCGAAGGTAATCCGTGGGTTTGTTCCCTTTGTCCGCCATTCTTCTATTTGCGTGCCCGCAAAGGCCAGTGCGCCGCCGCTGAACGCCAGGTCTCGCAGCGCTACGGCCCACGAAATCCGGTCGCTCGGTTTGGCCATCACCCGCGGCACATGCAGCAGCACGACGAACAAAGCCAGCATCACCGCCAGCAAGGTTCCAGACAACAGCCCTTCCTTTTTCACGACGATGCTCAGCGCGGCTGCGAATAAGGCGATCCCCACGAAATAGGTCCACAACAACCGTATTGGCATCCACTCGGGCACCATTTGCGAAATGGCTTTGGCTTCCGTGAAGTGCTGCGCTCCGAACACCGCCAGCGGCACGGCATAGAACACCGGGCCGAGAGACACCACCTTCTCGGGCCCGTGCGCCGCGATCACTTCGCTTCTCGTTGCGAAAATCCCAATCAGCAAAACCACGGTTCCCCCGAAATAGGGCCAGAACACGGCTCCGGGAACCATGGCCAAATCCAGAGGACTGAATAGCATCAAAAGGTTCTGCCCCATTCCCGCAAGTCTCCAAGTTCCATTTCCGAAATCCCAGCGCAATAAAGGGGGCTTCGGCCCCCGAGGATGCGTCTTTGGTCCCCAGCCCGACCTTCAATCTCCCATTCATAGTGGTCGCCTGCAATATCCACTTGACGCTGTTTTCATATGACCACTATAGTCTCGCCATGCGCAAAGCTGTTCCCACCTTTACCCCTTTGATTCCCATCAATCGCCGCTCGGGCAGGCCACTTCATCGACAAATCTATGACGCCTTCCGTGCCACAATCGTGGCGCGCAACCTGAGCTCAGGCCAGCAGCTCCCTTCCACGCGCACGCTCGCCAGCGAACTCGGCATTTCCCGCATCCCGGTCCTCAATGCCTACGCCCAGCTTCTCGCCGAAGGTTATTTTGAAACCCGCGTCGGTGCGGGGACGTTCGTCTCGAGTGCGCTGCCCGAGCACACTTCTCCCCCCGAGGATCGCACCATCTCTCCGATCAAAATCAATTCCCGGACGCGACGCATCTCCCGCTCCTCTCTGCTTCTTCCTGCTTATAAGAGGGCGCCTTGGGTGCGCCACCATGGCGCTTTTAGCCTGAGCCATCCGGCCCTGGACGCATTTCCTTTCAAGGTGTGGGCCAATCTCGTCGCGCGCCACAGCCGCAATCCGCTGATCAGCAGCCTCGAATACGGCAACCCCATGGGCTTGAAACAACTGCGCGAGGTCATCGCCATGTATCTGCGCACCTCGCGCGCGGTCCGCTGTGAGCCGCAGCAGATCCTGATCGTCAGCGGTTCGCAGCAGGCGCTCGATCTTTCGTCGCGCGTCCTGTTGAATGCCGGCGATTCCGTGTGGATCGAGGAGCCCGGCTACTGGCTGGCACGACACGTTCTGCTCTCCGCCGGCTGCCGCATCGTCCCCGTGCCTGTCGACCCTGAAGGCCTCGACGTCGCCGCCGGCATCATGCGCTGCCACAACGCTCGCGCCGCGTTCGTTGCGCCTTCACACCAGTTCCCGCTCGGCGTTACCATGAGCGCGTCGCGACGCCTTCGCCTGCTCGATTGGGCCCGTCAGGCCGGGGCATGGATCATCGAGGACGACTACGACAGCGAATACCGCTACGGCAGCAAGCCCATCGCGTCTCTGCAAGGTCTCGACGATTCTTCGCGCGTCATCTATATCGGCACCTTCAGCAAAGTTCTCTTCCCCTCCCTTCGCGTCGGCTACCTCGTTCTTCCTCCTGATCTCGTCGACCACTTTCTCTCCGTGCGCCATGCCATGGACGTCAGCCCCCCTTACCTCTACCAGGCCGTGCTCGCGGATTTCATCGTGGAAGGCCATTTCTCCCGCCACATTCGCCGCATGCGCACGCTCTACGGCGAACGCCGCGGCATCCTTGTCGAGTCGCTTCAGCGTGAGTTTGGCTCCGCATTGAAAATCGCTGGTGACACGGCGGGCATGCATCTCGCCGTGGCTCTTCCCAGAGGTGTGAACGACCGCGAAATCGCCAATCGCGCCGCACAGGAATCTCTTTGGCTCTGGCCTCTATCGTCCACGTACATGGCCAAGTCTGCGCGCCACGGCTTCATTCTCGGCTTCGGCAGCACTACCGCCTCTGAGATCCCTGCCGCCATCCGCCATATGCGCGCTATCCTAGCCCCATCTCATGCATCTTGCCGCCGTCCCGGGGTTGTGTAACCGCCGCTCCCCTGGACCGCTTCGCTTTACCGCTCCTCGCTCTCGGTGTTACCTTGCTTACCACCACAACGGTAGCCCGAGCCGTCATCCATGATTCTGAAGAAGCAGCCAACCCTCCCCTACCTATTCCTCACCATCTTATTCACGGCCGCCTGCGCCTACCTGGTTCGCGCGACGATCTACTCTTTTCCGGATTACCTACACGTCCAGGCGGTCCAATGGCCGTTTATTCCTCTATATTCACACGGCAAGTCACTAGCCGAATTCGTGCGGCGAGACGCAGTGTCGGCCGGCGTCCAGGAAAACGACGTCATTGTCGCCGTGAACGGCCATCCGTTCACAGGCCTCGCCGTCTTCGGGGAGGCAATGCGTCTCGCCACACCGGGCGACACTGTCACTGTCACCGTTGTCTCTCCCTCCGGCGGGACTCCCCGCACGGCTGTCATCCCTCTCGTCCTGCAGACCTCGACCGGCGGGGCCACCCTGATCCTTCTCTTGATGAAGGTAGCGATGCCGCTCTTCTGTGTCCTTCTGGGGGGCTGGGTCGTTGCCGTCCGGCCGCGGGACATTTCCGCCTGGCTGCTCTTCTTGACGTTGCAGTTCTTCTCGGTCATCTACGGCGCAGGTATCGAAAGCTGGGGACCGCTGGTTCGCGATCTGGGGCAGATCTATCGCGCCGGTTTTAGCAGCGCCTGGCCCATCTTCATGTTGCTCTTTGGCCTATATTTTCCGGAGGCGTTCCCCGGCAAGGAGGCCGCTTCCTGGAAATGGGCCAAACGTATCCTTATCCCTGCATTGGCCTTGATTTCCCTTGCGGCGATCGTCGCCTCGGTCGGCCAAATCGAGAATTTTGGCCTTGTCGCCCCGCTTTGCGCGTTGCTGGAGCGCCTTTCTAGGGTCATTTTCCTTCTCAGCTTCGCGGCCATTGGCTGCTTTTTCGCCGCGATCGGGACGAAAGCCAGCGCCGCTGTAACTCCCGATGCCAAGCGCCGCCTGAAGCTGCTCTACACCGGCGCCACCATCAGCATGGCTCCCGCCTGCATCCTGACCGTGATCACGGCCATCAAGGGCGGCGAATTGGAGAAGATCTTTCCCGAGTGGTTGGTCCTTTTTTCACTGCTGTTGATGCTGCTTTTTCCGGTTACGCTTGCCTACGTTATCGTCGTCCATCGCGCGATGGATGTTCGTGTCGTCATCCGTCAGGGCTTGCAATACACGCTTGCGACGAGAGGCATCCGCATCCTGCAAATCATCCTGACCATCGTTATCATAAGCACCGCGGTCACGTTCATGAACAAGCCGGAGCTCAGCCGCCCCTCCCGTCTGACCACCCTCGCGCTCCTGGTGATTGCCATCCTCTGGCTCCGTAAGGCGGCTTTGAAACTTCGCGCCTGGACCGACCGCCGTTTCTTCCGCGACGCTTACAACTCCGAGCAGATTCTTTCGAGCCTCAGCGACGAAGTGCGCACCATCGTCGAGACTCGACCGCTCCTTGAGCGCGTTGCCGGAAAAATCGCCGAGTCCCTCCACGTCCCTCGTGTCGCCGTCCTTCTTCCCGAAAGCGGCATGTATCGGCCTGCCTACGCCCTCGGCTACGACGCTCCGCTCGAAGCTGAACTTCCCGACTCCGCCAGGACCATTGAACGGCTTCGCAAGGAACCCGAGCCTGCGCGCGTTTATCTCGACGACGATCATTCCTGGGTCAATACCGATCTGCCGAGCAACGAGCGCCAAACTCTCGCCTCTCTTTCTCCGCAACTCCTTTTGCCCCTCTCCGTAAAAGACAGGCTTCTTGGCCTTGTCAGCCTCAGCGAAAAGCGTTCCGAAGAACCATACTCCGGCAACGATCTGAAGCTTCTGAAGTCTGTCGCCTCGCAAACCGCGCTGGCCCTCTCGAACGCGCAACTCTCTTCCGCCATCGCTGAGGAAATCGCCCGCCGCGAAAAGATCAATCGCGAAATCGAAATTGCCCGCGAAGTTCAGGAGCGCCTGTTCCCGCAGCGTCTGCCGGAGATTGCCGGACTCGATTACTTTGGCCTGTGCCGTACCGCTCTCGGCGTCGGTGGGGACTACTACGATTTTCTTCCTTTGCCAGAGGGCAAGCTCGGCATCGCACTCGGCGACGTTTCCGGCAAAGGTATTGCCGCCGCTCTCACCATGGCCAGCCTGCAAGCTTCTCTTCGCGCAGACGCTATGCGCGCGGGAGACAACCTCGCCGGCCTTATTGCCCGCGTGAACATGATGCTCTACGACGCCTCAACCGTGGATCGTTACGCCACTCTCTTCTATGCGCTGTATGATCCGGCCACGCGTCGCCTCACCTACGTCAACGCAGGCCATTGTCCACCGATTCTTCTTCGCGCCAATCCGGGACGCCGCGTCGAACGCCTCGACAAAGGCGGCACCGTCGTTGGCCTCGTACCGGACATGGCATACGAGCAAGCCCAGGCCGATCTGTGCCCCGGCGATCTTTTGGTCATCTACACCGACGGCTTCAGCGAAGCCATGAGTCCCAAGCTCGAAGAATGGGGCGAAAAACGCCTGCTCGAAGCCATCCAATCCTGTGACGGCCTCCCGAGCAAGGATGCCATCCAGCACATCATGCAAGCCGCCAACGCCTTCGCCGCCGGCGCCCCCCAATCCGACGACATGACCCTCGTCATTCTCCGCGCCCTGTAGTGCCAGAGGCCAGGCACACCTTGAGGTGGCTTCAGAGTGCGGCGCCTCCCCCTGCTTTCTCGGTCGCAGCCAATGCACCCAAACCAACCGTCGACTCCCTGCCCTGTTAGGGCTCTGCCAACTTTGTCAGCGGAAATCTCGGCAATCACTTCCTGACTTCCGCCCTCAACTTGACCCAATCTCGCTCCCTCCCTAAAATAGAAGTTTCACCGTCATGCAAATTTTCGATTTGTTGAATTCATCCACCGGCCCAGCGCCTACCCGCTGGGCTGCGCTGTTTTGGAGTCCCTGTTTTTGTAGTGGCCGGTCTTTGGACCGGCGCCGTTCCTGGCACAGGCACTCTTGCCTGTGTGGCTGTGCGACACGCTCCACGCCTATCTCACCGCGAGGTTCCCATGATTGATACTGCTATCCGCGAAGGTCTTACCTTTGACGACGTCCTGCTTCAGCCCGGGCGGTCGTCGGTTCTTCCCACCGAGGTCGACACCACCACGAATTTCACGCGCAAGCTCACCATCAACATCCCCCTCGCCTCCGCTGCCATGGACACCGTCACCGAGTCCCGCCTGGCCATCGGCATCGCCCGCCAGGGCGGTATCGGTATCATCCATCGCAACCTGACCATGGATCGCCAGGCCGAAGAAGTCGACCGCGTGAAACGCTCGGAATCCGGCATGATTGTAGACCCGGTCACCATCTCCCCGGACATCACCATTCGCCAGGCTCTCGAAATCATGGAGAAGTACCGCATCTCCGGCCTTCCAGTCACTCGCGGCACGCGTCTTACCGGCATTCTCACCAATCGCGACCTGCGCTTCGAGAAGAACCACTCCCAACTTGTCGGTCAGGTCATGACGAAAGACAATCTCGTCACTGTACCTGTCGGCACGACGCTCGAGCAGGCCGAAAAGATTCTCCAGAAACATCGCATCGAAAAACTCCTCGTCGTCGATCAGGACTTCAACCTTAAGGGCCTGATCACCGTCAAAGACATCCAGAAGAAACTCGAATACCCGCGATCCGCCAAGGATGATCACGGCCGCTTGCGCGTCGGCGCGGCCGTCGGGGCCACAGGTGATTTCCTTGAACGCGCCGTGGACATGGCCAAAGTCGGCGCCGACGTTCTCGCCATCGACACAGCACACGGGCACACCGAGCGCGTCATCGAGGCGATCAAAGCCATTCGTCAGCGCTTGCCGGAGATGCAAATCGTCGCCGGCAACGTCGCCACTTACGAGGGCGCGAAGGAACTCATCTCGCTCGGCATTGATGGACTGAAAGTCGGCATCGGTCCCGGATCGATCTGCACCACGCGCGTCGTCACCGGCGCCGGTGTTCCGCAACTGACTGCCGTAATGGAAGCCGCGCGTGCCGCTGAGGGCACCGGCGTTCCGATCATCGCCGACGGCGGTATCAAGTATTCCGGGGACATCACCAAAGCCATTGCCGCCGGAGCCAGCGCGGTGATGATTGGCAGCCTCTTTGCCGGCACGGAAGAATCCCCCGGCGAGACGATTCTCTATCAAGGACGAACCTTCAAGTCTTATCGCGGCATGGGTTCCACTGGCGCCATGGAAGCAGGCTCGGCTGATCGCTACGCGCAGGAAAGCGCCGAACGCGGGAAGTCCGTTCCCGAAGGCGTGGAAGGACGCGTCGCCTACAAGGGCCCGCTCTCCGGCCTCACCGATCAGCTGGTCGGAGGCCTCAAATCCGGCATGGGCTACGTCGGGGCTCGCAATCTCAAGGAACTCACAGAGAAGAGCCGCTTCATCCGCATCACCGCCGCCGGACTCCGTGAATCGCACGTCCACGACGTGGTTATCACCAAGGAAGCGCCCAACTACCGCATGGAGTAATCCGAATTTCGCATTTCGAGTTTCGGTTTTTCCCGTGCACACTCACGCCACATTCACCCGCTCGTAACCTGCAATCCGCCTCCCCATCGTCTACAATGGAAAGAGGGACACTATCGACCAATGCCGCTTGCCAACCCGTCTTCGACTCCCCAAACCAGTTCCTCCGAGGCCACCCCACGCGCTCCTCGCACCTCCTCCGTTGTTCTCTTGCTTCGCGCCTGGTGGCCTGCCCTGCTGTGGGCATCGATCATTTTCACCTTCTCCACGGACACCTTCTCCTCCGACCACACCAGCCGGATTATCGTGCCGCTGATCCAATGGCTCTTCCCCTCGATTTCCCCGGAATCCCTGGACCTCGCGCATCATCTTGTCCGCAAATCTGCGCATTTCTTTGAGTACTTCATCTTCTTCCTGCTTCTCTACCACGGCATTCGCGCCACCCGGCGGGACCTCCGCCCGTGGCACTGGACCTGGGCTCTCGGCGCCTGGTTCATTGCGGCGGCTTATTCCGCCCTCGACGAAATCCACCAGATATTCGTCCCCTCGCGCGGCCCTTCCGCCTGGGACTCTCTCCTGGATTCTACTGGCGCCCTGTTCGCCCTCCTGGTCCTCTTCCTTCTGTACCGCCGCCTTTTCCGCTCCAGCCCCGCCGTAGAATGAACATTTCCGCCGCCCCGCGCAATCCGCACTTGCTCACCGTATAATGCTCCGCGATGGCACACACTCCTCTCGACACCCTCGATGGGGCTCCGGTCCGCCTGGATCGCATGGATCCCTACCTGCGTCTTCAGTCCGTCACCGTATTTGTACGAGATCTGGACCGCAGCGTGGACTTCTATGTGAACGCACTCGGCTTCCAGCGGGTGTTTGATGCGCGCGTTCAGTCCGGCCGTCCCTTCGTTGTCGTTGCTCCACCCGATGGGCTCGCCCACCTTACTTTGGTAGCCCCCGCGTCCACGTCCGAACAATTTAAGCTCATCGGCCGCAATACGCACGTCGCCTTCATCACCGAGGATCTCCTTGCAAAGTTCCGTGACTGGAGCCGGAGGGGCGTTTCTTTCCTCACGACGCCGCGCCTGCGCCGCTTGAAAGGCGGTGTGCCTGTTCAAACGCCGATTGCAGAAGGACCTCCCGCTTTGTACTCCGAGCCCCCGATTTGGGGCGGCGTGTTCGCGCGCTTTCGCGATCCTGACGGGAACTCTTTCTCTCTGGTCAGCTTCGATGAAGTCACTCGCGAGATTGAAGCCCACCGCCGGGCCGTGGCCGAAAAACTCGAAGCAGATCGCCGCGCCGCTCAGGAACTCGAAATCGCCAAGCAAGTGCAGGCTCGTCTCTTCCCCCAGACACTGCCCTCGCTCAAGACCCTGGAATTCGCGGGCCTGTGTGTGCAGGCCCGCCACGTTGGTGGCGACTACTACGATTTCCTTGATCTTGGGCGGGAACGGCTTGGCCTGGTGATTGGCGACATCTCCGGCAAAGGCATTGCCGCCGCGTTGCTTATGGCCAATTTACAAGCCAATTTGCGCAGCCAGTGCGCGATCGCGCTCGATCAGCCGCATCGCCTGTTGTCCTCTGTCAACCAGCTTTTCTGCCAGAACACCTCCGACGCTGCCTTCGCGACACTCTTCTTCGCGGAATACGACGACACGTCCCGCCGCCTTCGCTACGCCAACTGCGGCCATCTTCCCGCACTGCTCTTGCGCGCCGATAATTCTCTCGAGCGCCTTCTCGCCACGGCCACCATCATGGGCGCGTTCAAGGATTGGGACTGCTCTCTCGACGAATGCCAACTCGCCCGCGGCGACACGCTGGTTCTCTACACCGACGGCATCACCGAATCGTTCAGCCCCGCCGGCGAAGAATTCGGCGAGGCACGGCTGGTTGAAGCGTTGCGCCGCCATCGGCATCTGCCTTCGCAAGCGCTGCTCACCGCCATCGTCGACGAGGTCCGACACTTCAGTCCCCACGAACAACACGACGACATCACTCTCATCCTCGCCCGCTGCCTCTGAGCCTTGTTTGCCGTCTGCAGTTGCGGGCCTCTGTGACCTCCGTGGCAATCCTTCATCTCGCTTTTCCGGTCGCCGATCGCTGATCGCCGGTCGTTCTTCCCCACTTTCCCATTGACCCCCGCCCTCCCCCGCGCTACATTCCTATCGTATTCAACCGTTTTAATCCACATGAATTGCCAGCGCTCCCTGGCCAAGGATTCCGCCATGAAACGACTCTTCGTCTTCCTCGCCCTTGCTTTCGCCGCGCCTCTCGCCTTTGCCCAAGCCATCCACGTTGACGCTACTCCCTCCCACTCCACCAACACCATCCGCACCACCGAAGCGCTCGGTGCCGGCATCGACCGCCTCGGCTACGGCGAAGCCGACAAACTCTTTGTTCGAGACACCGTGAAACAGGTCCTTTCCGCCGGCTGGCAGACCATAACCTATCGCCAGAACACCGAACTTCACATGGAAGCCTGGCACTGGAATCCGAACGGCACCTGGAGCGATCCCGCAGGCAAAGGCTATTTCGTCGGCAGCTCCACGCCGGGTCCCGAGCCGATTCGCCATTCCTATGGCTATCCGCTCCCGCACCGCGGCGTCACGCGCGATGACGGCACGGACACCGTCGGCTACTCGCGACTCACCGACGGCGACCCTGCCACGTATTGGAAGAGCAATCCGTATCTTGCAGAGCCCTACACGCATGAGTCCGACGCGCTTCACCCACAGTGGGTCATCGTCGACCTCGCCAAACCGCGCGAAATCTCCGCCATTCGCATTGATTGGGCCGAGCCCTATGCAACTCATTTCGTGGTGCAGTATTTCACTGGTGAAGATGGCATCCGCAAGCCCACCTCCGGCGTCTGGCAGTCCTTTCCTTTCGGCGTGGTCACAGACGGCAGAGGCGGTAAAGGCGTCCTGCAACTCGCCACCACTCCCGTCACCACACAATTCATTCGCATCCTCATGAGCACTTCTTCCAACACCTGCGATACGCACGGCTCCGCGGACAAGCGCAACTGTCTCGGTTACGCGATCCACGAAATCTATCTCGGTACCACCTCCGCCGACGGTAAGTTCCACGATCTCGTCCGCCACACGCCCGATCAGGATCAGACCATGACGTACTGCTCCTCCGTCGACCCCTGGCACGAACCGACTGATCTCGATGAGCAGGCCGGCGAGCAAGTCGGCTTCGATCTCTTCTTCAGCTCGGATGGTTTCACCCGCGGCCTGCCCGCCATGATTCCCATCGCGATGATTTACAGCACGCCCGAAGACGCCGCCAACCAGCTTACCTATCTCGAAAAGCGCGGTTATCCCATTTCCTACGTGGAAATGGGCGAAGAACCCGACGGCCACTTCATGAATCCCGAAGACTACGCCGCGTTCTACGTTCAGTTCGCCAGGGTGCTTCACCAGGTCGATCCCAAACTAAAGCTCGGCGGTCCCATCTTCACGGGCGTGAACAAGGACATCGAAACCTGGCCCAATGCCAGCGGCGAAACCTCCTGGACGCGTCGCTTCATCAACTACCTCCAGTCTCACAACGCCATCAACGAACTTGCGTTCTTCTCCTTCGAACACTATCCCTTCGAGCCCGGCAAGATTCAGTGGAGCAATCTCTACGACGAGCCCAAACTCGTCACCGACATCATGAAAATCTGGCGTCAGGATGGCGTTCCCGACAACGTGCCCCTCCTGATTACAGAATGCAATCTGTCTTGGGTCGATTCCGAAGCCTTCCCGGACATTTTCGGCGGACTCTGGCTCGCGGACTACATTGGCGCGTTCCTCAATGGCGGGGGCCAGGCGGTTTACACCTTTCACTACATGCCCGCGCCCATCGGCCACGGCATCAACGGCTCGCGAGGCACCTTCGCCATGTTCTCTACCGATCGCGACTACAAGATCATTCAGCCGCTCTCGCAATATTTCTCGAGCCAGCTCATCACGCTCGAGTGGGTCCAACCCGGCAACGGTGAACATCATCTCTTTAACGCCGCGAGCGATGTTTACGACGGCGCGGGGAACAACCTCGTCACCGTCTACGCCGTCCATCGCCCCGACGGCGAGTGGGCGCTCCTCATCGTCAACAAAGACCAGGAGAACGCGCATTCCATCAAAATCTCCTTCGACGACTCCACGCAAGCCGGGTCGGGTGCGTTCAGTGGCCAAATCGCGGTGAAAACCTTCGGCAAGGCGCAATACCAGTGGCATCCGAGCACTCTCAAAGCCGACCCAGACGGCCCCATCTCCTCCACCACGACAAACGCCGACGCCAACACGCAGTTCGAGCTGCCGCCGTCTTCCGTCATCGTCCTCCGCGGCACAGTGAAGTTCCGCCACTAGCCGGAACCAGAGCGACCACAGAGAACGCAGAGCAGCCGCAGGGGCACGGAGATTCGGGATTTACACGACGCTTCCCGCCCCCACTCCTCCGTGTGCCCTCTGCCTGTTCCGCGCCCCTGTGTTAATTCTTCGGGTTTCCCGGTCGCGGTAGCTGTTCGCCACCACCCGCGCCCACGCCGGATCGCCTCCTCACTTCCGAAATTCGCCTGACTCCCGTACCATCTCTCCATGTCCACCTCCGCCATCCCGTACCCGCCCGGGCCAAAAGGCAACCTCTTCCTCGGCGTCGCCCCCGAGCTCGCCCATGACTGGCCCGGTTTCTGCACCCAATGCGCACGCGAGTTTGGCGACATCGTCTCCTACCGATTCTTCCACGTCCCCATCTGCCAGCTCACCCATCCCGACGACATCGAAGCCGTCCTCGTCCAGAACGCTTTTAACTTCCACAAATCTCGCGACTATGCCGCCCTCGAATTCATTCTCGGCCGCGGTCTCCTCACTAACGAAGGCTCACCCTGGCAGGCGCAGCGCCAGCTCATCCAGCCCGCGTTTCGCCACGAGAACATTTCCGCCTACGGCGAAATCATGACCGCTTCGGCCGCCTCCCATCTTTCCCGCTGGCGCGATGGCCAGGTTTTCGACCTGCATCAGGAAATGGGCGCGCTCACCCTGGATATCGTCTCGAAAGCGCTGTTCGGCTCCGAGCTCGCCCACGATGCGCGCGCCATCGGCGCGGAAGTCGCCGCGGTCATGGAGCGCTTCCTTACGCAATCCGCACTTATCTTTCTTCTCCCCGACGGCTTCCCGACCCCCAAATCTCTTCGCCTGCTTCGTTCCCGCCGTCGGCTTAACCGCGTCATCTTCTCCATCATTCACCAACGGCGCGCTTCTACCGCACCGGCTAACGATCTTCTTCAGACGCTTCTCGCCGCCCACGACGAGCGGGGTGCGCGCATGGACGACCTTCAGCTACGCGACGAAATCATGACCCTCTTCCTCGCTGGCCACGAGACCACCGCCAATGCGCTGACCTGGACTTTGTACCTGCTTGCGCAAAATCCGGTTGCCGAGCAAGCTCTCCACGACGAACTTGAACGCGTCCTCGCCGGACGGCCTCCTGTGGTCGCCGATCTGCCGCAACTTCCCTACGCCGAAATGGTCGTCAAGGAATCCCTCCGGCTCTTTCCACCCGCTTGGGGTATAGGCCGCTGCGCTCTCCGCGATTTCGATCTTTGCCGCTACCGCATTCGCAAAGGCACCAACCTCTTCATCATGCAGTGGCTCGTTCATCGCGATCCGCGCTTCTTCCCGGATCCCCTCCGCTTTGATCCCGAGCGTTGGCGCGTCGATCCCGTCCGATCCGGACGCATCCCTCGCTTCGCCTATTTCCCGTTCGGCGGAGGCCCGCGCGTCTGCATCGGCGCCGGCTTCGCCATGATGGAGGCCACACTCCTGCTCGCGACCATCGCGCAGCGCTATCGCTTCACCGTGCTCCCCGATCCTCCGGTCGTCCCGTTCTTCTCCGTCACTCTCCGCCCTCGCCACGGCCTGCCCATCCAGCTCGAATCGCGCGCCGCAAAATCCAGCCTACGCAAGCCGGCCTCCGCAGCCTTGTGATAATTCACCTTGTGGGTCCGAAAAGGCTTGCTTTTCGGATCGCATCCCCGCAAGCAGTTCTTTCACGCCCTTGCACTTTGCGCATGGAGAAATACAAGTGCAGCTGACCGCAGCGGGCTGGCCCCGCTTGGTTTTCTGGTTGCTGTAGGACTAATTGTTGGCGGTTGGGGGCTTGGCATCCAGATCAAAAATACGCGGATCGCTATGTCACCATGAAAGGCCTTGTCGAGCGCAAGGTGAAGTCCGATCTGGAAATCTGGCCGCTCAGCTACAAAGAAGCAGGGGCCGATCTCGCGGCGCTTTCTCGCTGCTGGCCACTCCTCTTCACCTTGCGGTCCAGCCGCCATCAATTAACAGGGTCTCGCCCGTGATTAACGAGGCCGCGGGTGAGGCAAGAAACACCACCGCGCCCGCCACTTCCATCGGCTCGCCGATCCGATGCAGCGCCGCGATCCGTTCCACCGTGTCGACCAGTCGCCGCGGGTCAGAAAGAAAATCCTCCGTTCCCGGCGTGTAAATGAACGTGGGCGCCACGGCGTTCACTCGGATCCCGTACTTGCCCCATTCGATCGCCAGGCATTTCGTCAAATGCGCGATGCCCGCCTTCGTCATGCAATAGACCGATTCCATGGGAAGCGCCACAAAGCCTGCCTGCGAACTCATGTTGACAATGGTTCCCTTTTTCTGCCGGATCATCACGCGGCCCACGGCCTGGCTGACCAAGAACGTTCCTTTCAGATTGACCGCCAGCGTTTTGTCGAAATCCTCCTCGCGCACATGTTCCGCCAGATTGCCTGGCGCGACCCCCGCGTTATTCACCAGGATGTCGATCCGGCCGAACTCTTTCACGGTTTTATCCACCGCGCGGGTGATCTGGTCCATTTTGCTGACGTCCATCTGCAGCGGCAGCGCTTTCCTGCCCAGTTGGCGAATTTCCGCCGTGATTCCTGCGTCTTCGTTCACGCTGCGCAAGCCGAGCGCCATGTCCGCACCCGCATTTGCCAGTGCCAGGGAAATCGCCCGCCCCAATCCGCGCGCCGCTCCGGTCACTAGCGCCACCTGCCCGTTCAGATCAAACCGCGGATAATCCATATGCGTTTCTCCCGTCACTTTCCTGGATTTCGGCTCATTGTAGCTCACAGATGCAGCGCAGGCATGTGCTGCAAGATCGGCCCGTCTCCGGCGTCAACACAAGCAGAAAAACCCGTTTAGCCAGAACTTGTCTCATCAATGGAAACGACAGAAGCAGAACAAAGGCGCATAAGTGGCAGGCGTTTGCGGCAGGAAAAGGCGATTTGGTGTTAATAGGCGTGGATCAGTTCAACACTTACGCCACCGATTTTGTCCGTGTCCATATAGTGGTATTGCCCGGAATCAGGCTTTCCGATATTCCCCCATGCTCCGGCCTGCCACACCGGAAAGCCGAGTTTTTCATAGGCGGCAGTAGCTTTGGAGAGATCGTCTACAGGCATGCCAATGTGCTGGATGCCTTCGCCATGGCGCTTCAGGAAATCTTCATAAATATTCGGTGGAGTGGATGGCGGCTGAATCCACTCATAACTGATGGAACCGATCCGTTGAAAACCCACCTCAAACGCCAACAAAAGCGGCTGGCCGCGATAGCGAGAATCTTCGCGCGGCATAGCATGCTCCAGCCCAAAACCAGGAAAGCCAAGCTTCTGCCAGAAGCCGTTAACCGCAGCCGCATCGCGAACAACAGGAGCGATATGGGACACGGTTTTCTGCTCCACAGGCCCGGGCGCTCCGCCGGGCCAGTAGACAAGGCCGAGAACGTATTTGCCCTGCGGCTCCGTGTCGAAGTAGGTGTAGGTCACCGGCGTGTGGTCGATTTCAAAGGTAACCTGCTGCAGCACACTTACACCGAGCCCGGCCATGCGCTGAATCTCCCGGTCCATGGCCTCCCTGGTGGGAACCTCATGTACGACAGAAAAAATGCCGTCCTTATGCTTTTCCAGAAAATCGTTGTAGGAGTTCGACTGGCCTTCGGCTGGCTGGAGGAAATTGACCATCAGGTTGCCGAAGCGCCCGGTAACCTGCCGGGTATGGATGGTCGCGGGCTTGCCCTGATCCGTCCCCACGGCCACGAGGTTCGCGTACGTGTGGATTTCGGTCATTCCGAGGGCAATCCACGCCGGCAAGATCGCGTCGATGTTCTGCGAGAGCCACGTGACGCGGTTGATGGTTTGATAGTATTCCGGCAACTGGGCCTGACAGGTTCCCGGCAGAAAGCACATTACAGCAAGACAGCCGAGCAGCTTCATCCGCCTCTCCGTTTCTCAGAAATTCGCATGCAAGCCGGTCACAAAATGAAAAGTCGCACCGGCGACAACTTCCATGGATACTTTAGCACCAACATAGGAAACAATCCTTAGAAAGTGCACAGGTCAAAGATGGCAGCGTACGTTTTGCGCGAGTTATCCGCTGCCCCAGAAGACCAGTTCGACGGTTACCTATCGGCTTATGGCTATTGGCCAGTCGGCTTGCGAATGCCGCAGGGCTCGAAGACTCTCTCTGCGCTAAAAAAAGCCCGCCCCGGTTTCCCGGAACGGGCTTGTGACTTCCCTGCGGAGGCGGGCCCTAACTCTTGGCTTCCACTGCTTCCTGCAACTTGCTCTTTTCTTTCTTTTCCTTCTTTTTGAACTCGTAGCTCACGAGCTCGAGAATGGCCACCTTCGCGCCATCGCCAACACGAACGCCCGCGGGGATAATACGCGTATACCCGCCAGCGCGATCGGCAAACTTCGGCGCGATATCGCTGAACAGCTTCTGGGTGACCGCCGGGGTCATGATGTAGGCGGCCGCCTGGCGGCGCGCCTGCAACGTGTCGCGCTTACCGAGGGTGATCATCTTCTCGGCTACGGGCTTCGTGGCCTTCGCGCGCGTCAGCGTGGTGGTGATCCGCCCGTGTTCGAGCAGATTGGTTACAAGGTTGCGCAAAGTCGCGCGGCGGTGCCAAGGGTTGCGTCCCAGCTTCGATCCTGACTTCAGATGTCGCATTTCATGATCCTCAAAAAAAGTCGTTAGTTATCAGTTCTAAGTGAAGGCACGGGATGTCCGAACCGAAGACCAATCACCAAAAACCAAAAACTTCCTACAATCCAATATTCTCTTCCGAACTCGGCATTGCGGTCTGGCTCGGCAGTGGCGGCCAGATGATCCGGCCGTGCTCGTCGAACTTCATCCCCAGGCTCAGGCCCATCTTCACCAGGATGTCCTTGATCTCGTTCAGCGACTTGCGGCCGAAGTTCTTGGTCTTCAGCATCTCGTTCTCGCTCTTCTGCACGAGTTCGCGGATGGTCTGGATGTTGGCGTTCTTCAGGCAGTTGTAGCTGCGCACGGAAAGCTCGAGCTCTTCCACAGAGCGGTCCAGGTGTTCCAGCCGCGGGTCGTGCACTGTGTCTGTCGGCACTTCCACGTTTTCCACCGGCTCCTCGAAGTTGATGAAGATGCTCATGTGATCCTTCACCAGCTTCGCGGCCAGGCCCACCGCGTCCGACGGCGTGATCGCCCCGTTGGTCCACACTTCCAGCATCAGCTTCTCGTAGTCCGTCATCTGGCCGAGACGCGCGGCTTCGACGGCGAAGTTGACCTTGCGCACCGGCGAGTGCACGCTGTCCACCGGAATGTACCCGATCGGCAGGTCTTCGTCATAGTTGCGGTCCGCCGCCACATAGCCGCGGCCGTTTTTCACACGCATTTCGATGCGCAGCTTGCCGCCTTCGCTGACGGTGGCGATGTACACGCTCTTGTCGAGGACGGCGAAGTCAGAGTCTTCCTCAATGTTCGCGCTGGTTACCACGCCCGGCGCTTCCACGTTCAGGTAGATCGTCTTCGGCAGGTCGTTGTTCAGCTTGATTGGCACCTGCTTGAGATTCAAGATGATGTCCGTGGCATCTTCGACGACGCCTGGTATCGAGGAGAACTCGTGTAGCACTCCCTCGATCTTCACTGCGGTGATCGCCGCTCCCTCAATCGAGCTGAGCAGCGCTCGCCGCAGGGCGTTCCCCACCGTCGTGCCCCACCCGCGCTCAAACGGCTGAGCGGAAAACCGCCCGTACTTCTCGGTCAGCGATTCAAACTCCGGCGCAAGACGCTTCGGTTTCTGAAATCCCTTCCACATCGTGTTTCCTTCCTTCTGGGCTGCCCAAAACAGCCCGAAAACCGTACAAGCCATTAGCCGATAGCCGTCAGCCAGCAGCTCCAACCCCCCCGCTCCGCCCGTTAGCTGTCGGCTAACAGCTAACGGCTGGCCCCTCCTTACTTCGAATACAGTTCGACGATCAGTTGCTCGTTGATTGGCGGCGTCTGCACGTCTTCGCGCTTCGGCAACGCCACGACCTTCGCCTTGAACTGATCGCGCTCCTGCTCGAGCCATGGCACGGCGCTCTGGCTCTGGGCGACGTTGCGTGCCTCCAGGACCATCGCGTTCTGGTGCATCTTTTCCTTGATCGCGATCTCTTCCCCGACGTTTACCTGGTACGACGGGATGTTCACTTTCTTCCCGTTGACCCGCACGTGTCCGTGGAGCACGAGCTGCCGCGCCTGCGAACGTGAGGACGCCAGGCCGGCGCGCCAGACCACGTTGTCCAGGCGACGCTCGAGCATGATGATCAGGTTTTCACCCGTGTGTCCCTTGGAGCGCTCCGCCTTCTCAAAGTAATTGCGGAACTGCCGCTCCAACAGACCGTAGGTGCGCTTCACTTTTTGCTTCTCGCGCAGTTGCAGGCCGTAACCCGCAACCTTTGCGCGCCGCGACTGCCCGTGCTGTCCCGGAACGAAATTGCGCTTTTCAATCGCGCACTTGTCCGTGAAGCACCGCAGCCCTTTCAAAAACAGTTTCTGCCCTTCCCGGCGGCACAGGCGGCAGACTGCATCTCGATGTCTTGCCAACTTCTCTTCTCCCTTCCCGAAACTCGTTCCAGTTTTCAGTAATCAGTTCTCAGGTATCAGCAAAACCCTAGGAACTGTTCACTCAAAACTCTCCAAATCCTTGATCCCTAGCAGCTCGTCTCAGATGGCGAGCCCGATAAAACTCAAGTTTTCCGTCTCAACCTTTTCACTTGCCTAAAGCTGAAAACTTCTTTACACACGCCGGCGCTTCGGCGGACGGCAGCCATTGTGCGGAATCGGCGTCACGTCACGGATCACCACGATATGCAGCCCCGCAGCGGCCAGAGCGCGCACTGCGGACTCGCGGCCGGAGCCCGGCCCCTTGACCCGCACTTCTACGCTCTTCATGCCGAACTGGTCGCGCGCCGCGCTGGCGGCAGCCAGCGAAGCCTGCTGCGCCGCGTAAGGCGTTCCTTTGCGCGACCCCTTGAACCCGATGGCGCCGGCGGAGGAATTGCAAATCACGCGGCCATCCGGATCGGTGATGGTGATCTGCGTGTTGTTGAAGGATGCGGCCACGTGCACGAGCCCGTGGGGAACCGTGCGGCGTTCCTTCTTCTTCTTAAACTCCTTCTTCTTTTTCGATGCCGCTGCCGGTTTCGCTGGCGCTGCCGCGTCCGGTGCTGCGTTCTGCTGCTCTTTAGCCACGTTTCACTCCAAAAGTAATAAGTAGATAGCCGTAAGTTCTAAGTAAGGCAAAACCGAAGTTCTTGCTTATTACCTAAAACTGAAAACTCGATCTTTCTTAGCCGCTAGCATATGGCCGTTAGGGCTAATGGCTGCTGGCTGCCCCTAACCCTTCTTGCCCTTCACCGTCTTCTTCCCGGCAATGGCGCCGCGGCGCGGACCCTTCCGCGTTCGTGCGTTCGTGTGCGTCCGCTGTCCGCGAACCGGCAAATTGCGCCGGTGACGAATGCCGCGATACGCCTGAATTTCAATCAGGCGCCGGATGTTCATCTGAATCTCTTTGCGGAGATCGCCTTCGACGCGCCCTTCCTGCTCGATGACCGTACGGAGGCGGTTCACTTCGTCTTCCGTGAGGTCGCGAACTTTCTTCGTGAAGTCCACATTCGCCTTTTCGGCAATGCTCTTCGCGCGCACCTGTCCGATGCCATAGATCGAGGTCAGCCCGACCCAAAGCCGCTTTTGCGGTGGAAGATCAACACCTGCGATACGTGCCATGTAGTAACTCCCTTTTTTGTCCTGCCCTGTTAACTGTCATTGCTCCAGCCGTTTTCGGTCCGCAGTTGGTTGTCCGCAGTCTGTTGCTTTGTCTTCCGACTCCTAACTTCCGACTACCAACTCCGGACTTCCCCTCAAGTTTCAAGCAAAATCGGGTTACGACTCAAAACCTAGAACGCATAACTCCTTCATCCCTGGCGCTGCTTGTGCTTCGGATTGCTGCATATGACCCGAACCACACCACGGCGATGGATGACTTTGCACTTGTCACAAATCTTCTTCACGCTAGCCCGAACCTTCATGCTCACTCCTCGTTCAATTCCAAAAGTCTTTCTAAGTAAACCTAAAACTAACTACTGCCTGCCCCGCTTTTGGCTGTCAGCTAAAGGCCAACGGCCGTTGGCTGTTCGCCCCGC
>Ga0187782_10000619_pt1 | contig 24542 bp, 29 predicted proteins | sample 0715_SJ02_MP15_2_FD_132454 | JGI IMG/M metagenome (GOLD analysis project Ga0187782, IMG submission 132454) | Tropical peat soil microbial communities from peatlands in Department of Meta, Colombia - 0715_SJ02_MP15_20_MG | ecosystem: Environmental > Terrestrial > Soil > Wetlands > Peat | place... | reverse complement strand
TCATTAGATTCTCAATGAACTACCTTTTCGTGGTCAGGCATGGAGAAACGAAGGCGAACGAAAACGATCTTGACGCAGGCTCTCTTGATTTCCCTCTCACATCGAAAGGGAAAAAGGAAGCCGCTTTCATCGCGAAATCTCTCTCACCCGTCGGCATCGCCGGAGTCTACTGCAGCCCGGTGCGTCGGGCAGTCCAGACCGCCGAGATTCTAGGGCGACCTCATCGACTGGAGCCCATACACCTCAATGACCTGGTAGAGGCGAAACTCAAGCCAAACTTCGTTGGCAAACCCGGCAGACACCACATCCTGCTGACCCCTGAGGCGTTCCAGGAGACCTACGAAGAGCTGCAAGAAAGGGTACTGAGGGCTGTCAGCAAGATACAGGGCGAGGTGAAGACCAACGCCATCATGGTTAGCCACGGAGACGTGATCGTCGCCCTCCTTCAGCACGTGGTGGAAAGAAAAAATGGACGTGCTGGATACTACGTCCTCCACCCGAATCCCGGGTCACTCTCCGTCGTACAGTTCACTGATAGACCACGGCTGGTGTTGTTCGACTATCGCCGGAAGCTTTTCGATAGCTTCGAGCAGTCGGGGCGGAAAAAGAAGGGTCCCATATAGGGCTACGTCGTATTCGGACTATGCAGGAACGAGCTTGTAGGAAAAGCCCCACCGTGAGTTCACTTCTCTAGATCCGGTAAACTCCAGACAATATCGACGCCCCCGAACAGGCAGATTCATTCAAGCATGTCTGGGACCCCAAGGTTCGTCCCTTGATTTCTGCGTACGGCTCGAAGCGGCATCACCAGACACCTCCTTGGTGGACGATTTAGCAAATCAGGAGTCTGGACGAGTCTCGCCGGCGATACCGAGGCCACAAGTGTCTTGAAGTTACAAGCAGGTATTGCCGTATCCACGATGTTGGAGTCTCAAAGGATAATAGTTACGGAGGAGAGAAATCTTCGTGTCTGTTCCCAACCTGACTCCAGACGAGCTGCTCACGACTACCCGTGCCGTGCGCAGGAGACTTGACCTGACCCGCCCGGTCGAGCGGGGCGTGTTAGAAGAGTGCGCTGCAATCGCCCAGCAGGCCCCCAATGGTTCAAACCTTCAGCGGTGGCACTTCGTGGTGGTCACAGACGCCGACAAGCGTGCCGCTCTCGCCGACCTCTACAAGAAGGGCGCGGAGTATTACTTCGAACATCTTCCCGTGACAGACGATGCCGCGACGGGAATGTCGGGAGATGCGACCCTGCGTCTGACAGAATCCGCTTTCTATCTGGTCGAGCACATTCACGAGGTGCCCGTCCACGTCATCCCGTGCATATCGGGCCGCACGGACGGGCTCCCCGGAAACCAGCAGGCCGGGACCTGGGCCTCCATCCTTCCTGCCACTTGGAGTTTCATGCTCGCCCTGAGATCCAGGGGGCTCGGGTCAGTTTTCACGACCTTCCATCTCCACTGTGAGGAGGACGCGGCCAAGATTCTCGGAATACCCTACAGGCAAGTCATGCAGGCAGGGCTGGTGCCGGTCGCTTATGCGAAGGGGACAAGCTTCAGACCGGCCTTGCGTAGACCACTCAGTAGTATGCTGCACTGGAATAATTGGTAGTCAGACATTCTATCCTCTCGTTTCCATGACACTTTCCCTCTGGCTTCGTCATGGGCCTCCTGTTCCAGGTTGTTTCTCCGCGGCGATTGCTACGACATGGGGGCAGACCGGTTGAAGCCCTTGATGGCCATCCAGAGGCCTAGTGATCCCTCCCAAAAGAGGATTGGGACTACCGCTATCGCTGCCCATATCATGGGATCGATGCCGAATATCGTTAGAATGGCTGAGGAGACGAGCAGAGGGGCACCTATGAGTCCTGCCGTTGGAATTACCCGTGGAACCAGCCGAGATTGGTACATTAGGGTTCCCAGCAGAGCGGCATTCAGGCCCGGCATCAGACTGGGACCGATCGTGAACGTCCAATTGCGTACTGTGACGAGTGCCTTTCCGACCGCAACCAGCGCAGCTGCGTCAGTTCCCACCGCACTGGGCTGTCGCAGGGTCACGACCGCATGGAGACACACGACGCCGATAACGATTGTTGCAGCTTCAAAAATGCGTGTAGTGACGAAGCCGAGTGCGTAGCTCTCGTTCTGACGCTTGACAACCCAGAACAGTGCCACGGCTGTCCCTATACAGGCTAAAGCGTTTACCAGATCGAGAGAGGCGATTTCTCTCACCCCGACCCCGCACGTCTCAGAAGGATTGTGAAGGAATTGTAGAAGCTACTGGGACTCCAAGGAAATCAATGCAAGTAGCTCATTGCGCATGCTTCGATTTCACGAGCTGAACCGCTGTGAAAACGACAATCACTATTGCAATAGCGTAGACCAGTACTGCGACTTGGACTGATTCTTGCGTCAATACCCTTTGGGTCGCCAGCAAGACGAGACTCATGCCTACAACAATTGAGGCCACCACGAGTCCTAGAAGGATCCTGTAAGACGTTCTGTCGGCAATTCGTTCAAGTCTTTCTAGGCTATCGTCTGGTATTCTTAGGACAAAACTGCCTTTTGATAACTGCTTGAACATCATATTAACATTGCTTGGAAGCTCCTTCAGGCTATCGAATCTTTCCAACATGCCAAGGCCAACTTGACGAACATCCGCTTTCTCCTGGATCCTGCTTTGGAGAGACTTCTCTAGCAGAGGTCTTATTTCTTCGAGAGGTACAAATCCTGGGTAGAGCTTGGAACATATATCCTGAACCTCGCCAAAGGACTTGGTCATCAGCAACACTGTGCTTGGAACCATAAGCCTGTATTTCCTTAGAATCGCAATAAGATCATCCGACAGGGTGATACTCGGCTCGATGGTTCTTGACGCGTTTTCAATCAGGGAAAGGTAGATGTCATCCTTGAAAGAATCAACCATGGAATCTTCTACAACTAGTCCAAACAATGCAAGGCCATCCACCACCATTTCGGTATTTTTCTCCTCGAGGCCCAGAAACATCTTGAGCAGAACGTCTCTCCTTTCTGGACGGATTACGCCAAATAGGCCAAAGTCGAGAATAACAAGTTCTCCTTTGGGCGTTACGAGCAAGTTCCCAGGATGCGGGTCACCGTGGAAGAAGCCGTCGTCGAAAATCATCTTCCAATAAGCATGAATACCCAGGAGCGCTATTTTCTTCAAATCAACGTGGATCTTCTTTATCCCTTCGAGATCGTCTATGCGAACTCCCTTGATGTATTCCATGACGAGCAGCCGCTGCCCAGAATATTTCCAGTACACTTTCGGCACCCGTATGCCGTCGATGCTACGCATGTTGCTGGCGAGAAGATCTGCATTCCTTCCGTCCTTTGTAAAGTCCAGTTCAGACATGATCTGACGAGAGAACTCGTCGACCGCTCCAGGCAGGTTGAATAGCTCCAGTTCGGGAGAGGATGTTGTCCTTCTTGCGATTGCCTTGAGAATGTAGAGGTCTACATCTATCACATCCTTGATTCCTGGACGCTGAACCTTGAGAACCACTTCTGTTCCGTCCTTCAGAGTTCCGAGATAGACCTGGCTTAGGCTGGCGCTCGCCAGGGGTCGCTTTTCAAGAGAGACAAACGTCTCTCCCAGGGGGTCGCAGTACTCCTTGATGACCGGCTCAAAGGTCTCCCATGGCATGGCTTTGACGTCGTCGGTAAGCGCCGTCAGCTCCGCAGCCAGTTCCGGCGACACGAGATCAGGACGTGTGCTCATTATCTGGCCGAACTTGACAAATGTGGGCCCTAGCTCCTGGAGGGCAAGCCGTAATCGTTTATTCGCACTCAAAGTATCGGATTCCCTTCGATGCAGGGGTACGTGCACACCTGGAAATAGCTCTGCGACAGGCAAACCATACTTCGCGAGTACAGAAGCTATTTCGTTAATTCGCTTGAGTACTGACCGTCTGCTCACCTCGCCTTGAACAGACATGTTCATCCTCTCTTTGGGAGGTCGCCTTCCCCATCGAGCAGTACATGACGACGCTATATAACCTGAGGTTAGCTCGATTAGGGTGAGAGAACGTCGTCAATGTCCAGAGTTGTCAGAGAATCGCACACAATCGAGCTGAGCCTTGCAGTCTACAGAAGAGAGAGAGAGCGAAAAGTGTGCGGTCGCTGGGATTTGGACCCAGGTTACCAGCTTGGAGGGCTGGTGTCCTCTTGGCACGTCTATGGACGCAAGACCAGGCTGGACGACGACCGCACGACCTTCGAGCCTTTAGCTAGCGCTTTTAATTGTTGAACCTACCTCGGCCTTCTCTACCTCGTAAATTACTCTCGAAGCGACAACGTGGGCTTCGAGGGGCCTGGCGTTTATTCTCACTAGTTGGTCCATCGCGGAGAGAGTTTCTGTTGAGAAATGCCCGTGCGGGAAACCGCCAACCATGATGCATGGGTTCTTGTTCGCTGTAATCATCTCCGCCAGTTCTTCAAGCGGGGTCATTTTCCCTTGTACCGTCAACCCATACACCTTGTCCGTCGAGATCTTCCTGATCAGCTCTTTGATGTCCATCGAATGCACCCTGATGAGCCCCTGCTTCGGCCGCTCCTCGAGCGTCTCCTCCATCAACCCTCTGAAACGAATGTAGTTCTTCGGAATCCTGGTCTTCTCGGCAATCTCGAGCACCACATCGTCATAGGTGTGGACGAGAATCCTGACTGACCCGTCGAGGTACAGCGGCGTCCCTGTGACGTCCAGGAGTGTGACATGCACCAGGTCGGGCCTCCCCCTCTTCTCTGAGTCATTTAGTTTCGTCATCGCCGAGTGGTGAAAGCTCCTGTCGAGTAGTATCGCGGAGGCTTCCTTCTGCCTCCTCTTGGCATCGCTCACCACTGCCGGTCGTTTCCTGATTCCCTCTGGCACGAGCTCGAGGGCTGACTCCGCGAGGACGAAGTAGAGCAATAGCGGGGCCGACTGGGAGGCACATGGTTAAGTTCTCGCCTTGTTGGCTCAGGCTACGAATCCCCGCAGGGCCCCAAAGGAGGACGCAGCCGCCATCGTCAGGCTCCTCACCGAGTCTGCCGTCAGCCTTTCGCACACCAACCCCAGCATCGCAAGAGAACAGGCTGCACTCGCAAGGAAGGTCAAGCTCAAGTTCAATGTCCGTCTCGACCCCTCTCTGACCCGGTTCACATGCAGGGGGTGCAAGGGGCTTCTGGTGCCGGGCGTCAACGCCCGGGTCAGGCTGGGCCATGGCAAGCCGACAATAATACGGGTCACCTGCTCTGAGTGCGGTCACATAAACCGCAAAGTAGCTCTTGAAACTTAAATACGAACAGAAAAGGCTCGGAAAACGCTTCGTGAAACGTTATGGTAAGTGTCCACGACGTCCCGTCGACCAAGCTGATTACCGCCCTAGCGGTGCAGATGAAAGAGGTCCCTGGCGTCGAGCAGCCCGAATGGTCCCGCTTCGTCAAGACAGGGTCCCACGCTGAAAGGCCCCCTGCAGATTCCGAGTGGTGGTACACGCGCGCAGCCTCCCTGATGCGCAAGCTCTACCTTCACGGTCCGGTGGGGCTGGGCGACCTGGAGCGCGCCTACGGCGGCTCGAAGGCCCTGAAGTACTACCCCAAGCACCACAGGGACGCAGGCGGATCGTCCATCAGGAAGATCCTCAAGCAGCTCGAGCAGGCCGAGCTCGTGACGAAGACCCCCAAGGGGAGGGTCCTGTCGTCCAAGGGACGGGGAATGATCGACAAGGTCTCGAGGGAGATTTTCGTTACGCTAAGCAAAGAGAACAAGGCCCTCGCGAGGTACGCATGATGTCCGAACAGCCGCAGAAGCAGCCCGACAGGGAGACACAGGAGAGAAAGATGATGAGGGAAGCCGCCCTCAGAATGGCCCTCACCTCAGAGGCGAGGCAGCGGCTGGCGAACGTCAGGATGGTGAGGCCCGACCTGTCGAACGCCGTCGAAGAGTACGTTATCCAGCTCGCGTCGTCAGGCAAATTGAGGCGTGCGGTAGACGACGAGCAGGTAAAGCAGATGCTGGCTACACTGCAGGGTAAGAAGAGGGACATTACAATCAGGCGAGCATAGAATGGCCAGGGTCAAAGATACGTCCAAGAAGAACAGGCTTGCGAAGGCCGGCAAGCAGGCCAAGTCCGTCCCCACGTGGGTAATAGTCCGGACAAACCGCAAGGTCAGGTCTAACCCGAAGCACAGGAGCTGGAGGCAGCGAAAGCTGAAGCTGAGGTAGCAGAGTATGTCTGAGCAGAAGATGGAGGAGCTGACCAGAACCTACACGGTCCCGCTGGGGGTGGTCTACGAGGCGCCGCCCTACAGGAGGGCCAAGAAAGCTGTGATCGTCATCAGGGAGTTCGCAACCCGGCACATGAAGGCCAAGCAGGTGAGCATCGACGCGGAGGTTAACGAGCAGATCTGGGCGAGGGGCATAAGGCACCCGCCTCGGCGCATAACAGTCGAGATGGAGCGCGACGAAGACGGCGTCGTCAAGGTCAAACTCCCTCCGAAGCCCGAAAGCGTGTGACCGTATGGGTCTGCATCTGATTGATATCTACCGGAGCCCCAACATAGGCGTCTTTCTGAAAGGTAATGAGAAGTTCCTCCTTGTTCCGAAGGGGCTCGCCCAAACGAAAGCTGACAAGCTCTGTGCCGATTTGCAAGTGTCGGCGGTTCCGGCATCAATTGGGGAGTCGAGGCTGCTAGGGCCGCTGGTATCGATGAACAGCAACGGTATCCTCGTGTCGAGGATCGCGGAGGACGTCGAAATCCAAGAGCTTGGAGCCGCGACCGGGATGAACGTCTCAAGGCTCGATTCCAAACTCACTGCTGTGGGGAACCTTGTCGTGGCGAACGACCAGTGCGCCCTTGCGTCCCCCTTTCTAGACCCGAAGGCTCTTTCGCAGATTAAAGACGTTCTTGGCACCGAAGTCGAGAGGATGCCCATCGGAGAGTACCACCAGGTCGGTTCCTTCGTTGTTGCCACCAACAATGGCGCCGCGGTCTATCCCGGTCTCGACGAGAAAGAAGTAAGAAGAATCAGCTCGCTATTCGGTGCTGACGCCTATCCCACGTCTGTAAACAGCGGCGTCCCCTACGTGGCATCGGGTCTCGTCGCCAACTCGAGGAATGCGATAGCGGGAAGCCAGACAACCGGACCCGAGCTTGTCTTTATAACGCAGGCACTGGGCGTGTGAAGTTCCTACCTTGAGCAAGCGTCAGCCCACTGCCGAGGAAACGGTGAACGCACTCGTAGTGGAAATCAGGGTTCTCGAGGGAACCTACAACGAACTAACGGCTAGGCAGAACCTCTTGGAGAGAGCTCTCTTGGAAGGCCGCGCCGCTCTCGAATCGATTAAAGGTCTGGACGGAAAGAGCCCAGAAGTCCTTACCCAGATTGGTGGCGGGGCCATGCTCCACTCCCCACCGCCGTCCACCGACAGAGTGTTGATCAATGTGGGCGCGAACGTGGTGGTTGAGAAGCCGAAGGAGGAGGCCATCGCATTGCTCGAAGAACGGAGCAGGGAGGTCGAGAAGACAATCGTATCTCTCGTCGGGGAGAGGAACGAGATTGCAGACAGGTTGAACTCCGACAGGGACCTGCTGAACAACCTGGTGGCCAAGAGCCAGGAGTAGCAAATGTTCGACAGGCTGAAACAAGCGTTCTCAGCCGTCACGAGCGCAGTAAAGGAGAAACAACTCAGCGACAAAGATCTTGACGACGTTGTCTTCAACTTCCAAATCGCTCTGATAGAGAGCGATGTCGCGCAGAGTGTCGCTGAAGCGCTGACCAACGAGGTCCAGAAGACCCTGACGGGCACGAAGGTCGACAGGTCCGCAGACCCATCGGAAGTAGTTGGGGAAAGGCTCTCTGCCGCCCTGGAGGCCGCCTTTACCAAGGCTGGGTCGGTTGATCTTTTGGCGAACATCAAAGACAAGACGAGGAATACCGGGGAGCCGTACGTCATCCTCTTCCTTGGGATAAACGGCACAGGGAAGACAACGACTGTCGCAAAACTCGGAAGCTACCTCCAGAAGAAAGGGTTGTCGGTTGTTTGCGCAGCTGGGGACACCCACAGGCCGGGTGCCATCGAGCAGCTTACGGAGCACGCGGGGAGGCTGCAGTTGAAGGTTATCTCCCAGCGCTACGGAGCCGACCCAGCCGCCGTCGGCAGGGACGGGATCCTTTATGCCAAGGCTCACCACGCTGACTGCCTCCTAATTGACACCGCCGGGAGGATGCAGACCAATCAGAACTTGATGGAGGAGATGGCCAAGATTGTAAGGGTGGTGAAGCCCGATTTCCGCGTCTTCGTCGCCGACGCTCTGACAGGGAATGACGCAGTCTCGCAGGCCGAGCTCTTCAACCAACACGTGGGTTTCGACGGTGCCATCCTGACCAAGGCCGACGCAGACGTCAGGGGAGGGGCGGCACTCTCAATAGTCTACTCGACGGGTAAGCCTGTAATCTTCCTAGGCGTCGGTCAGGGGTATGGGGACCTCGCCCCATTCGACAGCAGGAAGTTCCTCGACTCGCTCCTGAAGGGCTAATCCGGTCCAAGAGCGTCCCTTGGATAGGTGCTCTTCGCCCCGTCAGCCCTGGCCCTATCGATTTCCACAGTGACGAACGGGCGGCCGCTGGAGGTGAGCCCGAGTACCTCTGCGTCGGGCCCCACGACCCACCCTCTGCCTCCGAATGTCGCCGCTCCGTGCTTCCCCAATCTATTGGAGGAGGCACAGTATGCCCCAGCGACCACAGCGGCCGTCTTTCCTCCGGATAGCCACTTGTCTATGTTCAGTCCGGTGCAGCGCGGTGCCACTATGAGCTCGACTCCGCGCCTCCCGTAGGATCTTGCGTCGGGCATGGACCAGAGGTCGCTGCAGATCATGAACCCTGCCTTCCAATTTGAAACCTCGAACGGGGTGAACGGCTCCCCTCCTCTCTGATACCAGCGTGCCTCGTAGTACCCCGGCTCGTTGGGCAGGTAGTTCTTGAGGTGGACACCCTTCGCCCCCGCTCTCTTGTTCCAGACAAACCCCTCATTGAGCCTCCTCCCTTCCCTCTCCACCGGCCTCGAGGCCAGCACCACCGAAGCTCCGAGTTCGGGGAGCCTCTCTAGCCAATCATCATGCCCATGGACCGCGTCGCTCCACGTCTCAGGCACGAACTTCGGGCCAGCGCAGAACCAGTCGAAGAACGGCATTTCCGGTAAGAGCACAAGATCGCTCTCGCGACTTTTGACATGCCTTTCCAGCCGGGTCCATTCTTGCTCGAACCTTGCAGGATCGTCAGGCATCTGGGTTATTGTGATTTTCAACGAGGCGACCCGTGGTGCCACCCTCTTATCCTATTCCCTAGGCTGAGCTCTCGTACAGCTTCCTCTGCTCCTCCCCGACTAGCTCGGTGAGCGCCTCGAAAGCCCTGCTGGCGTCCTTCATGTCCACGACCATGATGGTGTCTGTGTAACAGCTGACGGTGTCTTCGATGTTCACCCGCCTCCTCCAGAGCTGGTTGTAGAAGGCGCTGATACACCCCGGCGTGGTGGCTATCTCCTCGGGGCTGTGTACGGTGATTGCCGCTCCTTCCTCCCCCTCCTCCAGCACTTCGGCGCCCGCCAGGGATTTCCTCAACTTTGAATGAAGCCGCTGGTCGAAGATCAAGGTAATCGAGGAGAGGGACTCGGAGACCTGAATGAAGTCGTTGGGATAGGTCGAAAGGAGGGTGCTGACCGTCTGAACCGTCCTCTTTGTCTTCTCCACGGAAAGACTGGACACGTGGGTCCTTACGCTGACAGCACTTCTCGCTATCACCCTGCTTATCTTAGGGGAGCTCGCCGAGTACGATCCCATCAGCCTCTTCAGAGCAGTCGCAATCCCCACCTCGCTGACATCCTTGACTCGCTTCCCCGTCCGTACCGCGACCTTCGGGACGAGCATTCTAGCGAGCGCGCTGAGATTCAGGTAGTCGCGGGCTATCGCATCCTGAATCGAGAGGTCTGACCCTACCTCGTCCCTAACCGCCCTGGTAACTGAAACGGCCCTGGCCAGTTTCTGGTCATGCTTGGCCAATTTGCAAAATTACTGTCCATAACCTATAAAAATATTCCACGGATAATCGCTTTTCGAATTTGCATCGCACCGTTGCCCTTGCTTTTTCCGGTGGACTGGACACGTCAGTCTGCGTGAAGTGGCTTCAGGAGAAGTACGACGCGGACGTTGTGACCGTGACCCTCGATCTCGGCCAGAGGGACGACATGGAACAGATCGAAAGACGCTCTAGACTGATTGGAGCGAAGAACCACTACACCATTGACACTAAGGACGAGTTCCTCCGAGGCTACGTCTGGCCGGCGATTACCGCGAACGCGCTGTATGAAGGAGCTTACCCCCTAAGCACTGCGCTGGGTAGGCCTCTCATCGGGAAAAAGCTGGTTGAGGTCGCCGAGAAGGAGGGAGCAGACGCTGTTGCCCACGGATGCACCGGTAAGGGGAATGACCAGGTGAGGATTGACGTCACTGTCAGGGCGATGAACCCCTCGCTTGAGGTCATCGCGCCCGTCCGCGAGTGGAACATGAGCAGGGACGAGGAGATAATCTACGCCCAGAAGCGGGGAATCCCGATCAAACCCTCCAAGTCGATTTATAGTGTCGACCAGAATATCTGGGGGCGCTCCATCGAGAGCGGCCCTATGGAGAACCCCAACAATGAGCCGCCGCCTGACGCCTTCGAATGGACCGTTTCTCCAGAGGACGCTCCCGACGAGCCGGGGTACCTGGACATCGTGTTCAGGAACGGCGTCCCGACGCGGGTGAACGGCAGGGCAATGGAACCCCTGAAGCTGGTCAGCTACGTCAACCAGTTCGCAGGCTCCCACGGCGTCGGTAGGATCGACCATATCGAGGACAGGCTGGTCGGCATCAAGTCGCGAGAAGTCTACGAATGCCCGGCAGCGTCGGTGATAATTCAGGCCCACCAGGACTTGGAGAAGCTTGTTCTAACACGTCACGAGCTTGATTTCAAGACAACGGTGGAGAGGGAGTGGACTTGGCTCGTCTACTCCGGCCTCTGGCTCGAACCGCTGAGGCTTGCCCTTGACCGGTTCATTTCGGCGACACAGCACAGGGTGACAGGCACGGTAAGGATGAAGCTCTACAAGGGCTCAGCCCGGGTCGTCGGCAGGTCTTCCGAGTACTCGATCTACGACTTGGGGCTCGCAACCTACGGCCGGGGCTCGAAGTTCGATCAGAGGAACGCCGTTGGTTTCATCGAACTCTGGGGGCTCCAGTCGAGGGTGGCTGCCAGCCTGAATTCCCAAGTTGAGGAAAAACAGGAGAATGGACATCCGAGGACCAAGGCTAAGGAAGCCGAGTGAAGGGGCCCTCGCGTTCACATCCTCGATGGCGGCAGACGGGCGCATCGCGCGCCACGTCATCGCTGTGAACATAGCCCACATGGCCGCGCTCGTGAAAGCAAACGAGGTCGACAGGGAGGTGGGGGCGAAGTGCGTAGATTTCCTCCTGGGCGCCTCTCCTAGAATCTCCCCTGACGCTCGGGCCGAAGACTTCCATCAACAACTCGAGCAGCAGGCGGTTGACGCCCTGGGCATAGAGACGGCGGGGTACCTTAACTTCGGCAAGAGCAGGAACGACCAGGTAGCCACGGCCATTAGGATGGAGCTGAGGGTGCAGCTGAACGCGCTCCTTGGCGCTCTGGCAGAGCTCCAGCGTGCACTATTGATGCAGGCAGGCAGACAAGGGAAAACAGTGATTCCTGGGTACACCCACCTGCAGAGGGCCCAGCCTGTCACCTTTGCCCACCACCTGTTCGCCTACTTCGACGCCTTCCAACGTGACGCCGAGAGGACCGTCCAGCTGTATGCCAGGGTCAACCTCTCACCGATGGGCGGCGCCGCCATGGCCGGCACCCCGGTGAAGATCGACAGGAGGGGGGTTGCCCGGTCACTAGGTTTTTACGGGGTGATTAGAAACGCAATGGACGCGGTCTCGTCCAGGGACGTCACAATCGAGGCGATGTCCTGCGCCACCATGACCATGGTCGATGCCAGCAGGCTAGCAGAGGAGTTGATTCTCTGGAGCACGTCAGAGTTCGGCTTCATTGAACTCGATGACGCCTATGCGGCATCCAGCAGCATAATGCCCCAGAAGAAGAACGCGGTCGTGGCCGAGATGGTCAGGGCAAAGGCAGGAGCGGTCATGGGTGGCCTGATGGCGGCATGCGCAATCCTCAAGGCTCTCCCCTACTCTTACAACTTGGACCTGCAGGAGATCACTCCCCAGCTATGGCGAGCCCTGGACGACACCGTCAATTCGTTGACCATGCTTGCAGGGATGGTCTCTTCCGCTTCAATCAATCCTGACAGGCTGCGCAGTGCCATTGCCAATGATGATTCCACCGCCGTCGCCCTGGCCAACTACCTTGTCAAGGAGCGAAGCATCTCCTTCAGGCACGCCCATGCCATCGTCGGCGAGCTGGCCAGGACGTCTGCCAAGACGGGGAGACCGCTCCGGGAGGTCGCTGCATCCAGGATGGCAGTCGTGTCGGCGAAGTTCGGCAAGCGGATCACCATTGAGCCCGGCATTGCAAAGGATCTACTTGACCCAGAGGGCTTCCTCGAAACAATCGCGACCGAAGGCGGGAGCAACCCTAGGTCCGTTGCCCGGGGTCTGAAGGTCCGACAGAAGGAACTCAAGCTGACAGACTCGGCGCTCCGGGAGAGTGCGACGTCTCTCAGGGCGTCTGAACGGAAACTGAGTGCGATCGCGTCGGGCATGGCCCGGGAGGTGAAATCGAAGATTGAACACTAGCTGTACAGAGTGCGGAGCGACACTGGCTGTACCGAACGACGCAATAGTGGGGGAGCTCGTCTCCTGCAAGGACTGCTCACAGGAGTATGAGGTGGCCGAGATTTCCAATGGCAACGTGCTCCTGAAGCCAGCCGAGCAGGTCGGAGAGGATTGGGGAGAGTAAGTGAAGGTAAGCATCACTTTCGACAGGCTCAGGTGGGAGGAGAAGGCCCTCAGCGAAGCAGCGGAGGTGGCAGGACTAGAGGCGTCTCTGGTCGATTCCAAGGGCCTCATCTTCGAGGTCCCGAAAAGGCATCCCGACCTCGGCGACGTTGTCCTCCAGCGCTGCATCAGCCACTACAGGTCATCCACCCTGACTTTGATGCTCGAGGGCGCGGGCCTTAAGGTCATCAACAGCTACGACGTGGCCGAGACATGCAGCAATAAACTGGCAACCAGCATTGCCCTGGCGAACGCGAAGGTGCCGACACCGCGCACCTTCCTGGCGTTGACATCCGATGCCGCCGAGGAAGCCGCAGACAGGCTGGGGTACCCCTTCGTCCTAAAGCCGTTCACGGGCAGCTGGGGGAGGATGGTGACAGTGGTGCCGGACAGAAACACCCTCCAATCACTCATCGAGTACAAGGAAGAGCTTGCCAACCCTCAGGAACAGCACATGTACTATCTCCAGGAGTTCGTCAGAAGGCCTCCTCGAGACATCAGGGCGATAGTAGCGGGGGACAAGATCATCGCCTGTGTCCACAGGATCGCCCCTCCGGGCGAATGGAGGACGAACGTGGCCCGGGGCGCCGTATCGAAGGCGTTCAAACCCGACGGCCAGCTGAAAGAGGTCATACTGAAGGCAGCGGAGGCGGTCGGCGGGGGCATCCTTGGCGTGGACGCCATGGAGTCCGAGTCGGGTTACCTCGTTCATGAAGTGAACAACACCGTGGAGTTCAAGGGGGCGCAGTCTGCGGTAGACACGGACATCCCTGCCCAACTCATCAGGTACGTATCACAGGTCGCAAAGAGGTAGAATGGCCCGAGTAGGAGTTCTGGCCGCCTCCGGATACATTGGAGGGGAGCTCTTGCGCCTCCTACTTCAGCACCCTGAGGTCGAGATAGCGGCCGCCACCGCCAGGAAGTACGCAGGGGAGTACGTGTTCAGGGTGCACCCGAACCTCCGAGGCATAACCGAGATGAAGTTCGCCCCTCTCGACACCTCCAAGCTCACAAGCTCCTGCGACATCGTGTTCGCCGCACTTCCGCACGGGGAGTCGGTAAAAATCGTCCCCCAGCTGGCCGACGCTGGCCTCAAGATCGTCGACCTCAGCGCCGACTTCCGACTGAGCAACAAGGAACAGTACCCGAGTTGGTACGGATACGACCACCCGCGCCCCGATCTCCTCGAGAAGTTCGTCCTCTCCATCCCAGAAATCAACAGGGATCAGGTAAAGGGTGCCACCCTCGTCTCATCCCCTGGCTGCATGGCTATCACGGCGATTCTTGCGCTTGCGCCGCTGCTGAAGGAGAAATCTCTCGGCGTAGACAGGGACCACATAGTGGTCGACGCAAAGGTGGGCTCCTCGGGTGCCGGTGGGAAGCCGTCTCTGTCGACCCATTTCTCCGAAAGGTTCAGTGTCGTCAGACCATACAAGCCAGCAGGCCACAGACACTCGGCCGAGATTGAACAGGTCCTGGCCTCCGTGGCCGGAGAGAAGGTCAGGGTTTCCATGTCTGCCCATGCCGTGAACATGGTCAGGGGGATTCTGGTCACTTCTCACGTCTTCACATCAGGCGCGGTCAAGCCAATGGATGTCTGGAAAGCATACCGCTCGACGTACACCGGGAGTTACTTTATCCGGCTGGTCCGGGACAAGCAAGGACCCTTCCGGCTCCCCGACCCCAAGCTGGTGGTGGGTTCGAACTTCTGTGACATCGGTTTCGAGATTGAAGAGCGGACTGGACGTGTGGTCGCCCTCTCTGCCACTGACAACCTGATCAAGGGGGCGGCAGGGAACGCGATTCAATCGATGAACCTCATGCTGGGCTTCGACGAGAAGACGGGAATTGCCATGGCGCCCCTGCATCCGGTGTAGAGAATGAGAATCGTGGTCAAGATCGGCGGGAGCCTGATGAAGGAAGGGATTCCGCAGAACCTGGTTGAGGATGTTGCGGGGCTCGCACCATCTCACCAGCTTCTGATTGTCCATGGAGGCGCCGACCTGGTGACACAATACGCGACCCGTCTCGGGAAAGAACAGCGTTTCATCGTGTCTCCGGAAGGGGTCCGGAGCAGGTACACCGATAGGGAGACGGCCGAGATTTACCAGATGGTGATGAGCGGACTGCTCGCAAAGCGGCTCGTCCTCGCTCTCGGGAGGGTCGGGGTGAAGAGTGTCTCGCTGACAGGAGCCGATGGAGTGCTATTGCAGGGGAAACGGAAGACGAAGCTTGTGATCATCGACGAAAGGGGGAGGAAGGTCGCAATAGAGGGGGGGTACACGGGCAAGGTAGTAGGTGTCAATGCCCCTCTGCTTGACTCCCTCCTTTCGCAGGGGTACGTCCCCGTTGTGTCTCCGGTGGCTGTGGGGGATGAATGGGAACCGCTCAACGTCGACGGTGACAGGGCCGCGTCGGCGATAGCAACCGCGGAGGGAGCCGAGACGATCGTGTTCCTGACCAACGTTGATGGGCTCGAGCTGGACGAGAAAATAGTCGGTCACATGACTCCTTCAGAGGCCTCGGCCCGACTCTCAAAGATCGGCTTCGGGATGCAGAAGAAGGTGATGGCTGCCGCGGAATCGGTCGAAGGTGGGGTGAATGAGGCGATAATCTGCTCTGGAACCAGGGCCGGTCCCCTTACCAGGGCTCTGGCTCACGAAAAATGCACGGTGATCAGCGCGCGATGAACCACATCCAAGAGACCGAGGAAACCTTTGGCGTTCAGGCCTTCAAGAAGTTCCCCCTTTCAATTGTCAGAGGGAAGGGGTCTGTCGTCTGGGATGCTGACGGCAAGGAGTACATCGATTTCATGACTGGCATCGGTGTCGCACTGGTGGGCCACTCAAACGACGCTGTGTTGAAGGCGATTAACGAGCAGGCAGCCAGGCTTATCACCTGTCATGGCACATTCTACAACGACGCCAGGGCTGGCTTCATGGAGCGACTCGTCAAGATAGCGCCGAAGGGCCTGAGCAAGGCACTCCTGACAAACAGTGGCACCGAATCGGTCGAGGCTGCTATCAAGCTTGCGAGAAGACACACGGCAAGGAAGAAGTTCGTATCAATGAAAGGGGCGTTCCACGGGAAGACCTATGGTTCCCTCTCGGCTACATGGAGCAACAAGTACAGGGACCCATTTGGGCCCCTTCTGGACGGATTCGAATTCGCGGAGTACGGCGACCCTGTCTCACTCTCTCAGCTGGTTGACACCGACACGGCTGCGGTCTTGGCCGAGCCCGTGCAGGGAGAGAGCGGAATCATCGTACCTCCGTCCGACTACTTTAAGCAGGTTAGGGAGATCTGCGACCAGAAGGGCGCCCTGCTAATTCTTGACGAGATTCAGAGCGGGCTCGGTAGGACTGGAAAGGTGTGGGCCTCGGAGCACTGGGGCGTAGTCCCTGACATCATGACGGTCTCCAAGGGGCTCGGCGGCGGTCTCCCGATCGGAGCAGCCATCGCTACGGACGAGGTAGCATCGAGCTTGAGGGGAGGGGAGCACACGAGCACCTTCGCGGGTAACCCCCTCTCCTGTGCTGCCGCATCAGCCACGCTCGATTTCATCACCCAGAACGACCTCCCGCGGCAGGCGAGGGAAAAGGGGGAGAAGATGAAGATCGGTCTCTCCAAAATCGCGTCCGAACACAAACTCGTCAGGGAGGTCCGTGGTATGGGGCTAATGCTTGCAATGCAGACCCGCGTTGACATCCACTCCCAACTGCTTTCGGCCGAGAATAAGGGGATAATCTTTGGGTACGCGGGAAGGGACACATTCCGCTTCCTCCCGGCTCTCGTCATCGGGGAGAACCAGATATCCAGAGGCCTCGAAGTGCTCAGCCAGGTAATTGGAGAAGATGAAGCGAACAGGTTCCAGTAGCTGGTTTGAGCTAGGGGAAGGGGTTTTGTGCAAGCTGGACATGTAACCCCAGCGGGCGTAGCACTGTTTGCTCACGGAGCAAATCGTGAAGATGGACTGCGACAGGTGCAGACTCAGCACTGAACACTATCTCCTGGACTACGGCGACACGCCCATGCTTTGCCGATGCCTCAAGTGCGGTCAGGTCAAAAAGTACCCCGGACTCTCTGTACAGACAAAGGAAACCTATCCGGAAGACAATCGCAAACCGATCTACGTGCTATAGATCCGAGGGCCTACAGGCTGCCCCGGTCTCTTCGCCTAGCGCAGTCGATGCCCTTATCGCGGAACTGACTTCTTTCGTTTCGCAGGATCGAGGACAAGCATTTAGGGCGCGGTATTAGGCTTGTCAAGCGGGGCGCCTGTGAAGAGGAAACGAGTAGACTCCGAGAAAATCGACGAACTTCTGCTGAGCCTCCTGGGGGAGGATGCCAGGACGTCAAACACAAGAATCGCCACAAGACTCGGCCTCTCCGAATCCGCAGTAAGACGCAGAATCGGCAACCTGAAGGCGAGCGGGAGGATACGAAGGTTCACTGTTGACGTGGACGATAGAGACCAGAGTAGCGCGATTACTTGGATATCCGTCGACCCGGCGACCCCGACCCGTCAGGTGAGCGACAAGATCAGGGGCATCAAGGGGGTGGAGGCCGTTTACGAGACTGCAGGGCAGTTCGATATAACGGTCGTCATTAAAGGTGCGAATATCGGCGAAGTGAATGCGACGATCGAAGGGATACGGCGCGCGGGAGGCGTGACCGGCACGAACACCACCATGGTGCTACGCACAATCCGATAAGCTCACTTTCGTTGAGACTCGAATCCAGATGTACGATATTCGTGGTTGCCTGACCTGTTATTCCTGTGTTGTTTTGCGTCCAATGGTCACGGCGCCGAAAGACATCCATAGTTTCGGCGTAATTCGCTAATTTCGGCCGAATATCGTTAAAGCTATTCTCGCAGGAGGCTGGGGGAGGAGGGCAATCAGCGAACAATGAACTGCATCGAATGCGACGCGCAGGTCACCATCCCGGCTGATGCCATTCAGGGCGAAATAGTGTCGTGCAGAGAATGCGGGACATCCTTCGAACTGGTGAGGGAACAGTCGGGGGGCCTCTTCACGCTCCGGCCTGCGGAGCTGGAAGAAGAGGATTGGGGCGAGTGAGCGGCTGGCGTCTTTTTCGCTAATTTACGATACCGTCCGCTGGGAAGAGAAAGCAATCGTAGCCGCCGCGGAGAAGCGCGGGGTCAGAGCCAACCTCGTGGACTCCAAGGACCTTTCGATCACCCTGAACTCCGGCGAGTTGCCTCTTGCCGACAGGGTGGTCCTCCAGCGGTGCGTGAGTTATTTCCGTAACGTCCACTCCACCGCTGCCCTCGAGTCAGCGGGTCATACGGTGGTCAATTCGTTCGCCTGCGCCTGGGCGTGCGGCAACAAGCTGTTCGGTTCGCTCGAGCTCGTTAAGCATCGTATCCCGACCCCCAGAACCACCCTCGCAATGGCGGAAGGCTCGGCCCTGCGTTCGATGGAGCAAATGGGATACCCCATGGTGGTAAAGCCCGTTGTTGGGAGCTGGGGGAGGCTGTCCGCCCTAATCAGAGACGGTGACGCCGCCAAGGCGGTGATCGAGGATAGGGAGCAGATGTTCCCCCTCTACCAGATCTACTACATTCAGGAGTTCGTCAAACGGCCTCCACGCGATATCCGCTCCTTCGTGATTGGGGACAGGACCATCGCCGCCATCTACCGCTATTCGGGCGGCACCGAGTGGAGGACCAACACGGCCAGAGGGGGCAAGGCCGAAGCCTGCAAGATCACTCCCGAGCTCGACGAGCTGTCCATAAGGGCTGCAAAGGCGGTCGGCGGTGAGTTCGTAGGAGTGGATCTGATGGAGGGAGGAGACGGGCTCCTGGTCCACGAGGTAAATAACACGACAGAGTTCAAGAACACGGTCCCGGCCACAGGCATAGACATCCCCGGAATGGTTATTGATTATCTGATTTCTGTGCAGAAGAGATGACAAGTGCCACCAGTAGCCCCCTGAAGCTGCTTCTCGACTCTTTGAAGATCTACTCTCCTACCACCCAGGAAGCAGAGCTCGCCTCCTTCCTCGCTGACAGAATGGGTCTGCTCGGATACTCTAACGTCCACATCGACAGGGCGGGGAATGCTATAGGGGAGGTCGGTAAGGGGAAGACGAAGCTCCTTCTCTGCGGTCACATGGACACGGTCCCGGGCAACCTGCCGGTGAGCCACAAACAGGGAAGGGTCTACGGCAGGGGAGCTGCCGACGCGAAGTCCCCCCTCTGTGCGCTTCTTCTGGCAGGAGCAGCCTCCGCCGACTCGGGCATCGGCATAACATTCGCCGGCGTCACCCAGGAGGAAGGGGAGGGCGCTGGCATCGAGCAGCTGATGCGGACGGGCGACAGGTTCGATTATGCGGTGTTCGGTGAGCCGAGCGGGGCCAACAGGATAACCATCGGCTACCGGGGGAGGGTCAGCCTCCACGTCACGATAAGGACCGCCGGCGGGCACGCGGGCTCTCCCTGGGCCCAGAGGAGCGCCTTTGACGAGTTCAACCTCCTCCTCTCCAGGCTAAAGCGCTACGAACGCTCGAAGGAGATCCCAGGAGACCATTTCAAGTCGATCTCGATCTCCCCCACAATGGTGAGGGCGGGAACCTACCACAACGTCATCCCGAACACGTGTGAAGCCACGCTCGACCTCCGCCTCCCGCCTTCGATCCCTTCCTTTAGAGCCATCGAGGAGATCCGCTACTTCGCTGGCCAGACAGACGAAGGCGCCATGATAGAAATTACTGAGGGGGAGCCCACCGAGGCCTACGAGGCAGACACAGGTTCGATCCTGGTGCGTGCGTTCCAGAGGGCCATTCTCCTCAAGCTGAAGACGAAACCGAGCCTTGTACGGAAGACCGGCACGGGAGACATGAACACCTTCGCCCACAAGAAGAGTGCTGCCTGCATCACCTACGGCCCCGGCCTTTCTCGGACGAGCCATACTGACGGGGAAATGGTGCAGATCAAGGACTACCTGGGCAGCATCGAAGTATTGAAAGAGGCCATCCTACAACTGGACACCCTGAGTGCAGGTAGCGGGATATGAACGAGAAGAATTTCCTCACACTCGCGGAGTTCACCCCCGAGGATCTAGCATCTGTGCTGGACCTCTCCGAACGGTTGAAGCTATACCGGGAGGAGGGCCTCGGCACAAAGGCCCTTGTCGGCAAGAGTGTCGCCCTGATCTTCGAGAAGCCGAGCACAAGGACGAGGGTCAGCTTCCAGGTCGCGGTTAGCGAGCTCGGGGGAGGCGCCATCAGCCTGAGCTCCAACGAGATGCAGCTGGGGAGGGGGGAGACGGTGGAGGACACCGCCCAGGTGCTCTCCCGCTACGTCCACTGCATAATGGCGAGAGTGAACCACCACGCCGATCTCGAACGCCTGGCGAGGTCGGCCCGCGTACCCGTTATCAACGGACTCAGCGAGCTGCACCATCCGGTACAGATACTTGCCGACCTCCTTACCCTGCGCGAGCACAAGGGGAAGCTGAAAGGGCTGAAAGTCGCGTGGGTGGGGGACGGAGACAACGTCTGCAATTCGTGGACGATCGGTGCGGCCCTGGCAGGAATCGAGTTCGTCGCAGCGACCCCCAAGGGCTACGAGCCGCCGCAGTCGATAGTCAACCTTGCTTCCCGCATGGCCCCGGCCACGCGGGGGAGCATCAAGATCATCAACACCCCAGGTGCCGCAGTGTCAGGCGCAGACTGCGTGATAACGGACACATTCGTGTCCATGGGCGAGGAGGAGGAGAGGCTCCGCCGTGAGCGAGCGTTCATTCCCCGGTATCGGGTCAACGGTGCCCTAATGGCCAGGGCGAAGAAAGACGCCATCTTCATGCACTGTCTCCCGGCCCATAGAGGGGATGAGGTCACAGACGAAGTGATAGACAGCCCTCACTCGGTGGTCTTCGACGAGGCAGAGAACAGGTTGCACACCGAGAAGGCCCTCCTCTGCTTCCTCATGCTGGCCAGGAAGGAATACTCTGCCCTTACAGCCTGATTTCTTCCAGACCGTACTGCCTGACGAGGGAGACTATTCTCTCTTTGTGTGGCCCGAGTCCTTTCCAGTCTAGGACTGCATATCTCACCGGAGCAGTGGAGCGCTGTATCATCTGCCCAAACATCTTCTCATCGACGTGCTCAAGGGCGTACTTCGGGGCGACGAAAGCGAACGCCATATCCCCCTCTATCAGGAGCTTTGTGAACTTCTCCGGGTAATGGGTCCCCCCGAACCCGATTGCCGCTTTGCTCCAGATCATCTTCTCTTGCAAGCTCTCCATCAGTGCCCTGCCGACAACGAAGGCCGCCCCCCTGTCTCCCCAGTACTTTTCAGACGATCCCAGCTCCACGAAGAGGACGGGTTTCTGCAGAGCGGTCGGCCCGTGGTGGGTCGCTTCCATTGTGATCTCGTATTCCTTCACTTCGCCTCTATGCCTCCAGAGAGCGATGAGGTAGTTCTTCAACAGCGAAGGATCCGCCCGCCCCAGCTCCTTCCCCGCTCCTCCGAACTTCGCATCGGTTGAGAAGTTTCCCGTCGTGTGAGCAGTGAGCGAGGCGATGCCTGACTCGGCGCTGTGGCGTGAAAGGAAAATATACGCCTGGGGGTTGAAGTACTCGTCGAGCGCCGGCGGGCGGACGATCATCCCTTCGAAGCGAACAAGAAGAAAGGAGTCTTTTTGGAAGACGGGCTGACCCATCAGGTTGACGCCGGTCGACCGAAAACCCTCCTCCTCAACCAAGGCTTCTGACAGAGTCCGCGAAGCGAGGTCGGTGGTGGAAGCGACGATGACCGTCGCTGGCTCCCCCTGGGGGTTCATGACGCCCTGGCCCTTCTCTTCGGCGTATTAACGCTGGATTTGTTCCAGAGGAAGCAGCTGAATTCGGAAGGCACTAGACATATAAGCCGAGTCTCGGGGTCGCTCCAAAGGTTCGACCATGGGAGTCCGAGACTTCTTCAAATCGGCGAACGCGATATTCAAGCTGGCTCACAAGAGCGACAGGGACGAATTCACCCTCTACCTCAAGCTGGTGGCTCTGGGGGTGGCCGTGGTCGGCACCATAGGATTCCTTATCAAGCTGATCGGAACCTTCGCCTTTGGCGGTTCCGGCTGAAAGGTTATTAGGCCAACAAAAATCGGGCAGTTTCCGAAGCGTCCGTTTTGAGCGAGCAAGAAAGAAGCAGCTCCATCTTCCCGGTAAAGACTACGGGAGGTCAGGAGAAGACAGTAGCCACGTTCGTGGCCAACAGGGCCATTCAGAAGAAGAAGCCCATCTTCTCGGTGCTCGCCCTGGACACATGGAAAGGGTACGTCCTGTTTGAGGCCCCCAACAGCCAAGTGGTCGACGAAAGCATCCAGGGGTTCAAGCACGTGAGAAGCAAGATTCCTGGCATGATGCAGTACTCGGACATCGAGAAGTATCTTGTGACGAAGTCGATGGTCGCCGAGCTGAACGAGGGCGACACTGTGGAGATAGTTGCCGGCCCGTTCAAGACGATGAGGGCCAAGATAACGAGAGTGGAGAAGGAGAAGCAGGAAGTCGTTGTCACTCTTCTCGACACCGCCTTCGCCATGCCCATCACGATTGATGCAAGCTTTACGAAGCTCGTGGAACGTGCAAAGCCGGAGCAGCCGAAGTGATGCTGAATGGGTGAAAAGAAGACAATCAACGCCCTGGTCACGGGGGGCGAAGCCAGCGCGGGCCCCCCTCTTGGTCCAGCCCTGGGTCCGCTCGGTGTCAACGTTCTAGGTATAGTCAACGAGATCAACAAGCAGACAGCCGACTTCAAGGGGATGCGCGTCCCCGTGAAGGTCGAAGTCGACTCCGAGACCAAGCAGTTTGTAGTCTCGGTCGGGACGCCGACCACTTCGGCCCTGATAGCGAAGGAGTCGGGCATACCGAAAGGATCCGCCAAGCCCAACACAGAGCTCGTCGGTGACCTGACCGTGGACAAAGTAGTCAGCATCGCCAAGAGCAAGATTGCCGGTTCCTACGCCGCCAGCATCAAGTCCGCCGCCAAGGAGGTGGTGGGGAGCTGTATCAGCATGGGGGTCAAGGTCGAAGGGAAGGACGCCAGGGAGTTCATGAAAGAGATAGACGCCGGCAAGTGGGACGCCAGGTTTGAGTAGAGGCCCCGTTAACTCTCAGTAAGTCGACAATCAGGACACAACGCTTTTAACGGATGTATCAAGGCTCGGCAAGGAATTCGTGAAAGGAGAATGCTCTCGAACCAGCAGCTCGCAGAGCTTGCCAAGAAGGGCAAGGAACAGGCAAAGGAAACAAAGTTCACCCAGTCCGTAGAAGTAATGATAAGCCTGAAGGAGGTCGACCCAAAGAAAACGGACCTCAACATCAACGAGATAGTCTACCTCCCGCACCCCGTTTCAAAACAGGCGCGGCTCTGTTTCATCGGTTCCGGGGACCTCGCTGTGAGAGCGAAGAACGCCAAGGCCAACCTTGTCATGGACCCGTCTCAGCTTGAGAACTACGGAGGGAGCAAGAGGGATGCAAAGAAACTCGCCCGGTCCTACGACTTCTTCCTCGCAGACACAGCTCTGATGCCAAGGATAGGGAAGGTTCTCGGCCAGGCCCTCGGTCCCAAGGGCAAAATCCCTACCCCGGTCCCGCCGAACTCGCCCATCGAAGCGATGATCAACAGGATGCGCACTGCGGTAAGGGTAAGGAGCAGGGGGTCCCTCGGGGTCATGGCGAAGGTCGGGGACAGCAAACTATCAGAGCCCGAAATCGCCGAGAACATCGTGGCGGTTGTCAATGTCGTCTCGAAGAAGCTCCCGAACGGGGACAAAAACATCAGGACAATCATGGTCAAGACGACGATGGGGAAGCCAGCCAAACAGGTGGTGGAATAGAATGAGCGAGACAGTCCAGGTCCAGCGGAAGCACAACCCCAAGAAGGCCAAGAATGTCGAGAGGGTCGCCGAGCTCGCCAAGAAGTACCCCGTGATCGCGGTCACTACCCTGTCGAAGGTCAGGTCAACCCAGCTGATGGCGGTAAGGAAGGCCCTCAGAGGGCACGCAGAGGTGTACGTGGTCAAGAACAAGCTCGCAATCCTGGGCCTGAAGGACGCAGGGATCAAGAACGCCGACCAGCTTCTCTCCCACCTAAGCGGCCAGAACGCCCTGATCTTCTCGACCTACGACCCGTTCAAGCTCTTCCTCACGCTAGACAAGAGTCATGTCTACCTCCATGCCCGTGCGGGCGACAAGGCCCCCAACGACATAATTGTCCCCGCGGGCAACACAAGCCTCCCAGCGGGCCCTGTCCTCAGCGAATTCAGGGAAGCGGGGATCCCGACGAAAATCGAAGGAGGGAGCATCTGGGTCAACCGAGACTCGGTGGCGCTGAAGAAGGGGGGCGAGGTGACACCCAAGCTAGCCAGCCTCCTTTCAAAGCTGAACATCAAGCCAATCCGTGCGGGTCTGACAATCGCACTCGCCTACGAGGACGGCCTCATCTACTCCGGGGACCTGGTGGCGATAGACCTTGAGAAGTATAGACAGAACCTGGTC
>Ga0187782_10000618_pt1 | contig 24547 bp, 19 predicted proteins | sample 0715_SJ02_MP15_2_FD_132454 | JGI IMG/M metagenome (GOLD analysis project Ga0187782, IMG submission 132454) | Tropical peat soil microbial communities from peatlands in Department of Meta, Colombia - 0715_SJ02_MP15_20_MG | ecosystem: Environmental > Terrestrial > Soil > Wetlands > Peat | place... | reverse complement strand
GACAAAGTCATGGCCGGCGAACTGCTTTCCTTCCCGCACGGCGTAGCCGGCATCGCCATGAACCTGGAAGAAGATCAGGTGGGCGTGGTGCTGCTGGGTGAATACACCGAGATCAAGGAAGGCGACGAAGTTAAACGCACCGGCCGCATCATGAGCGTGCCTGTGGGCGACGCCATGGTGGGCCGGGTGGTGAATTCTCTGGGCCAGCCCATCGACGACAAGGGTCCAATCGCCACCGACAAATACATTCCGCTGGAACGGCTGGCGCCGGGCGTGATTGACCGTCAGCCGGTGCGCGAGCCGATGGCTACGGGATTGAAGGCCATCGACAGCATGATTCCCATCGGCCGCGGCCAGCGCGAGTTGATCATCGGCGACCGGCAGACGGGAAAAACCGCGGTCGTGCTCGATACCATCATCAACAGCAAAGGCAATGACCTGATCTGCATCTACAACGCGGTGGGACAGAAGCGCTCGTCGATTGCGCAAGTGGTCAAGATTCTGGAAGACGCGGGCGCGATGGAGTACACCATCGTGGTGGCGGCTTCTGCTTCGGAACCCGCGCCCATGCAGTACATCGCTCCGTATGCGGCGTGCGCGATGGGCGAGTATTTCCGCGACAGCAAGCGGCACGCGCTGGTAATCTACGACGATCTATCAAAGCATGCGGCATCGTATCGCGAGATTTCGCTGCTGCTGCGGCGGCCGCCGGGGCGCGAAGCCTATCCCGGAGACGTGTTCTATCTCCACTCGCGGCTGCTCGAGCGCGCCGCGAAATTGAGCGACAAGAACGGCGGAGGCTCGCTCACCGCTCTGCCCATCATCGAGACGCAGGCGGGAGACGTTTCCGCCTACATTCCGACCAATGTGATTTCCATTACCGACGGCCAGATTTACCTGGAAACCGATTTGTTCAACCAGGGCGTGCGCCCGGCGGTGAACGTGGGCTTGTCGGTGAGCCGTGTCGGCGGCAGCGCGCAGATCAAGGCCATGCGCCAGGTCGCGGGAACGCTGAAGCTGGAACTGGCGCAGTATCGCGAATTGGCGGCGTTCGCGCAGTTCGGCAGCGATCTCGACAAAGCCACACAGGCGCAGTTGAATCGCGGCCAGCGGCTGGTGGAGATTCTGAAGCAAAATCAATTTTCGCCGCTGCCCTTCTCCAAACAGATTCTGATCATCATGGCCGGCACGAGCGGATTCCTGGATGACATGCCGGTGGATCAGGTGCGCGATTTTGAGCAGGAGCTGTACAAGTACGTGGAGGCGACCAATCCCGCGGTGCTGCGCACGGTCATGGAGAAGAAGATTCTCGACGATGCCTTGAAAGCCCAGTTGAGTGGGTTGATCAAGGAAGCGAAACAGCAGTTTGTAGCCAATCGCGAGGCGGTGGCGAAATAGCCAGTTCTCAGTTCCCGGTTCTCGGTTCTCAGCAAGATCGTTGAGACTGAGGTTTAACTGAGAACTGAGAACTGAGAACCGAGAACTGATTGCCCAACGTACTCGACATCCGGCGCCGCATCCGCAGCGTGACTAACACGCGGCAGATCACCAAGGCCATGAAAGTGGTCTCGGCGGCCAAACTGCGTCGCGCGCAGGAGCGCACACTGGCCGCGCGTCCCTATGCGCAGATGCTGACCAATGTTTTGAAATCGCTGGTGGCGCGCGCGGAGATTTACGATCCCGAGACCGGTGAACCCAAACATCCCTTGCTGGCGCAGCGCGAAGAGAAAAACATTTTGCTGATCGTGGTGACCGGCGACAAGGGATTGGCGGGCGCATTCAGCGGCAACATCACCAAGGCGGCCATGCGCTTCCTCGAATCGAAAGCGGGGAAGAATGTCGACATTGAAGCCATCGGGCGCAAAGGGCGCGACTTTCTTCGCCGCCGCTATCCTGCGGCCATGGTGCAAACGCGCAGTCTGACTGATGCCGACGATTCGCTCGACATGCGCGAAAGTGCGGAGCGCGCCGGGCCTGTGCAGATCACGGGGGAACACATAGGGGTTTTGAGCAAACTGGAATTCGCCCAGGCGCAGGTGTTGGCCGAGAACGTGATTGAACGCTACGGGCGGGAAGAGATTGATGCGGTGTATGTGGTGTTCAACGAGTTCAAGTCGGTGATTGCGCAACGGCTGGTGGTGGAGCAGATTCTTCCGGTCGAACAAATCGGCGAGCGGACGGTGCGGCTGGCCGAAGAGATGACGGAGGAAGAAAAGCTGAAGGCCAAGGAAGCTGCCATCAGTGCCGGCGTGGGCATGAGAGCCGGACCACCCGAGGCGGCTACGCATTTCGGGACCGAGCAGGTGGATTACATCTACGAGCAGCCAGCGGAGGACTTGTTCAAAGCGCTTCTGCCGAAGTACATGGCGGTGCAGGTTTTCCGCGCGCTGCTGGAGTCGGTGGCGGCTGAACATGCGGCGCGCATGACGGCGATGGATTCCGCCACCAACAACGCCACCGACATGATCGACTCGCTGACGCTGGCTATGAACCGCGCCCGGCAGGCCAAGATCACGAAAGAGATCATCGAGATCGTCAGCGGCGCGGCCGCGATGTAGAAGCTGTTGGCTTCTCGCTATTAGCTTCTAGCTAAACAAGAATTCTGAAATTGATAATGACGTTCGGTCGAATCAACTCACTTTCTCGTGAGGGCGCGAGTGCTGGATGGGGAGGGAAGCAAGCTAGGAGCTAGCAGCTAGTAGCTAGAAGCTATCATGGAAAACATCGGACACGTAGTTCAAGTTGCCGGACCGGCGGTTGACGTGCAATTCGCCGAAGGACATCTGCCGCCCATCTATCAGGCCGTCGAGGTGGTGAGCGACGGCTTCACGGTTCCCAATCCCATCAAGGTCATCCTCGAAGTACAGCAGCACCTGGGCGAAGGGCGCGTGCGCTGCGTCGCCATGGAGCCGACCGACGGCATGGTGCGCGGCATAAAGGCCGCTGACCAGGGCGGGCCCATCTCAGTTCCAGTCGGCAAAGGTACGCTCGGGCGCGTCATGAACGTGATTGGCGAGCCCGTCGACCAACTCGGCCCCATCGAGTACAAAGAGAAGCTGCCCATTCACCGGCTGGCTCCGGCGTTCGACGAGCAGGCGACCACCGCGGAAATGTTCGAGACCGGCGTGAAGGTTGTCGACCTCATCCAGCCGTTTTTGAAGGGCGGCAAGATCGGCCTGTTTGGCGGCGCCGGCGTGGGCAAGACCGTCGTCATCATGGAGCTGATCAATAACGTCGCCAAGCAGCACGGCGGCTACTCCGTATTTGCCGGCGTCGGCGAACGCACCCGCGAAGGCAACGATTTGTGGCTCGAAATGACCGAGTCGGGCGTGATCAAGCCGGGCAAGCCCGCCGAGTCAAAGGCCGCGCTCATCTACGGCCAGATGACGGAACCGCCGGGCGCCCGTCTGCGCGTTGCGCTCACCGGCCTGACTGTCGCGGAATATTTCCGCGATGCAGAAGGAGCGGATACGCTGCTGTTCATCGACAACATCTTCCGTTTCACGCAGGCGGGATCGGAAGTGTCGGCGCTTCTCGGCCGAATGCCCAGCGCGGTGGGTTATCAGCCGAACCTGGCCACTGAGATGGGCGAACTGCAGGAGCGCATCACCTCGACCAAGAAAGGCTCGGTCACCTCGGTCCAGGCAATCTACGTTCCGGCGGACGACTTAACCGATCCCGCGCCGGCAACAACTTTCGCTCACCTCGACGCGACCACGGTGCTCTCGCGCGCTTTGACGGAGATTGGAATCTATCCGGCGGTCGATCCCCTGGCATCGACTTCGCGCATTCTCGATCCGCGCATCGTCGGGCAGGACCATTACGATGTGGCTCAGGCGGTGAAGAAGACGCTGCAAACCTACAAGGATTTGCAGGACATCATCGCGATACTGGGCATCGACGAGTTGAGCGAAGAGCAGAAGCTGACGGTGGCGCGGGCGCGAAAAATTCAGCGCTTCCTGTCGCAGCCGTTTCATGTCGCCGAGCAGTTTACCGGGGCAGCGGGACGCTACGTCAAGATTGCCGACACGGTGAAAGGATTCAAGGCGATTGTCGAAGGTAAGTACGACGACATCCCCGAACAGGCGTTTTATATGAAGGGGCCGATCGAGGAAGTGCTGGAAGCGGCAGAAAAGATGAAGGCAGCAGCATAAGGGCAGTCGTCAGTTCCCAGTTCTCAGTTGTCAGTTAACAGCCTGAGAATACTGAGAAGCTGTCTCATAAAACCAAGTTAGTAAACAGAGCCGCATGCTGCGGATCAACAGCATCAGCGGCTTAGGTCGGCGAATCAAGTTCGCCACCTATTTATGAGACCACTCACTTCTGAGAACTGGCAACTGAGAACTGAGAACTGAGAACTGAGTGGCCGATACCTTCCATCTCGAAATCGTCACACCGGAGAAGAAGGTCGTGGATACTCCGGCGGTCGAGGTCCAGATTCCGGGCAAGAACGGATATCTGGGCGTGTTGCCAGGTCACGCCCCGCTGATCACGGAATTGGCGGTGGGTGAGATTACTTATCGTTCTAACGGCGGCCAGCAGCGCCTGGCGGTCGCTTGGGGATTTGCCGAGGTGTTGCCGGACAAAGTGACCATTCTCGCCGAAACGGCCGAGCGCCCGGAGGAAATCGACGCCGAACGCGCCCGCCAAGCCAAAGAACGCGCGCAGCAGCGCCTCACCAGCGGCGACGCGAATGTGGATGTGGAGCGTGCCCTCCACGCCCTGCACAAGGCTGAGACCAGGCTGGAAGTGGCCGAGAAGAAATCCTAATGAGCGCGGACCTGCGGTTCGTTGCTGAGGCTTGACGTCCGAGGCCTGATGCCTCGCTTTCACGTCACATTTACCCCTTCCCGCTCCTCCGACGGCCGCAACTTCACGGCCGCAGTGCGCTCCAACTTGTCCCATGCGAACTTGCGGCCCTCCAGCGCGCGCTTCAGCGTCTTGAACAGCACGACAGAAAAGAGCTGACGGTAGGCGAAGCGCTGCAACCAGACCTGGCTCAGCAGCCATACGTCTTCTTTGTCATCGGGACGACGCCGTTCGAGGGCAAAAGCAATCGCCGATGCCAGGAAGTCGATGACCAAGAACGCGAAGAAAAATGCCACCAGTTTGTGGAAGCTTGCCGGGTCTGTCGAGTCCGGATGAAAATGCTTCTGGACGAAATACCAAATTGCGCCCACGGCGAACATGATGTCGATGAGCGGAGACACCAGCGGCAGCAGAATCTGGAAGATCACGATGTTGGGCAGAGCGACCCAGCCCAACGCCCCCTTGCGGGCGAAAACGCCGCGGTGCTTGTAAACCGCCTGCAAGATGCCGAACGACCAGCGAAAACGCTGCCGCATCAACCCATTGGCATTAACCGGGGCTTCGGTGTAGGCGAGCGCCATATCTTCATATTCCACGCGATAGCCGCGGCGCAACAAAGCCATGGTCAGGTCGGCGTCTTCGGCGACGGTGTCGATCTGGAAACAGCCGGCCTCGCGCACGGCGGAGACGCGCCATGCCCCAATTGCGCCCGGCACCACGCTGACCGCGCCCAGGACATCCAATGCGCGGCGCTCGAAATTCTGGCTGGTGATGTACTCCAAGGCTTGCCAGCGCGTCCACAAATTTATCCGGTTGCCGACCTTCGCATTGCCGGCAATGGCGCCCACTTTCGGATTGATGAAATGCGGCACCAGACGCGAGATGGCATCCTGGGCGATGATGGTGTCGGCGTCGATGCCAACGAACAATTCCGCGTCCCCCAGATGCTCGATGCCGTAATTGAGCGCTTCGGCCTTGCCGGCGTTTGGTTTGGTGAGAATAAGAACCCGGCCCGCTGCCGCTTCACGCGCAAAGGCTTTGCGCGCCACTTCGAGAGTGCGGTCGCGGGAGCCGTCATCGATCACGATCACGCGCACATTCGGATAGTCGGAGTTCAGCGCCGCCCGCACGGTGCGCACGATCACTTTTTCTTCGTTGTAAGCGGGAATGAGTACGGCAACTTTGGGCTCGTAGGAAGCTACTTCCGACGGCCGGCCAAAAATTTTCTCCTGCACGCGGTCGTAGACTGCGGCGGCTCCGATGAACAACAAGCGCCCAGTCATGAGCAAATCGCCGAGGAAGAAGATCCAGGTGATGGCCATGTTGGCCGCGCCGAACAACCAGAAGCTGAGCAGGTCCAGGCGCGCCACCCAGAGTTCTCCGGGCGGCAGCGGCGCCATCACCTGGGCGCGGGTCTTGCCCATGAGTTCATAGACGGGGACAATCTCATAGCCGCGAGCGCGAACGCCCTCGATAATCATCGGCAAGGCCCGCACGGTCTCCGCACGATCGCCTCCGCCATCGTGCAGGAGCACGATGTTGCCGCAGCGAAGGTCACTCTCGCGGCACGGCGGCAGGTGCGCCAGAACATAGGCGGAGATTTCTTCGGCGGTGTGCCGCCGCGTACCTCCGTTCGCCGCCTGTACCTTGTCGCTCCAGTCGTTGGGATCGATGCGGTTGCCCACGGTGATGTAGCCCTTGTCCTGCGCGAACTCCAGCGGTTTAACCTGATCGGCCGTGTCCGGCTCCTCATCAATCGCGTAGGGCGGCCGCATCAGCATGACGCGGACTCCGACCAGGCTGGCAAACAGCCGCTCGGTAAGATTCAGCTCCACCTTCATGTAGGTGGAGGAAATATTGCTTACATCCGGATGCGTGAAAGTGTGGTTTCCGATGAGGTGGCCTTCGTTATAAATGCGCTTCACCAGTCCGGTGGCTTTTTCAGCCTGGATACCAATCAGAAAAAACGTGGCGGTTGCATGTTCGTGCTTCAGCACGTCGAGAATTTTCGGGGTCCACTCGGGATCGGGACCGTCGTCGAAGGTGAGCACAACCTTGTTGGGGCTGTAGCCATAGCGCGCCACTCGGTAAGGTTCGGGCGAGGACTCGAAGACCTCGTCGGTGATCAGCCTGGTCTGCGCATCGATGGTCAGATCGCGGGTGCCGTGCGTGGGGCGGTCTTCAATACGCAGAATCTCGCCCTGGCCTTCCATGTCGACATCCTGTCCCGGCGGTACATCGCGCAGTTTGTCGGCGGCGCCGGCTTCGCCGGGCACATCCCAAACCTTCCATAGCGAACGATCCTCTCCGCCGAGCCTCCACAGGGCGAAGGTCTGAATGCCCAGGGTTTGGGCGGCGCGCATGTGATTCAACGCCGTGACCGCGTCCAGGAACCACACATCGTGGCGCAGGCTGCGCTCATCGAGGTAGCTAAAGTGCGGATTCAAGGCATCATCATCGAAGGTAACATCTTCTTCTGAGTCGCGCGCCTCCAGCCATGCTTCCTGCACCGAGACGCTGTGGTCTTTTTCGTCCGGCGGGAGCGCGCCTTTTTTCGGCTTGAGCACCCAGTCGTAGCCATAGTTAGCGATGGCGCAGATGATTTTTTCCTTTGGAATCGCCTTGACCACAAAGTTGAGATTGTTTACGAACCAATCCTGGGCGGCGACCGGACCAGAAGCCGCACCGGGAAAGTGCTGATCGTAATTCATTACGACCACGCCATCGGCGGGCGCGGCGATAGCGGTGTAATCGAACTCGTCGTTGTGCGCCGGCACGCTGACGTAGAGCTTCATTCCCCGCACATGAAGATCAGCCGACAATTCCTTGAGCAGCGCCACGTAGCCCGGTTGACCGACCTTGGGGAAGGCCTCAAAATCGATCATCAGTCCGCGAAAATGGTCTGAGGAAAGAAAAGCCGCCACCTGTTGGCGAAAAAGCGTTCGCGCGTTGGGATCGTTGAGAAAATCGGTGATTCCGCCGACCCACTCGTTGCCGTCAAAGTTATTCACCATGGGAAAGACTTCCATGGCGGTGTCCTCGGCTTTGAGCATGGGCATCACGCGGTCGTCGACCTGGCGCACACGGCCGTCTTGCACCACATCGAAGAATTTGTTGGTTTGATCGTCCACTGCCTGGAGATGGCCATCGGGGGTGAGCACGTGCAACCAGTCTGGGTAGAGCAGGTCGATTTGCCGGGAGTAATCGCGCAGCGAAGAAAAGCTGGCGGCGTCCCAGGGAACGTAGAATGCGGCTCGGATACCCTCCTCTTGGTTGAGGGTCACTTCGGAACCCGGGAGCTTCGATTTCCGATGGGAGCGGGCGGCCAGCTTCTTCTGACGTTCGCGGGCCTTTTCCTTTTCGCTCTCTTTTAGAGCCTTGAAATTGCGCTTCTGCGGCGAAAACAGCAGTTCCGGCAGGCGCTCATCGCGCAGCGCCGTGTAGACGAAGAAAACAAAGAGCGCCGACAACGCCAGCACCAGCGCGTCCACGAAGCGTCTCAGGCGTTTCCAGCGGGCACGTCGAGGATCGTAAAAGACAGGTTCGGCCATGCAGACTAATGTTCATCGTATGCTCCGCGCAGCAGGCGGTCAATTCAGGGCTAGCTGCCGGTAGTGGTGCAGTTTGACTTCGGGATGGCAATAACCCCTGCGGCGTCATGCCGGAGCCCCGCGCTTTCACCAGCGGGGTAAGGGATCCCCCTCGCATAGCAGACGCCGTGTGCAAACTGCACCAATACCCAACTGCCGGCAGGCCGCAAATTTTGGCCGCAAGGTCGCGGTCTGGGCCCGTTCTTCCAGCGAGTCGATGGGCGGTGCCACCCGTGGCTGAGGAGCAGCCTTACTGGGAGCGGGTGCACCGCCCAAGGGGAGGAGCGCTTATGCGTGCAGGTCTGAGTGTGCCGATTGCGGCGTTGCTGGTCGTGGCTGGAATTGTCTGGTTGAACCAGCGGCCGGTTCAGGCGGGAGAACAGTGGCCGGCTTCCGGCTACAAAGTCCTGGAACCGATTCGTCACGGAAGCCTGACGGTGTTTCCTGTGGTAGCGTCAAAGTCGTATGCCACCAGCGAATTTCTGACGCTGGACGAAGGGCTGCGATCGGGCGAGGTGGTGGTGACTGAGTATGGAAATATTCGCGGTCTGGTGCGCCGGCGTCCGGTGCCGGCAGTGCAGCGCGACTTGGCCGAAGTGAATCGGCTGGTGCTGATCAACAACTCAAAGCGTCCACTGCTGTTGCTGGCGGGTGAAATCGTGACCGGGGGCAAGCAGGATCGCGTCATCGGTAAGGATCGCATCGTGCCGGCGGAGAGCGATCCGGTGGATCTCAGCGTGTTTTGCGTGGAGCCGGGCCGATGGGTCGCCAGCAGCGAGCATTTTGGCAGCTCAGCGGCAATGTATAGCAGCAGCGGCAGCTACGGCAGCGCGCACGCAACGGCGGGAGGCACGCTGATGGCGCAACCTTCGGTACGCTCCAAGGCAATGGGCGACAAGGATCAGAGCCAGGTTTGGGCGGAGGTGAGGAAACAGCAGGCTTCCATGAGCGCCAGTCTGGCGGTGGAGGGAGCAGCGCCGCCAGCCAGCGCGGATGAGATTCGTTCAACCAGCTCCTACGCGCGCGTAATGGAAAACAAAGACGTGAAGGACAAAGTGGACGAAGTCGCCAGGCCGATTGAACAAAGCTACGAGAGCGTGATCAAGCAACTGCATGACCAGAAGGCGGTGGGCGTGGTGGTCGCGGTGAATGGGCGTATTATCTGGGCCGATCTTTTCGCCAGCACCGAGTTGCTGGAGAAATACTGGCCCAAGCTGGTGCGCTCGTATGCCTCGGAAGCGGTTGTGACGCGGGCCAAGGGCGGCGAAGTGAGTTCGTCCCAGGCCGAGGCATTTCTCGCGGACATGGCGGGCAAGCGGGAGACCATTGAGAGCGAGCCGGGAGTCTATCGGCATACCGAAGTGACTGGCGACGGTTTCAAGGCATTCTCGCTGTTTTCTCTGCTGCCGAAAACCGGCTTCGATGTGCATATTGCGAAGATGGCGGAGTAGCCGGGCCGTGGCTGCCCGTGGTCCCGGACCGGCACCCAGCACTGGCCAGTAATCGCAGGCCCCATCCCCTGCTTGTTACGAAATCCGGAATTCCTTGAGCGCCTCGCCCCGCGTGGTAGGCAATGTGGTAGCGTTTCGGTGCTTCCCCAAAAGCACCAGGCCAGGGCCAAACCTGGCGGCTGGAGTCGACTGATCGACATTTTGCCGACTCGGCCCGCAGCGTGTTCTCAACCTTTCCCATATAGGAGCTTGCCTATGACCGACTACACCAAAGTAAAACTTGGCAAACAAACCGCTCACCACGACAGCCGCGTACCGATGCTGAGCAAGTACACGGCGACTCTTCCTTCGCCGCCGGCAACGACGAGCTATGACAGCAAAATCACAAAACTGGGAATGATGCTGAACGACAAACTGGGAGATTGCACCTGCGCCGCCGTCGGCCACTGCATTCAAGAATGGACGGCGGAGGCCCAGAAGCAGCAGGTCATCATTCCGGATGGGGACATCGAGAAACTCTACGAGATTGTAGGACACTACGATCCCAATAATCCCAAATCCGACCGGGGCGCAGTTGAGATCAACGTGCTCAACTACTGGCTGGCAAATCCGGTTGACGGAAATCAACTGAGCGCGTTTTGCGCGCTGGAGCCGAATAATCACCAGGAAATTCAGGACGCGATTTACATTTTTGGCAACTGCTACATCGGTCTTGCCTTGCCGCTCTCGGCGCAGAAACAGACGGTGTGGACCGTGCCGGCAGGCGGAGCCACCGGCCAGGGCGCGCCCGGTTCCTGGGGCGGCCACGCCGTTCCCGTGGTGGCGTATGACGCGCGGGGCCTGACCTGCATCACTTGGGGCGAGCTGAAGCGGATGACCTGGCAGTTCTGGAACGCTTACTGCGATGAAGCTTACGGCTTGCTCAGCCCGGACTGGGTCAATGCGGGAAAGACTCCAGCCGGCTTCAACTGGCAGCAACTGGAAGCAGATATGAGCGATCTGAAAACCGCGTTCCCGAAAGGCCGTCCACTCGCGGCCTAAGCGAAACCTTGGCGGGAGTGGTGCGCTAACCGCAGCACTCCTGCTTTTTTCTTATGGGTTCGTTGCGCACAAACCGCAGGCGGTCACAGCCGCGTAAGGAGGCTGACATGGCGGGCAACACGTCGCTGTTGTCGAAGATCAATCATTTTGTCGTTGTTATGCTGGAAAACCGTTCTTTCGACCACATGCTCGGTTTCTTGTATAAAAACATCTCTCCGCTGGGTCAGCCGTTCGAGGGGCTGACAGGCAAGGAGAGCAATCCGGATGCAAGCGGGAAGGCGGTGCGGGTGTTCCCGATTCAGCCCAGCGATCCCAACGCTTACCGGCGACCGGGGGCTGATCCCGGCGAGGGCTACTTGAACACCAATTCTCAACTGTTTGGCAAACAACAGGCTCCCACCCCTATCACTCCCGCACTGAATAACGGTTTCGTTACCAACTTCGCCTACACGCTCGGCTGGGAGGGCAAAGAAGCAGGAAAAGTCGTGCCGGGCACACAGCCATCGAACATCATGGGAATCTACACGCCGGCGGCGCTGCCGGTGTTGTCGAAGCTGGCCACGGGATATGCGGTGTGCGACCACTGGTATGCTTCGGCGCCGACGGAGACATTTCCCAATCGCGCTTTTGTTTCGATGGCGACCTCACAGGGGTTCGTGCAGGATAAGTCGTGCAGCCTCTACACTGCGCCCAGCATCTTCACGGCGCTGGCGAAAAAATCGGCAACCTGGTCGGTTTACGGGTACGACGCCATGCCGATGATGCGGGGATCGGTGGCCGACATCAAGAATGCCCCGGAGAGCCAGTTCGGGGAGTTCACCGATTTCCAAAAGGCCGCCAAAAGCGGCAGCTTGGCCAACTATGTATTTCTGGAGCCGCAGTGGGGCTCCAAGGGTAACAGCCAGCATCCGAATTATGACGTCAGCAAGGGAGAACAGTTCCTTCACGATATCTACTACTCGCTGATCGGCACACCGGTGTGGAACGAAACGTTGCTCATCATTACCTATGATGAGCACGGCGGGTGCTACGATCACGTTCCGCCGCCCGAAAACGCGGTGCCGCCGGACAATTCGGTGGGGGAACTTGGCTTTGATTTCAAGCGTTTTGGGCTGCGGGTGCCGACGGTGCTGGTGTCTCCGTTGATTGCGGCGGGCACGGTGTTTCGCAGTTCGTCGGCCACACCCTTCGATCACACCTCGATTCTAGCCACGCTGGAAAAGCGTTTCGGCGTGCCGAGCCTTACCAAACGCGATGCCGCCGCTCCGGACGTGGGGGCGGTGCTGACGTTGCAGAAGCTGCGCACCGACGATCCTCTCAGCGGAGTGAAAGCTCCGGTCAGTAGCCTTCCACTGCCGGCGTCGGGGCCGCCGGACAAGTTTGAAGCCGCCATTGCCCAGAGTGCGGCGGACTTGCCCATTTACGACCCCACCGGCAATGGGTATCATCACGTACCGCCGGTGTTTGCGACAGGCGAGCAGGCCAGGGAATATGCCCGCCAGCGCTATGGTCAGTACGCGCAACAGCGGGGCGAGGGAAAGAAGAAATCCCGCGTGGCGTGAGAGCGGCCGGGCTTATGAAATCCTATCCTTGCTGACCTTGTTCTGGGGCGTTACGCCTGATGCCCCACTTCTCGCAAGAGCGGCGAGACCCTTCGACTCCGCTCAGGGCAAGAGTGGGGCGCCCGTCGGGCATGCCATGTGCCGTTCCTTAGCTTTCAGCGGGGGCGAAGAAAACCAGCACCGCTAGCTCTTCCTTAATGTCGTAAAAGCGGTGCTCGACCTCGGCGGCGACAAACATCACGCTTCCGGCAGCGACCTCCTGGTCCCCGGATCCGGCTTTGAAACGGGCGCGCCCGCGGATCACGTAGTAGATCTCGTCTTCATGATGCGGCCTTTGCAGGTCGGTGCCGCCCGCAGGCAGGACATAGAGTCCGGCGCTCATGGAGGGAACTCGCAGGAACTCGCTGTAGGGCTTGCCGCTCAGGGCACGCTGATTTTGAATCTCGGGCAGTGTGGCGAAGAAAGTTTTCATCGGGTTCTCGTGCTCTTACGCGAAGATGCCTCCAAAGATGAGGTCGGTGTATTGGGGGATCAGGTTTTGCACTTGCAAGTTGCCCTCCGGTTTGTACCACTGATAGATCCAGTTGATCATGCCGAGCAGCGCGAAGGCGGCAGCGCGCGGGCTGACGCGGCTTTTTCCCGGCAGACCTCTGACGGGAGTTTTCACTGATTGTTCTGCGCCTCTTTCCTGCGCCCTTTTCTGCGCATCGGCGATGAGCTGCTCGAGGAAGTGGACGTACTCCTTTTTGCGCGCGTTGATGCGCTTGCGCAGCGAGGGCGGCAGGGGATGGTTTTCGTGCAGCATGACAGTGACCTCACGATCGAAAGGGCTGAGCACGACTTCCAGATGCAGCCGGATCAGCGCCCGCAGCCGCTGTTCGGGATCGGCGATGGCGCGCAAGGGATGGAGCACGCGCTGCTGGGTGATATCCATGGCATGGTTCATGATCTCGAACAGGATTTCGTCTTTGCTGCGGAAGTGATGATAGAGGCCGCCTTTGCTGAACTTGAGGGCGGCGGCGACATCATTCATGGAGGTGGCATCGTAGCCACGCTGCTGAAACAGGCGCGCGGCGGTGCGCAGGATTTCCTGCCGGGGATCAGGGGCGGCGTCGCGAGGCATCGGCTGACATGGTAAACAGTCGCGGGCGGGAATGCCAAGGAGGTGCCAGGGCAGGTTCTGGCTAAGGCCTTTGCGTTGGTGAGAGCGGTGCCGGCTCAGTACGAGAAACCACGAGGCATCGCAACTTGCAGCAACAGCGTGAAGAGTGGAGGCAAATGGTTTAGCGCCGGCGATTCCTTCCCGAACTGAGACGCTCCGAGGATCACGTCACAGCTTTCCGCGCTTATTTGGCTTATAATCCGGTGCTGACCGAAGCTTCCATGGGCATGTCCGATTCCGACCAACGTCTGCATTCCTCCATAGAACGGTATTCGATTGCCATCGTCACCCTGGACGAGCAGATGTTTCGCGAGATGCGCCGCGCGCTTGCCCAGAATTTCCGCGCCACGCTCGCCAGCACGGAAGCGCAGATCACCACCTTGATGGATGACCCCGATCTGCACGGCATTGTGCTGGACCTGGAGAGCATCGGCGAGGGGCCCGCAGACGCGATTGAAGTGCTGCAAGAGATACGGCGTCTGCGCGGCGACATTATGCTTGTGGCCATAACGGCCGCAACCGAGAGCGAACTGCCGCTCCACGCCACGCAAGCCGGAGCCGACCATTTCTTTCTCAAGCCGGTAAACGGCGAACAGCTGCGAACCCTGCTGCCGCAGACCATGGAAAAGCGGGCGCTGCAATCGGAGGGGCAGTGGCTGCTGGAACAGGTCGAGAACCAAGCGGCTTTTGGCGGCCTGATTGGCGGCAGCGAGGCCATGCGCAAGGTGTATCAGGCCATCGAAGCGGTAGCCGGCAGCAATGCCAGCGTTTTGATCCGCGGCGAAAGCGGGGTCGGGAAAGAACTCGTCGCCCAGGCCATCGTGCAGAGCGGCGAGCGGCGCGACCAGCCTTATGTCTGCCTGAACTGTTCGGCGCTTCCGGAGTCGCTGATCGAATCCGAACTCTTCGGCTATGAAAAAGGGGCGTTCACCGGAGCGGATAGCGCCAAGCCGGGCTTGGTGGAGATGGCGCACACGGGGACGCTGTTCCTGGATGAAATCACCACCCTCAACCACGGGCTGCAAAGCAAGCTGCTGCGCGTTCTGCAAGAGCGGTCGGTGCAACGGGTGGGCGGGCGAACCTCGAAGAAAATTGATTTCCGGTTGATTACGGCGACCAACGAGAACCTGGAAGACCTGGTCGAGAAGGGGAAATTTCGCGAGGATCTGTTCTACCGCATCAATGTGGTCCCGATCTTTGTGCCTCCCCTGCGCGAAAGGGAAGGCGATATAGCCCTTCTGGCGGAGCATTTTCTGCGGCTCTACAGCGCGGCCAACAAGAAACCTGCCAAGCAGTTGCAGCCGGAGACGATTGAGATCATGGAAGCCTACGGCTGGCCGGGCAACGTGCGCGAACTGGAGAATCTAATCCAGCGCATGGTGGTGATGTCCGATGGCACCATGATTACTGCCCATCACTTGCCGCCGCAAGTGCTGCGTTCCAGCGCGGCCAGCCAGGAGGCAATTCTGATACCGGAGGAAGGGGTAGATTTCGACGCCGAGATGGAAAAAATAGAAGTTGCTTATCTCAAAGCCGCCCTGCGCCGTTCCGAGGGACGAAAGTCCTCCGCCGCCGCCCTTTTGCGCATCGATCCGCAGCGCATGAAGTACCTTTGCCGCAAGCTGAAGCTTCAGTAGGCCCAAAATTTGTTATCGCACGGCTGGCTCGCTTCCTCGTCCAGACTACGCCAAAATTGGTTAAGAATTAACCATGCCACGGTTAAAAATTTACCGCGGTGAGAATTTCACCCCCCTGTCCAGACTGGGGAAAACAGGCCCTGCCCCGCTAACTCCTTTGAAATGATGAAGGGGAAGAGGTGCCCGGGCGGCAACTGAGATTGGCACGCTTCTTGCTATAAGGAAGAGCGTTGCAAGAGCAGAACAAAATCTAATCCGAGAGGGACGCCATGACCATCGAAAAGAAATCGCTCATCAGCTCCATCAACACCACCAAGAAAGCCATCGTAGCTACTGCGCCGTCAGCCGAGGGCGAAGCCCCTGCGGTTAAGTCCGCAGCCAAGAAGAGCCCACGTCAAATTTTTAAGCCACGCCGCATCTTTAAGCCGCGCCAGATATTCTAAGCTTGCGAGCAGGAGCTTTCGAAAGAGCCGCCGAAAGGCGGCTCTTTCTTGGCCTCAGTGACGCAGAATTTCAGCGGAACGCTGTTGCTGTAGCAGGAAGAACAAGATCTAATTTGAGAGGATGCCATGACCACCGAAAAGAAATCGCTGATCAACTCCATGAACGCTACCAAAAAAGCCATCGTAGCCACCGCGCCGTCAGCCGAGGGCGAAGCCCCTGCGGTTAAGTCCCCGGCCAAGAAGAGCCCACGAGCGCCGTTCCGTCTAAGGCTGCGCAAGGCAAGGCCGTGGTAAGCTTGCGAGGAGAGCTCTCGAAAGAGCCGCCCGAAAGGCGGCTCTTTCTTATTGTGCGGGTTTGTTGGGCGGGAGGTCCTGGTTTAGCGGTGAGGGTGCCTCTTCCCTCTACCAGATTTTGCGGCCAGCAAGGTCGCGCAGTTCCTGAAAAACCAGCCCGGCCAAAGTCCTGCGCCTGCCGTAGACGCGGGCAGTACCGACCATGCCTGGCTTCAGAGAGCCGCCGGTATTATCCACTATTAGGTCAAACACGTAAAACCGAGGGGCGCGCTGGCCCCGGTACTTGCTGAGATCGATCAATCCGGGGGCAATTTCGGAAGAAAGAGGCGCGATCGCGAATGTCTGGGCAGCGTAGCGTCCAACCAGCCCATCGACTTGCAGCCGGGCGGGGCCATTCGCTTGGAATTTGTATATTTCGAACTCCGAGATGTAGATGCGGGCGCGGAGACGGCTTAAATCGGCCACTTCGGCCAGTTCCGTCCCCTCGATCACGTATGCGCCCAGCCGGTCTGCCAGGCGGGGCGTCATGACCACGCCGGTGATGGGAGCGGTCACCTCCAGGCGTGACACTTCAGAGCTGAGGTCGCGGTTTTGCCGCAGCGCGCTCTCGCGCTCCTGCTCCGCCGTTCCCAAGGCGGTGTAGTGGAGGAGGGCGGAATTTACCCGCCCATTTGCCAATTCCAGCTGAAAGCGGCTGTGCTCGAGCCTGGAATCCAGGGCCAGGTTCCGCAATTGCATCAAAGGAGCGCCGGCGGCGACTTGCTGGCCTTCGTCGGCATAGACGCGAGTTACGATGCCGGGGACGAGAGCACGAATCGGGCTCCATTGTTGCGGCTCCAGCGTGAAGCGGCCGGCGGCCGAGTCGTGCCACAAGGGCAAGAGTGAAAAGACCACGGCTGCGGCGGCGAGCACATACCTGCGCGTGGGCGTGAACCAGGCGAGAATGCGGTCACGCTTATCCAGATAGACGAATTTCATAAATCCCCACAAGGTGCGAAGACGGCCTTTGAAAATCAGGAAGGCCGTGCCGTATTCAAAGAGGAAGCCCCAATCGGCGCTGAAGTTTCTGGCGATGTTGCCAATGAAGCTGGCAAAGATGTAGAGCACAGTGTAGCTGTAAAGCCCGGAAAGAACGGCGTAGCCGACAAATAAAGGGCGGCGCTTGCGGGCCACATACGGCACTTCCACTGGCAGTCCCCATACGTTTTTCTTGACCCACGACGACAGATAGAGCGTGGAGTTCTCTTTAAGTTCGGAAACTCCCAAAAGATCGCAAACGATGAAATAGCCATCGAGCTTTATGAGGGGATTCCAGTTGATCAAAATGACCGCGATGCCGGTAACAAGGATGACGGTGTAGGCCAAGTCGTGGATCGCGGTGCCGGGATTGGTCAGCCACCAGACAGGAGTCGCGATGGAGCAGACCATCATTTCGGACCAGACGCCGGCAACGGTGATCATGAGCCGCTGAAATCGAGTACCGACGATGTCACCCTGCGTCGTGTCAGTGTAGAAAGCGGGAGTAAGGTAGATGAGCAGGAATCCCATGGCAGGAACGTTGCCGCCGTAGTGTTTGCAGGTGAGCCCGTGGGCGGTCTCGTGAACGCAGGTCAGCACCATCCCCACGGTCCAGAATACGGCCACATCCCACCAACTCTTGTGGGCAAAGTTGTAAAACTCGAGGGTGTCGCGGCCGACTGCGCTCCAGTGGGTGATGAAAATTCCGGCGGAGAATGCAAACGCGCAGAGGGTGAGCGCCACGAACCACGGTTCGTAGAAGAATCCGATCTTCGTGTTCAGCCAGGTGAGAAAGCGGTCAGGGTTAACAGCGGGAAAGGCGATCGTGGAGAGGTCGCCCCAGGCGCTCTTTTTCTTCTGCAACCGCCGCCGCTCGTCGGCGGTTTTCTGCATCAGCTTGACGTTCTTCTCTTGCGCGGTCTTGTACCAGAAATCGAGCTCATCGATTTCGGCGGCGAACTCGCGGACGCTTTCTTCCGAGTACTGCACTCCCATTTCCTGAGAGTAAAGTTCAGCAATCTCGGCGTAAGACCGTTCGCCGTTAAAGAAGCGGATGAGATTCCAATTGGCGACGGGGAAGGTGAACATTCCTTCGTTGCCGGGAATGAATACTTTCATCACCCGCTTGCCTTCTTCGATGTGCTCCTTGAACACGGCGTCAGGATGCAGACGAGGATAGCGTTGGCTGATCTGCCGGGCGGGCAAATCGGGCAGCGCACGGTTGAGTGCCTGGGTGATGTTCATGGCAGACGATCGAGCTTGACGCTGGCGGTCATGCCGGGACGCAGCGGACCGGCATTGCCCTCGAGTTCCACCATGACTTCGAAGGTGCCGCTGGCGGGGTCGATGACCGGGCTCACTTCTGCGACCTTGGCCTTGAAGTTCTGGCCGGGAAGATCAGGTGTGGTCAGAGACAGTTCGCGGCCTTTTTGCACCTTGCCAAAGAATTTTTCCGGCAAGGTGAAGCGCATGTCTAGGGGTCCCTCGGCTGTGACCCAGAAGAGGCGATCGCCCTTGGCGACTTGCTGCCCCTGGCGCACGTAACGCCGGGCTACGATGCCGGAAAACGGGGCGCGGATACGGGTTTTCTCCAGTTCCAGCTCCAGCGAATGTTCGGTCTCCCGGTCATTGACCAGCAGCTGCTCGACCCGTTTCACGTCCCACTGATCGGCTTCGAGTTTGAACTTGGCATGGTCAAGTTGCTCGCGGGTGAAAACCTGAGCGTCGAATAGTTTCTGGGCGCGATCGAGATCCGTCTGTAGAACCTTGACCTCGGCACGCCAGTTGTTCAAGTCAGCTTCGGTGCTGCGGCTCTTGGCGCGGGCGGCTTCGAGATCGGCGCTGAGTTGCCGGTCGTCGAGCTGGGCCAGCAAATCGCCTGCCTGTACATGAGTTCCAACCTCGGAGAGCAGGCTTGTGATCACGCCATCGCGCTGGGCAAGAACGTCGAGCTGGTGCTCAACAATCAGTGGGCCGGAAACGGCGAACGTATTATCGGAGGGAGCGGCCGGCGCCGGCGGCTGCGCTGATATTGGTGGAACCGCGGCCGCTGCGGCGCTTTCCGTGCCTTTGTCGGAGCAGGCCGTGGTGACCAGCAAAGCCACAGCCAGAGAAATCAGCGCCAAGTGATGCGATCTCATCGGGAACATATTTTTTACACTCCAAACCACGACCACAGGCGCGAGTAAAGCCACAGCAGCAGCCCGCGGAACAGAACATAACCGGCGGGATACCAGCCCACCCGCACCTTGCCGCGGCCTTCCATGCCCGCCCGGATGGCGCCGTCGCTGTTGGGAATCTCCACGCGCGCGAAGAAGACGCGGGATTCTCCTTGCAGAATGCCTTTGGGGCTGACAATGAGCACATTGCCGTGGAACGTGCGCGTGGGGAATCCGTTGAGTTTGACCGAAGCGGCGCTGCCTGCGCGCAACAAACCCGCATCGTCGTCAGCGACTGCGACGTCCACCACGGCGCGTGAAGTGTCCACGACCTCGGCGAAACTGTCGCCGTATTGCAAGCGCCTTCCGGCCATATTCTCGATGTGGGGGGTGGTGACGATGCCGTCGATCGGCGATCGCAAACGGGTGCGATCGAGCAATTGCTGATCGCGTTCCACCTCCGACTTCCAATAATCGGCCTGAATGCGTTGCAGGCCGGCCTCGGTGCCGTCGTTGGCGGCTAGGGCATGATTCATCTGCAATAAAGCGGTCTGGTATTTCGCCTCCGCCTGGGCCAGGGCGGCGCGCGGCTCCCAGTCGGCGAGTTCAGCCAGAACCTGGCCGCGGCTGACGCGTTCACCCTCATGTACGTAGACGCCGCTGACCACCCCTTCGAGTTCGGGCTGAATTTGAGCCGTGTGCTCCGGCGCCACCGCGGCATCTCCATCCACGCGCAGGGGCAAGGGAAAGACCGCGAGGAAGATGAGAAGGGCAACGACGCCGGCAATGTAAAGCGCGCGTCGCCGCTTTTCCATCGCCATAAACTTCCTTTTTCGTTGCAGCACCGGCTCCAGGACGGAGATAAAGGGAACTTCTTTGTACATCTGTGCGTTGCGCAGAGCCACGGTCGCCTGGCCGGCGAGCACCTGAAGAATCTCGATATGGGCGGGAAGCAGGAAGTCGGGGTCGGCGCTTTCCAGCCCGAGAATGCCGACGCGACCGCTGTCGTCGGTCAAGGGGATGGCGTAGAAGCCCCGCATCCCGGTCTTTTCGAAGTAGTCCTTGAACTTGGCGCGGGTTTCCTCGCGAGTGGCATCAATTTCCTCCCCGTGCTGCCGGACATGCACAATGCCTTCGGAAGCCAGCGCCCAGCGCAGAATGTCGCTGATGGGAGCGAACTCCGGCGAGTCGCTGGCAATCTGGGTAACCCCGGTTACGGCGCTGAGCTTGAACCTCCCGCTCTGCTCCAGCGCGATGGCCGCCCTTTCATAAGGAATCACCGCCTGGGGAGCGTCCACGATGGTTTGCAGCACCCGCTCCAGGTTGAGGGTGGAGGTGATCTCGTTGCTGACCTTGACCAGGGTCTCGAGAATCTCCACCTTGCGCTCGGCCAGCAGCAGGCTGGCATTGTGCAACGCGATGCTGGCGGTTTCGTTGAGATTGGTGAGGACAAAAAGATCTTCGTCATCAAACGGCTCGCCGTCGAGGGGGTTGATGGCTTCCACCACGCCGACCAAGGATCCCTTGTCGAGCAGTGGAGCCACCACGATGGATTCGATGCGGCCTTCTTCCACGCCCTGGTTACGGCGCACAAGGCGCTCATCTTCGGCGTCAGCGATGAGCACGGTTTCGCCGTTGTCGGAGACGTCGCCGGCAATGCCCTCGCCGCCTTTTTGTTTGGCGCCCTGCTCGGTGGTGCAGTCAGCGCCGGCCTGGTGCATGAGAGAAACGCTGCCATCGCCCTGCACCAGCCAGACGTTGACGGCCTGGCAGTCCAGCATCTCGCGCATTTTCCCGCCGATGATGGGAAGCAGTTCCTCCATCTCCAGCGTCGAGCTGAAGACCTTTTCAATGTCGTAAAACTGGGTGAGCCGGGTGATGGAATTCAGCGAACTGTTGCGCTCTTCCTCATAGGTTGCGGAGGAGACGAGCGCCGGCGCGGCTACCTGGGCGAGAGGCTCGAGGGCGGCAAGCAGGTTGGGGTCAAGAGCGGAGTCAAAGGTGACAATCTCGATTGCGCCAATCAGGGTCTCTCTGACGGCAAGCGGAATATAGCAGAGCGATTTTACGGTGCGGCGAACGCTGAGATGGCCATAATCTTCCCGGGTGAGGGATCGGCCCTCAAAAACTGCCGGCTGCTGATCGCGGAAGATCGCACCGAGAGTCCCGGACTCTGCCGGGACGAGTTCATCCGCCTTGACGCCTTCGCCGGCAGTTGCCCGCGCCGACCAGAACGTGCTCTCGCCATCTTCCTGGAGAAGGTAAACGGTTGCGGTTGAGCCGGAGACGGAGTCGACCACGGCCTGAGCCGTAATCCGGGCGCGCGCCACCGTTTCCTGCGCTTCGAGCAGGCGCGAAGCAAAGGCCGCAATATCGATATCAAGTTCGGAGCCCTGGGGAGTCATGAGTTCTGGGGCAAACCGTAGAAACTCGGGCGGGGATGCCTTATGACTTGCAAAAACGCCGGGCTTCTTCTAAGTTGAGCGGGTACTGTATCAAAGGCTTGGCTTGGAGTCAACCAGCGAGTCATCGCCTTCTGGGTCTGAATTCCGCTTTGGGGTGGAACTCTGGAAATCGAAATTCGCAATGTCGAAGATGTGAGGCTGGTCAAGCTGAGCGGCCGGCTCACGCTCGGTGAATCGGTGGATAAGCTGCGCGATTCCTTTGACGAACTGGCGGCCGGCGGTTCCACCCGTTACGTGCTCGACTTGAGCGCAGTTTCGATGATTGACTCCAGCGGAATCGGTCTGCTGGTGCGCTACCTCACCAGCGCCAAGCAGCAGGGCGGGGGGTTGAAGCTCCTCAACCCCACGACCTTCGCCATCCGCACGCTGAAGATGATCGGACTGCTGAATCTTTTCGAGGTGTTTCAGGACCAGGACCAGGCGCTGGCTTCGTTCAAATAGCTGGACTGTTCCCCACGCAGCCGATCTTAGACAACGCCGGTTTGACCGCTGCGAAGAAGTTCGACCTGCCGGGAGTTTCTTTATGAAAGAGGCTGTGGCGTCAACTTTACGTCTGCTCGATGAGGCGCTGGCCCGTTACGTGCGGCCAGACACTTTTCCCCTCGCCCTCCGCATGTTAAAGCCGGGAGAAGCGATTCCTGAGGGGGTGAAAGTTCCCAGCAAGACGATGGGCGAGCAGTGGATCGTGTGCCAATCCATCGGTGTAGCCCGCCGCTATGGATGGGGCATCGCCGTGGGCAAGGACGACGTCATCTGTCCCTTGGCGGCCATCGCATTTGGCTTTCGCAAACCCAACGAGGAGTATCTGAAAGGCTGCGTTTCGGTCGGCATGTACTGCAAGGACGAGCAGGCGGCCGCCAATTTGGAAGCCGCTACCTGGAGGTTCGAGCCCGGCACTTACGACTACGTGTGTGTCGCGCCGCTGAACCGGGCCACTTTTGAGCCACAGGTAGTCGCCGTGTACGCCAACAGCGCGCAGGTGATGCGGCTGGTGCATGCCTCGCTCTATAAGCGCGGCGGGCGCGTGGTTTCCTCAACCGGCGGACGCCTGGATTGCGCCGAGATCGTCATTCAGACGCTGACTACCAATGAACCCAAGGTGATTCTCCCCTGCAACGGCGACCGCGTGTTCGGCATGGCCCAGGATAACGAGATGGCCTTTGCCTTTCCTTGGTCGTATGCGCAGGAGATCATCGAAGGGCTGGAGGGTACGCACAAGGGAGGCACTCGTTATCCCATCACCGCCGCCATGCGCGAAACGGTAACCATGCCCAAGTCTTATCAGGAGCTCATGACGATGCTGTCCGAAGAGAAGGCAGCGACCGCCAACAAGAATTGAAAAAAAGTTTGGATTTGCGACCATGGCCGAGTTCGAAGTTTACGAATGGATTGAAGAGCTCCTCCATATCTATCACGCGTACGAATGGGTTGTAGTCGGTCTGGGCATCGCCATCCCGCCGGCTATAATTGCAAGCGTCGAAAAGGTCTTTTGGCCCGCTGTACGAGAGACGGTTCCTCTCACCATCGCGATTGTTCTGATCGTGAATTTAATCTTTTCACGTACCGTGAAGGGCGTATTCGCGAAAGTTTGTTGGGTTGGAGTCATTCTGGTCGCAGCCGGTCTCATCGCCGTCGTCTTTGGAGCGAAGGCCCCTGACGTATCCGGAATCATAAGTCGAGACGCCATTATGGCTCATGGCAACTGGATTATCGCCCCCTTTCTCATCGTGGTCGACCTGATGATCGGCTACTGCCAGGTCTACGGGCCGCCTGCTTTCTCGATCTCGGTGGTCGTGGGCGCAAGCCTCGGTCTGTACCTCTCTTTGAAAAGCGCTCGTGCGTAATTCCGAAATAAGCCAGAATCTCTCTGTCGATTTGTCGACAGAACCATCCTTGAATCCAAAACTAGAATCACCCTGTACGCTATTGAGAACACTGAGGAAAGCGTGGTGCCGGGAGGGGGAGTTGAACTTGAGGCGCTTTGCGGGCGTGAAGCTGAGCGTCAGCGAAGCTGGGAGCCCGCAGCCGAAATCCCGAGCGTTGTTGGCGAGGGACCATCCCTTCTAAACTGGTGCCGGGAGGGGGAGTTGAACCCCCACGAGGGGTGAACCTCGGCGGATTTTGAGTCCGCTGCGTCTGCCAGTTCCGCCATCCCGGCCTGAAAATTTATCTTAGCCGAGCGCGCGTGTGAAATCCACCGACTGGAGCGCCCGGCAGTGTCCTAAATTCAGAAACCACAAAGAACATCCTAGCAAGAGGCGATCCCTCTTAGGGTCGACGCGCGTTGTCCGTGATTTTTCGCACAGCGGGGGGATGGCCCAGGGCAGCAGGAGAACCAGGCGCTACACCCGACCGAAGCGAAAGACGATGCCGGCACTGTACCGGAAATTGTTTTGCCGGTCGTCCAAGCCATTGGGGAAGGTCGTCATGAAGTACTCGGCCTGCACGGGACGAACAGAGATGTGCTTGGACACCCTGAGATCAACGCCGCCGCCCGCTGCCATGGCAAAGTGATTTTCGGGTCCAAAATGGCCAATACCGTCGTTTGAGAGCACGCCTCCGAAGAGGATCTGTGTGAATGGGGTGACCTTGCTGTGCCGGAAATTCACTCTGGGTCCGAAGAGATAGGAAAGACCGTGTTCGTGCGCTGTGGAAGTGCGCACAGAATAACCGCTGAGGTCCCCTACCGTACCGAGCCAGTTGCTCGCGTTGTATTCGAGCTGGCCTCCTCCGCCGTTTGCATTGAGGTTTTGCGTGGGCGGTGCTTGAACTTCGTCCTATGCAATCTGGCTTAGGAGAGACCAGGATGCTCCTCAAATACCACTGGAGATTGTTGAGGAGCTGCCGGGCTTAGTTTAATCCGTAACGGCGTTTTTCCGCAGCCTGCTAGTGCGCGAAGGTGGGACCGAAAGTTTTC
>Ga0187782_10000617_pt1 | contig 24559 bp, 19 predicted proteins | sample 0715_SJ02_MP15_2_FD_132454 | JGI IMG/M metagenome (GOLD analysis project Ga0187782, IMG submission 132454) | Tropical peat soil microbial communities from peatlands in Department of Meta, Colombia - 0715_SJ02_MP15_20_MG | ecosystem: Environmental > Terrestrial > Soil > Wetlands > Peat | place... | reverse complement strand
TTCCACCCGGCCGCGCCAGCCGGCTTCCGACTCTTCCGCGATCGCATTAAGGCGGCGCGCGATCGCCTCGGCGCGCGCCGGCGCTCTCTCCTCGTCTAAGGGCCCGAGCGGACGCAACGCGCCGGCCAACGCCGCCTGCTCGACCGCCGCGCGGTTGTAGCGCGAATGCAATTGCCCGAGCCCCCGCTGCACGGCGCGCGCGCTCTCGACGAACGCGCTCAAGTCGGCGCCCGCGCGCGTCTCGCCAGTCGCGAGCCGCAACGCCGATCCGTCGAGGCCTGAGGTTACGAGGTAGTCGTCGAGCGCGCGCTCGTCTTTTAAGTATTGCTCGGACTTGCCTTTCGTCACTTTGAAGAGCGGCGGCTGAGCGATGAACAGATGGCCGTTCTCGATGATCGCGCGCATCTGGCGGAAGAAAAACGTCAACAGAAGCGTCCGAATGTGCGCGCCGTCGACGTCGGCGTCGGTCATGATGATGATCTTGTGGTAGCGCAGCTTCTCGAGGTTGAAGTCGTCGCGCCCGATGCCGGCGCCGAGCGCGGTGATGAGCGTGCCGATCTGTTCGGAAGACAGCATCTTGTCGAAGCGCGCGCGCTCGACGTTGAGGATTTTGCCGCGCAACGGCAGCACCGCCTGATACTCGCGGTTGCGTCCCTGTTTTGCCGTGCCGCCGGCCGAGTCGCCCTCGACGAGAAAGATCTCGGACTTCGCCGGATCGCGCTCCTGGCAGTCGGCGAGCTTGCCGGGCAGGCTCGCGACGTCGAGCGCGCCCTTGCGGCGCGTGAGCTCGCGCGCCTTGCGCGCGGCCTCGCGCGCTTGCGCCGCCTCGACGACCTTGCCGACGATGATCTTCGCCTCCTGAGGATGCTCCTCGAACCACTGCCCAAGTTTCTCGTTGACGAGCCCCTCGACGACGGGGCGCACCTCGGACGAGACGAGCTTGTCCTTCGTCTGCGACGAGAACTTGGGGTCCGGGCACTTCACCGAGAGGACGCAGGTCAGGCCCTCGCGGCAATCGTCGCCCGTGAGATCGACCCTCTCCTTCTTCGCCAGGCTCGAATTCTCGGCGTAGTTCGTCACTTGCCGCGTGAGCGCGCTGCGCAGGCCGATCAGATGCGTGCCGCCGTCGCGCTGCGGGATGTTGTTGGTGAACGGCAGCACGTTCTCGTGATAGCTGTCGTTCCACCACAGCGCGATCTCGACGCCGATCCGGTCGCTTTGGCCGGAGATCAGGATCGGCTTGTCGATGAGCGGCGTTTTGGCGCGATCGAGATAGCGCACGAAAGCTTCCAATCCGCCTTCGTAATGCAGCTCCTCCCGCTTCGGCTCCGCGTGCCGCGCGTCGCTTAAGACGATGCGCACGCCGGAGTTCAAGAACGCCAGCTCCCGCAAGCGATGCTCGATCGTCGGATAGTCGAACTCGACGTTGGAAAACGTCTCGCGCGATGGCGTGAAGGTGACCTCCGTTCCGCGCTTCGGCCTGCCGTCGACGAGCGGCGCCGGGCCGACCACTTTCAAGCGCTCGACTGCGTCGCCATTCGCGAATTCGATGACGTGCTCCAGGCCGTCGCGCCAGATGCGCAGCAGGAGCTTGCTTGAGAGCGCGTTGACGACCGACACGCCGACTCCATGCAGGCCGCCCGACACTTTGTAGGAGTTCTGGTCGAATTTCCCGCCGGCGTGGAGCTGCGTCATGATGACCTCCGCCGCCGAGACGCCTTCCTCCTCATGAATGCCGGTCGGAACGCCGCGCCCGTCGTCGGCGACCGTGCACGAGCCGTCGGCGTTCAGCGTCACTTCGATGCGCTTTGCGTGGCCGGCGAGCGCCTCGTCGATCGCGTTGTCGACGACCTCGTAGACCATGTGATGAAGGCCGGACCCGTCATCGGTGTCCCCGATATACATGCCGGGGCGCCGGCGCACGGCGCTTAGTCCGCGCAGCACTTTGATGGCGTCGGCGCCATACTCGCCGTCTGAAGACGGGTTCGGAATCGACTGTTCGTCGCTCAAGGGAACGCTCAACTCTTTGGGGGGAGCGGCCGCCCTCGGGCGGCTCGACTCGGACGCCGGCATATTACTCCGTCCACGGGCTGGAATCGAACGGAAATCCGGCCTTTTTCAGTCAGGCGGCGCGGAGCGCCGGCTGCGGCGCCGACCGGCCGCTTCCCTTGCGAATCTGGCGCGCCGCCTCGATCGCGACGGCGTCGATTGGATGGAACGCGGACGCCGCAAGGAGGCTCAAGCCGACGCTCGCGACGACGGCGACGAAGCGGGCAAAGCCGGAATCCGCGCCGCCCGCCGCGGCCAGATAGAAGAGCGTCGAGACGCCGCAGACGACCGGCCAATGAACAAGGTAAATTGGGAACGACAATTTGCCGAGCCAGAGGAGCGGGCGGGCGGTCAGCGCCCGCTCGGCGCGCTCGGAGCCGAGCGCCGCCACGAACACCAAAATCGCCCCGGCGATTTTTAGCCAGTGGCTGTTGCACGGATAACGCCAGGCGTGAGCCTCGCAGGCGAGCGCGCCGACCGGGACATAGGCGTCCGCCCAGCAGACGAGCAAGCCTCCGAGCGCCAGCGCCGCGAGCGCAGAGGCCGGCCAGCGGCGAAGCGCCGCCTGCGCATTCGTCTCAGCCAAGACATGCCCGACGACGAAGCCGAGCAGATACGTGCGCCCAAACAGCGCCAGCGCCGCGACGAGAGCGGCTTGCCAAAGTCTCTCGCCGCGCCGACGGCAAATCACGAGGGCAAGGACGAGCAGCGAGCCCTGCATTTCGATGCTGAGCGTCCAGAGCGGCCCGAGCGAGGCGTAGTTCACGGGCGTGAGCTTCAGGCCCAGGAAGGCCAAAAGCGACGACTCGCGATAGCCAATGAGCGGTCCCTGCGCCAACGCGTCGATGAGGTCATAATCCGGCCGCAGCGGCGGCCGCCACGCGAGCGTGAGCCAGTTCCAGCCCTCCGTCGCGACTGTGGCGGCAGGCGCCGTCCCGACGGCGACCTTGACAAGAAGCGCAACCGCGGCTGCGGCGATCGCCGGGACCGCGAGCCGGACATAGCGGCTGACGGCGACGGCGCCCGGCCGCTCGACAGAGCGCGCGAAGGACGGCGTCAGCACGAAGCCGCTGAGCACGAAGAATAGGCTGACCGCGGCGCCGCCGTCGGCGATGAAGGCCAGGGGCGTGTCGCGCAAGAATCCGAGCGCCGAAGGCGGCGCATAATCGAAGACCAAGGCCGGCGCATAGGCTGAGAAGGCGTGCAGGAACAGCACTTGCATCGCCGCAAGACCACGCAAGGATTCAAGATAAGGCGTGCGCGCTTCTCCTTTCCGCCCTCCAACGCCGTCTTGCACGCCAAGTCCTCGACGCAGATCCCAACCAATCCCAAAGTCGATACGCGCAAAAGGTTAACTGTCCGACCGTTCCTGGCGAACGGAGACGCAACGTTCCGAAAGGTATAGTTAAAGACGATCGGTGATTCGATCGTTAAGATCATCGTCGCGGCCGGCGCGACGGAAAGGCGCGCCTTGCGCGAGGACGTAAACGCCCCGCTCGGTCTCTCTCAAGCCGCCTCCCGTTCGGCTCGATCGCGCTGGCGGTTCGCCGCTTCGGTCGCGGTCTTTGGGGCGCTTGCGGTCGCTTTGGCCGCGCGCGTCGCCACCGTCGCAGCGCCTCCCGGCGGCGAACCGCAAGCGGTCGCCCGCATCGACGCCGCAGCGCCCTCTTCGCCTCTCCCGAGCGTCGCGGCCATGGCGACGCCGGCGGCCGGCGACGCGTCCGCGGCCCAGCCCTCGGCCAACGGCGTTGCGACCGGCGAGCAGATCGAGGCGGCGAGCGGCGTCAAGGTGACCCGCAGCGGCGGCGCGAGCGCGCCCGGCGCGCTGATCATCGACATTCCGCAAGCGCTTGGCGCGCGCCTGACGCCGGCGCCCGACAAGCGCCTCGTTGAAAAGACGCGCGACGGCCTCCTGCCGAGAATTGGCCCTGACGGCGCCCGCGCCGCGGACGTCTATGCGCGGCCCGTCTTCTTCTCCCCTAAGCTGAGGCGCAACGCGCCCAGGATCGCGCTGTTTGTCGGCGGCGTCGGCCTCGATCCGGACGCCTCCGAGGCGGCGATCGCCAAACTGCCCGCCGCCGTGGCGCTCGGCGTCGCGCCTTATGGCCCGGAAACCTCTCGCTACGCGTCGGAAGCGCGCGAGGCGGGCCACGAGATCTGGCTGCAGGCGCCGATGGAGCCGTTCGGCTACCCGTCGGAAAATCCCGGGCCGAAGACGCTGTTGACCAGCGCCACCGACGCCGACAATCTCGAAGCGCTGCACTGGCTGATGACGCGCTGCGTCGGCTATGTCGGGATCGCCAATTACCTCGGCGGGAAGTTCACCGCCGATCAGCGCGCGCTGACGCCCGTCCTTAAAGACGTCTCCGATCGAGGGCTCGCTTATTTCGACGACGGCTCGTCGCCGCGGGGACTTGCGCGCGAGATCGCGTCAACCTTGAACCTGCCCCTAGCGCGCGCCGACGTCGGCTTGGACGCCGATCGCGATCCGCTGCGCTTGGCGGCCACGTTATCCCGCGTGGAGGACGAAGCGCGCGACCGCGGCTCGGCGATCGCGGTCGCAACCGGCTTCCCCGAGACGCTCGACGAACTGGCGAAATGGGCGAACGGGCTTGAATCGCGCGGCATAGCGCTCGTGCCGGTCTCTGCGATGCTGTCGCGCGGGCCAGGCGATTCGGCGCAAGCCAATCCGTGACCGGACGAAGGCCGCGGCCATGATCGATCTTGCCTATCGCCCGTCGGTCGGCGTCGCGCTCATGAACGTCACGGGCCAGATCTTCATTGGGCGACGCAAGCGCCGACGCGGCGGCGAGCCGTTGCCGGGCTTTGAATGGCAGATGCCGCAGGGCGGCCTCGACGAGGGCGAGACGCCGCTTGAGGCCGCGCGCCGCGAGCTGCGCGAAGAAACGAACGTCACGTCGACGAGCTTCGTGGCCGAGGCGCCGGGCTGGCTCTCCTACGACCTCCCGCCCAACGCGCTCGGCCGATGGAAGGGCCGCTATCGTGGTCAGTCGCAAAGGTGGTTCTTGCTCAGCTTCGAGGGAGAGGAGTCGGAAATCGACATCGCCAATCCGGACGGCGGCGCGCATGAGCCAGAATTCGAGGCCTGGCGCTGGGAACGGCTTGAAACGCTGCCAGGCCTGGTCGTGCCCTTCAAGAAGGCGGTCTACGAGCGCGTCGTCGAAGCGTTTTCGCCGTACGTCGCCGCGCGGACGCGCTGATCAGCGCGCCGCCGTCAGAAAGCGCAGCGCTTCGGCCAGTTCGGCTTCCGCCTTGCGACGGATGCGCACGGCCGACATCTCGATCCCGGCGTCCGCGAAAAGCTTGATCGCGGCGGCGACGACTGTCTCGTCGTCTTTTCCGACGAGGTCGTCGGCGAAGCGGCGCGCGAAACTCTCGCGGCTCTCGGCCGCTACGCCGATTCGCTCCGCCGCCCACTCGCCAAGTCTGCGATCTCTCAGCACCCGCGCATGGAAGCGGCGGTCTTCGTCCAAAGCGAAACGCTTCTCGAAGGCTTCCTCGCGCTCGGTCAGCGTGCTCACGCTCGTTCCTCCCGTTCGATCCGGCCGCGCCCCTTTTAAGTCCCAAGCGGATTTTACTCAAAATCTAATCATGCGCGACGCCCCGCGCCAATGCGCTGCCTCAACAAATCCGCAGCCGTCATCGAAACCCTTACGAATTTTGTTTTGGATGACGGTGAATTCAAGGCTTCCGTGCGAGGAACCTCCTTGCGTCAACGGAAAATTGTGAAAGACTCCTCAAGCCTCTTCCTCTCCTGAGAGGCTGGCCCATGAACAGTCGAACATTGACCTCCTCCCTCTCGTTGAAAAAACCCCGCGCCCAACGATTGGCCGCGGCTTTGGCCTTGGCGCTTGCGGCGGCGAGCGCCGCTCAGGCCGAAACGGTCTACCGGCGCGGCGAGATGGGGGACGCCTCCTCGTTCGATCCGCAAAAGACCTCGACCGTCGTCGAGGGCGACATTCTCGCCGATCTCTTCGAGCCGCTCTTAACCTACGACGCGAAAGGCGTCGTCGCGCCTGGCGCTGCGGAAAACTGGACGGTCAGCGACGACGGCTTGACTTACCGCTTCAAGCTCAGGCCGGCGAAATGGTCGAACGGCGACGAGGTGCTGGCGAGCGACTTTGTATTCACGTTCCGCCGCCTGCTCGATCCGTCGACCGGCGCCCAATACGCCAATCTCTACTATGTGCTGAGGAACGGCGAAGCGATCAACAAGGGCGAGAAAAAGCCCGAAGAGCTCGGCGTGCGCGCCATCGACGAGACGACGCTCGAGATCGCGCTCGAACGGCCGACGCCCTATATTCTGGGCGTCCTCGCCCATCAGACGGCCTCGCCCGTCAACGAGAAAAGCGTCGAGGCTCTCGGCAAGGATTTCGCTCGCCCCGGCAATCTCGTCAGCAACGGCGCTTATAAGCTCGAGAGCTTCACCCCGAACGATCAGACGACGCTCGTGCGCAACGAGAATTTCCGCGACGCGGCGAACGTGAAGATCGACAAGGAAATCTATGTTGATCTGGAAGATCGCGCCGCGGCGCTCAGGCGCTTCGAGGCGGGCGAGATCGACAGCTACGACGACGCGCCGGCCGATCAGATCCCCTACATCCGGGATCGCTTGAAGGGCGAGTTCAAGGTCGCGCCATATCTTGGCACCTATTATTTCTCGTTCGACACGCGCACGCCGCCTTTCAACGACGCGCGCGTGCGCGTCGCGCTGTCCATGGTGGTCGACCGAGAGTTCCTTGCCGAGAAGATCTGGGGCGGCTCGATGGTGCCGGCTTACGGTTTCGTGCCGCCTGGCATCGGCGACTATGGCAAGCCGGTCGAGGTCGACTGGCGCGAAATGTCCTCGATCGACCGCGAAGAGAAGGCGAAAGAGCTATTGAAGGCGGCAGGCTACGGCGAAGGCGGCAAGCCGCTCAATATCGAGATCCGCTACAACACCGGCGACAATCACAAGAACACTGCGATCGCCGTCGCCGAATCATGGAAGGCGCTCGGCGTTCAGACCTCGCTCGTCAACACCGACATCAAAGCGCATTACGGGCTGCTTCAGGAAGGCGGCGCCTACCAGGTCGCGCGCGCAGGTTGGATCGGCGACTATTCCGACCCGCAGAATTTCCTGTTCCTGGGCGACAGCGCCAACAAAAAGTTGAACTACGCGCACTACTCCAATCCCGACTTCGACGCGGATCTGAAGAAAGCCCAGGAGGAGCGCGACCTCGTCAAACGCGCGCACGACCTCGCCGACGCTGAGCAGCTGCTGCTCAACGATCAGCCGATCATGCCGCTGCTGTTCTACGCTTCGAAGAATCTGGTCTCCAGCAAGCTGAAAGGCTGGGAGCCAAACATTCTCGACAAGCACCTCGCGCGATACCTGTCGATCGAGCCTTAAATCGTCTGTCGGCGCCGCGCCTCGTCCTTAAGCGGCGATCATTAATAAAAAAAATCGCGTCCGCCGGCGTGGGCCCAGACGGCGAAGGCCGCCGACCGATCCTTGAGAACGCCTTACGGCGATCAAAGCGGAACCGCCTGAAACGCTCGGGCGCGGTGCGACAGCGCGCGGCCGCCGCCGTCCAGAAGGCCGTGCTTTTCCTCGCGCGTCATTTCGCCGAAGGTGCGATCATGTCCGTCCGGCAGAAAAATCGGATCGTAGCCGAAGCCGAGCGAGCCGCGCGGCGGGAAGACAAGCGTTCCGTCGACGCGGCCCTCGTAGACCTCGACGGAACCGTCCGGCCAGGCGAAGGCCAGCGCGCTCAGGAAATGCGCCGACCACGGGCTTGGCGCGCCGACGGCCCGCAGCTCCCGCTCGACGCGCGCCATGGCCGCCGAAAAGTCGCGCCCCTCTCCCGCCCAGCGCGCCGAGAAGACGCCGGGAGCGCCGCCGAGCGCGTCGACGGCAAGCCCCGAATCGTCGGCGAGCGCCGGCAATCGGGCGATGAATGCGGCCGCGCGCGCCTTCAAGCGCGCATTGGACTGAAAACTGTCCCCGGTTTCCTCAGGCTCGGGCAGGCCAAGCTCTGCAGCTGACACGAGCCTCGGGCCGCTTGCGCCGAAAAGATCGCCGAGCTCCTTCAGCTTTCCGGCATTGTGGGTCGCGATGACGAGCGTGGGTCCGAGCCGCTCACGCAGCGACTTTTGCCGCGGCGTCACTGCGCGACGATCTTGTAACGCTGGCCCGCCGTCAGCACGCCCGAACGGTCAAGGCCGTTGAGCGCGAGGAATTCATCGAGAGGCCGCGAGGGCACGGCCATGCGCGCTGCGACGCTTTCCGCCGTTTCGCCGGGCTGGGCTTCGACGATCCTAACGTGGTCGCCGGCCGTGCCCGCGATCTCCTCCGCGTCGAGCCGGTGGAAGGATAGGATCGACGTCTGGAATTTTTCGTCGACGTTCGGGGTCAAGTTGTGCGCCGCGTAGACGAGCCGGTAAAGCCGGCCGCCAAGCCGCACGGCGGCAAGCCGGAAGCTCCAGACGTCGCCCCGCGCCGTCGCGGTCGCGGCCGTCAGATCCCCGAGCTTGAGCGGCTCGATCGATTTCGTCTCAACTCCGTCAATCCAGCCCGTTTCGAGCGACGCCTCGGGCGATTGCGCCGTATCGGCGACGCTGTCGAGCCTGAGCGCCTCCGCGCCGCCCTCGGCGACGCCAATCAGCGCGGCGCTCTGGTTCTCGAGAATGAACCCGTCTGGCGCCGTGAACGCAAAGCCAAGCTTGGCGTGAATGAACTCTCGGCCTCTGACGAGGCCCTGGGCAGGATCGTCGCCGAAGGCGAGGCCGTCGATCGCGCTGAAATAAGCGTCGCGGCCGGTTTCGCCGACGCCTGGCGCCCCGAACTGGCGGGCTTCGACGACGGCTTGCGCGATGCGGTCGGGCGTCGAGGGATGGGTCGCCATCATGTCCACCTTGCCGCCGTCCCCTAGCCCCGCGAGCGAGGCGCTGAGCGCGCTCCAGCGGCCGAGCGAGGTCAAGAAGCGCGAAGCCGCATAGGGATCGTAGCCTGCGCGCGCCGTGACGCGGATGCCGATCTTGTCGGCCTCAAATTCCTGGTCGCGCGAGAAACGCGCGATGGTGAGCTGCATGCGCGATTGCGCGTCGTCCGGATTGCCGGAATCGGCGAGAACCTGGGTCGCGACCCGTTTGAACAAAAGCGCCGTGCGCTCGAGCTCGGCGCGCTGCGCGGCGTGATGCGCGGTGATGTGCGCCATCTCGTGCGCCATCACGGCGGCGATTTCCGATTCGTCGTTGGCGAGCGCAAGCAGCCCGCGGGTGACGAAGATTTCGCCCGACGGCAGCGCAAAGGCGTTGACGACCGGAGAATTGAGGACGCCCAAGCGATAGGTCGCAGACGGCGTGTCGCTCGCCGCCGTTAGGCGCGCCAGGATCGCGTCGAGGTACCTGGTCGTCGACGACGGTCCCATCTCCCCGTCATAGGCCTCGATCAGGCGCCGGCGCTCGACCTCGGACCGGTCGGCGATCGTCGGCCTTGGGGTCGGAACGGCGACCGATTTCGGCGGAGGTCCAGGCGGGTCGAGGCTCATGCAAGCCGTCAGCAGCGCCATCAACGCGAGCGCCGCCGCGAGCCTCGCCCAATGGAGCGCGCGGGCCGGAAGCGACGCCAATATGGACCGAAGAGAGGCCGTCACGGCGCGGCGGCTCCTCTTAACGTCGACGCGTCAAGACGCTCAAGGCCGCCGACACCGTCGACCTCGATCCTTGGCTCAAACCGCAAGTCGAGCGCGCCGCGAATTCTAAGCCGTGCGCCGGTCAAATCCCGCACTCGCATGCCGATCTTCTCGAAGATTCCTTCACTTTTACGCGAAATCACGGCCGCCAATCCGCCCGGCTCGCCAAAATCCAAATATATCCTGGAGGAGCCCAGGCCAATTCTTTTCACTTGCCCCTCGACGACGACGAACCGCCCGTCGTTCTGCCGAAGGGCGTTGGCGTCTGTCGCCGCGATGACCGCATAATCGGGATCGCGCCAGACGCCAAGACCCGCGGCGATCGCCGGCCCCTCTTCCGCAAGACGCTCCAGGACGCAACCGCGCGTCTCGAATTCCGGCCGGACCCTGGCGTCGCCCGCCGCGAGCAACGCTAGCGCCAGGCTCTGGGCCGGGCCGGCGGCGTCCTCGACATAAATATTGGCGATCATTCGTCCCCAGCGATCTTTTTTGGCGGCGAGATTGGCGAGCGTCGCAGGGCCGGCAGTGGCGCGGCGGAAAACGTCGGCGCGGATTGCTTCCGTCAGCGCCGGCGCGCCGCGCGCCGCAGACGGCAAATCGAGGCCGGCAAGGCGCGCCAGCCGCCCATCCTCAAGCCGAAACTCAAGATCCTCCGTCACGTCTTCGATCACGACCTCCTCGCGCGCTCCGTCGCAATCGGCGGCGCGAGCGGGACCCGCAAGCGGCGACAACGCCGCCAGCAAAAACCAGCTGGCAAGCCGAACGCGGCGCGCGTCCGCGCTCCCCATCCGCAACATCTCAATGCTTGCGCCTCAACCCGACGCTTTGCTCTTGGCGCTCGATTGGATATATCCGCCTAGGACGGGCGCGTCACCCGTTCCGTTTGCCGCATATTTGGGCAAAAGCTGCGTCCCGGTAGCTCAGCCGGATAGAGCACAGGTTTCCTAAACCTGGGGTCAGGGGTTCGACTCCCTTCCGGGACGCCAATTTGGATTAGGGTCGCGCACGCTGGGCGCCGTCCGCGTTTCAGTCGAAGCCCACCCGACGCTTTGGACGCGCCGGCCGATTTGCCTCAAGCCTTGGACTCGCGAACGCCTCCGGCGCCGACGTCAGGAATGCGCCCGCAGCCAGTACTTCAAGATGCGAGGAAGGAGCAGCAAGAATGAGGGCCAACTCGGCTGCGGGAGCGCCCAAGTCGTCCACTAATATCACCCCGCAGTGAGCACGCAAATCGCGATGGACCAATACGCCGATGTCATGATCCTTCATAAGAAAAACGCGACGATCCGCGACGGCCTCCGCCAACAGCGCCTCGTCGCCGGGATCCGTTTCGCGCTCGGCGACATAGATGACATCGTGGCCGTTATCGCGTAGGGCGCGCACGGCCTGCGCGACGATGTTGGTGTCCGCAAGGATGCGCAAGCTATTCGGCGGCGACCGTGAGGCCCTCCGCAGCCGCGAGTTCGCTCAAGCGCGCGGCTATAGAAGACAGGCGTCGATATCCTCAGGCTCAAGCACGGGACAAGCGTTCAGGACGTCGTCGCGCGTCGCCCCGTTGGCCAGCATGTTCAGGACCATCGCCGGGGTGACGCGACGACCCCGGATAACAGGCTTGCCGCCCATCTTCCCAGGTTCAGCGGCAATACGGGCACGGAGATCAGCAGGCTTCATGGTCAGTCAAATATAGCAGATTACGCGCCAACCGCGACCCGCGCGACGCCCGCTTAGAGCGCACAAGTCTGCGCCCTGGACGAGATCATAAAGAGCGAGTTGCTGACCCTTCCTCTTGCGGACATGCGTACGGCCATTTCGCCAGACCTTGAATGGAACGGTTTGCCGATTCGGAACAGAACTGCGAACGCCAAGGGCAGCGGGCCGCGCGCCTGTAGCGGCTGCGAGCGTCTGCAATAGATTGCTTTTCGAACCGATGATGCGGACCTCGCCATCAGGCGCATCATGACGTGCATCGGCTCGTCGCCGATCCCCTGGGCGATCGAGACCAGCTTGACGTCGTCTCGGATGTCCCAGTCGCCATCCGATAATTTATTGAACTGAAGAGATAATTCCGCCGCCAGCCATACTTGCGTTTATCTTGCCATCGCCAGGGCCGCCACAGCCGGTGCGCCGAAAACTCCCTGCTGCTCGTTGAGTGCGCCACGACCAGTGAGCCATATTCGTCTCCGATCGCGAAACTCATGGCCAAGAATACAACCTTGGAAATTCACCCCGGAGCCCGAGAAAGGGGAGAAGCATCAGCTGTGAAGGTACGCATAGTTGTCTGTTACGCTCCGCGCTATCGTCGTGGCCATCTCGTGGATTTTGTGCCGCCAGTTACCGGCGTCCATTTGGCGGCGCTCACGCCGCGAGAGCATGAAATTGAAGTGTTTCACGAGCAGGTCCGATCTGTTCCAATAGACGATACGCCTGATCTTGTCGCCCTGTCGTTCTTTTCCGGCTTCGCTCGCAGCGCATATGCCCTGGCAGATCGATATCGCGCGCTTGGCGTGCCGGTCGTCGCTGGTGGCCCACATGTTTCCTACTGGATCGAAGAAGCCCTGGAGCATGTTGACGCGGTCGTGGTCGGCGAAGCCGAAACGGTGTGGCTGAAGGTTCTGGACGATGCGAAGCGCCGCGGTATGGACAGGGTCTATCGGGGCGAGACGGCGCCGCTCGTCGGCCTGCCGACCGTCCGATATGATCTGCTAGAAAAGAGTTTCGTCGTTCCACGCGTGCTTCAAGCGACGCGCGGGTGCCCTTTCTCGTGCAGCTTTTGCAGCGTTCCCGAATTAAATCCAGGCTTCCGCGTGCGGCCAATCGACGATGTGATCCGCGACATTGGCGAGAGTCATTTCTCGCTTCCCTGGCAGGAGAAAGTCGTTTGGTTTTGGGATGACAATCTGCTGGTGAAGCGCCGTTGGGCGAAAGACCTCTTGCGAGCAATGTCCGGCTTGAACAAATGGTGGCTCACCCAAGCCTCCATCGATATCGTCAAGGATCGTGAATTGCTCGATCTCATGGAAAAATCTGGGTGCATCGGCATTTTTCTGGGGATCGAAAGTCTCGATGGCGCCGACCTAAGAAGCGTCGGTAAGCGACAGAACAAGGTGACGGAGTATAAGGACGCAATCGCGCGGTTGCATGATCACGGCATTTGTGTGATGGCCGGCTTCATCTCTGGTTTTGACGATCAGACGCCCGCGGCGATCTTGGCTACGGCGGATCGCTTAAACGCCGTCGGCGTTGATGTTCCCTTCCTCAGCATTCTCACGCCGTTTCGCGGCACGCCTCTATACGACGAGCATCTCTCCAGCGGTCGAATTCTCGTCGAACGGGATTGGCCACATTACAATGGTTACAGCGTCGCATTCGAGCCGGCGCAGATGTCGCCCGACGAGCTTCTCCGAGCGCATCGCACCCTATGGAAGCGCGCCTTTGGGCCGAAGGCGGTAATTCAGCGACTCGCTGGCGCCGCGGGACGCCTCAACTGCGGAGGAATGATGTTGGCGGCCTCAATGAATGGCTTCTACGGGCTAAAGCGTCTGACCGGCAATTTGCCAATTGATCAGCCCACCGTCGGCGGGGGTCGGATCCGTCACGCCTTCCCTAATGAGCGCTCCGCTCATGCTGAGCTCCTGACGATTGCTGACGAGTGACGATTCCTGCAGCCGAAGGTGCGCGTTCTGGCGAGACTGAGGCTCAAAGTCTGTGAAGCCTCGTCACAGGACAATTGCGTAGACGTAGTCCTCATCATCGCCGACGCCGGGACGCCAACTCAATCCAATCGGCTTAAGTGGGTTAGCGATCCCGGGCCCTCTTCGGCATTGCTTAAGCACTTCGGGCCCTGGACTGCGTTAGCCGCCTCGGTTCGAGGTCCATTTCCGTGTCGCGACCGCGCGCCTCGCGCCGACGGCTCGCCTCATGGGCCTGCGAGGTGGCAGGCGACCGGCCAGCGGCCGCCGCGCGGCTCGAGCGCGGGGAGCGCCGCGCGGCACTGAGCGACGGCCTTGGGGCAGCGCGGATGAAACGCGCAGCCGGAGGGCGGATTGAGCGGGCTCGGCGGCTCGCCCGCGACGGCGTCCCGCGCGCTCATGCGTTTCGGCTCGAGCTGCGGCGCTGAGGCGATCAGCCCCTGCGTATAGGGGTGCCGGGGCGAGGCGAACAGGTCCTCGGCCGGTCCGATCTCGACAATGCGGCCGAGATACATGACCGCAATGCGATGCGAAAGACGCCGGACAACCCTTAAGTCATGGGAGATGAGCAGGAGCGTCAAGTCGAGCCGCTGTTGAAGCTCGAGAAACAGGTTGGCGATCTGCGCCTGCACGGAAACATCGAGCGCCGAGAGAGGCTCGTCGGCGACGACGCATTTCGGCTCGACCGCGAGCGCGCGGGCGATGGCGATGCGCTGGCGCTGTCCGCCCGAGAACTCGTGCGGCCGGCGGCCGGCGGCTTCGGCCGGCAGGCGGACAAGATCGAGCAGCTCGCGAATGCGCGCCAGGATGGCGTTGCGGGGAACGACGGCGTGCACGGCCAGCGCTTCGGAAAGGCAGTCGCCCACCGTCATGCGCGGATTGAGCGAGCCGTTGGGATCCTGAAACACCATCTGCATCGAGCGATTGAAGCCGCGCCGCGTCGCGCCTTCGTGCGTCGAGACGTCCTTGCCCTCGAACAGGATCGCGCCGGAATCAGGCTCATGGAGGCGAACAAGGCATCGCGCCAGTGTCGACTTTCCGCAGCCCGATTCGCCGACGATCCCAAGCGTCGAACCCTTGGCGACCGCGAAACTCACGTCGCTCAGCGCGGTCACGAGCGCGCCCTGGCGGCCCTTAACAAGATCGGCAAGCGAGCGCGGCTTCGAAAAATGCTTCGTCAGCCCTATGACCTCAAGGAGCGGCGGCGTGGGCGCCATCTCACGCTCTCCACGCCGGCAGCCGGTCTTGGGCAAGGCACGCCGACGCCTGATCTTCGCCGAGCGCGGACAGTTTCGGGCGCGCGCGACGGCACGCGGCTTCCGCGAAGTCGCAGCGAGGGGCGAAGGCGCAAGCGTCCGGCGCCTCGCCGGCCGAGGAAGGCTGGCCGCGGATCGAATTGAGCGGCGTCAGCGGCCTTCCGCCATGCGGCGCCGAGCGCAACAGCGCATGCGTGTAGGCGTGGCGGGGCTTTGCGAATAGCGCGCCGACCGGCGCCGTCTCGGCGACGCGCCCCGCATACATCACGGTCACGCGGTCGCACGTCTCGGCGACGACGCCGAGATCGTGGGTGACCAAGACCGTCGCCATGCCGAGTTCGCCCGTCAGGCGCTTAATCAGCCTTAAGATCTGATCCTGAATCGTCACGTCAAGCGCGGTCGTCGGCTCGTCGGCGAGAAGCACCTCTGGGCCCGCGGCAAGCGCGATCGCGATCATCGCGCGCTGGCGCATGCCGCCGGAGAATTCGTGCGGATAGGCGCCAAGACGCGCCTCAGGCGCCGGAATGCCGACGAGCCTCAAAAGTTCGATCGCCCGCTTACGACGGGCGCGCTTCTCGCGCTGGCCATGCGCCGCGAGCGTCTCCTCGATCTGCCCGCCGATCGAAAGAACCGGGTTTAGCGCCGTCATCGGCTCCTGAAAGATCATGCCGACCCCGGACCCCCGCGCCTTCACGCGCTCGCGCTCGCCTATCTTGAGAAGATCGACGCCGCGAAACATCGCCTCGCCCGTCACGTGCGCGCTTGCGCCGAGCAGCCCGAGAACGGCGCGCAAGGTGACGCTTTTCCCAGACCCCGATTCGCCGACAAGTCCGACGATTTCGCCGGGGCGAACGTCGAGGCTCGCCCCGTCGACCGCCATGACCGGCCCGCGCGCGGTCGCGAACGTCACGTGGAGGTCGCGGACGGCGAGGACCGGCTCGGCGCTCACCGCCTGACCTCCAAGAGGTCGGCGAGGCCGTCTCCGGCCAGTGAGAAGCCGAGACCTGCAAGCACGATCGCGGCGCCGGGAAAGAAGGTCATCCACCACGCTTGCTGGAAGAAATTTTTGCCGTCGGCGATCAGCAAGCCCCACTCCGCCTCCGGCGGCTGCGCGCCGAGCCCGAGATAACCCAGGCTGGAGCCGAGCAGAATTTTCAGCGCCATGTCGGTGACCCAATAGACAAGGATCGGCCGGAACGCGTTCGGAAGGACGTGACGGAAGAGGACGCGCGTCGGCCCGTAGCCGAGCACCCGCGCGGCCGCGACGTAATCGGCCTGCCGCTGTACGAGAACCTCGGCGCGCATCAGCCGCGCGTAAAACACCCAGCCCACGAGCGCGACGGCGACATACATGTTGACGAGGCCAGGCCCGAGAATGGCGACGATCGCGATCACGATGACGAGGAACGGAAACGTCAGCACGAGATCGATGACCCGGCCGACGACCACGTCGAAGAGGCCGCCGACATAGCCGGCGATCAGGCCGATCAACGATCCGAGAATCGCCGGCGCAGTCGTCGCGAAAAGCGCAATCTCCAGGTCGATCCGCGCGGCGAAGATCGTGCGCGAAAGGACGTCGCGGCCAAAATTGTCGGTGCCGAACGGATGGACCGCGCTCGGCGGCGACAGCAGGGCCGAGTAGTCAAAGGCGAGCGGATCGCGCGGCGCGATAACTTGAGGCGCCGCCGCCAAGACGAGCAGGAGCGCCAGAATCGCGACGCCGGCGATCAAAGGCGGGGAAAACCGTCGCGGCGCCTTCGCCGCGATCGCGGCCGCGGTCATCGCCCAATTCTCGGATCGAGCGTCATCTGCAGGAGATCGGTGATGAGAAACACAAGCGAGACGATCACCGCGAGCGTCAACGTCAACGCCTGAATGACCGGGTAGTCGCGCGCGAAAATGCTGTCGACCATCAACCGCCCGACGCCAGGCACCGCGAAGACCGTTTCGGTGACGACCGCCCCGCCGAGCAGGTCGCCGGCGTGCAGCCCGATGATCGTCACGGTTGAAATCGCCGCGTTGCGCATGACGTGGCGGCGAAAGACGATCGCCGGCGGCAATCCTTTCGCGCGGGCGAATTGGACGAAATCCGCCTTCATCACCGCGATGATCGACGCTCTGAGGCTGCGCATGACGATCGCCGACAACGAGAGCGCGAGCGTCAGCGCAGGAAGGACCAGATGATAGAATTTCTCGCCGATCGTGTCGCCGTAACCCCCGACTGGGAAGAGGCGCAGCCCCGCGGCGAGCGCCGTCAAGAGCAGCAGACCGACATAGAAGATCGGCGACGAAAGCCCGACCTGAAACGCGCCGCGAATGACGAGGTCGGGCCATCGATTCTGATGGACCGCCGCCGCGTAAGCAAGCGGCGTCGCCAGAATGAGCGCAATTGCAATCGCCATGCCGGTGAGAGTGAGCGTCACGGGAAGTCGCTCCGCGATGAGGCGCGCCGCGGGCATGCGGTAGGCGATCGAGTCGCCGAGGTCGCCGTGAAGGGCGAGGTTTACGAACTTGGCGAATTGAACGGGGATCGGCTGATCGAAGCCGTATTGCGCGGTGATGCGCGCGATCGCCTCGTCGCTCGCCTTGTCGCCGAGCAACGCCGCGATCGGTCCGCCGGGAAGAAACCGCGTCAGCAGAAAGACGATGACGCCGATCAAGAGAACGGTCGGGACGATCTGCGCGAGGCGCCAAAGAACATAGGTCGCGCGGCTCACGCCTTAGGCCCTTCGTTTCGAGGCGAGATTGGCGCGTCGCGTCGACCGGCCCTCGCGCCGCGCGCCGCGATTCACGCGACGCGCGCGCCGGGGCTCAGGCCGCCTCAACTCTTACTTTTCGACGTAGGCTTTCTCGAAAATGTTGTTGCCGAGCGGGATCTGCACGAAGCCCTTGGCGTTCTTGCGGAAGGCGACGGGGTAAGGCGTCTCGTAAAGGTAGACGATCGGCGGCGCCGCGTTATAGCGGTCCTGGATCTCCTTGTACTCGGCCGCGCGCGTCTTCGGGTCCGTCTCCCCTTGCGACTTTTCGAACAGCTCGTTGATGCGCTTGTCCTCGTAACCGCTGTGGAGCGAATGGATGTTCGGATAATAGGCGAAGTAGGAGGTGATCTCGCTCGCGTCCGCAATGTCGTCGGTCCACAGCGAGCCCCGGCACTGGAAGTCTTCGGCCCGATATTTCGCCGTGCGGGTCGGATTGTCGACAAGCTCGATCTTGAGCTTGACGCCGATCGCCGCCCACATCTGTTGCGCGGCGGTCATATCGCTCTGATCGTCCCCGTTTCCGGCCAGCGCAAGGCAGGAGAACTCGAAGCCGTTCGGATACCCGGCCTCCGCAAGCAAGGCCTTCGCCTTGGCCGGATCATAAGGGTAGAGTTCCGTTGAGCCCGAATGCAGCGGCGTCACCGACGACATGAAAGAGGTCAGCGGCTTGCCGAGGTTCAAGGTGGTGATCTGAATGATCGCCTCCTTGTTGATGGCGTAGTTCAGCGCTTGGCGCACTTTTTCGTCGGCCAACGGATTCTTGTCGCCGTTCTTGTAGGTCGCGCCGCTAAAGAGCGTGAAGAAGCGTATGCGGGTCGACGGCCAGAGCTCCATGCGCAGGTTCGGGTCCGCCTTCAATTCCTGCACGCGCGCGTAAGGGACGAGTTCGGTCCCGTCGATTTCGCCGGCCTTAAGCTTCAAGAGCCGCGTCGCGTCGTCCGGGATCACTGGGAAGTCGAGCTCGTCGAGATAGGGGAGCGGTTTGCCGTCGTCGGCGATCTTCCAATAATGGTCGTTGCGCTTGAGCTTCATTTCTTCGCCGCGCTTCCAGGAACCGAAAGCGAACGGCCCGGTGCCGATCGGATGCTCCGCGAAGGCCTTCGCCTTGTCCTCCTCGGTCGCGCCGGGCGAGGCTTCGAAGAGCTTTTGCGGCAGGATCGCGGAATTGAACGTCGCAAGCGCAGCGATCAGCGTCGGGTCGGCGTGCTTGAGATGAAGGACGACCGTGTCGGGGGCCTTGGCCTCGATCGTGTCGACGGCGGCGAGCGTGAAGTTCCATTCGCCGGCTTTCGGATCGCGCGCGCGGTCGAGCGACCATTTCACGTCGTCGACCGTCAGGGGCGAGCCGTCGGAGAATTTCACCCCCTGACGGATCGTCAACGTCAGCGTTTTTCCGTCGGCCGAATAGTCCCACTTCGTCGCCAGCGACGGCTGGACGCCTTGGCCGTCGTCGGTCGGAGCAAGCAGCGTGTCATAAAGGTTGGTCAGCACCCAGATGTCGACATTCGCGTCATTGAGCACGGGATCGAGGAAGAGCGAGTCGGCATAGCGCGCGTAGATCAACTTGCCGCCCCGCGTCGCGGCGTCGGACGACGCGTTCGCCATCGCCAAGGCGCCTAAGAAAGCGGCGCCGAAAGCTGTCAGATTCCGCATTTTACGCATCGCGTCACCCTTCGTGGTTTCGCGGTCCCCCGCCCACATTTTTTTAGCGTAGAGCGCGAATTTGACCCGAGTCAATTGCGCGATCGCCCGCGCGATCCTTGCTAAAGGTTGGGCGAGGGAAGACAGTGCGCCAACTGCGCGAAGACACATCGAAGGGCTCAAGGAGAGGGACGTGAAAATCGCCGAAATGAACTGGTCGCAGGTCGAAGCGTACCTCAAGCGCGACGATCGCGCGGTCGTCCCGCTCGGCTCGACGGAGCAGCATTGCGGCTTGAGCTTGTCCGTGGACAGCATCCTTTCCGAGAAGGTTGCGCTCGAGGCCGCCGAACCGCTGATGGTGCCGGTTTTCCCGGTCGTCGCCTACGGGATCACGCCTTACTTCATGGCCTATCCCGGCACGGTGTCGATCAGTCTTTCAACCTATGTCGGCTTGGTCGGCGACATTCTCGCTTCGCTCTACCGGGCGGGATTCCGCAGGATCCTTCTCTGCAACGGCCACGGCGGCAACGTTCCGGCGCAAACGGTCGGCATCGAATTCATGGGCGCCCATCCCGGCGCAAAGGTTCGCTTTCACAACTGGTGGAACGCGCCGAAGACCTTCGCCCGCGTGCAGAAGATCGACAAGGTCGCCTCGCACGCCTCATGGATGGAGAACTTCCCCTGGACCCGCCTGCCGAACCTGAAGGCGCCGGACCATCAGAAGCCGATGATCGATTTCGAACTTATGCGCCTCAAGGATCCTGCCGGCGTTCGCGAGATGATCGGCGACGGCAATTTCGGCGGCCTCTATCAACGCAGCGACGAGGAGATGCTCGAAATCTGGAACGTCGCGGTCGCGGAGACGCGCGCGCTCATTGAAGGCCCCTGGGCGTGAGCAAAGCGCCGATCGTCGTCTGGGGCGCGGGCGCGATCGGCGGCGTGATCGGCGCCTACCTTGCGCGGGCTGGCTCAGACATCGTCTTCGTCGATCGCGACGAGGCGCATGTCGAGGCGATGAACCGACGCGGCCTCAGCATCGAAGGGCCGATCGATGCCTTCACGGTTAAGGCCAAGGCGCTCGCGCCGCGTCAGGTCGTCGGCCAATTCGAAACGATCTTTCTCTGCGTGAAGGCGCATCACACCGAGGAAGCGACGAAAGCGCTCGCGCCGCATCTCGTCCCCGACGGCTATGTCGTCTCGTTCCAGAACGGCCTCAACGAGCTCGTCATCGCCGAAATCGTCGGGCGACCCAGGACCGTCGGCGCGTTCATCAATTTCGGGGCCGATTATCTCTCGCCTGGCGTCGTCCATTTCGGCGGACGCGGCGCCTTCGTCGTCGGCGAACTCGACGGCTCGGCGACGCCGCGCGTCCAGGCCTTATGTCGGCTCGTCAAGACATTCGAGCCGAACGCGATCACAACCGACAACATCATGGGCTATCTCTGGGGCAAGCTCGGCTACGGGGCGCTGCTCTTTGCGAGCGCGCTGACCAACGCGTCAATTTGCGAAGCTCTGGCGGCTTCAAGTCCGCGGCCGCTCTATCGAAGGCTTGCGGGCGAAGCGGTCGCCGTCGCCAACGCTCTCAACGTCGAGCCGCTCGGCTTCAACGGCTACGATCCTCGCGCCTTCGCCTCGGCGGCGACGGAAGCGGAGGCGGACGCCTCCTTCGCGGCGATGGTCGCGCACAACGCCAAGTCCGCCAAGACGCATTCCGGCATCTGGCGGGATCTCGCGGTGCGCAAGCGTAAGACCGAGGTCGACGCGCAGCTCGGCCCAATCGTCATATTTGGGCGAAGGAGGGGGATCGCGGCGCCGATCACGGCGGGGCTCATCGACATGATTCACGAGATCGAAGAGGGTCGGCGCCCGTTGCAATGGGAGAACCTCAAGGAGCTCGAAGGCCGCGCAACCGAGGCGGGAATCGCGACATGAACCACGACTTTTCCGGCTCGCGCGCTCTCGTCACCGGCGCCGGGCACGGCATTGGCCGCGGCATAGCACGAGCCTTCGCGGCGGCGGGCGCGGCGGTGGCCGGCGCCGACATTCGCGATCACGCCGACGGCGGACGCCATCGCGATGACGGCAGAATCGCCTTCGTCCGCGCGGATCTCACGCGCAAGGACGAGGTCAAAGCCCTCATTGCCGACCACGGGCCGTTCGGGATTCTCATCCACAGCGCGGGCGGCGTCTGCGGACAGGTCGGACGTCCGCTCGAAGAGGTTTCCGAAGACGACTGGCGTCAGATCTTAGACATCAACATGAGCGCCGCGTTCCTGCTCGCCCAAGCGGTCGCGCCGGCGATGAAGACGCGCCGCGACGGGCGGATCATCATGATCGCCTCGGGCGCGGGCCTCAGCGTCAGCCTGACGGGCATCCAGGCCTATGCCGCCGCCAAAGCCGGCGAGATCGGCTTAACTCGTCAGCTCGCGCACGAGCTTGGACCCTTTGGCGTCACGGTCAACGCGGTCGCTCCAGGCTTCATTCGTTCAAATCCGACGACCGAGCGCCAATGGCAGAGTTATGGGCCTCAAGGACAGGCTGAGCTCATCGAGCGCATCGCCATGCGCCGCCTTGGCGTTGTCGAGGACATCGCCGCCGCCGTCATGTTCCTTGCGAGCAAAGAGGCTTCGTGGATCACCGGCCAGTGCCTTTCCGTCGACGGAGGAAAGTGAAATGGCCGCCTTCGAGGCCTGGTACGAGACGCGGCGGGGCGTCATTCTCGACGAACTCTCTGCCTTCGTCCGCATCCCAAGCGTCTCAACCGACCCCAAGCACGCGAGCGACGTCGCGCGCGCGGCCGACTTCGTCGCCGGCGAGCTGAAAGAGGCGGGCATCGACGACGCTAAGGTGCGGCCGACCGAGGGACATCCCGCCGTCACCGCCTCCTGGAAGAAGGCGCCGGGCAAGCCGACGGTTCTCGTCTACGGCCACTTCGACGTCCAACCGCCCGATCCGCTCGCTGCGTGGACGAGCGATCCATTCGAGCCGACGGAGCGCGACGGACGCCTCTATGCGCGCGGCGCCTCGGACGACAAGGGGCCGATGCTCATCCCAATCAAGGTTGCCGAGGCCTTCCTGCGATTGGAAGGCGCCCTGCCGGTCAACGTCGTCTTCCTGTTCGAGGGCGAAGAGGAGATCTCGAGCGCCCATCTTGAAGCCTTCGTCGCCGCAAATCGTGGCGAGCTCGCCGCGGACTTCGTGCTCTCCGCCGACGGGGCGCAATGGCGCACCGATCTTCCGAGCGTCATCACCGGCTGCCGCGGCGGCTGCGCGCTCGAGATTTCCGTGCGCGGCGCCGCGAAGGACCTTCATTCCGGACGGCATGGCGGCGCCGTCGCCAATCCGATCCAGGCGCTGGCGCGAATTCTCGCCCGTTTGCACGACGACAACGGCCGGGTGGCTGTCCCGGGCTTCTATGATCGCGTCGCGGCTCTGGCCCCCGCCGATCTCGACGCCGTCGCGAAAATTCCCTTCGACGAGGACGCCTATCTTCGCTCGGTCGGCGCGACAAAGTCGGTTGGCGAAGCGGGCTATACGTTCTTGCAGCGCAACTGGCTGCGGCCAACGCTCGAGTTCAGCGGCGTTTCGGGCGGCTATGCGGGGCCGGGCAAGAAGACGGTCATCCCTGCTTTCGCCAACGCCAAGATCACCTGCCGTCTCGTGCCCGACCAGCGCCCGCGCGAGATCGCCGAGCAGATCGCGGCCTACGTTCGTTCGCTCGCGCCTCCGGGGGTTAAGCTCGATGTGGGAATCGAGCCGGGCGGCGCCGCGCCTTACGCCGTGGCGGCCGACCACCCTGCGCTCGCGCTCGCCGAAGAGGTTCTCTTAGAGGTCACGGGGGTTCGGCCGGTTCGCGTCCGGATGGGCGCGAGCCTTCCGGTCGCCGAAATCTTTAAGCGCGAGCTCGGCCTCGATACGATTTTCTTTTCTTTCGCCACGTCTGACGAAGACTACCACGCGCCGAACGAATTCTTTCGCTTGTCGAGCCTTCAATTGGGTCTGAAGGCTTGGACAGCCTATTTGAGGCGGCTCGCCAATCTCAATCTTGCGCGTTAGGCTCGCCGCGCGGGGCCTCGCGCCTCTCCGGCGTCTCTAACTGTCGCGTTTCGGCAACAGGGCGCAGCCTTTGACCGCCGCTCGCAGATTTTTCGCGCGCAAGGCGCGTCGAAATCGATTATGGCTCCCGCGCCCGACGGTCGATCGTTCGATTCCGGGTCCCGCCCGCGGCTTTCGAACAAGGAGGCGTGAATGACGAGCATTCGAAGCGCGCTTCCCTTTCCGCCGCTTGCGCCGATTGACGGCTCCGCCTCGATGTCGAGGCCGACCCTGATCTGAGCGCGTAGCGTTCTCAAAAAGAAGATCCGCTGCCCAACCCTTGGGAGACGAGGGTCCGGGCGGCGCTCCCAAGTTTCCAGAGCTAACCCTCAAGCCGCCGGCCGCCCGGCGGGTCGCCTGGCCTTCCGCCATTGCCCCGCTTTCGCGCCGTCCCGCTCAGGACGAAACATATGTTCCGTTATGTGGAATCGCTGATCGACGTCTTTCGCGAGCACGATGAGTCCCAGCCGCCGGCCGATCTTATCGGCTATTATTGGCGCTATTGCCGGCAGACCTGGCCGTTTCTCGCGGCGCTGATGATCGAAGGCTTGATCATCTCGCTGATCGAGGTGTCGGTGCTGCGCTTCGTAGGTGAGATCGTCGACATCCTGCGCTTAACGACGCCCGAGCGCCTGTGGCGGGACGACGGTCCCGTCTTCATCGCCATGGCGCTCTTGATCATGATCGTGCGTCCGCTGAGCCAGCTTGGCCACGACTTGCTGGTGCAGCAGGCGATCGCGCCGGGCATGACCAACCTTATCCGCTGGCAGACGCACCGCTACGTGCTTCGCCAGTCGCTGACCTATTTCGCCAACGACTTCGCCGGGCGCATCGCCTCCAACATCGTGCAGTCCTCGGCGTCGCTGCGCGATTCGACGGTGCAGATCATCGACGCGCTATGGTTCGTCACGATCTTTTCGATCAGCGCGCTGACGATCCTCGCAAGCGCCGACTGGCGGCTCGCGGCGCCGATGGCGGCGTGGATCGCCGTCTATATCGCGACGCTTGCTCATTTCGTGCCGCGCATCCGCGTCCGCTCCGAGTCGCTGGCGCACAAGCGCGCCATCCTCACCGGACGCATCGTCGACAGCTACACCAACATCCAGACGGTGAAACTGTTCGCGCATCTCGAGCGCGAGGACGCGCATGCGCGCGAGGCGCTGCAAGCCCACACCGACGACTTTCACGCCCAGACCCGCCTCATCACGCTGATGAACCTGTGCGTCTCGACATTGAACGGCGCGCTCGTCGTCTCAACCGGCGCGCTGTCGATCTGGCTCTGGGCCGAAGGCGTGGCTACGCTTGGCGAGATCGCGATCGCCACGGGTCTTGCGATCCGCAGCACCACGATGTCGGGCTGGGTGATGTGGACC